>LNFM01002994.1_pt1 | contig 34301 bp, 25 predicted proteins | sample 596031 | NCBI WGS metagenome assembly LNFM01 (sample SAMN04254537, study PRJNA301005) | activated carbon metagenome | isolation source: dual media filters at the Ann Arbor, Michigan drinking water treatment plant | place: USA: Ann Arbor
GGGCTTCGCGCCGGCAGCGACGTCATCTGCGAAAAGCCGCTGGTTCTCAATCCGTGGAACATCGACGGGCTGATCGAGATCGAGCAGGACACCGGCCAGAAGGTCAACACCATCCTGCAGCTGCGCCTGCACCCCGCGATCCAGGCTCTCAAGGAGCGTGTCGCAACCTCCAACGAGCGCCATGCGGTCGATCTGACCTACATCACCTCACGCGGCCGCTGGTATCACGCCTCATGGAAGGGCGACGATGCCAAATCCGGTGGCGTCGCGACGAATATCGGCGTCCATTTCTTCGATATGCTGGCCTATGTCTTTGGGCCCTTGAAGTCGCAGACGGCGAACCTCCGCGAGGAGGGGCGAGCCGGCGGGCTTTTGTCCTACGAGAAAGCCGACATCCGCTGGTTCCTGTCGGTCGACGCAAACGACTTGCCGGACACCGTCAAGGGCCAGAAGACGACCTATCGATCGATCACGATGGACGGCGAGGAGGTCGAGTTCTCGGACGGCTTCACCGATCTGCATACCCGCAGCTATGAGGAAATTCTCGCCGGCAAGGGCTACGGGCTCGAGGACGTGCGCTTCTCGATCGAAGTCGTTTCGCAGTTCCGCCGCGCGCCTGTCGTGACGGCCGGCGAGAAACATCCCTTCGTCGCCAAATACGTCAAGGGCTGAGCCGTGGCCGGCGCTTCGCAGATGCAGCAGGATGCGCGCTTTCCGGGCGTCGCGATCCACGAAAGCGCCTATGTCGACGAGGGTGTCGCCATCGGCGCCGGCACCAAGATCTGGCATTTCGCCCATGTTCTCGGCGAGACGGTGATCGGCGAAAATTGCGTTCTCGGCCAGAACGTCATGGCGGGCCCGCGCGTCACCATCGGCAATGGCTGCAAGATCCAGAACAATGTCGCGCTGTATGACGGCGTCGAACTCGAGGACGACGTCTTCTGCGGCCCGTCCTGTGTCTTCACCAACGTCAACAACCCCCGCGCCTTCCTGAACCGCAAATCGGAGTTCCGGCGCACGCTGGTCAAGACGGGGGCGAGCATCGGCGCTAATGCGACCATCGTCTGCGGCCATACGCTCGGGGCCTACTGCTTCATTGCAGCGGGCGCGGTGGTGACGAAGGACGTGCCGGACTTTGCGATGATGGCCGGCGTACCCGCGCGACGCATTGGCTGGATGAGCCACAACGGCGCCAAGCTGGGCGCCGATCTGATTTGCCCGGAAACCGGCCGACGCTATCGTGAGGTCGGGGTCGACGCGCTGGAGGAGATCGTCTGATGAACGGGCGCCCATCGATCGAGTTCATCGACCTGAAGGCCCAACGCCGTCGCATTGGCGCTGCGATGGACGAAGCCATCCTGAAGGTCGTCCGTGACGGCAATTATATCCTCGGCGAGCAGGTCACGCAGTTCGAGAACGGGCTCGCTGCCTTTTGCGGGGCGAAGCATGCGATCGGGGTCGCCAACGGCACGGATGCGCTGATCCTCGTCCTTGAGGCTCTGGGTGTCGGCCCCGGCGACGCGGTGATCTGCCCGAGCTTCACCTTCGCCGCGACGGCTGAGGTGGTCGCCTGGATGGGCGCGACGCCGGTCTTCGCGGAGATCGACGAGGCGAGCTATAACATCGACCCCAAGGGCCTTGCCGCCGCGCTCGACACGGCCAAGAAGCACGACTTGAGGCCGCGCGCGCTCATCAGCGTCGATCTGTTCGGCCAGTCCTGCGATTACGACCCGATCGAGCTGTTTTGCCGGCAGAACGACCTCGTGCTGATCGCAGATTCGGCGCAGGGCTACGGCGCCCGTTACAAGGGGCGCGTGGCCGGAGCGATCGGTGCCTTCGCGACAACGAGCTTTTTCCCGGCCAAGCCGCTAGGCTGCTATGGCGACGGCGGTGCGATCCTCACGGACAACGACGCCCATGCCGATCTGCTGCGATCCCTGCGCTTCCACGGCAAGGGCTCCTACAAATACGACAACGTCCGCGTCGGCGTGAACTCCCGTCTCGATACCATCCAGGCGGCGGTGCTGATCGAGAAGCTCAAGGTCTATGCCGAGGAGATCGCGCAGCGCCAGGTCGTCGCGGAGCGCTACACGGCGGCGCTGAAGGACCTCGTCGTCACGCCTCGGATCATGCCCGATTGCGTTTCGACCTGGGCCCAGTACACGATCCGCGTGGAGGCTGGTGGCCGCGACGCTTTCCAGGCCGCGTTGGCCGCCAAGGGGGTGCCGACCACGGTCTATTATCCCAAGCCGCTGCACCAGCAGACCGCTTACAAGCATTTCCCCATCGCCGGAAACGGCCTGCCGATTTCGGAGCGGGTTTCGCAGGAGGTCGTGGCCCTGCCGATGCATCCCTATCTCGACGAGGCGACGCAGGACTACATCATCGCGGCGGTCCGCGAAGCGCTGTCAGAAGCGACGGCCGGGGTGGCATGAGCCGGCCGCTCCGGCTGGCCTATCTCTCGCTTGAAACGCCGCGACCGGGACAGGCGTCGCAGACGCATATCGCAGAGATTATCGCCAGCCTGAGGGACTGCGGCTGGAGCGTCGAACTCTTCGCTACAACGCGCGGCGGGGCGAGCACCCGATCGTCCTACGCCAAGCGGCTGCTCGACTACCTGGGGGTCCAGTTATCGCTCGCGCGCCGACTCCGCGAGTTCGACGCCGTCTTCGTCCGTTCGCATGTCATGGCATTGCCGATTGCCCTGTGGGCGCGTTGGCGAGGCGTTCCCATGGTCCATGAAGTGAACGGCAAACCTACGGACATCGGCGTGACATACCCGGCGATGCGGCGCTTCTCCCGGGTCTTCGACTGGCTCTATCGGACGCAGTACCGGATGGCGGCGCATCTGGTCGCCGTGACCGAGGGGCTTGACCAATGGGGGCGCGGCTTTGCCGGCCATGACCGGGTCAGCACTGTCTCTAACGGCGCCAACACAGCGCTGTTCAGGCCCGACGGCCCGCGTGCCGACATTACCGGGCGCTATGTCGTCTTTGTTGGCGGCCTCGTCGCCTGGCACGGCGTCGGCACTATGCTGGCAGCGTTGCGGGAGCCCGCCTGGCCGGATGAGGTCAGGCTCGTCATCGTCGGTGACGGGATCGAGCGCGGGAAGGTTGAGGCGGCGAAGGCTGATCCAAGCCTGCTCTGGCTCGGTCGGCAGCCTTATGAAGCGATCCCGGCCATCCTGCGCGGGGCTGTGGCGGCGCTGTGCGTCATCGAGGATCAGGATGGGCGCTCGTCGTCCGGCGTCGCGCCGCTGAAGCTGTTCGAGGCGATGGCCTGCGGAATACCCGTGATCGCCAGCGACCTGCCGTTCCAGGCGGAAATCATCCGAAACGTCGATGCCGGCCTGGTGATCGCACAGGGGCAGCCTGCCGCCATCGCCGCGGCTGTGCGCGACCTTGCGGGACATCCAGCGAGGGCGCGAACCTGTGGCGGCAACGGTGCCGCCTACGTCGCCCGCGAGGCGAGCTGGCATCATCGCGGCGGTGAACTGGACCGGATGCTGCGGATCGCCGTGGCCGTCCGGCAAATGCCCCGGAACGACCTTCAAAACGGGCGGGCCTAGCGATGGCACGTATCGCCCTCGTCTGCATCTCGCCGCTGCGGCATGATTCGCGCGTCCTGCGACATGCAGCGCTGCTGGCCGAGGCTGGCCATGAGGTTCGCGTTCTGGCACAGGCCCCGCTGCCAGCAGTGCTTCCAACGCCCGTGGCCGTGGTTCCGGGCCCCGGCAACGACACGCGCGTCAGGCTCGGCATGGTGATGCGCCAGGCGCCGGCATCGCTGTTGCCGGGCACCTCGCAGACCCTCTACTGGTTGTCCTATTCCCGACTGGTCGCTCGCCGGCAACTGCTGGCCTTCCGTCCTGATCTCGTTATTGCCAATGACTGGCGAGCCCTTCCGATCGCGTTTGCAACCAGGCACAGCGGTACGCGCATCATATACGACAGTCACGAGTTCGCGTCCGAGGAGTTCTCCGACAGCTGGCGGTGGCGGATGCTCGCGCGCCGGCATGTCGCTGCGATCGAGGAGCGTTACATTGGCCGGGCCGACGCGGTGGTCACGGTCAGCGCCGGGCTCGCAGATGCGCTCGCACAACGCTACGGCCTACCCACACCGACCGTCGTGTCCAACGTACCGGCCTGGCAGCCGAGGGTCTTCAGGCCGGTCGGCGATCTCGTCACGGTCCTCTATCACGGTGTTGTCGTGCCGCGGCGGGGGTTGGAGGACCTGATCGCAAGCGTCCCGATGTGGCCACACCAGTTCCGCCTCGTCATCCGCGGACCAGCCCAGGGGGGCTTCGATCAGCATCTGCGCCAGCTCGCCGCGTCGCTGGGCGACCGGGTCTCCTTCGAGGACGGTGTGCCGCCGGATGAGGTGGTGGCGGCGGCTGCGGAGGCGGATATCGGCATCTTCCTCCTTGCTAACAGCACGACGCACGCCCGCTATGCCATGCCCAACAAGATCTTCGAGTACATGCAGGCAGGGCTGATGATCGTGAGCAGCGATCTGCCAGAAATTCGCCGCGTCATCGACAAGGCCGGCTGCGGCGTGCTGCTCGACCACGATTCACCCGAGGCCATCGCGCGGACTCTTGCAGGTATCGATCGCACGCGGATCGATACCTGCAAGGGGGCGGCCCTCGCGCGGGCGAAAGACCTCAACTTCGGCGTCGAAGGCGTCAAGCTGCTGGCGGTCGTAGCGCGCGCCCTGGCCAAGCCGGCTTTATCCACGACCACCAATGACGGCCCTGACGTTTGACTTGCCGAAAGCAACGGTACACCCGTCGTCAATGCGATGGTAAGCGCTCCATCAAAGTTGTAAAAATCAAAATATAATACTCACGGTCGCATTTTTCTGGCTAAATTTGTGGATAGAAAAATCATTCTCTTAACAAGATATGCTGGGATCATTAAAAATCGCCTGAATATAGTGTTCAAGTAATAGTATTTACTCTCGTGAAATTTATTCAATGAAACGATGTAAAAATTAAGCGCTTTCTGGTCGCGATCATAATGTTCATTGAAAAAAACAAATCTACTACAAAGATCTTTATGGCGACCTTCGCATGCAGCTAGGAGAGCGGTCACAATCTTGTGTTGTGATGAGTCGACGGAGTTGCGGAATAGATCGTCTCGTGTCAAGTTGTATTGATCAAATGATTTCCCCCATTTCGCGTCTCTTTCTTTAAATTTGGTGAGTTCTCGATGGAAGATGGGTTGATCTAAATTAAGTTCAGGCTTCTTGATTGGCACGTATTTTATAACAAGCGTATTAATTATGCCTTGAATCTGTTCGTCAGCAACGGTTTGTAAGTGCTCTATCCAGTCAAGGCACACACGCAAGTGACGTTGAAATTCTCCTTCGAGGCGCTCGATCTCGCCAAGCAGCGTCTTGATCGTAGGAATTGAAGTGCGGGCGGAAAAACCGTCTGCATTATCAGGGTCGAGCGATGGCAGTTCGATTGCGTGCATCTCCCGCACATTGAAAGTGGCTCTGGCGGCGGCTATTGACGTGGTGCTACCTTTCGGCTTTCCCCGAGCGCGCTGTCTAGCAAGGTCGCTCACCATCGCGAAAAAGCGGCGGTAGCTGAACTGGCCAGAAGCGACGAGATGATCATAAGTTCGGGCCGTCATCTCTTCAAGAGCAGAAAAATCATTCAATTTCTTGAGGACGATGTCGATGTTGGAGAAATCTTTGTCCAAGGGAATGTAATGTTCGTCGGGGCTGACGGCTCCTGAGTAATGACCACGAAATAGAATCATCGGGGTGCGCATCATGGCGCACTCGAAAACGCGCGGCGAAATCTGCCCCATGCTGATCTCGCTGTCCCGTTTTGCCACAATAGGCAGAAACTGCTGGTAGCTCGGGCGTGCGCCGCCATTGGTAATTTCCATTTCTCTGAACGTCGCATCGATAGATCCGTCGAAGTCGAAGACGTTCGATCCTGATTCTGTGCCGAGCATCGCGCGGCATGAGCCGAGAAAATCGAACCAAGCGGCGCCATAGATGCGGCTGCGCTCATCCATGGCGATGTCGTGAGCGATACCCCGCTGTTCGCAGATATCCTTCATACGTCGGCCGATCTCATACTTATCGAAACCGAGACGGCCATAGCGTCCACCGATGTCGCGCCCCCGATACCCGATTGTGACAGGCCGATCGGACAGGGGCTTCCAGGGCGCGGGATTGCTGCCAAATTCGTCGACCACATAACCAGTAAAAACAGTGATAAATTTGACGTGGGGGAATTCCACTTTAGGATAAACATACTCAAGTGAGCTCTGCGGAACGCATGTTAGAACAATATCAAACTCCATGCGCTTAATTGCATTCTTCAATAAATCAGTGTTGTCATATTCATCTTGGACCGAAAGTATTTTAACGCCGCCGAACGACCTTAATCGATTTTCATAATCGGGCGAAATATAATTCGGAAAACACAGTCTCGCGCAATAATTATGGAATATTACATCGTACGAGTCGAAATCAAATTCGATATTCGCGCCATGAGTGACATGAACGTAGTGCGTTTCAAAGCCGGTATGAATCTTGAACGAATTGAGGTAGTCGAGTGTCGTTTGCACGTATGTGCTGGATGCCGAGTAGGCAACGAGTGCGCGCATCAACGATTCTACCTTCTGAGTGGGTGTGTTTGGCGGATACGCAATCGGGGTCAAAACGTCAATAACGTACGCGTTGTTCTCAGACAGCGGCCTTAAGCGGCTGTGAGGCGTAGGCCCAAGGCAGTAGGTCGCCGGACGTGTGACCAGCAGAGGGCCAGGCTCATATCAACGGCCGTGATTCCTGAACGATATGCGCCCATTCACGCCGCCCGATTTGACGAGAAGAGAGCCCAGTTATGAACAAGGGCAAATAGGAGGCAACGTCACCTGGAGCCGGCGACCTTGGCGCGCCGCGACGTTCAGCGATTGTGGGCTTCATCTGCCCGCGAACTTGAGGACCTGGTGGCGTCCGCCTGATCAATAGCCCTGAACAGGCGGTTCGACTCGGCCTCCCAGTTCAGCAGCTTCGCCGCTTCGAGGGCGTGGCGCTTGCAGGCGTCGATCTCTGCCCGTTCGAAGCCGTTGATCGCAGCCGCGATCGCCTCTGGCGTGACGGCCGGGATCAGGCGCCCAAGATTGTGCTGGCGCAGCAGCGCCTTCATCTCGGGCAGGTCAGAGACGCATAGGGCCAGCCCGGCCATGGTGTATTCGAAGAACTTGTTCGGCAGGACATGGACGTTCTGCTGGGAATAACCGGGCAGGGCGAACAATCCGACATCAAAGCGCGAGGCCTCGCGGACCAGATCGATCATCGGCACCGGCGGAGCCAGCACCACACGCCCGCCCAAGCTTGCGGCCTCGATGCGGGCGGCCAGGGCCACGAGATAGGGCGCCGGGCCCGGTCCGCGGATCGTCAGACAAAACTCGGGCCGCCAGAGGGCGACGCTGTCGATACAGGCCTCCAAGCCACGCCCGACATTGACGACGCCGTGATAGAGGACCTCGATGCGCTCGCCGGTCGGCCGGTGGGGATGAGCCTCGTATTGCGGCATGTTGCGTATCAGAAGCGGCTTCTCGCGCAGCCCGTAGAGTTGATGCAGGCGATCGGCGATGCCCTGAGACACGCAACTCGTCACCGCAGAACCGGCAATGCCAGCGCGCTCGACGGCGGCAATGATTGGGCGCTGCGTCAGCCGCCAGACCAAGCGCTCGGCATACTCGTCGACCGCCAGCTCATGGGTGTCATAGGCGTAGGGCACGCCCTGCTCAGCCGCGAGGCGCCGCGCGATCGGCAACGCCGTCCAGTCATTGGCGAGCCAGATGTTGGGCCGGTGCGCGCGAGCTATCTGATAAAGCTTCTCGAAGCGATCGTTGAGGGTCCAGTAGGTCTTCTCGGCATGCGTCGGACCGACATGGACAAGGACGAGGTCCTTAACGCGCCTGACGCGGCGGATGATGGCGACGACCGGCCTCCTCAGCGGTCCTAATTCAATCGGCATTGCGTGGCGCATGCGGTGCCAGATTGTACGCAAGCGGGAAGATGCCGGCATCGGGAGCCCTGATCTGCTCTTGCGGAGTGGTTCTGTTGCCACGCGCCCCGTATGTGTTTCAACGAGCCCGGCACCCGAACCCGCATTGGGCGTCGGTGGCGAAATGACGCTAGGGTCCTCGATGGCGAAACAGGGCCATTCCGGCAAGGGCGAGCGGGCTCCCGGCAATCCGAAGCCGGACACGTCCCACCCCCGCCCGTGAAACAGATCGCCTTGCCTCCGCACGCGCGGATCGTCGGGAATGGCTGAAGCTGAGACGATACCAATGCTGCGCGTAATTGCCATATCGGGAGCGGCATCCATTATGATTGAGCGATGTCTATGGCTCTTCGCGTTTGCGTCCGAGCAATAAGTGCAGAGAGCGAACAACCGCCTTCACCGCCTGAGTTTAACTTCTTCGAGAAACGGCCAGCAATGACCGTATCAATGACAGTACCTGACGCCGTACGAATATTGGCAGCAGCCGCCAAAAGCGTCTTGCTACCTTGAAGAGCAATTCGCGTTCATTGAGGGCGTTGGTGATGCGTAGTTCACTATCGGTGCGAGCAACAATTTCATTGAGCGGATTTTGATGGCGGAGCGAAATGTCGCTTCGCGTCGTTGCTGACGTCAACACCGTGTCGTTGACCAGCAGGGCAGTTGGTCCTGTCAGAGCCAGCAGATCGTAGTTGCCCCGACCGTAAATGGCAAGAGCCGGCGCACTGATGATCGTCGCACGCCGCCGCCCCAATGACCGCTGCGAAACGTATTCGTCGACTCCTGCGACAAAAGCGCGAAGCGAGTAGCGCCCCGAAGCGATGATATCCGTGTACGCTCGTTCAGTCATAGCTTCGAGAAAGGCAATATCTTCGAGGCATTCGAAAATTTCGTCGATATTCGAATAATCTTTCTTTAGAGGCAAATAATGATCGTTAGGCCGAACAACGCTGGAATATGTTCCTTCAAACAGGATCAGTGCAGTCCTGAGCCTGATTGACTCGAATACTTTTGGCGATATCTGGTTCATGTGGACCAGCCCCTCATGTTCCCCGAGGAAGCGGGCCGCGAATGTGTCAAAATCCATATCGTGATTTTCAGCGGCCAGCCGCGCCAGATTCCCGTCGAAATCAAAGACATTGCTTCCGCTTTCGGTCGCCAACGTGGCCCGGGCCGACCCGATGAAACGATACCAATCGGTCCCGTAGATGCGCTTGTCAGAGTCGACTTCTATATCAGCCTCAACGCCCCGCAATTGCGCCAGCCGCTTAACCTCGACCCCAATCGTGTATTTCTCGCGGGCCAACGCACCATAGTGATGCGGCAGCGTGCGCCCGCGATAACCAATTCGCAGGTTCCGCTCCGCCATCGGCGTCACGAAGTCGTCGATTGCCGGGTCTTCCGGCACATAACCCGTAAGAGTCGGCAGGAATTCGACCTGCGCAAAGCGCGCGCGGGGGTAAACGAGATCGATCGAGTCGAAGGGCACATTCGTAAAAACGGCGTCGATACCCAGCCGCTCCATGCAGCGTCGCGTCGTTTCTACCTGATCGTATTCGTCCTGAATAAACAGCAGTTTAGGACCACGATACGCCGCGACCAGATCAGCTATCCGGGGGGCTAGATGGTCGGGCGTCGATACACGCACTGAATAATGGATCGCGATGGCGTCATAACACGAAAAGTCAGGTGCCGCACCCGGGCGATCCTCGAACTCAATGTAGCCGGTTGCCGGCATGAAATGGAACCGGTGGCGCGAATGCAGACGAAACGCTTCAAGATGCTCCAAGATAGTGCTGACATGAGTCGAGCCATCATCATAGAGCATCAAAATATTGAGCGTGGGCCGTAATGCGGAATACCGCTGCCCGTGATGATCGAGGTATTCGAGCAATGCGCTAAAACGGTTCTCGTACGAAGCACGGCGGGCGGCTTCTCGTCGGGCCGACAGCGCTCCTGGATCGGCTCTCAGCGGCGACACTCTCTCGATTGCGTTGGCAAACTCGTCGGCCGTGACTGCAGCCGTGAATAGATCAGGCTCGTCGGCGAGCGCGTCAATCGGGATTGTTACGACAGGGAGTCCGCATGCCAGATATTCATATGCTTTGAGCGGCAAAGACCGCCGCATCAGGTCGCTATCTTTGAATGGAATCAATCCGACGAGTGACTTCTCCGCCAGTCTTGCAATTCCATGGCTGTCAAGCTGCCCGAAATACTCTACATTTGGCTGTCTTTTGAGACGTTGCCAGTCCTCTCCGCCATCAACGTCCTTACCACAGAACCAGAAACGCCATCCGGGCAGGCGTTCAACAACGGCATTCAGCAAGACGTAGTCGAGACGATCGTTGATGCCGCCCTGAAACAGTGCAACCTTGCCGCTCTCCTCAGGTTTATAGGCGCTCGCGCCCGTTGATTCCCAAAAATGGAAATCGCAGCCATTGTTCATGACGTAAACAGGCTTGTCTGTCACGGGTCGATGCGTCTCGGCGACACCAGCAGAAACGGCGACGACGAAATCGACGCGCTGCATTGCGTCAACGGCGAGATGAGATAGATCGGTCGGCGTAATCGCTAGCTTGTCGCATCTGGAGACATAGTCTTCCGTTGCGTGATACACGGCCAAAGCGGGATGAAGACGGGCGACAACCGGCGTCAGAAACAGGTTGTAAACCCATACTAGTGGGCGGCTGACGCCGTGTTTACGCAGCTGCTCGCAGAGGCGCGCGAATTGTTCGTGACTGTGAGATGCAGCAATCCGTACGATCGTGATGTCGTGACCTTCGATGGGCTCGAAGGTGATAGCGTCATCAGGCGCATTCGTCTGCACGAAGAAAACAGGCCAGCGTTTCGCAAACTGCGTCGCATAATGATAGCGGTTGCTGCGTGGCTCTGTGTGCCAGTCCGACCACGTGAGCATGACGACCGAATCAAAATTGCGTCGCATCTGGCGGGATCTCGCATTCCAAGCCTTGTCGGGAGTGCAGCGTCGACTGCCGCGCGCTGTTACACGATGGTGTCGGCAGTGTCGATGGACGCATCAGGCCCCGCCCGCGTAGCGGGCGCCCTGGACCGCATTTGCGCTAACGATCTCGGTCCATTATTGGCCTTCGGCGATCTCGCAGCTGCTAGAAAGCCTTCATGCCTCAAATCCTCACCGTGCTCGGCGCGCGGCCGCAATTCATCAAGGCTGCGCCCGTGAGCCGCGCGATCGCCGCCGCGGGCATGGACGAAATCATCGTCCACACCGGCCAGCATTTCGACGCGCAGATGTCGGATATCTTCTTCGACGAGCTCGACATCCCCAAGCCGCGCTACAATCTCAGCGTCAACAGCTTGGGCCACGGCGCCATGACCGGGCGCATGCTGGAGAAGCTCGAGGAGGCGATGCTGGCCGAGAAGCCCGACCTCGTTCTGGTCTATGGCGACACCAACTCGACCGTCGCCGGCGCCCTTGCGGCAGCGAAGCTGCATATTCCCGTCGCGCATGTCGAGGCGGGGCTGCGCTCCTTCAACCGGCGCATGCCCGAGGAGATCAACCGGGTGGTGGCCGACCATATCAGCACCTTGCTGTTCTGCCCGACGCGCAGCGCCGTCGACAATCTCGCCCGCGAGGGCATCGTGGCCGGCGTCCATGCCGTCGGCGACGTGATGTTCGACACCACGCTGGCCGCCATCGAACGCTCCGGCGAACGCTCGCGCATCGTCGAGGCGCTTGGCCTCGCACCGCAGAGCTACGCCATCGCGACGATTCACCGTGCCGAGAACACGGATGACGCCGAGCGTTTCGCGCGCGTCGTCGCCTGGCTGGAGGCGGCCGCGCGCGAGCGGCCCATCATCATGCCCGTCCACCCCCGCACGAGAAAGCTGTTCGATGCGCGCGGGCTGGCGCCGGAGGGGGTGGTCTTGATCGATCCCGTCGGCTACCTCGACATGGCACGGCTCCTGCACAATGCGGCAGCAGTCTTCACCGATTCGGGCGGGCTGCAGAAGGAAGCCTATTTCCACCGCGTCCCCTGCGTCACGCTGCGGGACGAGACGGAGTGGGTCGAGACCATCGAGGCCGGCTGGAACCGGCTCTGGACCGGTCCCGATTATCAGCCGCGCCGGGATATCCCCGACTACGGATCAGGGCAGTCCGCGCCCGCGATCGCCACGCTGTTGCGCGAAGCGATCTAGACCGACCGAGGCGCCCGGCGCATCGTCATCCCGCAGATGGATCAATCATGGATTTCAGTGGCAAGAAAGTAGTGGTCATCGGCGGTGCCGGCCTGATCGGTTCTCACACGGTCGACCAGCTCACGCAGACCGATGTGGGCGAGATCCTCGTCTACGATAATTTTGTGCGCGGCCGGGCCACCAGCCTCGCGGGCGCGCTGAAGGACCCGCGCGTCAAGATCTACGACGTCGGAGGCGATATTCTCCAGACCGATGTGCTGCAATCGGCGCTGGATGGCGCCGATGGCGTGTTCCATTTTGCGGCGCTCTGGCTGCTGCAATGCCATGACTTCCCGCGTTCCGCCTTCGACGTGAACATCCGCGGGACGTTCAACGTGCTGGAAGCCTGCGTCGCCCGGAACGTCAAGCGCCTAGTCTATTCCTCCTCGGCCTCCGTCTACGGCGACGCCGTCGAGGAGCCGATGACGGAAGACCACCCGTTCAACAACAAGAATTTCTACGGCGCGACCAAGATCGCGGGCGAAGCGATGGCGACCGCCTTCCATCATCGCTACGGCCTGAACCTCGTCGGCTTGCGCTACATGAACGTCTACGGCCCGCGCCAGGACTATCGCGGAGCCTATATCGCGGTGATCATGAAAATGCTCGATGCGATCGACCGCGGCGAAGGGCCGACGATTCTCGGGGACGGTTCGGAAGCTTTCGATTTCGTCGCCGTCGAGGATTGCGCCAAGGCCAATCTGTGCGCGATGCGATCGGACGTCGCGGGGCGCTTCTACAATGTCGGCACCGGGATCCGGACGTCCCTGCGGGAACTCGCAGAAAGGATCTGTCACCTGACCGGCAGCAACCAGCCGATCAACTATGCGCCGCGCAGCCAGGCAACCTTCGTGAAGAACCGGATCGGAAGCCCCAAAAGGGCTGCAGCAGAGATCGGGTTCACTGCGGGAATCGATCTCGATGACGGGCTGCGTCGTCTGATCGCCTGGCGCCGCGAGGACAAAAATGCCGCCTGACGAGAGAACATCACGCAAAAGCGCAGCGGGATCGCCGCCGGCGCGGGCGGCCCGGTGATGCAAACGCCTCTCGATTTTCTCAGGCGCGGCCAGGCGTGGAAGACCTATGTCGGCCAGACGCTGCTGGATCTCATCACAGGTCAGACCAAGCTTCGGCGCAGTCTGGCTAGAGCAGCGCTCCGCAACCGTGCGCTACGCAGCGACATAGAGCGCATGCGCGGTGAAATCGAGATTCTCCGTCAGCAGATCCTGCCCTTGCGTGAGCAGCTCGCAGCGCTGAACGAGGCTCAGGCCGCCAGCTTCCGTAGGCAGGTCATCATGGCGCTTGCCGCGCAGATACCGCAGTTTTCGGCACTGGGCGATGGATACCGGGTGCTTGTGACGCGGCGAGCAGGGCAGCTTGTCTTTCTGTTTCTGGCCGCAGGCGATCAATCGCGCGCTGAACTCAAGGGGGAGGAGCCATCAGCGCTTCTTCCGGCTTTGCTGGATGGCTCCCTCCGTGATGCGGTTGTGATCATGCCGGATGGGGATTCCGGGCATGTAACGCTCCGGAGCGATGCGTTGCGACACGCCATCACAGCCATGCCGTTCGAGACCGTAGCCTGGCTGACAGAACGCCGGCCGCGATCGGAGTCTGCAAAATCGCAGGCAACCAGATACTTCGACAAGCTTGAGGAGATCTTAGGAAATATCGATCTCATCGATTTTTATGTTGCGGCAAGTGTTCGAGAATCATCATCAAGCACGACACTCAGCCCCCCATTCGACGCACCAGAGGTCTTGCCTGATTTCTGCTTTGCAACGCCGCATCGACATTCCGCTCTCTTCTTGCATAACAATTACTACCATTTCAATTGCCTTGCGGCCGGCTTGCGCAAGCGCGGCTGGGACGTTCTGACAGTCGCGCTGGAGTCGCCCGCCAGTCCTCAGCAGCAGTTCTTTCATGGTGAGGATCTGAATCTGTTTGATGCGGATCCGGCTGTCATGGCGAGCAGGACCCGCGATTTTTTTCGCACTGTCCCCGAGCGGTATGGCGCGCTCCACTTCTATGGGCAGGGGTGTCCGACCTTCTTCACTGAGACGATGGAGAACTGCGAAGATCCGCAGAAGCTGCCCTGGGATTTCCTGGAGTTGCGGCGCCACAGGATGACGATCGGCTACATGCCGAGCGGTTGTCTTGACGGCGGGCTGCAATCGTCGATCCGGCGGCTGACCAACGGCCTTTGCGAGCGCTGTGTCTGGGGACTCAGGCCAGACGTTTGCAGTGATGCTCGCAGCCTGGTCTGGAATCGCAAGCTCGCGCTGCTGTGCGACTGGGTCGGCCTCGAATGCGACCATGCCACCCCTGAGCGCATCAGCCCGAAGAGCGCTTACGGCCCGGTGGTCACCACCCTCGATCCTGATCGCTGGCACCCTGACATCGAGGTGCCCGACGATATGAGAATTGATCGTCGCCCTGGGGAAATCCTCGTCTATCACGCCGTCGGCAATTATTCGTCGCGTCGGGCGGGGGACCGCGACATCAAGGGCACGGGCGCGGTTGTCGCGGCCATTGAGCAGCTCAAGAGCGAGGGCTTGCCAGTCCGGCTCATCTTTGCCCACGACATCCCCAGCACAAGGGTTCGGTTTGTTCAGGTGCAGGCCGACATTGTGGTCGACCAGCTGAATTATGGCCGATACGGAGCCAATGCGCGTGAATCGATGATGCTCGGGAGGCCTACCATCTGTCGCCTGAGCGCCCTCCAGGCCGCCCCTTTGGAACCGCTGCGCCCCATCTTGCAAGCTCCGCTGATGGATGCCGATGAGCAGTCGGTTGTGGACGTCCTGCGTGAACTCGTCCTCGACAGTGATGGCCGCGCGGAACTGGGACGGCGGGCCCGCGAATTTGCGTTGGCGTGGCATGGCCAGGATGCCTGCGCCGAACGGTATGAGCGCATCATCGATCGGGTCCGCGCTGGCCTGCCACCCGAGAGCCCTGATCTTTATCCGGCATGACCCGCGCCCAGTGCGATGCAGCGAACCTTGCATGCGCACGAGGCACGGCTTAATCGGAGGGCCGTAGTGCGGCCTTGACTGTCTGGCCGGCTTCTACTCGGAGCACACTCATGTCCGCACCGTTCCTGCCGATTGCCAAGCCCGTGATGGGCGAGGACGAGATCGCCGCCGTCCGGCAGGTGCTAGAATCCGGCTGGCTGACGCAGGGGCCGTGGGTCAAGCGCCTGGAAGAGAGCTTTGCCGCTCGTCACGACGTCAAGCACGCGCTGGCCGTGACCTCATGCACGACGGCGTTGCATCTGGCGCTTGTGGCACTTGGCATTGGTCCTGGGGACGAGGTCATCGTGCCAGCCCTCACCTGGGTCTCGACCGCGAACGTGGTGGTTCATAGCGGTGCCAAACCGATCTTCGTCGACATCGAGGCTGACAGCTACAATCTCGACCCGCAAGCGGTGGCCCGCGCCATTACGCCACGAACCCGCGCTGTCATGGCCGTGCATCTGTTCGGGCTCACTGCCGACATGGCAGCGCTGAGAGCGATCCTGCCCGATCACGTGGCGATCATCGAGGATGCCGCCTGCGCGGCAGGGGCCGACTATCGCGGGACCCCGGCCGGCAGCCTGGGCGCCATCGGCTGCTTTTCCCTGCACCCGCGCAAATCCATCACCTGCGGCGAAGGCGGCATCGTGACGACCAATGATGACCGCCTGGCCGCGATCCTCGACACCTATCGCAATCACGGCGCCAGCGTCTCGGAAGAGGTTCGTCATCGCGGGCCAAGGCCCTATGAGCTGCCCGACTTCAAGGTGTTCGGCTACAATTACAGGCTGACCGACATTCAGGCCGCGATCGCAACGGTACAGTTGCGCAAGCTCGACGCGTTTATCGAAGAACGCCGCAAGCTGGCCGATCTCTATGATGCTCGCCTGCAGCAATTCGGCTGGATCACGGCTCCGCAGCGCCCTGCCGGGCAGTCTCATGCGCTTCAGGCGTATGTCGCGCGCGTCGACGAGACGCGCTCGCCTGCCAGCCGCAACGAAATTCTTGAACGCCTACACGCCGCAGGCATCGGAGGACGGCCAGGCACCCATGCCGTCGTCGGCCTGGAAGCCTACCGCACGGTTTACGGCACCAAACCCGCCGATTTCCCGGTCGCGATGGCTGCTGAAGCGCAGAGCATCGCTCTACCGCTCCACAACCACATGGTCGCGGCCGATATCGACCGTGTCATTGCGGCACTGCAGGCGCTTTGATGGCCCTTATCGGACAGGCAGGCTAAACCCGCTATGTGCGGCATCGCCGGCTACCTCAATCTCGACGGCGCTCCGGCCGATGGACGCGTCGTCGCAGCCATGCGGGACGCTTTGGCCCATCGCGGACCCGATGGCTCTGGCCTGCATCTGGACGGGCCGCTGGGCTTCGGCCATCGTCGGCTTTCGATCATTGACCTGCGGGAGGTGGCGAGCCAGCCGATGCATTCGGCGGATGGGCGCTGGACGATCATCTACAATGGCGAGCTCTATAACTTCCGCGAGCTGAGGATAGAGCTGGAACGCGAAGGCTGGTCGTTCCGAACCCTGTCCGACACCGAGGTCCTGCTAGCCGGTGTCGTGGTCTGGGGCGTCCGCCGGCTTGCCCTGCGCATCGACGGCATGGCCGCTTTCGCGATCTGGGATGCGCGTGAGAAGCGGCTACACTTGGTGCGAGACCGTTTTGGCGTCAAGCCACTCTATCTGTGGCGCACGCCCGGGCGGGTGGCCTTCGCCTCCGAGATCAAGGCCTTCCTGGCGCATCCCGACTTCCGCGTCCGGGTGAACGAGGCAGCGCTGCGGGAATACTTCACGTTCCAGAATCTCTTTCGACCGCATACGCTGTTTGCCGGCGTCGAGCATTTACCGCCCGCGACGATCCTGACGATCGACCGGAACGGCGAACGTCGCGAAACCTATTGGGACTATGATTTCTCGCAGCCACAGCCTACAACCGAGGCGGAGGCCGTCGAGACGCTTCAGCGGCTGATGGCGGCAGCAGTGGAGCGGCAGCTCGTCGCGGATGTCCCTGTCGGCGCCTATCTCTCCGGCGGCATGGATTCCGGCACGCTGGTCGCGCTCGCCAGTCCTCATCTGCCGCGCATGCAGACCTTCACCGCCGGCTTCGAAATGAGCCGGGTCGAGGGCGCGGAAACCGGCTTCGACGAACGCCGTGCCGCCGAGTTGATGGCGTATACCTACAAAACGGAGCATTACGAGCAGGTCATCAACGCTGGCGACATACGCTGGTCCCTGCCTCGCGTCATCTGGCATCTGGAAGATCTGCGCTTGGGGATGAGCTACCCCAACTACTATATCGCCCGCCTCGCCTCCAAATTCGTCAAGGTCTGCCTGTCAGGAGCTGGGGGCGACGAGTTGTTCGGCGGCTATCCGTGGCGCTATTATCGCGTCTTCCGCTCGCTCGATCGCGAGCACTATCTGCAGAACTATTACGGATTCTGGCAACGGCTGACCACAGTAGAGGACCGCAAGCACCTGTTCGGGGCCCGTGCCGACGACGAATCCGAGATGTTCGACGTCTTCAGCTCGGTCTACGCCGACGCCAGTGGGCTCTCCTTCGAAACGCCGGAAGACCACATCTCGGCGTCGCTCTATTTCGAATGCAAGACCTTCCTCTCGGGACTGCTGCTCGTCGGCGACAAGCTTTCCATGGCGAGCGGCCTCGAGGAACGCTTCCCCTTCCTCGACAACGCGTTGGTGGATTTCGCCATGCGTCTTCCGGCGCGCTACAAACTGGCCGACCTGGAGCATATGCTCACCGTGGATGAGGACGCCGTGCGCAAAAAGCTCCTTGCGGAGGATTCCTTCGCCGGTGGCAAGAGCTGCCTGCGCCAGGCGATGGCACATGTCCTGCCCCCCCGGATCATGGAGCGGCGCAAGCAGGGCTTCTCGTCTCCCGAGGCCTCCTGGTATCGTGGCGAGAACGCCGACTACGTCCGCGAGATGCTGCTTGAAGGCGAGCTCGCATCGAGCGCCTATCTCGATGCTGACTTCGTCAGACTCAAGGTCGAAGAGCATATGAGCGGTGCGCGGAACAATCGGCTCCTGATCTGGTCGCTGCTGTCCTTCGAGCAATGGTGCCGGACTTTCCTCGGCGGCGAGTACGCCAATGCCAAATAGCGTTCTACTTCTCGGCGCAACGGACGTGACGCTAGCGGTCGCGGAGGCGGTACTGGAATCCGGGGCACATCTTGCAGGTATCGCGACGATTGGGGAAACATTCAAGATTTCCTATAGTGCTACGCCGGTAAGGAATGCGCGGTCGGTTGACGTCTTGGGGTGGGGACAGCGCAACAACGTCGAGATAATCCAGTTTATCGACTATGATCGATTACTTGCGCAGCTTAACACGTCACAAGTAGATATCTGCCTTGTCGCAGGCTGGTTCCACATGGTTCCCGAGCGATTTCGGACAGCGTTTCGGCGCGGCTGCTATGGATTTCACGCTTCTCTGTTGCCCACACTGCGTGGCGGCGCGCCGCTGAATTGGGCCATTCTGACCTCGCAGAGCGAAACTGGGGTGACGCTGTTCCAGATGAACGATGGGGTCGATGAGGGCCTGATTTTCGGTCAGGCCGCATTTGCTATCGCGCCGCGCGCGACCATCGGCGAACTGGTCGATGAGGCCCGGAAGACATGCGCTATGCTGACCCGCGATCTGGTTCCGGCGCTGCTGGCGGGAACGGCGTCGGGCTGGGAACAGAGTGGCGCTCCGAGCTACGGGTTGCAGCGCAGCCCCGAAGACGGAAGGATTGACTGGCGAAACTCGGGGATCTCGATTGACCGGTTGGTGCGCGCGGTTGGCCGGCCTTACCCTGGTGCATTTACGTCCCTGGAAGGCGAGGTTGTTCAAATCTGGGCGACCGAGCCGCTTGACACGGCACCCGAGGTTTTCGGGGCGCCCGGGCAGATCGTGCGTTTGCCCGAGTGTTGCCATCCTTGTGTCATGACTGGCGACGGCCTCCTCCAGATCCTCGACGCTACCTCCGCGCAGGGGGACAACTGCATCGACAAACTTCGCAAATCGGGCCACAAGCGCTTCACATTTTAACTCGTTCGAGTTCATCCATGGCAACAGCCATCGCCATTTCCTGCCAGGGCGTTTCGAAGCGCTTCGCGCTCGTCGACGGCGGCAGCGCCTGGCGCCTCGCCTTCGGCGCCGGCAAGGACATACCGACGTTCCAGGCCCTGGAGAACGTCGGGTTCGATGTACCGAAAGGCCAGTTCGTCGGCATTTTGGGTCGAAACGGGGCCGGCAAGTCGACGCTGCTGCGGGTGATCGGCGGCGTCTATGCCGGTGATACCGGCAGCGTCGCCGTCAACGGCGCGATGTCGGCCATCTACGAGCTTGGCCTCGTCGGAAACCCGCAACTGACCGGGCGCGCTTATGCCGATCGCCTGCTGACTGTCCATGGCTTCTCGCCGCGAGAGCGGGCTCGGATGATGCTCGACATTCACGAGTTTTCGGAACTCGGAGACCGTTTCGAGGACCCGGTTTCGACATACTCCGCCGGGATGAGCGGCCGCCTGTTCTTCTCGACAGCGACGGCCGGAAGCTACGACGTCTATCTCCTCGACGAAATCCTGTCGGTTGGCGACCAGCATTTCCAGGCCAAATGCTGGCGCAGGTTGCGCTCGCGCATCTCCCAGGGCGCATCCGGCGTGCTGGTGACGCACGATTGGAGTGCCATCGTCCGGATGTGCGAGCAGGCCTATGTGCTCGACAGGGGCAAGGTCGTATTCGCGGGGCCGGCTTCGCGGGCGACCCGTCGCTATCTGTACGGCGAGGGCGCACGCGAGACCTATCACGAGGGTGTCGCCCATTTCGGGGCTCGTCCCGCCACACCCCTCATGGTGGAAACCAGCGAAGACCTGACGATCGAGGTGGAGGCGGTGATCGAGAAGGCGGCGCCTGTCGGCTGCGTCTGCGTGATCGAACGGCTGCAGCCAGGCTTCGGCTGGGAAACATCACTCATGTCCCGCGAGATCGCCCCGGTCGGCCAGACGCCGGGCCGCTATCAGGTCTCGATCTCGATACCGCGTCTGCCGCTGGACCCGGGCCTCTACCAGATCAACCTGCACCTCGTGATGCCGGATCCGGAGCGTCCCACCCAGCGGATCGCGCTCGATGGCTGGTCGTGGTTCAACGGCGACGGGCTCGAACTCGAAGTGACCGGAGACTCCGCAGGGGGGCTGTCGCTGCCTTTGCGCTGGACCGCGACGACCCGCGATTCCGTTTCGGCATGACGGGTTCGGCCATGTCTCAGCGCTTGCCCGCGCAGCTACGCGTCCGCGATCTCACCAAGACCTTTGCCTTGGCGGAAAAGGGGGGAGGTCCGGTCTCGCTTCGGGAGGCTCTGCGTACTGTCCGCCGCGAGGCGAGCGTGCGGGAGCTTCGTGCGTTGAAGGGCGTGTCCTTCGACATAGCGGAAGGAGAACGCGTCGGCATCATCGGCCGTAACGGCGCCGGCAAAACCACGCTGCTCTCGCTGTTGGCCGGCATCACCCAGGCCTCGACGGGGACCGTCGAGATCACGGGCGACGTCCATGCCATGCTGACGATCGGCGCGGTGCTTCGCGAAGACATGACCGGTCGGGAGAACATCTATCTCGACGGGATGGTGCACGGAAAGAGTAGTGAAACAGTCGAAGCCCATGTCGAGGAGGTGATTGCCTTCTCGGAACTGGCGGAATTCATCGACCGTCCCGTGCGCACCTATTCGAGCGGAATGAAGGGACGCCTCGCCTTCTCGATGGGGGCCTTCATCAAACCCGACATCCTGATCATCGATGAGACGCTTTCGGTCGGCGACGCATTCTTCGGCGTCAAGGCCAGCAAGCGGATGAAGGAGATGACCGCGCAGGGACGCATCGTGATCGTGGTCAGCCATGCGCTGGGCATCATCGATGATATTTGCGATCGCTGCCTGTGGCTCGACCAAGGCCGCCTGGTCATGGACGGCCCCGCCCGAGAGGTGACGAAGGCTTATGAAAAGGCCGTCGAACAGGCAGATGAAGCGGAACTCGCCGCAAAATTTGGAACCGGCGAGAGCGAGGTTGCTCGCCCGACTGCCGGTGTGCTGACCAGTTTTGCCTTCAGTCAACACGACAAGGCCATCGCTGCGACCGCCAAGGCACTCCATCCGCTGAGCCTTGTCATAACCGGCGAGATCGGCGAGCCGTCCGGCCGGACGGACCTGATCCTGAGTGTGCTCAGGGTGGATGGCCGGCGCATCTTCGGCCGGCGGCTATCCGCGACAGAGCAGGCCCTGCCAGCGGATGGTGGCTTTTCGGTCGCGGTCGACCTGGATCCGTTGATTCTCGGGGCAGGCCTCTATCGATTCGACGTCACGCTGGCCGATGATGCCGGAGACATCGAGACGAGGCACAGGGTCGTCGAGATCATCGACGAGGAAGGGCAGTTCGGCGGCGTTCCCTTGCTCTATTATCCGCCCATTATCACCGCCAAGCCGATCGGAGAGAACACATGACGCTCGTGGGGTTCGACCGACGCGATTACGGCATGCTGCTGAACCTGTTCCGGATGACGATCGGAGATCGTTTCCTCGGCTCATCACTCGGCATCGTATGGGCTGTTCTGTCGCCGCTGCTGCTGATGGGAATCTTCCTGTTCGTGTTCACCTATGTGTTTCCGAGCCGGCTGCCGGGGCGGGACGGGACCCTTCCCTTCGTCATCTGGCTGATCAGCGGCTACGCGCCCTGGCTCGGTCTGAGCGAGGGGCTGAGTTCAGCGACCAGTTCGGTCGTGGGCAGTTCCGGCATCGTCAAGAACATCGCCTTCAAATCCGAGCTGCTGCCGATCGTTGGTGCGATGCTCGGCCTCGTGCCCCTTACGGTCGGGCTGACGCTGATCTTCATCCTGCAGATCGCCTCGGGCGAGGGACTCAGTGCGACTGTCGTCGTGCTGCCATTCGTGATCGTGCTGCAACTTGTGTTTGTAGCGGGGATCGGGCTGTTCCTTGCGGCGCTCAATGTCTTCTTGCGCGATACCGCGCTGGCCCTGCCCAGCATCTTGACGATCCTGCTGTTCGCGTCGCCGATCTTCTACCCGATCTCGGCCTATCCTGAAGCTGCGAGACGGGTGCTCGTCTACAATCCCTTCTACGTCCTCGCCGAGCTCTATCGCGCTCCGATCCTCCATGGCGAACTGCCGCAGATGTGGATGGTCGTCTATCTAGGTGTCATCTCCTCGGCTTTTTTCGTCGGCGGCTTATGGTGGTTCCGGCGGTTGAAATCGTTCTTCGACACGCGGCTTTGAAGAACTGGATAGCCTCGTGTCCTTCCCGGCCCTCTGCCTGACGATCGATATCGATTGGGCACACGACGACGTCTTGGCTGATACGCTGGCGCTGGTTGCAGAAGCAGGTGTGGCGGCGACCTGGTTCGTCACCCACGCCACGCCCGTCCTGGCCGACATAAGGGCCGTCGCTCGGCAGGAACTCGGCGCTCATCCGAACTTCAATGCCTTGCTCGAGGGAGCCGAGGGAGGGGCCCGCGACGTCTTGCGGAGAATGCGCGACCTGGTCCCCGAGGCCACCAGTGTGCGAAGTCACTCTTTGACGCGATCCAGTCGATTGGCTGTGCTGTTCCGCGAAGACGGCATGACGCATGAATCGAACTATTTCGTTCCCCCATCCGCAGGCAAGGGCATCATGCCTTGGCGTGACTTCAGCGGGCTGCTGCAGGTCCCGATCCGGTGGGAAGACGATGTGCGCCTGCTCGATACCGCCATCGGTGAACCCTCAGATCATCTGGGCCGACTGGAGTTGCTGACCGTCGATTTTCATCCCATCCACCTGTTCTTGAACACGGTCACGATTGCAGATTACGAGGCGGCCAGGTCTTTTCAGAGAGACCCTGTCCGGTTGCTGGAACGTCGGCGTCCGCCGGGCAGTGGAGGGTCGCGCGACCGGCTGATCGCATTGCTCTCCCGCGCCGCCGCTTCGAACACTGCGACGGGATGCCTGGGCGCGCTGGTCGCCAGCGCAGGAGTGTGAGCGATGCGCGTTGCCGTGCTGGGTAGAACACATTGGCTGCTTGCTAGCGCTAAGACGATTGCACTCCAGGGGCACGCGATCGCGCTTGTGGCTACGGCTCAACCTGCGCCGGAGTATCGTGCCCAAGAGGGAGACTTCGAGGCACTTGCCCAAGCCCATGAGGCTCCGTTCTTCGCATCTCCGGACGTCAACGGCGCCGACTTCATCAATACCCTGCGCGCGGCCAAGGCCGATGTCGCCATTTCAGTGAATTGGCCGACCCTGATCCGCCGCGAAGCCTGCGAGAGCATCCCACACGGAATCCTCAACGCCCACGCGGGTGACTTGCCGCGCTATCGGGGAAATGCCTGTCCGAACTGGGCGATCCTCAACGGCGAACCCCACGTCGGCCTTTGCGTTCACGCCATGGATCCAGACGCGCTCGATGCAGGCCCGGTCTACGCCAGGGATCGGCTCGAACTCGGGTCGGAGGTTTACATCACCGACATCTACACTTGGTTGGACACAGCTGTACCAGACCTGTTCGCTAAGGCGATTGCCAATCTCGCCGCCCCGGAGTTCGTTCCCGAAGATCAGAGCGCCGTGGGTGTGAGACCTCTCCGGACCCACCCTCGGCGTCCGGACGACGGATTGATCGATTGGCGCTGCAGCGCGGGCGCGATCACTCGGTTGGTCCGCGCCTCGTCCCACCCGTTCGCTGGTGCGTTCACATATCTTGAAGGCAGGGACAGGGTCGTGATCTGGCGCGCCGGTATCGCGGAAATCGACCATGACGTCGCTGCGGTTCCCGGACAGATTCTCGGCCGCAGTGCCGGCGGCAGGCCCTTGGTAGCTTGTGGGACGGGGGTCGTAGAGATCGAGGAAGGCACCTGCGCGTCGGGCCGGCCGCTCCCGGCTTCCAACCGTTATCGTCTGATGAAGGAAGGCGGATCGGCATGAGTGGTCTGGTCGCCATCCACCAGCCGAATTTCTTCCCCTGGCTGGGTTATTTCGACAAGATCCGACGCGCAGATGCGTTCGTGTTTCTCGACGCGGTAGATTACCCCAGGTCCGGGTCGGGGGGCATGGGTTCCTGGACAAATAGGGTCTGCATGAGCATCCAGGGTGAAGCAAAGTGGGTGACCTGCCCCGCCAAGAGGGTTGGGCTTGGTACTCCGATCAATCAGGTCTTGATTGATGAAGACCGGCCATGGCGCGTCAAGCTGCTGCGAACCTTGGAGGCAAACTACCGGAAGGCCCCGCGTTATCGGCAGGCGATGGTCTTGATCGAGCCGATCATCATGAGCCCGGAGAGCCTTATCGCGACTTTCAACATGTCGGCGATCCGCCTGATTGCGAAGGAACTGGGCATTTCGACCCGCTTCTTGGTCCAATCGGAGTTGGGTGGCGCCGGCAGTGCCACTGACCTGCTCGTATCGCTCGTACGAGCCGCCGGTGGACACGGCTACTTGGCGGGAGGGGGCGCGGCAGGCTACCAGCAAGACGAGGTGTTCGCTGATGCGGGACTCGCGCTGGAGTATCAGAACTTCACGCCGCAGCCCTATGGCGATCCGACCCGCTTCATTCCAGGTCTCTCCGTGATTGACTATTTGATGTACGATGGCCGCCCGCTCGATCAGGCATTTCCCGGCCAATGATCCGGAAACGCCTGATCCTATTGACGCCCGCCAAGGATGCCGACCTTGAGAGGCTGGTCCGCGCCTTTGGAGACGATGTGACGATCGAGGTCGCTCCCGATCTCGATGCGCTTCGTGCCGCGCGGATCGACACCGAAACGCGCCTCATGAGCTTCGGCTCTGGCGTCATCGTGCCAAGCGAGATGCTGGCACGGCTTTCCAAGACGGCCTACAATGTGCACGCCGCATCCGCAGAATTCCCTGGTCGTGATCCTCACCATCACGCGGTGTATCGGCAGGCGGCGACCTATGGCGCGACACTCCACGTGATGACCCGGCGCGTCGACGAAGGGACGATTGTCGGTATGGAGACATTCGAAGTTTCCCCGGGGACGACGCCGTCAGATCTCCTCGCACAAGCCAATGCGGCGGGGTTGCGTCTGATCGAGCGGATGGCACCTCAACTGCTGGGGGACGAGCCTCTCGCCCCCCTCCAGGGAGTGGCTTGGGGGGCCGGCAAGACGAGGCGGAGCGATTTTCGGGAACTCTGCCATCTCTCGCCCTTGATCGGCGAGGAGGAGTTTGCGCGACGGTTCCTGGCCTTCGATGGGGCGAATTATGACAATCTGACATTAGAGTTGCATGGCCACTTGTTCCGGATCGATAAGGCGCCTCGCGCGATCCCGGATGATAGCGCGTTTGAGGACTTTACCGAAGCCGGGTTCCGCGAATTGCTTCTGGCTCTCAAGCGGGGGAACTACCGGTTCTGCCGATATGGCGAACCGGTATCGGCCAGACAGGTGATCTGGCGGCATGATGTCGACTTTTCCATGCACCGGGCGGCACGACTGGCCGAGATCGAAGCCGAGGAAGGGGCGACGGCCACCTATTTCGTCAACCCACACTGCTCGTTCTACAATCTGCTTGAGCCGGAGACCGGCGCGCTGCTGAACCGAATCCACGATTGTGGCCATGAGATCGGGTTGCATTTCGATGCTGGGGCCTATGGCGTCGAGCGGTGGAGCCTCGTGGAACTTGAGAAGGCTGTCGCGCGCGAGCGGTCTCTGCTTGAGATGATCGTTGACCGGCCTGTCCTAAGCATGAGTTGGCACAATCCGGATCTGTCGAATCTCCTCGAATTCGACCACGATGTGGTCGGGGGGCTGGTCAATGCCTACGGGGCAGAGCTCCGTCGAAACTACGTGTACTGTTCGGATTCGAATGGGTACTGGCGGCACCAGCCGATGGCGGAGGTTATCGCCGCGGGCCACGCGCGGTTACACCTGTTGACGCACCCTGCGTGGTGGACTCCAAAGCCAATGTCGCCATCTGCCCGGATCGATAGGGCGATCCTCGGGCGGGCACGTGCGGTACGGCGCGATTACGACGCCCTGCTCGTGAAGGGCGGGCGCCGCAATATTGAGCGGTAGCGCAGCGGCGTATCAAGTCGCCTGATACTTCCGCACATCCGGCACGAAATGCGCGTGGCTTGTCATGCAGCGCAGGATCGTGGGCTTGTTTGCTTTGGTCCACTCCACCGTGTGGCGGATGCCTTCCTCATGCCCGACCTGGGCGGCGAAGCCGATCGTCTCGCGCGCCTTGTCGGTGGAGGCGAAGCGCTGGCCGGAGCGATCCCAGTCCCGGGCCGGGGTGAGCGCGATCGGGGTGGGGTTGCTGGTGAGGCGGTTTATCCGTTCGGCGAGTTCGCGAATGGTGATCTCAACGCCCGAGCCGAGATTGTAGATCTCACCCGGTTCTCCGTTCAGGCCGCAGGCCATCAGCCCGCGCGCCATGTCCTCCACGAAGATGAAGTCGCGCGAGGCGATGCCGCCATTCTCTACCGGCAGCGCCTCGCCATGCAGGGATTTCCAGATGAAGGTAGGGGTCACATTGCGCCAAACAGTGGCCGGCGTGCCGCGCCAGCGCCCTGCACCCAGAATCTCGCCCGGCCCATAGACATTCTGGAACCGCGCCTTGACGAAGGGCATGCCGAAGCGGGTAAAGTAATAGTTGCCGTACATCTCCCCGATCAGCTTTGAGATCGAGTACGGGCTGTCATGGAACAGTGAAACAGGGGCTTCTTCAGTCGTCGCAGTCGCGCCATCGAATGTCTTGGCGGCGACCGCGCAGCCGGCGGCGGAATATACCACCTTCTTCAGGCTCTTGATGTCCTTCAAGCGCTCGAACAGCTTGAGCGTGGTCAAGGTATTGTTCTCATGGTCCATGAGTGGATCATGGATCGAAGACTGGTTCCCGTGGAAACAGGCGAGGTGATAGGCGTAATCGAGATCGTCATCGAGATCGCGCAACACGCGATCGTTGGTGATCGACCCCGAGACGAGCTTCACCACCGGATCGTCCGGCACGTTGATGGGATCGGCCGACAGGAAGTTGTCCACGACCGTCAGCTTGCGCGGCCCCTGCTTTAGGATCTGCCGCACCAGGTTCGAGCCGACGAAGCCGGCGCCGCCGACCACGAGCACGCTTTTGCCGCTGAAGGATTCAGTCATTGCTCTGTCCTGCCGGAAAACCAGCCTCACGCCTTGGTCGGCGGGGCCTTGAGATGGCTGTAGATCGCCGTCACGCCATGCTGGTCATACCAGGAGAGCATGCGGCGGATGGTCTGTTCGAAGCTGTAGCGCGGCTTCCAGTTGAAAGCCTTCATTGCCTTGGAGGGATCGAGCACCACGGCCGGCACGTCATCGGCGCCTGGCTCGACCTCGGGCACCGGCTCTGACAGCGTAATGCCGAGATGATCAACGACGATGTCGAAGATTTGCTTGATGGTGTGGCCCGTGCCAGTTGAGACGTTGAAGACGCCGTTAGGCGCGCCTTCAGCCATCGCGAGGTCCATGACGCCGAAAAAGTCGTCCATGTCGATGAAGTCACGCACGGTCTTTGAGCAGAAGCAGCCCTTGCCCGCCTTCAACCTGGTGTAGAAGGTCGGAATCGGGCCGATCGCCAGGCGCGGGCCGGTCACATTGGCAAGCCTGAGCGAGACAAAGGGCAGCCCCGACATTGCGAGGTAGCTCTCGCCGGCCTGCTTCGAAATGCCGTAGCTTGTGAAGGGGCGGGACGGGGCATCGGCCGGGATCGGCAGGTGCTCCGGCCGGCCATAGCCGAGAGCGGTGTGGAAGTTGACGAAGCGCTGCACGCCGGCGGCCTTGGCGGCCTCGACGACGTGGATCGTGCCCTCGACGTTGGTGCGCGTATCCTCGAGCCAGTCGTCGGGGTCCTTGTAGGCTGCCGCCGAATGAATGACATGGCTCGGCCTGAAGTCGGCGAACAGCTGGTCGACAAGGGCGCGGTCCTGCACCTCGCCCTCGACGACAGTCAGGCCCGGATGCGCCTCCGGCAGAGAGCCGCGATGTCCCGTCGCGAAATTGTCGAGGACGAAGACGGCGTGCCCGGCCTCGAGATAGCGCTCGGTCAGGTTCGAGCCGAGGCAGCCCGCCCCGCCGGTGATCAGGATACGCATGCTCGCCTCAGCTCTTGGGTGCCGTCTTGATGTCAGCACGGGCCTCCTTGAGGTGGGTATAGCCGCCGACGACTCCGTCGCGCTCCCAACGCTCGACGGAGAGACGCGCGATTTCATCGAGCGGCGTGAATTCGACATCGCCAAAATCGGCGAAGGTCCGGGAGGGATCCAGCAGGATCGAGGCGGCATCGTCCGGCCCCAGCGGCTTTACTTCTGGCTCCGGATAGTCGTTGAGCTTCATCGCCTTGACGACCGCGTCATACAGTTCCTTGATCGCCACGTCCTTGCCGGACGAGAAGTGATAGGTGCCGTTGCCCTTTCCGCCAGCAGCCTGGACGACCACCTTGGCGAGGTCGCCGGCATAGCAGAAGTCGCGCCGGGCCGGCGTCACGAAGCACTTCTTTCCCTCGGCCAGACGGCCGTAGAAGATCGGCAGAGGTCCGGAAACATTGCGCGGGCCGATCACATTAGCGAGGCGGAAGGTGACCCATTCGACGCCCGAGAACTGCACATAGTGCTCTCCTGCCGTCTTCGAGATCGCATAGCTCGAATTGACCGGGTTGATGGGATGGTCGAGCTGGATCGGTTGCTGTAGCGGCTTTGTGCCATAGCACAAGGCGGTCTGGAAATAGATCAGCCGCTGCACCTTGTGAAGCTTACAGCCCTTGGCGATATTGGCCCCACCGACGGCGTTGACCAGTGCGTCGGTCTCCCAGTCGTCCGGGTCCTTGTACGACGCGGCCGTGTGCACGACGACATCCGGCTTGAAATCACTAAAGAGTTGGTCGACTAGCTTCCAGTCGGTGATCGAGCCTTCGATCTGTGTCAGCCGCTCCTGGTCGAGCAGGTTGTCCTTCCGGCCAGTCGAGAAATTCTCCAGCGACATCACAGTGTCGCCCCGGGCCAGGAACATGTCAGCCGCGGTCGAACCAACCTGTCCCGAGCCGCCCGTAATGAAAATCTTCATCGTCATGATCCCGTGATTGCTGGTGTTATGGAGCCGCTGCCGGAGCAGGCTCGATCTGGTCGAGCATCCGCCTATACGAAGCGGCCTGATCGTGAAAGGTCTGTTGCCAGAGTTCGAGACTCAGCAGACCCCAGGTCTTGCGTGAGAAGCGCTCGGATTTGTCAAAATTCGCGAGAATCGCATCAGAATTGAAGAAGGCGCGGTGCCGACTTTTTTGCGTGGCGAAGATATCCGCCACCATGTCCTTGAGTTCACCCGAGAACCACTCCTTCAGCGGCACCGGAAAGCCCATTTTGTCGCGCCGCTGCGCTAACTCCTGTGGCAGATCGCCAGAAAACGTCGACTTGATGAAGTGCTTCATCTGGCCGCCCTTGAACTTGATGTCGGCAGGGATGGTCGCCGCAAACTCCACGACCGAATGGTCGAGCAGGGGTACGCGTGATTCCAGCCCATGCGCCATGGACATCCGATCCTCGACCTGCAGCAGCGCCGGCAACAGGCACTTGAAGTCGAAATGGGTCATCGAATCGAAATAGGCTTCCTTCTTCACGTTCCGTTCGGAATTGAAGATCGCCTGAAAGCGCGAGAACACGCCGGCCCGGTCGAGTGCCGACCAGTCGACCTCGTCTTCCATATCGGCCGAGCGATCGATCAGGCGGAAGTAGCGCTCGTCCAGCGGTCCGAAAAGGCCCTTTGAAAAAAGCTGCCGGATCAGGGGCTTGTACTCCTGCAGCACGGTCAGGTGCGGAATGATCGATTCAGGCGTCACGACGAAATTGCCGTTGCGCTGCGTGCCGTCTATCGACGCTTTGATCGCCTGTTCGAGATAGGCGATCAGGTAACGCGCATAGCCGCCGAAAATTTCGTCCCCTCCCTGCCCCCCGAGGACGACCTTGACGTGCTTGGCCGCCAGCTCCGAGACCATGTACTGCGGAAAAGAGCCTGGCCCGCCGACGGGCGTGTCGAGGTGATAGAGGACCTTCTGAATATTGTTTCGGAAATCCTCGGCGGTGATCTCGATCTGGTGGAGTTCGATCCCGCCGTCACGGCAGGCTGCTTCGGCGAATGGACTCTCGTCGTAGCCCGGAAATTCAGTGAATTTGCCGTGGAAGCCGATGCGTCCAGAGGCCTCCTCGCGTCCGGCCAGGATACCGATCAGGCTGGAATCGATGCCACCCGATATATAAGCGCCCACCGGCACGTCCGAGCGCAGATGCACCTTGACGGAATCAGCCAAGCGCGCCCGCATCTCCTCGCCGAACCAGCGCGGCGTATGGTCCCAGTCGATCTCGTAGTGGACATCCCAATAGCGGAAAACCCGAACCTCACCGTTCTCGACCGTCAGCGCATGCCCTGGCAGCAAGGAGTGAATACCCTTGAACAGAGTCCTCTCGCCGATGGTGTACTGGAATGTCATGTACTCGGCGAGCGCGTCCGGATCGGTCGCGACCTCGGGCAGGACAGGCAGAAGCGCCTTCATTTCCGAGGCGAAATAGAGCACGCCGTCGATCACTGCATAGTAGAATGGCTTGACGCCGAAGCGATCGCGCGCGGCGAAGAAGCGTGTTCCATCCCAGAGCCCGAAGGCGAACATACCGCGCAGGCGGGAGAGGCAATCGACGCCCCATTTCGCATAGGCTGCCAGGATCGTCTCGGTGTCTGATGAAGAACGAAACGTCCAGCCGGACTTCAATTCGTCGGCAAGTTCGACGTAGTTATAAATCTCGCCGTTAAACGTGATGGCGGCACCGTTCTGGCCAACCATAGGCTGGTGTCCGCCGGGCGAAAGGTCGATGATCGCCAAACGCCGATGCGCCAGTCCGCAAACGTCCGATTGTGCACGCCAGAAGCCGTGACCATCCGGTCCCCGATGGGCGATCAACTGGTTCATGGCAGCAAGCGCACGATCGAGCTTGGCGACTGGCTTGTGGGCCAGCGACACTGCTCCGGCAATTCCGCACATGAGGCAAACCTTCTTTAGTTGACGGAGCAATCTGCCCCATTCCATGGAACCCGAATTTCCTGCGCGGGGCTGCACCACTGACGGGTACCGAGCACGCTTGACCCGCCAGCCATGATGAGCCCGCTACAAGCTGGCACCTGTGCGCTGACCCCATATACCTAGATTGATGATCCGCCAGAGGGTGAAGTCGAGAGGGCGATCGCCGTCCAGCATTTCCTTCGCGAGAGCCCTCACGCCGCTCGCGTTCATCAGCCCAGGATAGCGGGACAATGTCTGTTCGATCCCGTCCTCGACCAGCCCCCGCAGCGGGCCGCGGAACCATATCTGCTCCGGGGTCGCGAAGCCAAGCTTGTCGCGCCTCTCGCGTACCGCCTCCGGCAGGATGCCTTTCATGCCTTTCCGTAACACGCGCTTCGTGTCGCCCCCGACGATCTTGTGGTCGTTGCCGAGGGCCAGGCTAAACTCGACCAAGGGGTGATCGAGGAAGGGAACCCGTGCCTCGATCGAATGGGCCATCGAGTTTCGGTCCTCCCAGTGGAGGAGCATGGCGAGGTTGGAACCATAGGTGAGCGTCATGCAGAGCGTGCGAATGTCGGTCACCGCCGGCAGCCCGAGTTCATCGCTCGCCAGGGCGAGAGCGCCGGCCGCGTTACCCTCGTTGCGGATCAGGTCGGTCCCGAGCCAGTCGTGCTGGGTCAGGGCGCGGTGCTGACGCCGAAGTGTTCCGGCGAGGCTCGGGGGCAGGAGCGGCACGAGGTGATTGCGAATCTGCTCGTAGACCGATGTGCCATGATAGCGGTTGCGCTCGACGATCGTGCGCAGAAGCTGTCCGAACTGCCGACGTCGCGTCAGATCAGCCATGTAATATGAGAAGCCGCCATGATAGCCGGAGAGTTGCTCGTCAGCCCCCTGACCGTCCAGCATGACCTTGACGCCAACGCGCCGCGCCTCTTCGAAGACGCACCACTGGGCGAAGATCGATGTCGATCCAAAGGGCTCGTCCTGGTGCCAGGTGATGTCCGACGCGCGCTGAAACACGTCGTCAGCCTTTGGAAAGATGAAATGGGGTTGCGTGTTCGAGTGAGCGACGACCATGTCCATGAACGGCTTTTCGTCGACGCTTTTCTCGGCATAGCAGGCCGAGACGGTGTTAACGCGCGCGCCTCCGGACCGCGAATTCATCATGCCGGACATGAGGCTGACAATCGCCGAGGAATCCAGCCCTCCCGACAGACATGATCCGATCGGCACATCGGACCGAAGGTGAAGCCGGACCGAGTCCGTCAGCAGCTCTCGAAATCGCTCGGCGGCCTCGTCCTCGGACATCGCGAGTTCGCCCGCCTCCGCCGGGTACCAGCGCCTCATGGCGACGGTTACGGGCCCCTTAGCGCTGGCATCGATCCTGGCGCATTCGCCGCCGCGGACCTGCGTCACCCCGTCAAACATCGTTTGACTGGTGTGGTCGGAGATGCCGGAAGCCAGAAAATCATGAACGCGGGCGACGTTCATTCGCCCCGAGACGCCGGGCAGTCCAAGCAGTTGCTTGATCTCAGACCCGAACGCCGCTCCGGCCGCCGTTGAAACCAAATAGAGCGGCTTGATGCCGTAGCGGTCCCGTGCCGCGAACAGAACCTTTTCTCGCCGATCCCAGATGAGAAAGGCGAACATCCCCCGGAGCCGTGGGAGAGCGGCCTCACCCCACAGCATGTAGGCGCGCAATAGGACTTCGGAGTCAGACTCAGATACGAATGCCTCGCCTAGAGAGCGCATTTCGTCGCGCAGCTCGATATAGTTGTAGATCTCGCCGTTGAAGACCATGCTGTAGCGGCCGGATGCGTCGGACATCGGCTGAAGGCCCGCGTCGGAGACGTCGATGATCGCAAGCCGGCGGTGGCCAAGCGCCACGGGTCCAGCCGCGCTCTCGTAAACCTCCCATCCGCGACCATCCGGACCACGATGCGCGACGACATCGATCCTCCGAGGGTCCGGCTCAAAGCCGATCGACCCAAAAATCCCGCACATCGGCTTACCCCTTGCAGCCCTCGCTCGGCGACGGGCCGCCGTCTCTCGGAAACATGGCGTGGCGGCTTATACGGACGCCGACAGCGGCCGTCGAGTGTCGTTACTCTGCTTTCGCGGGCCGAGCGAAGGCGAATCATGCCCTGAAGCAATGGCGATTGCGCCGGTAGAGTGGGGATGGTCCAGCGCACTGCCACCCTTGCCCGGCCGTTCCAACTCGCGCGATAACGAACCTGCTGGGGCAGTGCTCTCGGCGGGGAGCCAACTCTGCATGACGTTCCACAACCTCCACAGTCACGGCCTCATTCGTCTCGCCTGCGCAGCGCCGCGGCTGAAGGTCGCCGATCCCGCCTTCAACCTGGCGCAGATGCTGCCGTTGCTGCGGCAGGCGGAAGGCGAGGGCGCCTCGGTCGTGCTGTTCCCGGAGCTGGGCCTCAGCGCCTATGCGATCGATGATCTGCACATGCAGAGCGCGCTCCTTGATGCCGTGCGCGACGCGCTGGCCGCGCTGGTCGAGGAGAGCCTCCAGCTGCGGGCAGTCGCGGTCGTCGGCGCGCCGCTGCGGGTCGAGGGGCGGCTCTTCAACTGCGCGATCGCCGTGCATCGCGGCCGCATCCTCGCCGTCGTCCCGAAGACCTATCTGCCGAACTACCGCGAGTTCTACGAGCGCCGGCAGTTCGCCTCCGGCGAGCGCGCCGGCATCACCTCCATCCAGCTCTGCGGCCAGGAGGTTCCTTTCGGCACCGACATCCTGCTGACCGCCTCCGACGTCCCCGACCTCACGCTCCACATGGAGATCTGCGAGGATGTCTGGATGCCGGTGCCGCCGAGCTCCTTCGCGGCGCTGGCGGGCGCGACCGTGCTGCTCAACCTTTCGGCCTCCAACGTCACCATCGGCAAGTCGGACTGGCGCCATGCCCTCTGCAAGGCGCATTCCGGCCGCTGCATCGCGGCCTACGCCTATTCCG
>LNFM01002995.1_pt1 | contig 34300 bp, 35 predicted proteins | sample 596031 | NCBI WGS metagenome assembly LNFM01 (sample SAMN04254537, study PRJNA301005) | activated carbon metagenome | isolation source: dual media filters at the Ann Arbor, Michigan drinking water treatment plant | place: USA: Ann Arbor
CATTGCAGATAAGGACCACAGCGTTCGTGAGCATTTGGCCGAGCAAGATGATTTTCCGGCCGCTGCCGAGTGATGCGTGACACCAGAGCGACCCTAGCTTCTGGGCACAATTCTCAAGTCAGCAATTGGCGCAACTCGCCCGGAAGAGCGACCCACGTTTTTGGCCCTTTCCGGACATCAGAAAAGTCCGCTTTTGGGCAGTTCAACAAAGTGGTTCCATGTCTTCGGTCGCCTCGGCATCGTTTTTGCTGGACGCCACGGCGCGCTTCTTGAGCGAACGTTCACCGTTCGGATGCGTCCCTAGCGGGAGTGGGTCGCGATGCCTGATTTCAGCCCGGTGCCTGGCGGCGAACTTACGGCGCAACAGACGCACCGGATTGGCTTGTGGCCGCGAAACCGCTTGATCGCTCACAGCGCCGATCGCGGCTGGCGGGATGTCTATGTCGCCTTGGCGACCGTCAATGCCTGGTCAGGTAAGCTTGCCGCGACCGGCCACCCCTGCCTAGCGTATTGCTTGCACCGTCCAGCACATCTCAGCCGTGCATTCGACGGCGTGAGTGCGCGCGAGACCGCTGTGATCCGCCCCCGCCAGTTCTTCGTGATCCCCGCGCGCGAAGCGACCGAGTGGCATCGGCACGGCACATCCGACATGCTGATGATGTATCTGCGTCAGGATATGCTGGACGATCTAGCGTGCGAATTCGGAAAGCATCCCGACAGGCCCTTGAGCCTCGATATCGGTCTAGGCGTCAGCGATCCCCTGCTGGAACAACTGGCTCTGACCCTGCTCGATACGTTAAGGCGGCCGGAGGATTGCGGCTCACCGCTTTATGTCGACGGCGTCGTCCATGCGATGGCTGCGCATCTGCTTCGCCGCTATAGCTCGCTGAAACCAGCCAGCGTCGCAGTGAAAGCGCCGCCGACGCCACACAACATGAGCCGCGTGCTCGAGATCATCGAGAGCCGGATTGGCGAGGACATCAGCCTCGTCAGCCTCGCGCAGGAGGCGGGCATGTCGCCCTCGGCCCTGACTCGCGCCTTTTCGAAGACTTATGGCACCACTCTACATCAACACGTCCTGCGACAACGGATCGAGCGAGCCAAGATCCTACTTGCCTCTACCGACGAAGCCGTCGCCGACATCGCCTACAGCACCGGCTTTTCCAGCCAGAGCCATCTCGCTACGGCGTTCAGGAAAATCACCGGCGTGACGCCAGGGACCTACCGGAACGCGCCATAAGTTGCATGGCGCGCTGCGCCAGGCTCAGGCCTGCGAAGGGATCGCGCCTGCTGGGATCACGTCGAACTCGGCCGAGTTGCGCATCGCGGCCTCAGGCCCAGGCGGCGAATAGATGGCCAGGATGCGTACCGGCTCCCAGCCGGTGTTGAAGGTCGAATGATAGGCGCCCTTGGGGATTGAGACGAGATCGCCGGTGCGGATGGTCCTCTCCTGCGGCTTGCCCTCCTCGAACTCGATCATCATGTGCGCCTCGCCGCCAATCACGAAGATCAGTTGCTCGGAGTCGGGGTGGTTGTGGCGGGCATGCCCCTTACCCGGCTGGAAATAGATCGAGACGGCGCTGACATTGGCCATGCCGTTCTGGGACGGATCGGCCAGAATTTTACCGGTGACCCAGTCGGCCATGATAGTTTCGACTTCCGCAGGGCTGACGGCGACCTTGTTGGCGATCATGGCTATTATCCGGGTCGGTTGGAGAGTGGGCGGGTGGTTCACCAGGCGGCGCGCAGAAGCGCGTCGGCCGGGTCGAAGGCAGGAGGATGGGTGCCGAGCGGCACGACGGGACGCCCCCAGCGCGGCGGCGTCAGGCTCATCGCGGCCACGGGCGCGAGGTGTCGCAGGCTGCCAAAGGGCGTCAGCGTTTCGATGAAATAGGAATCGGGAATACTGAAATCCGGCCTGGCCTCGAGGGCGCGCGGGGACGCGAAATCGCGTAGCCAGACCCCGGTCTGGGCCAGCGAGACCCGAACCAGCCAGCTTCCGCCCTCGCTCGCGCGCCGGTTCAGCGCAACAATCGCCCCCAATGCACCGAGATAGCCGGTGACGTAGTCGCAGGCCGCGCCGCGCAGCAACGCGGGCTTGCCGGTTTCCTCACCCTGGATCGCGCAGAGGCCGGTGGCGGCCGCGGCCAATTGGTCCCAGCCCGGCCGCTCGATCCACGGGCCGTCATGGCCGTAGCAATTGATCGAGACGCAAATCAGACCGGGACGGATCGCCGCCAGATCCTGGGGCGAAAGCCCGCGCCGCGCCAGCGCGCCGGAGCGAAAGCCCTGGCTGAAGATGTCGGACTGCGCGACGAGACGGTTCAGCGTCGACCGGTCGGCCGCTTGCGTCAGGTCGAGGAAAGCCGAGCGCTTGCCGTGGCCGGTGTCGAGTACGAAAGACTCGACGCTATCGAGCTTTGGCGACGAGACCAGCAGCACCTCGGCGCCATGCTCGGCGAGCGTGCGCCCGCAGGTCGGACCGGCGAGGATGCGGGTAAGATCAAGGACGCGCACGCCGCCCAGCGGCCACTGCGTGGGGGGCAACGGCTCGATCGGCGCATCACCGATGCGGATGATCTCGACCGGGCCGCCGGGCGCGATCGCCGCGCCTTGCTCATGGGCGTCCCATTCGGCCGGCGTGCGGGCAAAAGCGCCGCACATGCCAGCTGCCGCGAGCGTGTCCTCCAGTTCGCGCGCATCCCATTGCGCCACGGCCCGGCCGACCGAATCGTAGTTCGCTGCGTCGAGGCCCAGCACCTTCAACGTTCCGGCCGCCAGATGCGGCAGCACGCCATGGATGAAGAAATGCCGTCCGTCCCTGGTCTCGTAGAACTCGGCCAGCGGCGTGTCGTCCGATGGCGCGCCGCCCGGCCAGTGCCCGTCGAGCCGGTTATGAGCATAGGAGCGCAGAGTCGCCGCAGCCTGCCGCGTCGAGACCGCTATGTCCTGCGGAGCGCCGCCGCGCTTGAGCCAGAGCTCGCCTGCCGCAGCCGCTGTTGCAGCCAGCACCACCGCCGTCCCCTCTCCGACCGCCGGCCGGCAGCCGGGCGCGGCGCCGTCGGCGTCGATGCGGGCTGTCAACGCGGTGTCGAGGCCGCACTGCGTCAGCAACTCATTCAGGCGGCGCGCGATCAGCGCCGGATCGACGTGGGAGGGGATGACCGCCATCACGCCACCTTGTCACGGATGATCTGCGGAACCGGCACTGTCGCCGCGAACGTGGGACGCTGTTCAAGCCTGTCGGAATAGACGGCGAGGTTGGGATATTCCGCCCGCCACGGGTTCTCGGGCCAGCGCACGTCGATGTATTTCAGCACCGTGCCGCTGGCGATGTCGGCCATCGAGAAGACGTCGCCATGCGCGAATTCGCGCGCGCCGATGACGCGCGAGAGTTCGCGCAAGCCCCCATCGAGCTTGCGCTTCTGGCGCGCGGTCCATTCAAGGCTGCGAAGATGGGGTTCGCGGGCCTTCTCGAAGAACATCAGCACCATGGCGTCGCACATGCCGTCGACGATGATCTCGAAGCGCTTCACCGCAAGGATGCCATCGATGTCCTTGGGGACCAGCGCGGGCTCGGGATGTTTCAGTTCAACCCATTCGTTGATGTAGCGCGACTCGAACACGCTCGACCCGTCGTCGCAGATCAGTACGGGCAGCTTCTCCAGCGGGTTGTACTGCGGCGTCTGCGTGCTGGAGTCCCACGGCACCTCGGTGATCAACTCGAAGGGGATGCCCTTCTCGGCAAGCTGGATGCGGACTTTCCGGGCGTAGGGACTGGGGGTGGCGCTGATCAGGCGATACATCTCGGGCGTTCCTCGTCAAGGCTCAGGAGAGCGCGCGCAGGGCTGGGCCTTCCGGTGCGACTGCCGGCGTGGCGGTGGGCGGGAGCGCGATGCCGTCCTCGAAGGCGCGGTGGCAGGCGACCTGATGCCCGCTCTCGGCCGCCAGAAGATGCGGCATCTCCTGCGTGCAGCGCGCGATGGCGAGCGGGCAGCGCGTGCGGAACCGGCAGCCCGATGGCGGATCGAGCGGGCTCGGGATCTCGCCCTCGAGGCGCGGCCGGCGGGCGCGGCGTCTCAATGGATCGGGAATCGGCGCAGCGTCGAGAAGCGCACGGGTATAGGGATGGAGCGGGCGGCTCCACAGCTGATCGCGGGTCGCGACCTCGACGATCTTACCCAGATACATCACCGCGACCCGTTCGGAGACGTATTCGACGACCGAGAGGTCGTGCGAGATGAACAGATAGGCCAGCCCGAACTCGGCCTTGAGATCGGCGAGCAGGTTGAGCACCTGAGCGCGCACCGAGACGTCGAGCGCCGAGACCGGCTCGTCGCAGATGATCACCTTCGGATTGAGCGCGAGCGCGCGTGCGATGCCGATGCGCTGGCGCTGGCCGCCCGAGAACTCATGCGGATGGCGGCCCGCCGCATCCGCCGGCAAGCCGACCTTCTGGAGCAGCCAGGCGACGCGTTCGCGGCGTTCCCTGCCATTGCCCAGTCCATGCACGATTAGGGGCTCCTCGATGGCGCGGCCGACCGTGATGCGCGGATTGAGCGAGGCGAACGGGTCCTGGAAGACCATCTGCAGGTCGCGCCGCAGAGGCCGCATCGCCCGGCGCGAGACATTGGCCATCTCCTGCCCGCGAATGCGTACCGAGCCGGAGGTCGGCGGATAAAGTCGCATGATCGTCTTGCCGAGGGTCGATTTTCCGCAGCCGGATTCGCCGACGAGCGAGAGCGTCTCCCCGACCGCCAGCTCCAGCGAGATGCCGTCCACCGCATGGACGACACGCCCCTCGCCGGCGGGGAAATGTTTGACGAGGTCGTCGACGACGAGGATCGGTTCAGGCTTGACCGGCTCGGACATCATGCGAACTCCGGTTGCGGAAAGACTGCCGCGCCCAACGCATGGATGCAGGCGACCTGATGCGAGCCGCCGCGCAGCGTCAGGGGCGGCGGCGCGACCGTGCAGGCCTGGGTCGCAAAGTTGCAGCGCGGAGCGAAGGCGCAGCCCTGCGGCATGGCGTGGAGGGCCGGCACCATGCCGGGAATTTCGGTGAGGCGGGCCGTCTTGCGGCCGCCGCCGGCGCCCTCCGGCGTCGCCCGGATCAGCCCTTGCGTGTAGGGGTGCAGCGGCTGGCGGAACAAATCGAAGACACTCGCCTCTTCGACCTTGCGCCCGGCATACATCACCGCGACCCGATCAGCCGTCTCGGCGACGACGCCGAGATCATGCGTAATCAGGATCATGGCCATGCCGAGCCTGTCTCGCATTTCCATCAGCAGATCGAGAATCTGCGCTTGCACGGTGACGTCGAGCGCGGTCGTCGGCTCGTCGGCGATCAGGAGCTTGGGCTCGCAAGCCAGCGCCATGGCGATCATGACGCGCTGACGCATGCCGCCAGAGAGCTCATGGGGATATTGCGAAATGCGCTTCAGCGGGTCCGACATCCGCACCAGCGCCAGCAGATCGAGCACGCGCTCGCGCGCCTGCGACTTGGTGAGCTTCTTGTGTAGGATCAGCGTCTCGGCCACTTGCTCGCCGATCGTCAGTACCGGATTGAGCGAGGTCATCGGCTCCTGGAAGATCATCGAGATGCCGTTGCCGCGGATCTGGCGCATCGCGTCCTGGCTTGCGGTGGCGAGATCGCGTCCCTCGAAGAGTACCTGGCCGGCGACGATGCGGCCGGGCGGGTTCGGGATCAGCTTCAGGATCGAGAAGGCAGTGACCGACTTGCCGCAGCCAGATTCGCCGACGACGGCCAGGATCTCGCCGCGATCGACGCTGAGCGAAACCCCATTGACGGCTTTCATCACACCGCGCGGGGTGAAGAAATGCGTATGCAGGTCGCGAATCTCGAGGAGTGGGGCGGTGGTCGCGTCCGGGTTCATGATCGGCCTCACCGGTTCTTCAGGCGCGGGTTAAGGGCGTCATTGAGCCCTTCGCCGACGAGGTTGAGCGCCAGCACCGTCAGCAGGATTGCAAAGCCGGGAATGGCCGTGATGTACCAGGCGCTGCGCAGAGCATCGCGCCCGCCGCCGATGATGGTGCCCCAACTCATGACGTTGGGATCGCCGAGGCCTAGGAAGGCGAGGCCTGCCTCCGTCAGGATTGCAGTGGCCACCATTAGCGAGCCGGTGACGATGATGGGGCCGAGCGCATTGGGCAGGATCTGGGTCAGGATGATGCGCAGGTCGCCCATGCCGATCGCGATTGAGGCCTGCACGAACTCGCGCTCCCTCAGCGCCAGGAATTCGCCGCGTACGAGGCGCGCCACGGAGGGCCAAGAGACCAGCGCGATGGCAATGGTCACGTTGGCGACCGACGGCGACAGGATAGCTACCACCACGATCGCGAAGATGAACTGCGGGATGGTCTGGAACAGCTCGGTGAAACGCATCAGCAGGTCGTCGACCGGCCCGCGGTAATAGCCCGCCAGCGCCCCGATCGTCGTGCCGGTGACCACCGCCATTAGGGTGGCGACGAAGCCGATCATCAGCGAGACCTTAGCTCCGTGGAACAGGCCGGCCGCAAGGTCGCGCCCTAGCATGTCGGAACCTAGCCAAATTTCGCGGTCCTGCCCTGGCCAGACGAAGGGCTGGGCGATCATGTCCCAAGGATCGTCGGGGAAGAGCCGCCCGGCCGAAACGGCCATGACGAAGACGAGTAGTAGGATCGCGATGCCCGCCAGCGCGGCGCGGTTGCGGGAGAAGCGGCGGCAGAAGTCCCTGAAGGCTTTCATCGCGGCGTCCCTCTCAAGACATCGCGATGCGGGGATCGAGCTTCGTATAGGCAACGTCGACCAGGATATTGGCGGCGATCACCACGAAGGAGCAGCTCAGCAGGATGCCCAGCAGCAGGTTGATGTCGCGCTGAAACACCGCCTCGAAGGCGAGCCGCCCGAGGCCGGGCCAGGAGAACACCGTCTCGACCAGCACCGAGCCGCCCAGCATCGTGCCCATCTGCACGCCGAGCAGCGTCACCAGCGGGAGCAGCGCGTTCCGCAGCACGTGGCGAAAGGTGATGCGGTTTTCGCTGAGTCCCTTGGCGCGGGCCGTCGTGACGTAATCCTGGTTGAACACCTCAAGCATCGAGGCGCGCATCACGCGGGTGTAGACCGCGACATAAAAGAGCGCGAGCGTCGCGACCGGCATCACCATATGGCGCGAGACATCGAGGATGTAGGAGAAGCCGGTCCTGCCCGACGCGATCGTCTCCATACCGCTGGATGGCAGCCAGCCGAGATTGACCGAGAACAGCACTATCATCATCAGCCCCATCCAGAAGACAGGCGTCGCGAAGGATAGCATGGCGAAGACGGAGATCAGCGTATCGCGCCAGCTGTTGACCTTGTTGGAGGCGAGCACGCCGAGCATGGCGCCGATCGTCACCGCCAGCGTGAGCGCGCTGGCCATCAGCAGCAGCGTCGCCGGCAGACGGCCCATAATCAGTTCCCTGACCGACATGTTGTGGCGGAAGGAGTAGCCGAGATCGAATTGCGCGAGCTTCCACACATAATGGAAGAGCTGGACATGGACCGGCTGGTCGAGCCCGAAGCGGGCTCGCAGCTCCGCCAGATATTCAGGCGTCGCCGCCGCGCTTTCGCCGGCCAAGACCTCGGCTGCGTCGCCCGGAGCAAGCTTGAGCAGGCCAAAATTGAACAGTACGACCGCCAGCAGGAGCGGCAGCGCCTTGAGCAGCCTGCGCGCGACGAAGCGCAGGTCGCGGGCGAAGGGCAGCCGGTTGAAGGCCGCCCGCGCCGCCGGGAGCGGCGAGGGCTGCTTGTCCTGGGTAAGCGGTAGATCTTGGGCAAGCGGGAGGGTCATCGCCGCCGACTCACTTCTCGAGCCAGGCATCGGCGAAATTGCCGCCGATGATGCCGTCGGCCGTCAAAGTGTGGTTCTTCAGCTTGGCGCTGGCGATGGTGATGAAGCGCGTCTCCATCAGCGGGATGATCGGCAGATCGGTCATCGCGATGCGCTGCATTTCGAGATAGAGCGCCTTGCGCTTGACCGGGTCATTCTCGGTCTGGGCGCCTTCCAGAGCCTTGTCCATCGCCTCGCTGCGATAGTCGCCGGGGTTGGTGTAGACCACGCCCTTCTGGATCGACTTGGACCAGAACAGCCGCTGCACGCCCTGCGTGGGATCTGCAAACGCGCCGTAATAGAGGCTCGTCGTGTCGAAGTCGTAATCTGTGTAGACGCGCCGGAAGAAGCTCGGCAGGTCCTGGCTGCGAATCTCGACATCGATGCCGACGCGGCCGAGCTGTTGCTTAATGAACTCGCCGGTGCGTTGGTAGTCACTTCCGAGCGGGATGAAATCATGAGTGATCTTGAAGCGCTTGCCGTCGGGTCCGGCCTTGTAGCCAGCCTCGTCCAGCAGCTTCTTGGCCTTCTCGACGTCGTAGTCGTATTTCGGCACGTCTGTGGAGTGGAAGGTGACCACCGGTGAGGGGATTGGGCTCACCGCCGGCTTGCCATAGTTCATCCAGACCAGCTTGGTCATGCGGTCGCGGTCGATTGCGAACGCCATGGCCTGCCGCACGCGGACGTCGTTGAGCGGCGGCTTCCTGGTGTTCACCTCCATCAGCATGAAGGGCGACATATAGGCGTAGCCGCGCGTCTCGATTGCCAGCGCCGGGTTCTTCTCGATGCGGACCATGTCGGTCAGCGGGATCGGGCTCAAGCCCCCGATCTGCAGCTCGCCGGATTCCAGCCCCGCCGCGCGGGCCGAGGCGTCGTTGATGATGCGGAAGACGATGCGGTCGAGATGCGGCTTGCCGGCGTCCCAGTAGTTCGGGTTCTTCTCCAGCAGGATGAAGGAGCCCTTCTGCCATTCCTTGAACATGAAGGGCCCGGTGCCGATCGGCTTGCTTACGGCCGGGTTGGCGGCGATGTCCGTGCCCTCGAATATGTGCTTCGGAGTCATCGGCGATTCATAGCTAGAGGCCAGCGCAACCAGCATCGGTGGGGCCGGGTCGCTGAGCTTGATGATCGCAGTCAGCGGATCGGGCGTCTCGACGTCGATGACCTTGGCAAAGGCCGAGCGGCCGCGCGGGTGCAGCTTCTTGAGCACCTCCATCACGGTGAACTTGACGTCGGCGGACGTGAAGTCCTTGCCGTCATGCCATTTCACGCCGGGACGCAGCTTGAAGCTGTAGCTCTTTCCGTCGGGGCTGATCTCCCAGCTCTGGGCCAGCAGCGGCTGCGGCTTCAGCTCGGTGTCGAGCTTGAGCAGCGACTCCATCATCTTGGAGCCGACCATTCCCATCTGGAGCGTGGTGTTGATCGAAGTCAGGACGAACGGCGGCTCGGGAGAGAGCGCGAAGGTCAGCGTGCCGCCGTTCACAGGCGTCTGGGCGAGAACCGGAGAAGGGCCTGTGGCCAGCGCGAGAGCAGCGATCATTAAGGCACGGCGTGACAAGGCGAGTGCGAATTTCGGCGGCATGCTGTGCTCCTGGCCTAATGGCGTTTTTAGTCTCCGAGCGTGTCCGTCCCATGCGCGGCGCGTTGGCCGCCTTGCCGGTGATGAAGGCGGCATCGAGCCCTGCGTCTGTCAGGCCGTTTTAGCCATGGCCGTACAATCACCGGGGCCGCTGGCGTAGTCTTTCAAGAATCCTGCCAGCTTGATCAAAAAACCCGCAGCCGCCGTTGCGCCGCCGAGTCCGGCGCGGGCGACAAAGGGCGCGGACACGGATGCGCGCGAGCGGCCGGGCAGGCGCTTACTTAAAGGAGATCGGACTTTAACCGAATGAGCGGGTCGCACCGCGTCGTTCGCGAGGCGCGGCAAGGCGAAAGCCGGCTCGGAGCGTGAACTGCCACTCACGTCATGGTACGTCCCGGACGGATTGCCGCCGGGGCGCGCGACGGTCGACCGCCGCAGCTCAGAGGACGGCGAGAGAGATCGCGGGCACCAGCGCGATCGCCAGCAGACCGAGAAGGAGCGCGCCGAGATAGAACCAGACGGTCTTCATCGCGGCGTCAGGATCGACCTTGCCGATAGAGCAGGCGATGTAGTGCCCGATCCCGACAGGCGGGGTGAATAGACCGATGTTCATCGAGACCACCACGACCATGGCGTAGTGGACCGGGTGGATGCCCAGATCCTTGGCGATGGGGAACATCAGCGGCGCGAGCAGGACGATCGCCGGCAGACCTTCCAACAGGCAGCCCAGCGTCAGGAACACGACGATGGTCACCGCCATATATACGATCCAGCCGCCCGGCAGGCCCTTCATGACACCGGCGAGGTATTGCGCGAAGCCGGTCTGGGTCAGCACCCAAGCTGCGGCCGAGGCCGTGCCGAGGATGATCAGGATCGCGCCGGTCATCGCTGCGGTTTCAACCAGCATGCGGTACATGACCCGGGGCTTGAGGCCGCCATAGAGGAGCATGCCGGCGATCAGTGCGTAGATCACGGCAATGGTCGAAACCTCCGTAGCGGTCGCGACCCCCTCCGTCACCGCGCCGCGCACCAGGAAGGGCAGCACGAGAGCCGGCGCGGCGATGATCAGCGCCTTGCCGATCATCTGAAGCGATGCGCGCCGCACACCCTGCAACATCTCGCCGCGCGCCTTCCAGCGGGCCGCGACGGCCAGGATCAGGAGCAGGAAGAACGCAACGACGAAGCCGCTGGCGAAGAGCGCCGCGATCGAGATGCCCGCGACCGAGCCGATCACGATCAAAACGATGGAGGGCGGCACGGTGTCGGCCATGATCGCGCCGGTGCCTAGCAGTGCCACCATCTCCTCGGGCTTGTTGCCGCGCCGCTTCATCTCGGGAAACAGCGCCGGCGCGACAGTCGCCATGTCGGATACCTTCGATCCGGAAATGCCCGAGACGAGGTAGAGGGAGCCGAGCATGACATAAGACATGCCGGCCTTTACATGGCCGAGCAGCGAGGCGAGGAAATCAACGATCGCCTTGCCCATGCCGGTAGCGTCGAGAATGCAGCCGAGCAGCACGAAGACCGGGACCGACAACAGGATAAGGCTCGACATACCCTCGTCCATGCGGCCGACAATGACGGTGACCGGCAGCTTGGTCGAGAAGACCAAAAAGGCCATCGCACCTGCGCCGAAGCAGAAGGCGATTGGCACGCCCATGGCGAGGCACAGCGCAATCACCGCCACCAGCAGCACAAGGATGTTGGCCTTGCCCAGCCCGGCGAACACAGGCGAGAGCAGGTAGAGCGCGCCAACCGAGATAGCCACGACTGCAAGCGCAACCAGCAGATCGCGACGCGGCGCCTCGCTCCACAGCTTGACGGCCAGGACGATCAGCATGAGCGAGATGCCGAGCGGAATCCCCGCGATTCGCCACGCAGTCGAGATGTTGAGCGCCGGCGAGGTGACAGGGAACTCGTCGATCCAGTGCTCGATGGCCGATGGCAGCAGAGCCGCGAGGAAGGTGCCCACGACCACCAGCCCGGTCGTTTCGAGTAGACTTCGCGCGTGCGGACCTACTGCGTTGACTACGAGCGCCAGACGAAGATGCTCGCTGCGGTCGATCGCGATCACCGATCCGAGCATCACGATCCATAGGAATAGGAAAGATGCAATTTCATCTGCGGCGGTGATCGGGCTCGAAAGCACGTAGCGCCAGAATACGGCCACTAGGACGAGGCCGATCAGACCTACAATCAGGGTCGCGGCGATGGCTTCGAGCGGCCCCATCAGGAGGCGCATGCGACCGGACGGGCGCGCCGGCGTCTGTTCCTCGACGGCGAAAGCCTGGGTTTCGCTGAGCGGTGTGGCGTCTGCCATAGCTGCCTCGCTGGCGTTACACGCATTGAAAGCGCCGCGACCCGTGGGATCGCGGCGGCCCGGGGGCAATGGCTCAGGCGAGCTTGCCGACGGCTTCCTCGAGCAGGCTCCAGGGCTCGTCGCCGAACTTGCCGCGCCACTCCGTGTAGAATCCCGCCTTGGAGAGAGCTTCTCGGAAGGGCGCGGGGTCGACATCGTTGAACACCATGCCCGAGGCTGCGAGGTCCTTCTGCAAGCTGATGTTCTGCCTGGCGACTTCCTCGCGCTCCGCTTGGCACGTGCTATTGAGCACACGGGTCACGGTCTCCTGGATGTCGGCCGGGATCTGCCCCCATGAGCGGCGGTTGATCAGGAACCACCAGCCATCCCACATGTGGTTGGTGACGGAGCAGTATTTCTGCACCTCAAACAGCTTGGCCGCGGAGATGATCGCAGGCGGATTCTCCTGCCCATCGACCACCTTTGTTTGCAGGGCCGAGTACACTTCGGCGAAGTTCAGCCCGGTTGGCGATGCGCCGAGCGACTTGAAAAGGGAGAGCCAGAGGGCGCTGACCGGCACGCGGATCTTCATGTTCTTCAGGTCGTCAGGCTGGACGATCGGCTTGGAGCTATTGGTGATCATCCGGAAGCCGTTGTCCCAGATCTTGTCCATCACGACGAAGCCGCCGCGCGTGATCTGCTGGCGCAGATGCGCGCCGAGCTTGCCGTCCATCGCGCTCCACAGGGCCGGATAATCCTTGAAGGCGAAGCCGACTCCGGAAATCGCGGCCGCCGGAATGATCGTCGACAGCACGTTGACGCCAGAGTTGAGGAAGCATTCGAGTGCGCCGGAGCGGAGCTGGGACAGCATGTCCGAATCTGCGCCGAGTTGATTATTGGGGAAGAGTTGAAACTCGAACTTGCCGTTGGTTTCCGCCTTTACCTGCTCGGCCGCCTTGGTGAGGTAGACGTTGAGCGGATGCGAAGCCGGCACATTGGTGCCGATCTTAAAGGTGTGTTCGGCGGCATAGGCGTGGCGCAGCGGCAGGGCCGCGGAGATGGCCCCCGCCCCGGCAAGGGTGGCAAAGCGTCGGCGGTTGATGGACGATGTCATGGTCATATCCTCCCTTTTGTTGATTTGGTTGTTGGCTATTTATGCGGATGGGGCTGCCTTGCTGCGGAACATCAATCCCGCTTCGCGGAAGCCGCCATCGACATTCAGGGTGTGGCCGTGGACGTAACGGGCCTCTTCCGAGCACAGGAAGACTGCGGCATCGGCGATCTCCTCGGGCGTGCCGTAGCGCGTCATCGGGATCAGGTAGTTGTAGGCGGCCCGCGTCGCGGCATCGTGGGCGAATTTCGCCATCTCGGTCTCAATGGCGCCAGGCGCTATGTTATTGACGTTGATGCCGAATTCCGCCAGCTCGACCGCCATGACCTTGGTCAGCAGCTCAAGCCCCGCCTTGGCCGCGCCATAGGCGCCGCGCCCGTGGCCTCCGCGCTGGCCCGACAACGAGGCGATGTTGACAATCTTGCCGGAGCGCTGCGTTGACATCACCCTTGCGCAGGCCTGAGCGACGAAGAAGGCGCCGGTTAGATTGATCGCGATGGTGCGGTTCCAGACCTCTGCAGTGATGTCGAGGAAGGGCGTGTTGCCGCCGATGCCGGCATTGTTCACGAGGATGTCGAGCCGGCCATGACGGGCGACGATCGCGTCGACCAGACTGGTGACAGAGGCTTGGTCGGCGACGTCGACTGACAAGGCCATGCCGTCGGGAGCATCGAGCCCTGCCAGCGCCTCGCGAGCGCCCTGCTCGTTGATATCGGCGATGACGGGAACCGCACCCTCGGAGCGCAGCGCGCGTGCGATCGCGAGCCCGATCCCTCGTGCGCCGCCGGTGACCAGGGCGACCTTGCCTTCGAGCCTGCGCATGCCGTCAATCCCGTTGCCTGATGCGTTCATGGAGCGCCACCCTCTCGGACCTCGCTGAAAAAATCGTCCCCGCCGACCTGTCCGCCCTTGAGAACGAGTTCGAGACCGTCACGATCGGGCGCTTCGGCATGGGCCCGGCAGAGCGGCGAGCCCGGAGCCATTGGCGCGATCGCGGTCAGCGCATCGATGCCCAACTTCGCCGCCGCGTGGCTCGACGTGTCGCCGCCCGAGATGACGGCGCGGGTTAGCCGGGCGCTGCGCAGTACGCCATCGAGCAGCGCGCCAAGGCCTTCGCCGATGCGGTCATTGACGGTCTCGGCGCTCAGGCCGGAGGCCGCCACCGCCGCGCGCAGGCGGGCCACCGCAGGGTCGTCGGGGCCGCTTGCCGTGAAGACCAGCGGGCTCGCGCCGCTATCAAGCGCCGCAAGCGCCTGACGCTGGGCAGCCTCGAGCCCGGCCTGCCAGTTGCGTGCGTCGATCGCATGTTCGGCGTCGAGGCGGATCGGCGCGAAGCCTGCGCTCGCGGCCGCTGAGATCTGCCTTGCGGTGACGGGCGAAACCGAACCCGAGACCACTGCGATCCGCGCGACGCGATCCGCCGCGCGGATGGTTGGCGCCGGCGGGAGCTGCCCTGCCTGTCGCCAATGTGCCACCAGCGCGGCCTCGACGCCTTGCGAGCCGATCGCGAAGCACGGCCTGCCGCCGCGTTCCCAGACAAGCCGGCCGGCTTCGGCAAGCGTTTCCTCGTCGAGCACGTCGATCGACACGATGCGCGCGCCTGCGCCAAGGGCGGCGTCGAGCGCGACTTCGCCTGCGCCGCGCTTGATGGCGACGAAATCGACCAGGCCGACCGGCAGGGCGGTCTGGCGGGCGAGATGGAGGCCGAGATCGGCTTCGCCCATCGGCGTGACGGGATGGCGCGCCATCACAGGGTGGCGATCGAGCCGGTAGCCCTGACCGTGGGCGAGCGCGAAGAGATGACCAAAGCTCTGGAACCGGCCCATGCCAGGCTCGCCCACGATAAGCGGGATCCAGCCGTCGAAGACGCGCGCCCCGAGTTCCGCGGCGCGACCGATCGACCCGACCTCCGGCGCGGAATCGAAGGTCGAACACACCTTGTAGTGCACGACCGGTGCGCCGACTGCCTGGAGCAAAACAAAGATCGGCGGTAGATGCTCGTCCATCCAGGCCGGGCTGCGTGAGCGCGCAACGCCGGCTATGCCGATGCCGCGATAATGCCGGAAGCGCGCGAGCCGCGCGGCCGAGGGCGGCGCGAGGAACAGAACGGTGTCGAGCCCCGCGAAGGCCAGCGCCTCCATCGACGCCGACGAGCCGGTGAAATCATCGCCGTAGAACGCGACGACCGTCCCATCTGGTAAGGAGCGGCCAGCGTTCACGCAGCCACCTCAAGCGCGCGGCCAAGTTCGGGATGCGTGCGCGCGTGGTCGGCCAATGGTATCCCGTCGACCGCCGCCGCCCAGGCCTCGCGCAGCGAGCGCACGCCGGCGGCAACGCCGTCTGGATGGGCCATGACGCCGCCTCCGGCGGTCATGATCAGGTCGGTGCTGCCAAGCGCTGCAAAGGTACCATGCGCTTGCCGCGCCGTCTGTCCCGATGAAAAGACCGGCATGACGGTGCAGGGCTTGTCGGGGAAGAGCGGCGTCAGGCAGGTTTTCGCCGACGCGATGACGCTCTCGTCGGTCTCCGAGAACTTATTCGAGAGCCCGTTGACATGCATGTGGTCGGCCCCTGCGAGACGCCAGAGCTTCTGCCAGGCGACATAGGACCAGCCGAGCAGCGGGTGGCGCGAGAGATAGCCCCAGCCATTGCGATGGGCGTGGATCGGCAACTGCGAGAACCGCCCGAGTTCGATCATTCCGACAAGACCGACCGAATTCAAGCTCACCATCAGGCAGGTGGCGCCATGGGCTAGCAGCGTGTCGTGACGGCGGCGCATCTGGTCGAGGTCGCCGGTGAGGTTAAAGGCGAACATCGGCTTATGCCCGGTCCGGTCGGCATGGCGCTCGATCACGGCCATCACCGCGGCGACGCGAGCATCGAAGGGACATGCAGGCCCGTCAGATTGCAGTTCGTCGTCTTTGATGAAGTCGATCCCCGCCTCGCAGAGCTGAGAGACCAGCGCCGCGGTGGCTTGCGCGTCGAGCCCGACGCTCGGCTTGATGATCGTCCCGATCAGCGGCCGGCTCGCCACGCCGGCGAGACGGCGCGTGCCTTCGATGCCGAAACGCGGCCCGGGATAAGCGGTGGCGAACACGTCCGGCAGGCGAATATCAAGGATCTTGAGCCCGCTTACGCATTTGAGTTCGAAGAGATTGCCAGCGACGGTCGCCATCAGGTTCGGCAGCGACGGGCCTATGGTCGCGAGCGGCCAAGACAACGTCAGCCGGGCGCGGGTGACACGCTGCCCGGGAACCGGTCCGTCCTGCGAGGCCAGCGATGGACCTGGAACATCGCGCTCGGTGACATCCAGCGCGACGACCCTGGCCGCCGAGCGCTCCTTCAGCTCGGGCGTCTCGCCTGGAATTGCGACGAATGTGCCGCTCGACTGCTCCCCGGAAATGATGTCGGCCGCGCGGGTGACGTCGATCGGCGTTTCGAGCAAATAGTCGGCCTCGAAGCGGTCCTGTTGCATGGCGCGTCCCCTTTCGATCGATCAGGCGGCGCGGCAGGTCAGGCCGCCATCGACGGGCAGGCAGACGCCGGTGATGTATTCCGCCTCGTCGGAGGCGAGGAACAGCGCGGCGCGCGCGATGTCCCAGGCCGTGCCCATCTTGCCGGTGGGGGAGGCGGCGTCTCGGGCCGCGATCATCTCATCGGCGGTCGCGTATTGGTCGGATATCTGCTGGTGAATGAGAGGCGTGTTCATCAACCCGGGCATGATCGCGTTCACGCGGATGCCGTCGCGCGCATATTGGAGCGCCAGCCCCATAGTAAAGCTGTTCACCGCAGCCTTCGCCGCATGATAGGCCGGATAGGGGTAGCCGAGATAGCGGATCGCGGCGACCGAGGAGACGTTGACAATCGCGCCCCTTTTTTGCGCGAGCATGTGAGGCAAGACATGCTTGGCCGCTAGGAAGCACGTGGTGACGTTCAGGTCGAGCGTCCGATGCCAGCTCGCTTCTTCGAGTTCGATCGGGCCACCCATGCCGGCATAGCCGACATTATTATGGAGCACGTCGATGCGGCCGTGATCGGCGACGACATCGGCCACGACGGCGGCGACCTGTGACGAGTCGGTGGCGTCGCAGACATGAGCCCGAGCGCTGCCACCCTCGCGAACGATGATCGAGACCGTCTCTTGGGCGGCGCCCATGTCGACATCGACGCAGGCGACATGGGCGCCCTCACGTGCGAACAGCGCGGCGGTCGCCTTACCGTTCCCCCAGCCGGGGCCGACCGAGCCGGCCCCGAAGACGATGGCTATCCTGTCCTGCAAACGTTTCGTCATCGCGCCTCCAGCCGCCGGACGCGGCTGCCGCAGGCAACCGTCAGACGGGCGTTCCATGAGCGGGAGGCGGCGGAGACAGCCCACAGGGCTGCCGAGCGCCCATGGGGCACCATTTCCAACGCGTTTCCATCCCGAGTTCGTTTTTGTTGTTAAGGGCAGGCTAGGAGACGCGGCCCACCGGGAACATCCCAATTCGACGCAGGATGATGTAATTTTTTCTCACAACAACGAGGCTGACAGCCATGGCTCAACCGCGTCTTCCGCTCAATGCCCTGCGCGCCTTCGAGGCGGCTGCGCGCCTCAGCAGCATGTCTGCGGCCGCGGCCGAACTCGGCGTCACCCATGGCGCCATCAGCCGGCATGTCCGCAGTCTCGAGGCAGACCTCGGCGTGCCTCTCCTAAAGCGCCTCTCCAAATCGGTCGAGCCGACGGCCCAGGGTGGGCAGCTCGCTTCTACCTTGAGGGAGGCTTTTTCACGCATGCAGCAGGGCGTTGCCGCTCTAGCGCCGTTGCCGCTGACCTTGTCCTGCTCGGCTACAATCAGCATGCACTGGCTCATCCCGCGGCTCGGCGAATTCAAGCGCGCCAACCCGGATGTCGAGGTCCGGCTCAACCTGAATTACGGCGAGGTCGACTTCCTGCGCGACGAGATCAGCCTCGCCATACGCTCCAGCATGTTCAAGGCTCCGCAGGAGGTAACCATCCGTCCGCTGCTGCGGGAGCGTATCGGCCCGGTCTGCCACCCCGAATTTGCTGCTCGCGCCGGCCTGCAGCGGCTGGAAGACCTCGTCTCGGCCCGGTTACTAGGCACGGCGACGCGCAGGAACGCGTGGCGGGAATGGATGGAGGCCTGCGGCTGGGAGGCCGACCTTTTGGTGCCGCAGGAAGTCTACGACCATTTCTATCTACAAAATCAGGCCGCAGCCTGCGGCCTGGGCGTCGCCATCGCGCCCGAAATCCTCGTGGAAGGCGAGATCCGGCGCGGTCACCTCGTCGCACCGTTCGGGTTCGTAGACGGGCCGCATGAGCTGAATCTCTGGATTTCGCCTCATCTACGACATCGATCGGACGTTCAGCGATTGGCTGACTGGATAGAGCGCTCGATGCGGGTGTAGGTGCGATGGCAAGCCGCTTTGAGCATAGCCAATATGGGAAGCTGCACGAGGCTGGCAACAAACGTTCGCTCTGCGGCGGTGTCCCAAGCGCCGGGTATGGCGCATCTCTGCCGAACCAGCGCCCGACGCTTCTGGCCCATTGCCGACGCTGGGAACGTCCGTTCCGAGGCGACCTAAGCGGCAAGGCCGCGAACCGCCTAAGCCGATACGCAACTGACCTTCGCAGCTCAACGCTGCTTGAGCCTTGTATCTGTAGATGTCCTGATTGCCCTAGCGACGATATCGATCTGCGTGATGAGGAGAGGAGCAGTATCTGGGCATATCTTAGGCAGAAATCTCAGCCCAATCGCCCGAGATGAATCGAAATAAACGACGTGCGCTTACGAGATACATTGCATCGACACGTGGGACGCAGGACATTGCAAGACAACTATTGAACGCAGAGCCTCGATTGGGAACGCCCATGAGTTCATAAGCCGGTGGATGCAGCCTTATTGACCACCCTTCGACGTGGTAATTTGCCTGATAAGTCTGCCTTCCTATCAAGATTGCACCGTCATGGATCGATGGGTTCTGGACGATGGCCTCGATATAGCGATCGATAAAATTGCTATCAAAATTCGCACCAGTGGACGGTGAGGGATCCCGAGGCATTGGGGAGCAGAAGTCAGGTCTTTCCGATCCGGTAAACAGACAAAGCAGCAGCGGAAGTTGAAGATCAGGAAGGGACCGCCAGGCCGTCTCGAAATCGTAGGGAACTGACATCGCCTCGCCACGTGTGTTTGCCTGCATTATGGCGTGTTTAGTACAATATCACTAGGGGTAGAGCGCGGAAGGGGGCGCCGAGCAATGGAACTAAGAACTCTGGTTAGCGGTATCGTCGGGGCCGCAGCGGTCACTTGGGGTGGCGTCCTTTGGCTAGCCGGTGAACAGATCGGTTTGGGCCTTGCAAAGCCGTTTGGCGCCGTTGTTGCCATCGTCACCACGTTCGCTGTGTTCTTTGAGACGGTCCTATGGCGACTGCCGCTTATTCGGAGCTGGATTGCTAAAAGACCTCCGATCAGCGGAACATGGCGCGCAACTTTGATTTCAAGCTACAAGGATGAGAATGGAGAGCCCATAAAGAAAGTTGTATATCTCGTCATAGCGCAGACCTTATCGACCCTAAGCGTTCGAATGTTCACGGATAAAGCTCACTCGTTTAGCCTGACAGAAAGAATCAGATCGGCACCCAGTGATGATCTATTTGAGCTAGCTATCGTTTATCAGAACGTACCTGATATCGATCAGCGCATGCCCGACGGTTCTGGGGGAACGATCCATTTTGGAGCTTTGTTGATTCCTAATGTGCCCTATAAACCAGAAACTTTGAGTGGTCATTATTGGACAGACCGACGAACTGAGGGAAAGCTAATACTGGACGAACGCCGGCGCCCACGCGTGAGTTCGTTTGCTCAAGGGCAGAAATTATTTCAGCGCTCCCCAACATTTTTTGAGAGGCTGCTTTTCTGATGGGCCGCCTCGTCCTCAGGGAAGACACGGCGGATGCATCGCTGTGGAGTACTCTTATTCGCGTTCTTGTTTTGATCGCATCACGGGGATAATGTGAGTTGGCATGTCTACCTTTGTCCTCCCCGCTCCGTCGCCGACGCTCAATAAGGAGCCCAAGAAGGACGAACTATGCCGTGTCCTCAGCCTCGACGGCGGGGGAGCTAAAGGTTTCTACACGCTTGGGGTCCTGAAAGAGATCGAAGGCATGCTTGGATGCCCGCTCTATAAGCGCTTCGATCTTGTTTTCGGGACTAGCACGGGCGCCATCATCGCGGCGTTGATCTCGCTCGGGTATGAGATCGATCATATCCACGCGCTCTATAAGCACCATGTTCCGAGCATCATGAAGGCGAAGACGGCCTCAGACAAGTCTAAAGCTCTGAAGGCGCTGGCGGAACAAGTGTTCAAGGGCTACAAATTCGACGCGGTGAAAACTGGGGTCGGCATCGTGACCACCAAATGGGTCATCGAACGTCCGATGATTTTCAAGGGCACCGTCGCACAGGCTCATGGTCGAACCGGTACGTTCTTGCCCGGCTTCGGATGCACGATCGCCGATGCCGTCCAGGCGTCCTGCTCGGCCTACCCGTTCTTCGACCGCAAGATCGTGACGACAGGCGCCGGCGATGAGATCGAGCTGGTAGATGGAGGGTACTGCGCCAACAATCCTACGCTGTACGCAATCGCTGATGCGTTGATCGCTCTAAAAGTTGCGCCGGAAAACCTGAGAGTGGTGAGCGTCGGCGTTGGGGTCTACCCGGAGCCAAAACCTAGATTTCTGAGTAAGATGTGGCTCGCGAAATATCTTCAGAGTGTTCAGCTATTGCAGAAAACACTTGAGATAAACACTCAATCCATGGATCAGCTGCGCACTATTTTGTACAAACACATAATGACGCAAAGAATTAGCGATACTTTCGAGAGGCCCGACATGGCGACTGATCTGTTCGAGCACGACCTCAAGAAGCTGAACATTCTGCGCCAGAGAGGAGGTGAGTCATTTGCGTCGCGCGAAAAGGATCTGCGCGCGATGCTGATGTGAGTCGGTGCCCGTTCCTGAGCGTAGTCTTCGACGGCTGTTGGGCACTATTAGCGGCTTTTTTGTCGCCTTCAGCAGGGCGCGGATCGGAAGAATGGGCTCGAAAGCTCAGCTTATCTGCACGCTCTTTGAGAAAGCTCGCGCTCGCACAGCCAGCGATTGAATCTCCGATCCTCGATCGAATTGAAAGGGCAGTAGATGAAGAATACCGACGAGCAGCTGCGGCGTTTCCACGGTGAGCGCGTTCGAATGAATTCGGCTGGGCGCAAGGATATTCGGTCGAAGGCGGACACGAACAGAAAGCGGCTCCGCGACGGTCTAGCGCGCGACAAGGAACCGGCGCCAGTGGGGTCGCACACGCAGGGCTCCTACTCCATGCGGACCATGATCCATGACGACGGCGGCGACTATGACATCGATGACGGCGTCTATTTCACTAAGGCATCCCTCGTCGGATCCGGCGGTGCGGATAAGACGGCTCTCGCTGCTCGGCAGATGGTCTGCAAGGCACTTCAAGACGATCGCTTCAGCGAGCAGCCGGAAGTCCGCAACAATTGCGTCCGCATCTATTACGGTGCTCCGAAACACTATCACATCGACGTCCCGGTCTATCGGCGGACCCGAATCCAAGATCCCATCGATGGCTCAACCGTCGATACGTACGAACTCGCCAGCGCGGATTGGAAAAAGTCCGACGCGCTGGCGGTCACAAAGTGGTTCAAAGCCCAGAACCTAGCGAAATGCTCCGACGCGTCGAAGGATGCGGACAAGGGCCAGTTTGTGCGGATCGTTAGGCTGATGAAGGCATTCGCCCGCAGCCGCTCGCACTGGAGCGGGAAGATCGCCGGCGGCTTCGCCATATCGCGCTTGGTAGCCGACGAGTTCGTGGAGAACGTCGGCCGGGACGATATCGCATTCCGCAACGTGCTGCGCGCCATCCGCGACCGGCTGGGCTGGAATTCCAGGGTGGAGCACCCCGTGCTGGACTATGACATCCTACCGCCTGACAGCGCAAAGGCGAGATATCTCCGGACAAAGCTCGCCGACAAGCTGCCGCTACTAGATGTCCTCGACGACCCGAACTGCTCTCATGAGGATGCCATGCAGGCATGGGACGAATTCTTTTACACGGACTGGTTCGTCAACCAGCCCGACCCCGAGGATGAAAAGGAACTGGAACAGGAGACTGCTGGCCCGGCAATCAAGCGCGGCGGCGGCAACGGGTTTGCATGACGCCGCATATCCGCCCGCCAGAGGTGGATGCTGTCGGCGTCGTCGACGCGTGGCTCTCGTCCCTACGGTCTTTCCGAGGCCAAATCTCGCGCATTCACGCTGCCCTACATGGAGGCGGCGCGCACGGTTGGAAAATCGCTACGCTCGGCCGCGAGATCGCGGTCGTGGTCGACGAGACGTTCCCGTTCACCCGACCTCGCATATACCTGCAGGGGCGGTGGTCGGCCTCGCCCCACGTCGAGATCGACGGCCGCCTCTGCATCGGCAATCCCGAAATTCCTTGCGACCCTAAGTGGGCCGTACAGGAAGCGATCAGGCTTGCCAGGAAACTGCTCCAAGACATCGCTGAGGGCACTGAGGACGGCGACTTCGAGGAGGATTTTTCGCTCTATTGGCGGCAATCGGTCCATTCCGGGCCAGAGGTCAGGTTGCTGTTGCAGGAGATCGACCGTTCGAACCTGATCGCCACCTGCGCGACCGATGCAGGCGTCTACGGCTTTTCCACCCGAGCCGCCCTGACGAAGTGGTGGAAGCACCGCTTCGCCTCGGTACCGACCAAGCCGCGGCAGGGCGCCGTCATAAGCTTGACGTCCCTGCCACACCCCGACAACTACCCCGAGACTGGCGCCGATCTCTGGCTGCTGGTCGAATCCCTTTCGGAGGATGGCAAGCCCATCCTTGAAAGCCTCCTTCGGCAAATGCCCAAGTCGCTGCTGATCGTGCTGGCGGGCGTTTCGTCGAAGGGGCGCCGCCACGCGGTCGGTCTGATGCTTCGCAGGCCGACCGGACCATCCGGCAGGGCCGTTAACCGCCGACAGATCGAGGTCGGGTTCCGACGTAGCGGCGTGCCGCCGGAAGTCCTATGCGGACGACTTCAGGTCGCCAGGCTGCGAACGAACCAGTTGGATGCGGCGATCTCCCGACTTCCGCACGGCGATCTCGGTCGACTCGCCGACGCGCGCGTCGCCATCATCGGGTGCGGATCGCTGGGGTCGGGGGTCGCCAGGCTGCTCGCGAAATCCGGGGTCGGGCATTTCGTTCTCGTCGATCCCGAAACGCTGGGCTGGGAGAATATCCGCCGCCATCAGCTCGGCGCCGCTTTCGTCGGGCATAAAAAGGCGACCATGCTGGCCAAGGCACTCGCCCAGGAGAACCCGGATATCGGTTCCGCCGTCGCGCATGAGGTCTCTGTCGAAAAGCTCTTGAAAGCTGGCGGCGCTCCTCTGGCGAACGTCGACCTAGTCATCGGCTGCACGGCGTCGTGGTCGGCGAACTCCATGATGGATGCGACGTTCGGGCGTGGACGTCTTCCGGTGCTCTATGCCTGGATGGAAGCCCATGCGCTGGCGGCGCATGCCGTTCTCATCATGAACGGCGAATCCTACCGCACCGGCTTCGACATTGTCGGGAATCCGCGGATCGAGGCGTCGAGCAGCGCGAAGCCGACCCCGCCGGAATGCGGGGCGAACACATCTCCTTTCGGTGCCATCGACGTCGGTCACGCCGAAAACCTGACGTCTCGACTGGCCCTCGATTTCCTGCGTGGCAAAATCGAACGGAGCGTATGGAAGACGTGGCAGACCGATGCAGTTGCTCTCGCCGAAGCCCAAGGCGTTTGGACGGAAGAGTGGGTCCGAGCGCGAGGCACGCCTAACCCGGAAGGACAGCTTTCATCATGTCCGTGGTGGGAGGCGTGACCGAGCCGCTCCACATCGTCGCCGGCCGAGCCAGAATTTGCTTCGAGCCTGAAGCGCTGGCCGTCTTCGACAGGCACCGGCAGGTCCGCTGTTACCATCGCGAAGCCGGCGGCCAGCTCTTCGGGAAGGTGATCGGAAAGCGTTGGGTCGTCATGGAAGCCACCCGACCTGGAAAAGGCGATCGCCGGTCACGGTTCAGCTTTCTCCCTGATCGCAATCGGGAGCAGCGCGAGATCAACGAGATGTTCGATAAGGGGCTGGTCTATCTCGGAGACTGGCATACTCATCCCGAGAAACAGCCATCGCCATCTTGGCGGGACATCGACACTTTTCGTGACATCGTCGGCAAGTCGGCACACTATCTTCCCGGTCTAGTGCTCTGCATAGTCGGACAGAAATACTTTCCCGAAGGCCTTTCAGTCTCATACGTTGATAACCAAGGCGCCGTTTACGAGGGCTTTCATCTGGTCGAATAGAGGTTATTGTAAAATTGACTCCAAGTGCCTTCATCCGCCGTGCCTGTTGACGGTTTCGGCCCAGACCCGCGCCATCTCTAGCCGACCCCTCCAGGCGTCCTGTGTCGGAACGTCGGTAGGCTCCGACGGGATGTTGTCGCCGTAGAAGACGATGATCGCCAGCTTGGTCAGCGCCATGAAATCCGCCATCGGAACGGTCACGCCCTCAATTGTGTCAAAGAAGGTCGGCACCGGCTTCGGCAACCCGCCTTGCGAGAAGACGAAGCCGCAGCCGGGCTCGAAGGCGACGATCGCCTTGACGCTCTGCCATTGATCGCGGTTAGCCACCCAGGGCCGCCGCTCTGCGAGTGCGTCATCAGGATGCCCGGGCCGATCTTGGCGAAGAGCGCCGAGAGGCCGTCGGAGTTGAGGTTCGCATCGAAGGACCCGTTGTTCGGGGTCATGGCGCGGAAGTACTGGTTCAGCGTCTCCGGCTTGCGGTCGAATTGGACGCCGTCGAAATAGTTCGGCCACCGCCCCTGCTGATCGGCGCGGGCATCAAGATCAGCATGGACGGCAAGGGCGCTTGGCGCGACACGAACGGCTCCCGCTATATATATTCCAGTTTTCATACGTACGAGGGTTCGTCATGTCGTACATAAAACCGGAGGACGTTCGCTCGCCTAACGCGAGCTGGAAGTTGGTTGAGTGGTGATCGATGGCGGCGCAGGAGAAGCCGCCTATGCCATTAGCACCTGGGACAATGAACGCCGCATCGGCTTTCGTTGGAACGGAACCGACACGGCGCCCATCGGCAATCCCCAAAGCCGGGGACTGCCGACATGGACAATGCTTGATGAGGCATTGCATCCCGCAGTGATTGCGCTGGCTCCCGAGGAGAAGCAGCCCATAATCAGCGCCTATTTGAACCTACCGCGAAAAGTCGAACTCGTAGTGGCCTGGCATTCATCTGGGCGCAGGACATTGAAAGTTCGCGAGGGCGGCCGAGGCATTTACCAAGACCTGGAAGGGCGCTTTTCGCCAATGGTAACGAGGCAAAATTCTACAGGGCAACGGCGCGTGAAATTGCCAGGCGGCAGCGTCTGTCAGCATGTGACCTAGGGGGATACCGACCTCTACTCCTAATGACGATATACGCTTTCAAGCAGCGGGTCGATCATGGCGCCCTGTTCACGATCAGCTAGACCCCAAAACCGACAAACAGCCTCGACGTAGCGGCCAAGATCCACATCGGCGATTTGAATCGCTTCGCTCCATATGCCCATCGCGTCGCATTGCTCGGCTTGACGGTCAGTCATCGACGGCCAAAGGTGTCCGGCTTTTAGGCGCAATTCGGCGATCGACGAACCGTCCCCGTGCCGCACCGCGTTAGCGACCAAATAGAGCTCGCGTATGTCCTCGCCAATCCCGAACCAGTGCAGCGAAATCCGGTGCTTTCTCGCCGTTGCCTGCAGTAGCGGAAAGAAAGTCTGCTTTTCCATGCCCTGCTTGTCATCGGCGGTGAAGTGAGCGCGAGACCAGATCCAAAGCTGCCGTTCGAATAATCCGCCCAATGTGAGGGCAAATGACCGCCTCGCCTCATAGGCAAGCATCGTTGCGGTGGTCGTGGTGCACGCATCCAGGAACTCAGCTATCGACGCGAATTCCAAAGTTTGTACTCGAGGGGTGGGTTGTAATGCAGCGAGGGTAGGCGCGATGATCATTTGATAGAGCCGCGCACAACCGACTTGAAATTGCCTTGGAAGCAAATCCTGCTTTCGCACGGCTACACTTTCCGAGGCATTTGATAGATTTCGTTCTCGCTAAGTGTTTTCCAGAAGGTCTCGATTGCGACCATGGCGGCTTCGTGCTCGCCCGCCGTGATAAAATGTTCGGTTACGAGCCCGGGCGCATGTTTCATCGTATTCACGTTATTACGCATGGTGCCGATCGTATCCATAACTGCGTCAGGAACACTGACTCCGAACCGGCTGATCGCCTTTAGCACGACGTCGATGAAGGACTGGCCTCCCCTGGCTTTCATGGTGATCGACGAGTCGCACTTCCCGGCCTGCTTCACAAAGTATTCAGCGCAGTCCTTCTCCCAAAGATGGTACTCCCGCATGTAGGAGCCTTGGAGCAGTTCCTCCTTCGCCCACGCGTTCATTGTATCGTTCATTTCTCGCCCGAATTCATCCTCGCCTAGTACCGCAGCCGTGTCTCGATGCGTGCGGTCGAGCGCTTCGAACGTGTACTCGATCGCCGATCGGCGATGGCTGACCTGGAGTTGGCTTGAACTGGCATTTAGCTCTCCCAACCAGTGGGACAGCGTCAGCGCGGGCTCTGTCATGGTGGTTGTCTCGCAGCGTTAGATCCGAGGAGGCATGACAGCAGTGTCGATGCGGCGATGGATCAGCGAGACGACAGAAAACAGATCTTCTGCATCCTCCTTGCTCATATGCCAGTGGATACGGGCAGCATGGGCGGTCGTGTTGCGGAACATCCCGAAGGTGCCCTTCACCAGATTCAGGAACCCCTTCTGCTCGCTCTTCTCGCTCTCTGTTCTCAAGGCGTTGATCGCCAGCATGGGGGGCGATCCGCCGAAGGCCTGGTCGGCGAGACCTTGCCCGTCGTCGGTGAGCCCGGTGCGGGTGCGGATCTTGTCGGCAACGCTTTTGACGGCCTCCAGCACCGCATGGAAATAGTTGTCGGCGAGAAGCTCCTGTCTGCAAAAACGAAGAACGTCGGCATGCACACCGCGGCTGACGAGGTCAGCTCGCAGCTCTTGAGCGCGACGGGCAGCCTCGCCGAGCGTGGTCGCTTTCTCGCTGCTGTCGAGACTGCCGGTGGCGTCTACTGCCAATGCAGCGAAGGATAGCGCACGGTTGAGGTGAGCGCGCATCGGCTCGAACCGTTCCGGGTCGCGCACGAAGCGTTCCGGCTTCATCGCTTTCCGGATGAAAGCCATCACATGTGTCCGGTCTTTGCGCGTGTTCTGATCATGGGCGAATGCGTTGTAGAGTCGATGGCTTTTTTTCAAAGCAGGGTCGGTATCGGCGATCTTGGCGCTGGCCAGCAGATGGCCGATCTCGCTGCCGGTCAGCCCGTTCATTGTGTCACCCAACGCCTCTGCGATGGCTTCCAACTGAGGCTGGGTGAAGAATGCCATTGGGGCGCCGCGTGTGTCGGTTGTCTACCGGTTCGGCTGATCGCCGACGGCAATGTTGCTGAAGTTCACGATCGATACTTCGCTGTGTCAATCGGCGTGCAACTGGGGACCGGGTTCGGCGTGCAAACGGGGACCGGCATTTGGTGAGCTGCGGCGGTCAGGGATCGGCGCGGCGGAGCTGGTCGGGGTTGCGCAATCGCGCCGAGCCCCGGTTTCAGACCGGGATGGTAGAGCGCGATCGTCAGGCGCGGTTTTTGAAGCGCCAAGGCTCGATGATGTCGCAGTGGTGAGTGAGTCGGTCGAGCAGCGCTTTCGTTATTTTGGCGTCCTCGAAGACGGTGGGCCATTCGCCGAAGGCGAGGTCGGTGGTGACGATGACAGAGGTGTGCTCGTAAAGCCGGCTAATCAGATGGAACAGGAGCTGGCCGCCGGTTCGCGCGAAGGGCAGGTAGCCGAGTTCGTCCAGGACCAGAAGGTCGAGCGCCGACAGGTGCTCGGCGAGCTTGCCGGCCCGGCCCTGGTGGCTTTCCATCTCGAGCCGATTCACTAGGTCGGTAGTGTCGTAGAAGCGGACGCGCGAGCTGTTTCGGATGCAGTTGCGGGCTATGGCGATGTTGAGATGCGATTTGCCTGAACCGGTTCCGCCGACCAGCACGACGTTGCCTTGGCTGGCGAGGAACGCGCGAGTGGCAAGATCGCGTACCAGGCCCTCATTGATTGGCGTCCCGCTGAACTCGAACGTGTCGATCTCTTTGGCCAGCGGCAGCCGGAAGCCGTCATCTGGTACTTGATCGAGCGGGGGTTCATCTCGGCCTTGAGAAGGTCAATGATGACGTGCTGGACCGGCAACTGGCGATTAATCGCGTTGGCGACCAGTTCGGCATAGGCGTGCCTCATGCCCGTGAGCTTGAGCTCGCCCATCAGGTCGAGGATCTGGTGACTTTCCATCATCCTGCCGCCTTGCGCCCGGTCAGCAGGCGGTCGTAGCGGCCGGCATTAGCAACCGGCTCGATTGCAAGCTGGAGATGACCGGGCATCGCGATGGTCGGCTCCATCGGTGCCGATCGGGACCAGGCAAGGATGTTGAGCACGACCAGGCGGCCTCAGTCGGAACCTGACGGCATCAGCTTTACAAAGCTGTCCCTCTGCAGGCTTGCGAACGAAGGTCTGCTTTCCGGCACGGACTGAGAGTCGGCTATTGGCGCTGACCGACGAATTTATGCGAGAGCCAGTCAGGCAGGCCATAAAAAATACGGTGCGGCGTGCGATGAGATCGTCATTCATTTTTGCCGGGCACCTGCCCCTGGCATCATGAAGTCGAGGCCCGTCAGCTTGCGGATGCCGAGGATGAAGCCGGCTGAGAGCATCAGGACGATCGTCGAGATGGCGAGCACGGTCGGGTCGAAGTCGAACTGCAGGGTCTGGAAGATTTCGACCGGCAGGGGCGATACGCCGCCGCTGACCAGGAAGACGCTGACCGGAACGTCGCCGAACGAGACGATGAAGGCGAAGAAGAAGCCGGAGAACAGGCCGGGCTTCATGCGTGACAAAGATGGTGGTGATGCCGACGCTGCGCTGGATGCGCGCGAATTCGCGCTGCATCTCCTCGCGCAGCTTCATTTGCGAGGGCGGGCCCACTGGCCGACCGCTGCGTCATCCTCGAGTACGGTTACGTTCAGGGTCCAGCGCGGAATGGTCCGCATGTCATTCAGCCCGGCGAAGACATCGGCGAAGCGGCCATCCGGCACCGTCTCGCGGAGGGCAGCGTCAAGTTCCGCGCCGAAGCCTCGAAATCCTTCCGCGACCACCTCGCTGAGATGGATCTGGTTCCAGGTTGCGCGCAGTGATGGGTCCTGGAGCAGGACTGCGGCCGTCTCCATCGACCGGAACGTGCCCAATGTGCCCATGGCAACCAGCTTCGCCGCGGCAGGCCCGATGGAATAGTGCATGATGTCACGGTAGTCGGCCAGCCGGGAAGGATGCACGTCGAGGTACTCGATCGAAGGTCTGCGGTCCGGGCGATGCGACGAGCCCGACCAGTGGGTCGGGAACACGAATGAGCCTGGCGTCGTGAGCAGGATTTCAGCCCGCAGGAGATTCACGCCCGGGACCGGTGACGAACGGACGAGATGATCGACCACATCACCCGGGATGAAATCCCGGAAGTAAGTGAACTCGGCATGGTTCCATACGGCGGCATCGCATTGCCCTCTGAAAATGGAGCCGTGCCGATAAAGGCCACGGCCCAGGCAGGTGCTCCCGAGTTGGCGCCACGCGATCGCTTCCTGATCGAGTGCGCGCTCCGCCTGCTCCGAGGTCGCATCAAGAGTTCGTCCCAGCACGACCAACCGATGGCTCGGCTCGATCGCGATGAGACATGTACCCGTCTCCGCCTTCGTGGGATTCATGCGCCCGTCCATCGTCCGCAGAAGCGCCGAAGTCGGGCGCTCAACCATCGTCAGCTCAGCGCGGCCACGATCGAAAACGATGGTCGCATCAGCTTAATCCACCGTCCATTGAATCGGCAGCAGGCCAGTCCGTGCTACGCAGCTCTCCATGGAAACCAAAGCCCCGATTCCACAGGCTGTCCTTGTCGGCATCCAGACGCCCGATATCCCTGATGTCGCGCACGAAGCCAGCCTCGAGGAGTTGGGGCGCCTGGTGAAAACCCTGGGCTATGAAGTGGTCGGCACGGTATCGCAGAAACGCGACAGCACCGGCGCCGCGGCGCTGCTGGGCAGCGGGAAGCTCGCGGAGCTCGCGGCGCTAACCGGCGGCACCGGTGTGGTCAGTTCGATGGCGCCGCCTTCGAAGTCGAAGGCCCGGCAACGGTTTGAAGGCGCAGCCGAGACTGTCGACGCGGTCCGGCCCGATCCGGATGCCGCCCGCAAGCCTGAGTTCGTCATCGTCGACCATGAGCTTTCGCCTAGCCAGATCCGCAACCTGGAACGCGCCACCGGCGCCGAGGTGCTGGACCGCACTGGCGTCATCGTCGAGATATTCCACCGCCATGCCAACACCCGCGAGGCGAGGCTGCAAGTGGAGATGGCGCGCCTGAAATACGTGGCCCCTCGCATGCGGGAGTCTTCGGCAGGCGGCGGGCGTCAGCAGGGCCCGGGTGCCGGCGAAAGCACCCTGGACCTCGATCGCCGTAAGATCCGCGACCGCATCTCAGAGCTCAAGGACCAGCTGGAAGCGGTGCAGCGCGACGGCGACCAGCGGCGATCCGCCCGCCGCGACCAATTGCGGGTGGCGCTGGTCGGCTACACCAATGCGGGCAAATCCTCGTTGATGCGTGCCCTTACCGGCAGCCAGGTGCTGGTAGAGGACAAGCTGTTTGCCACTCTCGACACCACAGTCCGCATTTTACAGCCGGAGACCCGGCCTCGCGTGCTTATTTCCGACACGGTCGGCTTCATCAAGCAACTGCCACACGATCTGGTCGCTTCGTTCCGCTCCACCCTGGCGGAGGCGCTGGAAGCTTCGCTGCTGCTGTTTGTGGTCGATGCGTCGGACCCGACCTATGAAGCACAGCTGGAGGTCAGCCGTAGCGCGCTGCGTGAGATCGGGGCGGATGTGGTGCCGTCTCGCCTTGTGCTCAACAAGCTGGACTTGGTGGACACTGCCGGGCGCGCCGCCCTGATGGACAAGCATCCGGACGCGATCGTGCTGTCCGCCCACGCGCCTGAGGATGTGAGCGCGTTGCGGGATACCATCGTCGCCTTCTTCGAGGCGTCGATGGTGGAAGACGTACTGGTGCTGCCTTATGCGAAACAAGGGCTGATTGGCGAGGTGTACGAGAGCGCGCGAGTCCTGTCCGAGGAACACAACGAGACTGGTCGCGTGCTGAAGGTGCGTGGCTTGCCAGGCGCCATCACACGGCTGCGGCGGAGCCTTGCCGCACATTGAGGCGAACGGTCCTGACATCGTCGACAACGGCGCCCGAGAGCCTCACTACTAAGCGAGAATTTTCAATGTCGCGAATGTCTGGTGTCGGGCGCGGCGCCAAGTTCATCTTTTGGCGCGTCACGGCCGCTAGGAACGACAAGGCCAAATGAGCATCATAATCTCAGCTCGGCAGGGCCGAGACCAGATCCTCGATCAGCCTCGCAACATGCTGCACCGCTGGATCCGTCGCCCGGCGCTTGTGCCAGGCGCTGTGCAGGGGAAAGCCTTCGACGGCGATCGGCGGCTCGAAAGCGACAATCTCACTCCTCACCCGCTCCGGCAGGCAGCGGCTTGGCAGCAGCCCGATCATGTCAGACTCGGCCAGCATTGGCAGCGCCATGATGAAGCTCGGCACCACCATGCCGACCTGGCGGATGCGGCCAATCCGCGCGAGCGCCTCATCCAGCGGGCCACGGGTATCGCCGCGGCCTGAGACCAACACGTGCGGATAGGCGAGCCAACGGTCGAGATTGAAAGTGTCGGCAGCCGGGTGGTCCCGCCGCATCGCGACCCGATAGCGCTCCTGCAAGAGTTCGCGTCGGGTGAAATCCGAATCGACCTTAGGGAAGACCGAAACGGCGAGATCGATGCTCCCGCGCCCGAGCCCGTCCAGCGCCGCGGCTGCGCCATGCCAAGGCATGATCGCGACGGTGATACTGGGCGCCGTCTGCGCCAACCGGCGTTGCAGCGCCGGGCCAATCGCGACGGCCGGAAGATCGGCCATGACGACGCGCACCGTCTGGCGGATAGTGGCCAACTCCGGCTCGCTCCCGTCGAGCAACGCCGCCATGCCGGCAAGAATTTCCTTGACGGGGTCAGCGAGCGCCTGGGCTTTAGGTGTCAGCACCATCCCGCCGGCTCCGCGCTCCAGCAGCCTGTCCGCAAAGAGATGGCGGCAGCGCTCCAGCGCGCTCGACATGGCCGGCTGCGACAAGCCGATGCGCTCCGCCGCGCGTGAGACATGCGCCTCGTCGAGCAGGGCATCGAGCACCACGAGCAGGTTGAGATCGATCGACCGTAAATTCATGCAATAGATAATACGGTATATCGATCATCCATTGGAGCGATTTGATCGCAAACGTCATCCTTCGCTTGTTCCCCGAAGGAGGATGCCATGACCAAGACCCTAATCCTGCTGTTTCACCTGCACTTCGCCAGCTCGCGGACCAATCGCGCCCTTGTCGACGCCGCCGCTACCTTGCCGGAAGTCGAGATCGTCGACATGCATGCGCTCTATCCTGATGGGCGCATCGACGCCGATGCGGAGGTCGCCCGGCTCGTTGCCGCCGACCGCATCGTGCTGCAGTTCCCGGTGCAGTGGTATTCGACGCCGCCGCTGCTCAAGGCGTGGCAGGACGCTGTCCTGACGCGGATGTTCTACGTCGCCTATGAGGCGGAAGGCGCGATGCTCGCCGGTAAGCCGCTATTGATCGTTGCAACCGCTGGGAACGTCGAGGCGGCCTATGCGCCCGACGGCGCCAACCGCTTCTTCCTGCGCGAACTGCTGCGCCCGCTGGAGGCCACTGCCCATCGCTGTGCTCTAGCCTGGGCGGAGCCCTTCCTAGTCTATGACGCCCGGCGAGCGGATGCCGAGGCGCTGCAGGCGGCAAGCGCCTACTACGTCTCGCGGCTCGGCCGGCTTTCGGCTGCGGGCCACTAAGGTCTCGCTAAGGGCAGCAAGTCTCAAACAGCTTGGGTCATGAGCGGTCGCTCCGGGTCGGAACTGTGAACGTCCGCCTCCCGGCAATGTCCTAATGTCCGGTCCTGGCGGCGCGAGCCCGCTACTGCAGCCGGAACTCGCGGTCCACCGCGCGCAGATCGGCGGGGCCGATCAGGTCCTTGTGGCTCACCGTGACGCGGAAGAGCTTGCCGTCTAGCTTGGCCTGCCAGAAATCGAGGAAGCGGTTGAGTTCCGGGAAGCGGGGGGCGAGGTCGTAGTCCTGCCAGACATATTCCTGCAGGATCGCCGGGTGGTCTGGTATCCGATAGAGGATGCCGGCGGTAGTCAGTCCGTAGCCCGCGATCTGGCGGGCGAAGTCGCTCGAAGCCATGTCTGTCTGCTCCGTGGTTGCAACCTGCCGATGGCATCGCATCTGAAGCGCGGACGCAAGCCAAAAAATTGCGTTACTGCTGCCTTTTCAGCCTGTTAGCACTCGCTTGAAAAAAGTGCTGCCGCCCTCTTGAACTGGCGAAACGGTGAAACCAGATCATCGCGCGGGCGGTTTTGCCGTAATGCGCCGCGGTTCTTCAGCCGCGTCGCCGGGGCGTCGCCTGCTTTGACCTGTGACCGACATGAACGGAGGAACTCATGAAGTTTCGGCCACTGCATGACCGCGTCGTCGTGAAGCGCATCGACGCCGAGGAGAAGACCAAAGGCGGGATCATCATTCCCGACACTGCCAAGGAGAAGCCACAGGAGGGCGAGATCGTTGCCGTCGGTGCGGGGGCCCGCGACGAGCAGAGCAAGCTGGTGCCGCTCGACGTCAAGGTCGGCGACCGCGTGCTCTTCGGCAAATGGTCCGGCACCGAGGTGAAGATCGACGGCGAGGATCTCCTGATCATGAAGGAGAGCGACATTATGGGCGTCGTCGAGGCCACCGCCTCGCTCAAGAAGGCCGCCTGACGGGGCTTAGTCTGCAATCCCATCAACCTGAAACCTCAAGTCTGAAGGAGTGAGGAATCATGGCTGCGAAAGACGTCAAGTTTTCGCAAGACGCCCGCGAACGCATGCTGCGCGGTGTCGACACCCTGGCCAATGCGGTCAAGGTCACGCTCGGTCCCAAGGGCCGCAACGTCGTGATCGAGAAGTCGTTCGGCGCTCCCCGCATCACCAAGGACGGCGTAACCGTCGCCAAGGAGATCGAGCTCGCCGACAAGTTCGAGAACATGGGCGCGCAGATGGTGCGCGAGGTCGCCAGCAAGCAGAACGATGCGGCCGGCGA
>LNFM01002996.1_pt1 | contig 34299 bp, 35 predicted proteins | sample 596031 | NCBI WGS metagenome assembly LNFM01 (sample SAMN04254537, study PRJNA301005) | activated carbon metagenome | isolation source: dual media filters at the Ann Arbor, Michigan drinking water treatment plant | place: USA: Ann Arbor
CGGGGAGAAGGGTTAGCCGAGGCTCCAGCCAAGTCCCTTCTCCCCGCCGGGGAGAAGGTTAGGATGAGGGGTGACCGCGAAGCGGTTCACGGCGAAGTAGTCACATGAAAGGCCCCTGACGACCAATCCTGGCGGTCGACGATCTGGCCCCACTATCGCTCACCCAGCCAGGCCCGCACGCCGCGCGCCGCCGCGACACCCGTGGCGAAGCTCGCCTGCAGCAGGTATCCGCCGGTCGGCGCTTCCCAATCCAGCATCTCGCCCGCCGCGAACACGCCGGGCAGGGCGCGGATCATCAGGTCGTCGTCCACCGCGTCGAGGCTTACCCCGCCCGCCGTGGAGATCGCCCGGTCGATGGGCTGGGTCGCGGTCAGGGTGACGGGGACGCTTTTGATCAACGCCGCGAGCGCGCCGCCGCTGGGGAGATCGCCCGCTTCGCGCAGCAGGTTGACCGCGACCGGTGGCAGATGCGCGGCCTTGCGCAGGAAAGTGCTCAGGGATTGGCCTTTCGCCGGGCGGCTCAGCCTGTCCGTCAGCCTGGAGCGCGTCATGTCCGGCCGCAGGTCGATTTCCAGCACTGCCTTGCCGTCCCGGGCGATGGCATCCCGCAACGCCGGGCTTAGCGCATACACCGCGCCGCCCTCGATGCCGTAGTGGGTAACCACGGCGTCCCCGCGGACCGATTGGCCCTCGAAGCGCAGGGCGATCCCCTTCAAAGGGGTGCCGCCGAAGCGGGCGCGGAACAGCGAGCTCCAGTCGGCGACGAAACCGCAGTTGGACGGCTGGAACGGCGCGATGCCGACGCCGCGCGCCGCCAGAGACCCTGACCAGCGTCCGTCCGATCCCAGTTTGCCCCAGCTCGCGCCGCCCAGCGCCAGCACGGTCGCGTCCGGCTCTGCCGTCACTGGACCGTCGGGGCCGTGAAAGGCGAGGGCGCCTTCATCGTCCCAGCCCAGCCAGTCATGCCGTGTCCGCAACTCGACACCCTGGCCGCCCAGCCGCCGCAGCCACGCCCGCAGCAGCGGCGACGCCTTCATGGCCTTCGGGAATATCCGGCCGCTTGAGCCGATGAAGGTGTGCTCGCCCAGACCCTCGGCCCAGGCGACCAGTGCCGCCGGCGGAAACGCCTCCAGGATCGGCCGCAGCCGGTCCGACGCCGCGCCGTACCGGCCAGCGAATTTATCGAACGGTTCCGAATGGGTCAGGTTCAGGCCGCCGCGCCCCGCCATCAGCAACTTGCGGCCGGGCGATGGCATGCGGTCGTAGACCGTCACCGCCATGCCGGCCGCGCTGAGGATCTCGGCCGCCATCAGGCCCGTTGGCCCGGCGCCGATCACCGCGACCTGGTGCTGTCGTTCATTGCTCACTGGACATGCTCCTGCCGCGCCATGCGGTATCACCGCTGGAGCCGCCGCGCCATCCTCTTGCTCGACAAGCCGTCCGCGACGATCGAGGATGTGGCCGGGGCGGCGTTGTTCTTCGCGGCCTTCCCGTCGACCGCGCTGACTGGCCAGCCGCCCGTCGTCAGCCGTGCCTGGTTCATGGAACAGGAGAAACCGTGCGGGCATCCGGCACAGCGCCGCTCTGGCAGCCCTCCGCCGAACGCATGGCGGGCAGCAACATCGTCGCGTTCATGCGCCAGGCGGAGCAGCGCTGGTCGGTCAACCTGCCGGATTACGCGGCGCTGTGGCGCTGGTCCGCCGACCGGCCCGAGCATTTCTGGACGCTGGTCTGGGATTTCTGCGGCGTCATCGCCAAAACCCGCGGCGACCGCGTCATCGCCGACGGCGAGGCGATGCCGGGCGCGCGGTTCTTCCCCGACGCCAGGCTCAGCTTTGCTGAGAACCTCATGCGAAGGCGCGACGACACCCCGGCGCTGATCTTCAAGGGCGAGGACCGGGTCAAGCGCCAGGTGTCCTGGGCCGAGCTGTATGACGAGGTGTCGTGCATGGCGCAGGCCATGCGGGCCATGGGCATCGTCGAGGGCGACCGGGTCGCGGCCTACATGCCCAACATGCCGGAGACGGTCATCGCCATGCTGGCCGCCAACAGCATCGGCGCCATCTTCTCGTCGGCGTCGCCGGACTTCGGCGTGCAGGGCGTGGTCGACCGCTTCGGCCAGATCGAGCCCAGGCTGTTGCTGCTGGCCGACGGCTACTACTATGGCGGCAAGACCATCTTCTGCCTCGACAAGCTGCCCGAGATTCTCTCCCGCATGCCCAGCGTCGAGAAGGCGGTCGTCGTCCCCTATATCGACGCCACCATGCTGCCCATCGCCCAGGCGGTGCATCTCGAAATGTTTCTGGCGCCGTTCAAGCCGGGCAAGATCGCCTTCGCCCAGCTTCCCTTCAACCATCCGCTCTACATCATGTTCTCGTCGGGCACGACCGGCGTGCCGAAGTGCATCGTCCACGGGCAGGGCGGCACCCTGCTTCAACAGATCAAGGAGCACCGCCTCAACGGCGACATGCGGGCGGGCGACCGGGCGTTCTGGTTCACCACCTGCGGCTGGATGATGTGGAACTGGCTGGTCTCGGCGATGGCGTGCGAGGCCACGCTCCTGTTGTATGACGGCTCGCCGTTCCATCCGGACGGCAACGTCATCTTCGACTTTGCCGACGCGGCCGGGATGACCCTGCTCGGCACCTCGGCCAAGTTCATCGACGCCTGCCACAAGGCGGGCCTCGAGCCGGCGAAGACCCACAAGCTGTCGACCGTCCGCATGCTCGGCTCGACCGGGTCGCCGCTGGTCGCGGAAAGCTTCGACTACGTCTACGAGAAGATCAAACCGGACGTGCATCTCGCCTCCATCTCCGGCGGCACCGACCTGCTGGGCTGCTTCGTGCTGTGCAGCCCGATCCTGCCGGTCTGGCGCGGCGAGATTCAGGCGCCCGGCCTCGGCATGGCCGTCGCCATCCTGGACGAGACCGGCAATCCGGTGCCCGATGGCGAGAAGGGCGAACTCACCTGCCTCAAGCCATGGCCGTCCATGCCGCTGGGCTTCTGGAACGATCCGGGCGACGCCAGATACCTGGCCGCCTATTACGAGAAATTCCCCGGCATCTGGTGTCACGGCGACTTCATCGCCCGGACGGAACACGGCGGCTACGTCATTTATGGCCGTTCCGACGCCACGCTCAACGCCGGCGGCGTCCGCATCGGCACGGCGGAAATCTACCGCCAGGTGGAGCAGATCGACGGCGTCGTCGAATCGCTGGTGATCGGCCAGGAATGGGACAACGACACCCGCATCGTCCTGTTCGTGCGCCTGCGCGACGGCCTGTCGCTCGACGCCGCGCTCGAGAAGCGCATCAGGAACCAGATCCGCTCCAGCACCACGCCGCGTCACGTGCCGTCGCGCATCCTCCAGGTGCGCGACATCCCGCGGACAAGGAGCGGCAAGATCGTCGAGCTGGCGGTACGCGAGGTCGTCCACGGCCGGCCGGTGAAGAACCAGGAAGCGCTGGCCAATCCCGAGGCGCTGGAAGAGTTCCGCGACCGGCCCGAACTGGCAGGCTGACGGGACCATTTCGAGCGTGTACCGACCGGCGGCACGATGATAGCGTGCCGTCATGGACAGCAGCTTTCTCGTCAGCTTCCGCAACACCTGCGGGCAACACCCCGAACGCCCCGCGCTCATCGACGCGCAAGGTGTCCTCGCGTTCGGCGAATACGGCGCGCAGGTCTCTCGCCTCGCCGCCTGGCTGGAACGGCACGGACTGCGTCCGGGCGACGTCGTGGGCATTTCGATCGCCGACGAGCGCCGGCATATGCTGGCAAGCCTCGCGCTGCTGCGGCTGGGTTGTCCGCAAGTCAACATCGCCAGCCACGATCCGCCGTCGGCACGGCAGGCCCTCGTCGCCAGGTGCGGCATCGCGGCCATCCTGGCGGATGAAGGCGAGAGGTCGGACGCGGCCCCGCTGATCGTCCCGGACTTCGAGCAGGCGACATCGGCGCTCGCCGCCGGGGACGCCGCCGCGCCGGTTCCGGGCGACGAGGCTGTCGCGTCGCTGTTCACGGGATCGGGGACCACGGGCACCTTCAAGGTGATCCCGATCTCCCACCGGTCGACGATGCTCCAGGCACGGACCCGCTCGATGGTGTCGCAGACCGGCGTCGAATACGTCCCGTCGCCGGTGGAATTCCTCTATCCCAAGAAGCACCGGCTGCGTAGCGCGGTGACGGGCTATACGAGCCTTCTCCAGGCCGCCGACCATTCCGAGATTCCGGAGATCTGCCGCCGTTTCGGCGTCAGCCTGCTGCGGCTTTCTCCTGCCCAGGCCCAGTCGCTGATCGAGGTGGCGGACCGGGTACCCGAGGGGATCGCGGTCTATGTGGGCGGCTCGCGCATACCCGGCCCCATGCGTGCCGCCTTCCGGAACCGGCAGACCCCGTTGCTCTACGTCGAATACGGCGCCACCGAATGCGGCAACATCGCCGTCGCCGGACCTGACATGCACGCCCGCTACCCCGATGGCGTCGGGCGGCCGTTGCCCGGTGTTCAGTTGGAGATCACCGACGACGCCGGCCGGCCTTTGCCGCCCAATGTCGAAGGCCTGATCCGCATCCGCACGCCCGGCATGGCCAGCTTCTATCTCGGCGATGAGGAACTGACCGCCAGGATGTTCCGCGACGGATGGTTCGTGGGCGGCGACCGCGGCGCGCTGACCGACGACGGCGTCCTGGTGTTCGGCGGCCGCGCCGACGACATGATGATCCTCAACTCCATCAACATCTTCCCGGCCGAGATCGAGAAGGTGGCGGAGCACTTCCCCGGCGTGATCGAGTGCGCAGCGTTTCCGATGCGCTCGCCGGTGCACGGCGACATTCCCATGCTGGCCGTGGTCGGCGCCGACGGCTGCGACCTCGGGGCGCTGATGTCGTACTGCCGCGAGCGGCTGGGCATCCGGGCACCGAGGAAGGTGATCGGCTTGCCGGAGATTCCGCGCAACGCGCAGGGCAAGGTGGTGCGGCGGGAATTGTCGGCCCGTGCATCGCAGGGAGAGTTCCAGTGACGTCGCCTGCGTACCTGGCCATGCGCGAACGGGTTCTGGCCGCCATCGCGGCCAATCCCTCGATCGGTCCCAACTCGCCCGCCATGCTCGAGCGGATGAACGACCCGGCCCGCGACTGCAGTTTCGAGGAACTGGGGTTCGATTCCCTCGCGCGCATGGAGTTCTGCATTTTCCTCGAGACCGAGTTTGGCATCACCCTGACGAGCGGCGAGGTGGAGACCAGGCCCAGCATCAACGCCATGGCGGCCTATCTTGCCGGGGAGAGCGCGGCCGGATGAACCTGCTCGTCGAGCATTTCATGGCATGCCGCACGCCAGCCGATTTCTACCGGCTGCAGATTCTCACCGAATGTGACGCGACCCCGAACGACATCGCGTCGCTGTCTCGTTACCGGACAATGTTGCCCCCGGAAGTATCCGCCTGGTCGGAGAATATCCGCGCCATGATGTTCATGCAGGCGAAGACGGTGCAGCCATTCCGGAGAGAACTGATATCCAGGAATGTCGCGCTCTACACGACCCGGAACGGGCAGGACGCGCCGCGTGACCTTCTCCTGGCGTTCTGCGGCCTGGCCGATCGATTGCAGGTTCCCGTTCCGGTCGTACTTCAGCACCTCGACGGCAGCCGGTTCGACGTGCTGCTGCTCAGGGATCCGAGCAAGCGCATCTATCTGCAGGGCGTGCCGGAATACGCGCCGGACCTCGGGCTCGTCGCCGAACGCATCCGCCGCGATATCGATCTGGCCGGCTACCGGTCGGTGCGCAGCATCGGCACCAGCGGCGGCGGCTGGGCATCGTTCACCGTCGGCGCCATGCTCGGGGCCGAGCGGGCCGTATCCATGTCCGGCAAGCCGCCCGGCCCCACCTTTCACCTGGTGCGGATGTGGGAAAAGCGCGGCTATTCGCTCAACGATCAGCATGCCGATTTCGCGATCTTCGAACGGCTCTACGGCAGCATCGCCGTCCGCTCGACGCGGCTGCTCGCCTTCTTCGGCGCGGACCATCAGCCCGACCGCGACGGTGCCGAGGCATTCGAACAGCTCGTCGGCGCCGTCGGAATCGGCTTCCGCGGAGTCGACCATCACAACCTGATGTTCGATATCCTGAAGCGCAAGTTGCTGGCGACGTTCTTCGATCGTTACCTGACCGGCGACCTTGACGAGATCGTGCCGCCGCCAGGCGAACGGTTGCTCGACTTCAGCAGCCTCGAACCGCCGGCGGCGCGCCCCGATTTGGGCACGACCGGCCGGCAGGCCCTGAACGCCTCGTGAGACTCAGAACTGACGCGGCGGCAGGCCCCGCTTGGCGCGCTCGGCATTCATCCGCTCCGTATCGCCGCTCAGCGGCTTGCCCAGCTCGGATTCGTCCAGCGTGCCCTGGCGGTGCTTGTGCGACTTCTCGGCGTCGAAGGTGATCCACTTCTCCGGCGTGACCTCGATCACCGTCCGCAGCGGCGAATCGAGCAGGCTGTAGAAATCGTCCTCGCCGGCCTTGTCGGTCGGGCTCACCTTGTGCGCCAGCTTGCGGTAGAACGCCTTCTTGGTCGCCTCGTCGTCGTGGAACACGGCGCGGCCCTTGATGGTGATGGCGCCGCGCGGGCACGCCGGATCGCGGCTCGACGTGCCGCTGACCACGATGGACACGCGCGGGTCGCGCCTGATCGCCGCGGCCCGGTGCCGGTGCGACGAAAACGTCAGCCACACATGGCCCTTGTCCCACACGAAGGCGTGCATCACGCCCACCGGCCAGCCGTCCTGGGTGGCCCAGTTCAGCACGCATTCCGGCGCCAGCGTCATCATCTTCTCGATCTGGTCCTGGCTGTGCGGATAGATCGACACGACTTCATGGTCTTCGGCTTTCGACATCCTCGTTTCCTTTCCTTGAACGGATTTCATGGTCCCCGCCGGCTACGTTAGTTCGCTTTCAGCCGGGACGAAATCGTCTTGGCGTCCCTCAGCCGCGGCAATCGGTCCTAGAGTGGTTCAGCGGACGCTGAAACCACTCTGGATTTCTCGATGGATTTGAGGTTGGCCTTGATCCGGCCCAGCAGGTCGAACAGATCGCGCCGGTCGTCCCGCGACAGGCCGGCGAACGCCAACTCGTTCATCTCGTGGCCGGCCTCGCGGATGCCGGCGACGAACTTGCGGGCCTTCGGCGTCATGTAGACGCGCCTGGCGCGCCGGTCGGTCGCGTCGGCCCGGCGCTCCACCCAGCCCGCCTGCTCCAGCCGCTCGACCAGCCCGCCGACCGTGACCTTGCCCACGTCGAGGATGTCGGCCAGCTCTGTCTGCATCATGCCGTCGTGGCGCGACAGGTTGGACAGCACCCACCACTGCGAACGGGTGACGCCGTGCGGTTTCATGTACTGGTCGAAGGCGGTGCGCCGCATGCGCGACACGTCGTGGATCAGGAAGCTCAGCCGCAAATCCTCCAGCTCTGCCTCGGGCATTTCCGTGGGCTTTTTGGCGGTCTTGGGCAAGGCTGCTCCTGTCTGGTCGGCCGCTAATTAGTATACATGTTTACCGGTTGCCCACATACTGAATGGGCGCGGTCGCGAAGCGGGGAGGCAGGCGTTGGCGGGACTGTATTTCGAGGAATTCCGGATCGGCCAGCGCTTCGAGCACGACATCAGGCGCACCGTCACCGAGACCGACAATCTGCTGTTCTCGGTGCTGACCCACAATCCCGCCGCCATCCATCTCGATCACGAATATGCCAGGACCTCGCCCTACGGCAAGCCGCTGGTAAACAGCGTCTTCACCCTGGGCTTCATGGTCGGCGTCTCGGTGCAGGAGACAACGCTCGGCACCACCATCGCCAATCTGGGCTGGGACAAGGTGCGCTTTCCCAACCCTGTGTTCGTCGGCGACACGCTCCATGCCGAGACCACCGTGCTCGAAAAGCGCGACAGCAAGTCGCGGCCAGAAGCCGGCATCGTCATCTTCGAGCACAAGGGCTTCAACCAGAAGGACGAACTGATCGGCATCTGCGAGCGCTCGGCGCTGATGTTCCGCAAGGAGCGGGGCTGACCATGGCCATGCGCTCCCTGCTGTTCGTCCCGGGCGACAGCGACCGCAAGCTGGAGAAGGCGTCTTCCGTCGCCGCCGACGTGCTGATCCTCGACCTGGAGGACGCCGTCTCGCAGGATCGCCTGCCGCTGGCGCGCGGCCTGATCCTCGACTATCTGCGCGCCCGGCCGTCGAAGGCGCGCCTGTTCGTGCGCATCAACCCGCTCGACACGCCCTTCGCGCTCGACGACCTGGCCGCCATCATGGCCGGCGCGCCGGACGGCATCTTCCTGCCCAAGGCGCGCACCGGCCACGACGTCGTCCTGCTCGGCCACTACCTGGATGCGCTGGAGGCCCGCGAAGGCGTCGAGCGCGGCAGGACGCAAATCCTGTCCGTCGCCGAAACCGCCGAGATGCTGCTCAATTACCCCAGCTTCGTGAACACCGGCTCCCGCCTGTGTGGCATTACGCCCGGTCCCGAGGATCTCGCCGCGGCCGTCGGCGCCAGCACCAACCGCGACCCGGCCGGCAACTTCCTGCCGATCCACGAGATCAACCGGGCCCTGTGCCTCGCCACCGCCGCCGCGGCCGGGATCGCGCCCATCGACCGGCTCTACACCAATTTCCGCGACCTCGACGGCCTCGCCGTCGCCTGCGCCGCCGGCCGCCGCGAAGGCTTCGTCGGCATGATCGCCATCCATCCCGACCAGGTGCCGGTGATGAACCGGGCGTTCACGCCCACCGCCGATGAGATCGCCCACGCCCGCCGCGTCGTTGCCGCGTTCGACACGGTCGGCGGTTCCGGCGTCGTCGGCCTCGACGGCCAGATGCTCGACATGCCGCACCTGAAGCAGGCGCGCCGCGTGCTCGACATGGCTGGCCCAGAAAGCGAAAACGGGTGATGAGAGGCCTTACCGGCAGGCGCGCCATCGTCACCGGCGGTGCCAGCGGCATCGGCAAGGCCATCTCGGTCCGCCTCGCCGAAGAAGGCTGCCATGTCGGCATCTTCGACCTGAATGTGGACGCCGCCCGCGAGGTGTCCGGTCTCGCCTGCCAGGTAGACGTCACCGATTACGGCAGCGTCCAAGCCGGCGTCGCCCGCTTCGAGGCCGAGTCCGGCCCCTGCGACATCCTGGTCAACTGCGCCGGCTGGGACTCGCCGCGCCTGTTCCTCGAGACGTCGCCCGGCGACTGGGAAAAAATCATCGCCATCAATCTGCGTGGCCCGCTCAATCTCCAGCATGCGGTCTGTCCCGGCATGGCGGCGCGCCGCCGGGGCAGGGTGGTCAACATCGCCTCCGACGCCGGCCGCGTCGGCGCGGGGCTGACTGCCGTCTATTCGGCGGCCAAGGGCGGGCTGATCGCCTTCACCAAGTCGCTGGCCCGCGAGCTGGCCACGTCCGGCGTCACCGTCAACGCCGTCGCCCCCGGCCCGACCCGCACCCCGCTGCTCGACGCCAGCTTCGGCGACGACGGCGCCCGCTGGCTGTCCTCGGTCGAAAAGGCGATCCCCATGAAGCGATTGGGCGAACCCGAGGACGTCGCCGGCATGGTCGCCTTCCTCGCCAGCGACGACGCCGCCTACATCACCGGCCAGGTGATCAGCGTCTCCGGCGGATTGACCATGGCGGGGTAACCGCAACCCCACCACAACCGTCGCCAGGATGACGAATTGGGGAGGGGCTACCCCTTAACCCCCGACAACCTTTCCGCCGGCGCTGTCGGCCCCTCTGTCTTCGGCCAGTACCGGTTACGGATGCGCCGCCGCGTGATGGCGCGGATGGAACACCTCAGATCGGATCCCAGTTGAACACGTCCGGCGAGCGTTCCAGCTTGTAGAGACTGGGCCGCAGCGCGGGCAGCGCGGTCTTCAGGCAGGATTCCACCGTCCAGCCCTCGTTGGTATGCACGCTGCGGATCGGCCGCGGCTGGCTGAACAGCACGATCTCGTTCTTGCGCACGCCGAAGATCTGGGCGGTGACGTCGCTGGCCTCGTCGGTCATCAGCGACACCACGAACGGCGCGATCTTCTCCGGCCCCATCTGCTTGACGATGCGCAGCCGCTCCTCGTTGGCGTCGGTCTGCGGGATCGTCGCCACCATGCGCGTGTAGGCGAACGGCGCGATGCAGTTGGAGCGCACGCCGAACCGCTGCATGTCGATGGCGATGCACTTCGACAGGCCGGCGACGCCCAGCTTGGCCGCGCCGTAGTTCACCTGCGCGATGTTGCCGATCAGGCCGCTGGTCGAGGTCATGTGCACGAAGCAGCCGCTGCCCTGGTCCTTGAAGTGCGGCGCGGCGGCGCGCGACACGTTGAATGTGCCTGTCAGATTGACCTGCTCGACAAGCTGCCAGTCCTTCAGCTCCATCTTGTGGAAGATGGTGTCGCGCAGGATGCCGGCGTTGTTCACCACCACGTCGATGCGGCCCCAGGCGTCGAGCGCCTGCCGCACAAGGGCTTGGGCATCATCCCAGCTCGCCACGCTGCCGAAATTGGCCAGCGCCGTGCCGCCCGAGGCGTTGATCTCGTCGGCGACGATTTGCGCCGCCCGCGCATCGGCGCCTTCGCCCGCCGCGCTGCCGCCCAGGTCGTTGACCACCACCTTCGCGCCGTGGCTGGCCGCCAGCCTGGCGATGTTCGAGCCGATGGCGCCGCCCGCGCCGGTAACAATGACCACGCGTCCATCAAGCAGCTTTGCCATGTGTTTCCTCCCCAGGCTGGCGCCAGTACCGCACCGGGATAATACGCATGTGTACTAAACTGTCCAACCCGATGTATCGGGGGCATGCTGTCAATCGTGTCATTGACCACCTGTCGCCCTGCAACGCTCAAAATTCACCGTGTCCCTGAGCCTGTCGAAGGGCCTCGCATCGGCGCTCGTGCAAGGCCCTTCGACAGGCTCAGGGACACGGAAAGGGTAGACACCCGCACCAGTTACGGTGACAGTGCATTTAATTGACAGCGCCGTCCCGCTGCCCAACCACGCGCGGCTACCGCCGCACCTCATACCCGGCCTTCTCCCGGTCCCAGGTGTCGGCGGTCACGCCTTCCTCGCGCAGCTTGTACTTCTCGATGCGCTCCGACGTGTTCTTGGGCAGCGCGGCGGCAAAGCGCACATAGCGCGGTACGGCGAACGACGGCAGCCGGTCCTGCAACTTGTCGAGAATCGCCGCCGGTTGGAGCGACGCGCCGGGCTTGGCCACGATCACCGTCATCACCTCTTCCTCGGACAGCTCCGACGGCACGCCGAACACCGCCGATTCCTGCACGCCCTCGATCCGGTCGATGACCTTCTCCACCTCCCACGACGAGATGTTCTCGCCGCGCCGGCGGATCGCGTCCTTCATCCGGTCGACGTAGTAGAAATAGCCGTCCTCGTCGGTCCGCCCCCGGTCGCCGGTGTGGAACCACAGATTGCGGAACGCCTTCACCGTGGCGTCGGGCATCCGGTAATACTCCTTGAACATGGCGTCGGGCTCGCGCGGCCGGGCGACGATTTCGCCGTCGACGCCGGGCGGGCAGGGGCGGCCTTCGTCGTCCTGGATCTGCACCTCGTAGAGCGGCACCGGCTTGCCGCACGATCCCAGCCGGAAGCCTTCGACCGTGTTCAGCGTCACCGTGCCCAGCTCGGTCGAGCCGTAGACCTCGATCAGCCGCAGCCCGAAGCGCGCCTCGAACTCCCTGCAGATGGTCGCCGGAGCCGGCGCGCCGTAAGCCCGGCGCACCCGGTTGTCGGTGTCGTCCGGGCGTGGCGGCTGCTTGTTGAGCATCATCAGCAGCGCGCCCATGTAGTTGAACGCCGTCACGCCGTCGCGCCGGCAGATGTCCCAGAAGCCCGACGCCGAGAATTTCGTGTGCAGCACCGCCTCGGCATCCGTCAGCATGGCGGCCAGCACCGTCAGGTAGCGGGCATTGGCGTGGAACAGCGGGAAGGTGCTGAACAGCACGTCCCCGGGCCCGTAGTCCATGGCGCGGGCGCAGATTTTCGCCATCTCGAAATGCGAATGATGGCTCAGCACCGCGCCTTTCGACGGCCCGGTCGTGCCCGAGGTGAACAGAATCACCGTCGGATCGTTCGGCCCCTGGCGCTTGCCCGGACGCACCTCGCGCCCCGACGCGACCAGGTCATCCAGAAGGTGCCCGGCAAGGCCCGGGATGGACGGCGCGGCCTGGCCGGTCAGCACCACATGCCTCAGCAGCGGCAGGTCCTCGCCGGCCACCGCCTCGATCCGCTCCAGCCACTCGGGCGCGGTCACCACGGCGCGGCACTCGGCGAGCCTCAGCTGGTGCGCCAGCAGGTCGCCCTTCAGCCCGGTGTTGAGCGGCACCTCGATCAGCGCGGCGCGCGTCAGCGCCATCCAGGTCCGCAGGTACTCCGGGCCGTTGGCCAGCATCACCGCGACCTTGTCGCCCGGTGCCAGGCCCAGCGCCAGCAGGGCGTCGGCCAACTTTGTCGCATCCCGGTCGAGCACCCCGTAGGTCAGCGCGCTCTCGTCCTGGAAGCGGATCAGCCGACGGTCCGGGCTCCGCGCCGCGCGGGCGGTCAGGATGGCGTCGATGGTGGACTCGCCGGTGTACATGGCGCTATTTCGGCAAATCGGCCTTGTCGCGGATGCCGGCGAACTGGCCATTCTCCAGCACGTAGTACTTGCTGCCATGCGCCGCGAATTCGCCCTCGGCGGCGATCCCCGGCAGGTTGCGCAAGCGCGTGCGCGCCTGCTCCGGCATCTCCAGTAGCTCGATGATGTTGCCGAACGGGTCGCGGCAGTAATGGATCTTGGCGCCGCCCGGCCGCGCATTGGTCAGCGGCTTGATCACCGAGCCGCCCGCCGCCAGGAACCGGGCCAGCACCGTATCGAAGTCCGTGACCTGGAACGCCAGATGGGTATAGCCATGATCCGACGCGCGCCGGTCGCTGGCGAAGCCGTTGGACGCGGGCGTGCGGTACGTCCAGATTTCCAGATAGGTGTTGGCGCCGCGCAGCATGTAGCTGTCGGCCGAGGACTCGTCCATGCCCACATAGGCGTTCACGTCGGCGTTGCCTTCGTCCCAGTTGTCGACGCCGATCACCTCGAAGCCGAACACGTCCTCGTAGAATTTCCGGCCCGCTTCCAGGTCGGGCACGTTGACGCCCACGTGGTGGATACCGCAGATCAGTGACGTCATGGTCTTTCCCCGTTGTCGCGTTCGTCCGAACGCTAGCACCGCCGGATGAAGCGGGCGCGCGAAAATTTCACTCCTAGTAACCCGCGTCCCGGTCGACCGGGTTCAACAGCTCCCGCCCGCTCTGGAAGCGCTGGATGTTCTCCACGATCAGCCCGCCGATGGCGTCGAACGGGTTGCCGCCCTTGCCCCACGACATGTGCGGCGTCAGCCGCACCCTGGGATGGCTGTAGAACGGGTGGCCGTTGGGCAGCGGCTCCGGATCGGTGACGTCGAGCGTCGCCATCCGCAGATGGCCGTTGTCGAGCGCCTCCAGCAGCGCGTCCTGGTCGACCATGGGGCCGCGGGCGATGTTCACGAAATGCGCGCCCTGTTTCATCTTGGCGAACGCCTCGCGGTTCATCATCCCGCGCGTCTGGGGCGTCAGCGGCGCGGCCAGCACCAGATGGTCCGACTGGGCCAGCACCTCGTCGAGCGTCGCGTATTGCGCGGCCGAGCCAGCCGGCAATGCGCCGCCGCGGCTGGTCGCCAGCACCCGGGCGCCGAACGGTGCCGCGCGCTGCGCCACCGCCTGGCCGATGGTGCCGAAGCCGACGATGCCGACGGTCTTGCCCTCGACGGTGCCCAGCGGGTTCTGCTGCATGTGGTGCCACTCGTCGCCCCGGTCGATCCACACCTCGGGGAAGCGCTTCTCCAGCGCCAGGATGCTGGCGACTGCGAACTCGGCGATGGCGTTGGACTGCGTCCCCCGGCCGCAGGTGGCGTTCTCGACCTCCCAAACCCACTTGGGATAGTCGTCCACGCCGGTCGACACGGCCTGCACCCAGCGCAGCCCGAATGGCCAGCCGTTTGGCTTCACCTCGGGATAATTGATGCCGCCATGCGGCGGCAGCAGGATCATGGCGGTCGCCTCCGCCGGCACCCGCCAGTGGTCGGGCGCCGTCGGCGTGCTGGCGAGCGCGACCCCGCCCGGCAGCTTCGGCTCGAGCTGCCGCACGATCCCTTCGGGCAGGTGATGGGCGATGACCAATGTCATGAATGGCTCCCGGAAAACTGTTCGGGCACACTCTAGAAAATTCACGCGTGCTTGCGCCAGAGCGTTCTAATATGGTCCGGGCGGTAACATCGCGGGGAGGATGACGATGGACCTGGCATTCGCCGACACGGACGAGGCGTTCCGGCTGGAGGCGCGCGAATTCTTCGAACAGCGCTATCCCAAGGACATCCTCGACAAGGTCCGGCGCGGCCAGACCCTCGGCAAGGACGATCTGGTCCGTTCCGAGAAGGCCTACTACGCCGAAGGCTGGAGCGCCGCCAACTGGCCGGAGGAATATGGCGGCACCGGCTGGAGCGTCACCCAGAAATACATCTTCGACGAGGAGCGCGAGCGGGTCGGCGCGCCGTCGGTCGTGCCCATGGGCCTGCTCTATGTGGCGCCGGTGATCTACACCTTCGGCAGCCCCGAGCAGAAGCAGCGTTTCCTGCCGGGCATCCTGTCCAGCGACGTGTTCTGGGCGCAGGGCTATTCCGAGCCCGGCGCGGGCTCGGATCTGGCTTCATTAGTGACCAAAGCCCGGCGCGAGGGTGGCGATTATGTGGTGAATGGTGTCAAAATCTGGACATCGCAGGCTCATTACGCCGACTGGATCTTCTGCCTGGTGCGCACCTCCAGCGAGGGCAAGCCGCAGGAAGGCATCACCTTCCTGTGCATGGACATGAAGACGCCGGGCATCACCGTGCGGCCGATCATCGGCATCGACGGCGGCCACTATCTCAACCAGGTGGTCTTCGAAAACGTGAGAGTTCCGCTGGAAAACCGCATCGGCGAGGAGAACAGGGGCTGGGATTACGCCAAGTACCTGCTGACCCACGAGCGCACCTCCTACGCCCATGTGGCGCGCAAGAAGATGGACATGGCGCGCCTCAAGCAGCTCGCCCGCACCGTCACCGCCGATGGCCGCACCCTGGGCGACGACCCGCTGTTCCGCCAGAAAGTGGCCGAGGCCGACGTGGCCCTCGCGGCCCTCGAAATGACGGTTTTACGCGCCATCGCGGCGCTGTCGGCGGGCGAGGCGCCGGGCAACGAGTCCTCGATCCTCAAGATCATGGCCACCGAGCGCGCCCAGCAAATCACCGAGCTGTTCGTCGAACTGGGCGGCCTCTACAGCGCCCAGTTCGTCACCGACCGCAGCCGCCCGGACTGGAATTCCAACTCCGGCATCCCGGACTGGGTCTCGCCGTCGGTCGCGAACTACCTGTTCACGCGGGCGCAGACCATCTATGGCGGCGCCACGGAAGTGCAGAAGAACGTCATCGCCAAGCAGGTACTGCGGCTGCCGTGACCATCGAACGACGGGAGAGCCAGCCAATGGATGATACGCTTGACTTGATGGGCGCCCGGGAAATGACCGACCCGTCCATTTCCGCGCGCCGGCTGCTCGCGGGCGACCGGTGCCGCCTGTATGAGGGCTTCGATCCGCCGTTCTACATCGTCTCGCGCTATCAGGACGTGAACGACGTGCTGCTCGATCCGGCGCGGTTCATCAGCGGGCTCGGGCAGGGACCCAACTTCCTCGCGCCGGTCGGCGTGGTGTCGGATCCGCCGCAGCACACCTTCTTCCGGCGGCTGGTGCAGGACGATCTCAAGCCCGGCGCCATCGCCAGGCTGCGCCCGCAGCTGGAGGAAATCGCGCGCGAGATGCTCGATGCCGTCGAGGACAGGGAGGTGTGGGACGTGCACGACGATCTCGCCTTTCCGCTGCCGGTCATCATCATCTGCGAAATCTTCGGCATTCCGACCGACGACATTCACCAGTTCAAGCTGTGGTCCGACGCGTCGGTGGCGGCGCTGTCGGCGCAGGATCCTTCCGCCTACCAGGCCGAGCTGCTGCGCATGCGCGGCTACATCCTCGACCTGCTGCGCGCCAAGCGCGGTCGCATGGACGATCACAGCCTGCTGGCCCGCATCGCCCGGGCGCGGCGCGACGGCGTCGACATCTCCGACGAGGAGGCGGTCGGGCTGACGCTCCAGCTGTTCGTCGCGGGAAACGAGACCACGACGTCGCTGATCACCAACTTCATGTGGCGCATGCTCTCGATCGACGGCGCATGGGCCGATTTCCGCACCGGCCGGATCGACCTGAACAAGGCGATCAACGAAAGCCTGCGGTTCGATCCGCCGCTGCTGGGCCTGTTCCGCACCACCGCATGCGAGGTGGAGATCGCCGGCACCCGCATCCCGGCCAATACCAAGGTGCTGACCCATTACGGCGCGGCCAACCGGGACCCCGCGGTGTTCGAGCGCCCCGACATCTTCGACGTGCACCGGCCGATCCGGAAGATCATGTCCTTCGGGCTGGGCATCCATTTCTGTCTCGGCGCCGAACTCGCCAAGCTGGAGGCGCAGGTCGCCCTGTCGGCGCTGCGCGACCGTTTCCCCCGCCTGGAACTGGTCGATGACGGCGAGCGCATCGGCCCGTTCCTGTTCTGGGGCCGCCGCAAGCTCCCGATCCGGCGCGGTGCATGATCAGGCTCGAACCCCGGCGCGATTTCGGTAAAGTGGTCCGGCAATGCATTCCATCGGTCTCGATTTCGGCACCACCAATTCCGTCGCCTGCGTGCTGCGCGAGGATGGCGATATCCACACCGTGGCGTTCGATCGGCCGGAGGGCGAGGAACGCATCTTCCCGACCCTGCTGACCTTCTGGCAGGAGGAGAGCGGAAGGAGCAGGGCGCGGACCTGCGTCGAAGGCGGCCAGTGGGCAATCGACGCGTTCACCCAGAACGAGCCGGAATGCCGCTTCCTCAAATCCATCAAGACCTTCGCCGGCAACCCGCATTTCACCAACACCGCGATCTATGGCGCCTCCTACGGCTTCGAAGACCTGATGCGCGCGTTCGTGTTGTCCATGCGCGAGCGGGGCGACATGGCGGAGGCCTGGCGCAGCAAGCGCATCGTCATCGGCCGTCCGATCCGCTTCGCCGGCCTGAACGCCAGCGACGACCTGGCGATCAAACGCTACGGCGCGGCCCTCAAGCCGCTCGGCTTCACCGAGATGCGGATCGTCTACGAGCCGCTGGCCGCCGCCTATTACTTCGTCCGCGACCTGTCCGAGGCGGCCAACGTGTTCGTCGCCGATCTGGGCGGCGGCACCAGCGACTTTTCCATCATCCGCCTGGCACTGCGCGGCGGCACGGTGGTCATGGAGCCGCTGGCCTCGCGCGGCCTCGATATCGCCGGCGACCGGTTCGACTACCGGATCATCGACCGGATCGTCTCGCCCGCGCTCGGCAAGGGCTCGGAGTATGACAGCCTGGGCAAAACCCTGCCGTTCCCGATCAGCTACTACACCAGGCTCGCGCGCTGGAACGAGGTCTATATGTTGCGGACCAACAGGATCTATGCCGAGATCGTCGACCTGAAGCGCTACAGCTTCGCACCCGAACGGATCGACAAGCTGATCCGCTTCATCAACGCGGAAGCAGCCTTCGACATGCACGCAGCGGTCGCGAAGACCAAACGCGACCTGTCGTCCCAGGACAGCGCCACCTTCCGCCTGAGCTTCGACGGCACCGTCATCGAGACCGACGTCACGCGGCGCCAGTTCGAGAGCTGGATTGATCCGGACATGAAAAAGCTGGACGCTCTGGTCGGCCAGGCATTGCAGGAGGCACAATTGGACGCGGCGGACATCGACATCGTCTTCCTCACCGGCGGCACCTCCTTCGTCCCCGCCGTCCGCGCCCTGTTCGACCATCGCTTCCCCGGCGCCGCGATCCAGAGCAGCGACCAGCTGGTCTCCATCGCCAGGGGCCTGGCGCTGATCGGCGACGACGAGGCCGGCGCCGCCTTGATGACGGACCAGATCGTCGATCTCGATGCTTAACCCAAGGGGCGATGCATGATCACCTTCGAACAGGCGAAAGAGCATCACCTTCCCGAGATCGTGGCCATGCTCGCCAACGATCCGCTGGGCATCGCGCGGGAGGATGCGTCGGAGCCTCTGAATCCGGCCTATGTCGCGGCGTTCAACGCGATCATGGCCGACAAGAACCAACTCCTCGTCGTCGCGCTGCTCGACCAGACGGTCGTCGGCACGTTGCAGCTATCTTTTATTCCTGGGCTCGCCCTAACCGGCGCCTGGCGCGGCCAGATCGAGGCCGTCCGCGTCGATCAGGACCATCGAGGCTCTGGTCTTGGTCAGACAATGCTCGAATGGGCAATCGCTCGTTGCGGGGAAAGAGGGTGCAGCATCGTCCAGCTGACAACCGATAAGTCCCGGAAAGAGGCGCACCGGTTCTACGAACGGCTCGGTTTCCGAGCGACCCACGAAGGCTACAAGATCAGGTTGCGGTGACATCCACTCAATTGGACGTGTCTCACCGACGGGGTGCACTCCACTATTGTTGGCGCACTGGTCTTGGATCGACTAACGTCAGTGTAGGGTTGTCCCTTTGGGGCTGGCGTTCGCAATAAAGTTAAATGCCGATGTACAAGATCAAGGCCAACATGGACAAGCAGTTCGAAACCTGCGGCGAGGCGTGCTCGCATTTCTACTCCATGTGCGGGCCCAGATTCTGCTCGATGAAGATCGCGCGGGACGTGCGTGGTTTCGCCGCCAAGCAGAATGCCAAAGCCGGGATGAAAGCCATGTCCGACCTGTTCAAGGAGAAGGGCAGGGAGATTTACCTGCCTATGGAATGACCCTCGTACAGCTCAGCCTGATCGCGCAGATTCTTGGTGTATTGCTGATCCCGGCTTCGCTGGTCTTTGTTGGCATGCAGATGCGCCAGACCCATGCCATCGAGCGTGCGAATGCGCAGCGGCATGTGCTCTCGCAATGGCAGGACTGGGTGAAGTCAATTGCCGGTGACGCCGACATGTTCGAGGATGTGCGCGACTGCCTGCACGATTATCTCGGGCAGGATGAGTTCAAGCGCCACCGCTTCTTTGCCTGGGCGTTCGAGAGCCTGTGGATCGCCGAGCAGACCCTCTATCAATGGGAGGAGGGCCTGATCAGCGAAAAGCCGTTCGTCGGCTCGATCAATGCCGTGCTGGCCATCATTCTGACACCCGGCGGGCAGCAATGGTGGGGCGATGCCCAGAAACTTGTAGGCGGCGACATCCGCGACTTTCTGGCGAACCGCCTTGCCGGGAACGGGGCGAGCCTGCCGCCGCAGTGGCACGAACTGGCAACGCATTTCCGTATCCCGCGCCCGGAAGGTGTGACCGCGGCCGCGCTTTAGCCCGAGCGAGACGGGCTTGGAGATTTATTTGGGTGCGGGGTTCGAAATCTCGGCGATGGTGGACCTGATGTCGTCGCTCTTGAAATTGCGTTGCTTCAGGAAGTCCAGTTAAGGGCGCCGAACCGGCGGTTGTGGTCCGCCGATCGGGTCCCTGCGGGTGTCGTCAGCCTGAATCTCGCGCGCCAGTTTCCGAAGCGTCTCGCGGTCGGCGTCGTCGCTCACGGCAATGGAGAACTCGACGTCGGTGACCAGTCCGGCGTAGCGGTCGACCAGCTTCCGGCCGATTTCGTCGTAGGTCCCGATCACCGCGAACCGATCGAGAACGTCGTCGGAAATCATCCCGGGCAATTCTTCCCAGCGTTGCTCGCGGGAGTAGATGCTGGCGCGCTTTGCCAGGTCTCCCAGTCCCAGATGCTCGAACGCCCCGATATAGCCGGGGGTCGAGGCGTAGAACGCGATCCGGGCGCGGGCATCACGGACCTTGGCGGCAAGCTGTTCCTCGGTTCGGGCCGACGCGACCAGCGGTTTCATGCACACGCGAAACCCGTCCAGGGAACGCCTCGATTTCGCCGCGCCGGCACGGACGGCCGGCAGCATGACGTTCTCGATGTAGGACGGCGTGCATACGGGATGAGGCCGGATACCTTCGGCCACCTCTCCGGCGACCGAGCACATCACCGGGTTCACCGCCGCCAGGTGGATCGGAATGCCGGGGTGCTCGATCGGACCGGCATTGAACAGCGGCACCATGAGGCTGAGATTGTAGTGCTGGCCCTCCACCTTGAGCCGCGTCCCGTTCTGCCAGCAATCCCATACGGCGCGGACCGCGTTCACGTACTCGCGCATCCAGGGGCCGGGTGGAGACCAGGTCATGCCGTAGCGCCGTTCGATGTGCCCCTTGACCTGGGAGCCGAGCCCCAGCGTGAACCGTCCCTTCGAAAGCTTTTGCAGCGTCCACGCGCTCATCGCCGTTATGGTCGGACTTCTTGGAAAGGCAATGGCAACCGCCGTCGTCAACTGCAGGTGGGTCGTTGCCAGGGCAGCGAGGGCGAGAACCACGAACGGATCATCCTTGGTCTCCTCGGTCGCGATTCCGCTATAGCCGATCTCCTCTAGCATGCGCGCGTTGTCCGCGACCGTCGCTATGTCGAAGGGCACTTCGGGCGTGCGGAGGCCTGGGTCCACCTTGCCCAGGGGAAGCAGTGTCTCAAGCCGCAAATTCTGTCTCCCGGTCTGCTTTATTCGTTCGCGATATCCGCTGGTCCCTGGTGACGTCTTGTTCAGTCGGCGAACACGAACTCCACTAGCGAACAGTCATCGTCGAACGCCAGCTTGCCCTGCAGCGCCTGCACCGTCTCGATGATGCAGTCGACCCTCTCCTGGCAGCTGTCGTGCGTCAGGCTGGTGAGGATGGCGATGAACTCGTCGAACGGCAGCATGCCGGCATTGTCCTTCTTCTCCACCTCGAACACGCCGTCGCTGTAGAGATACAGCTTCGAGCCCGGCGGGATCGTCGTCGAGAAGTTGTCGTAGTCCAGCCCCTCGAAGGTGCCGATCGGCAGGCCGATGCCCTGCAATTGCCTGGGCGGCTCGCCCGGCGCCAGCAGGATGGCGGGCGGATGACCGGCGGCGGCGTAGTTCAGCGTCCGGGTCGAGACCTCGTACACGCCGTACCAGATGGTGAAATAGAGGTTGTTCTGCCGCTCCATGGGGAAGGCGTTGTTGAGCGCCTCGAGCACCCGGTCGGGCGCGAGGAAGTCGATGCCGGGCAGCGCCTGCGAACTCAGGGCGTTCAGCGCCGAGACGCTCAGCAGCGCCGAGCCGACGCCGTGGCCGCAGACGTCGAGCACGTACAGGGCGAAATGGTCGTCGTCCAGCCAGTGGTACGAGAACGCGTCGCCGCCCAGCGAGCTCGACGGGATGAAGGTCCAGGCGCTCAGCATGGGCGTCGTGATCGGCGGCGGCAGGATCGAACGCACATAGGCCGCCGCTTCCTGCAGCTCCGCATGCAGCCGCGAATAGGCCGCGTTCCGCTCCAGCAGCGCCTTGTAGCCGCGGGCGTGATAGCGGATGCGGGCGATCAGCTCGACCGCCGCCGGCAGCTTGACCAGATAGTCGTTGGCGCCGCGCGAGAACGCCTCGGCCTTCACCGCCGCGTCGTCGTTGGCCGACAGCACCACCAGCGGAATGTCCTTCAGTTCCGGATCCGCGCGCATGGCGGTGACGATGTCGAGGCCGTCGGCGTCGGGCAGCACCAGGTCCTGCAGGATCACCTGCGGCTTGAACTCGCGCGCCGTCTCGAGCGCTTTGGCGCCTTCGCCGCACCATTTCAGCTCCAGATCGGCCTCGGGCCGCAGCATGGAGGCGACGGCCGCGTTGACCAGCCGCTGGTCGTCGACGAGAAGCACCCGGACCGGGTCGCTCATGGGCTGGGTTCCTTGATGGCGGCCACGGCGCGCGCGCCGATGGCGGCAAGGGGAAGAACGTCGACGGCCGCGCCGATCTCGGCGGCGGCTTTCGGCATGCCCCAGACCACCGACGTCTGGCGGTCCTGGGCGATGGTGTGGAAGCCGGCCTTGCGCATGGCCAGCAGGCCGTCGGCGCCGTCGCGGCCCATGCCGGTCAGCAGCACGCCGCAGCCGCGGAGTCCTCGCCGCCTCGCGGCGCTCTGGAAGAACGCGTCGACGGACGGCTTGTACGAGCTGTCGCGCGGCTCTGGCGTATAGGCCAGCCGTCCGCCCGCGCCGATCACCAGATGGTCCGGCCCGGCGGCGATGACGATCTGTCCGGCGATCAGCCGGTCGCCTTCCAGCGCCGGCCGCACCGCCCGGCCGCAGCGCCGTGTCAGCCATTCGGCGAGGCCGGCCGCGAAATGCTCGTCCACATGCTGGACGATGACCACCGAGGCGGGCAGGGCGGCCGGGAACGCCTGCAATATCTCCGACACCGCGTGCGGCCCGCCGGTCGACGAGCCGATGGCGATCAGCGGCGGCTCCTCGGGCAGCGCCGATTGCGCCGTTCCGTTGGCCACGGCGCTTCGCCCGGGCTTGCGCAGCAGCTTGCCGACGATGACGATCTTGTCGCGCAGCGCCTGCGCGCCGTCGATGGCGCCGGACAGGCCCAGCACCGGCGTCTGGATGGCGTCGAGCGCGCCGTGCGACATGGCGTCGTAGACCATGTCCAGATGGCCGGTCACCGTCGAGGTCACGACCAGGATGGCGCAGGGCGACTCCTTCATGATCCGGCGCGTCGCCTCGACGCCGTCCATCACCGGCATGATCAGGTCCATCATGATCATGTCGACCGGATCGGCCGCCGCTTTTTGCACCGCCTCGGCGCCGTTGGCCGCCGTCCAGGCGACGGTGCAGCCGGGCGTGGCCGACACCACGCGGCGCAGCGCGGCGGTCGCCAGCATGACGTCGTTGACGATGCCTATCCTCATTCGGTCATTCCGCCCACGGGCCGCCGATCAGCTCCTCGACGGCCTTGAGCAGGCTGTCGTCGCGGAAGCTGGCCTTGGTAATGTAGCGGTCGGCGCCGGCCTCGAAGCCCATCCGCCGGTCCTCCTCGCGCTCCTTGTAGGACACGATCATGACCGGCAGGTCGCGCAGCCGTCCGTCGTCGCGCACCGCCCGCGTCAGATCGATGCCGGTCATGCGCGGCATGTCCACATCGGTCAGCAGCAGGTCGTAATTGCCGAGCCGCAGCGCGTTCCAGCCGGCGACGCCGTCGACCGCCACGTCGACGAGGTAGCCCGCCCGCTCCAGCAGCTTGCGCTCCGTCTCGCGCACGGTAAGGCTGTCGTCGACCACCAGAATGTGCCGCGCCCGCCGCGTGCTGTCGGCCCGGCCGCGGCGGCTGCCGCGCAGCCGTCCCTGTGCCAGCAGGCTGTCGACCGACCGCACCAGGTCCTCGATGTCGAGGATCAGCACGGCGGTGCCGTTGTCGAGCAGCGACGCCGCCAGCACGTCCGGCACCTTGCCCAGGCGCGGATCGAGCGGCCGCACCACCAGTTCCTGCTCGCCGACGACACCCGCCACCTCCAGCCCGAAGCGCTGGCCCTGCTCGCGGATCATCACCAGGGTCAGCGTGTCGGCATGCGTCTCGTCGGCGCCCAGCTCCAGCACCTCGGCCAGCGGCACCACGCCCACGTCGATGCCGTCCACGTCGATCACGCGCCGTCCCTCGATCATGCGGATATCGCTCGCGGCCACTTCCCTGATCTCGTCGATGCGCGCCAGCGGCAAGGCCCAGGGCGCGCCGCCGATCGTGACCAGCAGCGCCCGCACCACCGACCGCGCCACCGGCATCTGCAGCTCGAACGTCGTGCCCTGGCCGTGGACCGAGGCGACGTGCACCACGCCGCCCGCACGCTGCACGGTGGACTGCACCACGTCGAGCCCGACGCCGCGCCCGGAAATGTCGGTGACCTGCGCCGCGGTGCTGAAGCCCGGCAGGAACAGGAATTCCAGCGTCTCCGCGGCACTCAGGCTGGCCGCCGTCTCGGCGTCCACCAGTCCTTTCTCGACGATGCGGGCGCGCAGCCGCTCCACGTCGATGCCCTTGCCGTCGTCCCTCACGGTCACCACCAGCGCGCCGCCGCGATGCCTGGCTTCCAGAGTGATGGTGCCTTCCTCCGGCTTGCCGGCGGCGCGGCGCGCGTCCGGCGTCTCCAGGCCATGGTCGACGGCGTTGCGCAACAGGTGGCCCAGCGGCGAATCCAGCGCGCCGGCGATGTCCCGGTCCATCTGCGTGTTGCGGCCGACGATCTCCAGGGCCACCGTCTTGCCGAGCTGGCGCGCCACGTCGCGCACCAGGCGCGGGAAGCCGCCGACCACGTCGGAGAACGGACGCATGCGGCTGCGCAGCACCTCGCCATAGAGCAGGTCGGCGTTGACCAGCGACCGGCCGGACTGGGTCTCGAACTCGTCGATGCGCTCGGCAAAGTCGTCACGCAGCGCCGCCAGCTCCTGCCGCACCAGGTCGCTGGCCGAGGCGCGGTTGATCCCCGTGCCCGACTCGCTGCCCAGCGCGCGTTCCAGCCGCGCCAGCCGGCGCCGCACCTGCTGCAGCGAGTCCACCGTGCCCTGCAGCCGCCTGGCGTCGATCAGCACCTGCGCCGACACGCCCATGAACCTGGCGAGCGTCTCGGTGCTCACCTTCACCGACTGCGGCGCCCGCGCCTCGGCCTCGCTCGCCTTCGGCGCGGCGGCCGGTTCGGCGACAGGCGGCGAGGGCTTTGCCTCGGTCACCGGCTCGGTCGTTAGTGTCTCGACGGGCGGCGCCGGAGCCGGCGGCTTGCTCTCGCCGCTGCCGATGGCCTGCAGCTCGGCGACCAGGGTGCCGATGGCGGGCGCCTCGGCCTCCAGCCATCCGGCCAGAGCCGCCAGGTCGATCTTGCCGAGATGCGCCAGATAGTCGCCCGCCGCCAGCAGCCGGTCGATGTGGTGGGCGTCCAGCGTCAGCCGTCCCTTGCGGGCGCCCTCGAAGGCGTCTTCCATGGCATGGGCGATCCGCACGCCCGGATCGATGCCGACGATGCGCGCGGCGCCTTTCAGCGAATGGGCGGCGCGCATGCAGGCGCCCAGGTGCTGCACCGCGTCGCCGCCCGCATCGAGGGCGACGATGGCGTCCTGCAGCACGGCGATCTGCTCCTCGACCTCGGCGCGGAACATGTCGAGCAGTTCGGCGTCGACCTCGATACTCATGCCAGGCTCGCCCTGAAACGTCGCAGCAGCGGGTCGGGCGCCAGCAGCGACACGCGCAATTCGTCGATCTCGAAGATGCCCGAACTAGCCGGATCGGGCGACCGTTCCAGCGTCGCGGGCAAGGGCTGCATGGTCTTGTGATCGACGCGGACCACGCCCCTGATCTCGTCTACCGGCGCCACCCAGCGCTCGCCGCCCAGCTTCAGCATCAGCCAGCGGCGGATGCCGGTTGCGGGCGCGCCATCGCCGTCGTCGACGCCCAGCACCGCGTGCAGCGACATGCACAGTTCGATCTGGCCCTCGACCGACGTCAGGCCCAGGAAGCCGGGATTGTTCCGGTGCGGCACCCGGCGGATCGGCGCGACCGGATGGATCTGTTCGATCACCCGCACCGGCAGGCCGTGCCATTCCGGCCCCAGCCGGAAGGTCATGATCGGCACGCCGTCGTCGCGCAGCGCGCCGCTCGACATGTTGGTGTTGAGGCCGGTGACCTCGTCGATGTAGTCCTCTTCCGGCGCGCGGTCGAGGAACTCGCGGGCGGCGTCGACGAAGGTCGGGCAGTTGCGGCAGTGGATGTGCGCGTCCAGCTCCGGGCAGGACCGGTCGCCGTCGATGCCGATGATCTGCCAGCACGGCACCCTCATGTCCGGCCGCCCAGCAGGTGGTCGAGGCTGACCTTGCTGGCCTCGTCATTGGGATCGAGGAACAGCGCCTTGCGCAAATGCCGGATCGCGCCGGGCCTGTCGTCGCGGGCGGCAAGGATCAGCCCGGCGAGGGCATGGCCCTCGGCGCTCATGGGCTTTTCCTCGAGCAACTGCCGCAACGGCGTCATGGCTTCCGTAAGGGCGCCGCCGTCGGCCAGCGTCTTTGCCTGGCGCAGCAGATCGGCGGGATCGGCGTGATGCTTCGGCTCGCGCAGCTTCGGCGGCGGTGCGACCGCCGGTTTCGCCGCGGCGATGGGGACGGGGTCGCGGCACGGCTGCGCCGCTGCGCCGGCGCCCGCCGTGAGGCAGAACGCGCGGCTCGGCCCGGCCGCGCGGAAGTCCATGCCCATCAACATGGCGGCCTCGGCGTGCCCGACGAACAGCGGCGCGCCGGGTGCCAGCGACGCCCGGATCAGGCCGACGATGCGCTTGCGGGCCGCCTCGTGCATGTACATCAGCGCGTTGCGGCAGAAGATCGCGTCATAGGACTTGCCCGACGGCAGGTGCAGCAGGTTCACCTGCGAGACGCTGACACAGCCGCGGATCAGCTTGCCCATGCGCACGCCGCCATCCGGCAGCGCGTCCGCATAGGGCTTCAGCATGTCGGCATGGTGGTTGCGCAGGCTGCGCGGCCCGTAGATTCCGGCCCGCGCCGTCCTGACCATGCCGCCGCTGAGGTCGACGGCTTCGACGGCGACGGCGTCCGGCGCCATCCCGGCGGTGAGCAGCGTCGCGGCGATGGACCAGGCCTCCTCGCCGCTGGCGCAGGGCGCACTGAGGATCCGCACCGGGTTGGCGGCGGTGCGCCGCAGCCAGTTCTTGCGCGCCAGTTCGAGCAGATGGTCGAACGGCGCCACGTCGCGGAAGAACCAGGTCTCGTGCACCAGCGCCCGCTCGACCAGCGCGGTCCGCTCGGCCTTGTCCGCCTTCAGGCTGGCCAGCCAGGTCGCCGGGTCCATGCCGCGCTGGCGCAGGCGGTGCCCGATGATCGATCCCAGCCAGCTCTCGGTCATCACCTGTGCGTCGAGCCCCGCGGCGTCGTGCAGCAGGGTGCGCACGGTTTTGAGCGCGTCGGCGCCGTGGGAGCCGGTCATGACGCGACCTCGCGGAACAGCACCTCGTGGAACGAGTCCCAGACCAGCGCCTGCGGATCGATGACCCGGATCACCTTGCCGTCCGTGATCAGCGTGCCGGTGACGCCGGGCCGTTCCGGATTGGCGACGGAGGGCTTCTGCAGGTCGGCGGGCCGATACTCGACGGTGTCGGTGATGCCCTCGGCGCGCAGCGCCACGTTGCCGCGCTGGGTCTTGCCCTGCCAGCGGAACACGATCAGCCGCGTCGTCAGGTGCCATTCGCAGGGCGTGCCGAAGAACATCTGGCGCAGGTCGATCACCGGCACCATGCGGCCGCGCCAGTTGAACTCGCCGCAGATTTCCGGCGGCGCATGCGGGATCGGCCGGATGCGCGAGTTCGGCAGGATCGCGGTCAGGCCCGCCAGATCCAGCGCGAAATGCTCGGCTCCCAGTCGGAAAAGCAGCGCCAGCATGTGCCTACTCTGTCTTGAACCGCCCCAGTTCGGATTCCAGCGAGGCGACGGCCGCGTTGAGCTGGTCGGCCGACTGGTGGAAGTCCTGCAGCGAATCCGCCGACCGCCGCGCGATGTCGACGAGCTGCAGCATGGCCTCGTTGATCTGCTGCTCGCCCACGTTCTGCGACTGCATGCCGTCATGCAGCGCGGCGAGGCGCGGCGACAGGGTCTGGATCTGTTCCAGGATGGCGGCGAACTGCTCGCCCACCGCGCCCGCGTCGGCCACGCTGCGGCGCACCTCCTCGGTGAAGCGGTCCATTTCCATCACGCCGCTCGACACCGCCGACTGCATCTCGCGCACCAGATTGTCGATGTCGAGGGTGGCGACGGCGGTCTGGTCGGCGAGGCGGCGGATTTCCCGGGCGACGACGGCGAAGCCGCGGCCTGCTTCGCCGGCCTTCTCGGCCTCGATGGCGGCGTTCAGCGACAGCAGGTTGGTCTGGTCGGCCACCTTGGTGATGGTGGTCACGACCGAGCCGATATTGGTGGCGCGGTCGCTGATCACCGACAGCTTCTCCGAGATGGTCGAGGTTGCCTGGCCCAGGCCGCCCATGGCCCGCTCCATGCCGGCGAGCGACGACTGGCCGCGCCCGGCGAGGCTCGCCGTCGCCTCGGTGGCGTCGGTGATCTCGCCCATGGTTTTCGACAGCTCGACCGAGGTGGCGCCGATCTCGCGCACCGCGGCCGCGATCTGGCTCGACGACGCGCCCAGGTCGGTCACGTTGCCCTCCTGCTCGCGCGAGATGGCCGCGATACCGGTGGCGGTCGAGACCAGCTGCACGCTGGCGTATTTGATCCGCTGCACCAGGCTGGTCAGCGACGACACCATGGTGCCGACCGCGCTCAGCAGCCGGCCCGACTCGTCATTGCCGCCCGGCGGCACGCTCACCGTCAGGTCGCCATGCGCCACCCGCTCGGCGGCGGCGGCGGCGACACCCATGCGCCGGGCCAGATTGTTGATCAGGTTGGCGACGATCAGGATCAAGGCGATGGCCACGGGGATGGCGATCGCCATGGGCTTGATCAGGCCCTCGCGCGCGGGCGCCAGCAGCTCGGATTTGGGTACCATCATGATCAGCCGCCAGCCATTGGTCGGGATGCGGGCCGAGGCGAAGTAAGTGTCGTTGCCGCTGACGGGGTCGGCGTGAACCGCGAAGTATCGCCCGTCACCGGTATAGATCGCCTCGATGATGCCGGCCCTCGGCGTGTCCTCCAGCTTCTTCGTGCGCAAGCTCGAGTCCGAGGTGTCGGCAATGATGCGGCCGCGCTCGCTGACCAGGATGAACTCGGCGCCCTCGTAGCGGCGCTGCTTCTTCAACTCGGCCTCGATCCAGTCGAGCGACCGGTCGGCCGAGGTGACGCCCTGGAACCGGCCGTCGATGGTGATGGGGAACGCATATTCCACCATCAGCTTGCCTTCGTACAGGTAGGGCTCGGTGATCATGGGCCGGATCGGGCTGGCGCCGCCGGGTGCCGGGTCGTGCCACAGCCTGCTCAGGCCGCCTTCCACCGCCACGCCGGTGGATTCGAGCTGGTTGTCGAAGCGGTTCTTGACGCCCCGGTAATAGAAGCTGGTGTCCAGCCCGCTCAGCGGCGACAGCTTGATCGCGCCACCCTCGCGGGCGTCACGGTACCAATAGGCGGTCAGCCGTCCCTGTTGGTCCAGCGCCTGCTTTTCCAGGTCCGAGGCCTGTGCCCTGAACGAGGCATCCTGCCCGTCGCCGTTGGGTTCGTAGGCGAGCGCGCTGCCGACGAATTCGGGAAAGGCCTCGACCACCGCACGGTGGAACGCCAGGGATTCGCGGCGCTTCCCGTAGAGGCCGTTTTCCTGCGCCAGGGCCATCACCTGCGGCACCGCGCTGGCAACCCTGGCCGAGCCGTCGTAGATCATCGCCACTTCGTGGACTTCCATGCGCACCAGCGCCTCGCCGCCGATGCGGTAGGCTTCGAACAGGCGCCAGCCCAGGGTGCCGATCAGCACCGTGAGCAGCAGCGCCATGGGCAACAGCCCCAGCAGCGCCAGCCTGCCCCTGATGCCCAGGCGGCCGAGCCATTTCCAGTGGAGTCCCTTGCGCGTCTCAGGAGTTGCTTGCATGGCGCTGGCCCGACCTCGAGAGCTGTTTGGTGAGTGTGAGGCGGTTGATGCCGCCGGTCCGCTGATAGTCGACCGAATCCATCATGGTCCGGACGAAATGAACGCCCAGCCCGCCGATCTGGCGGTGCTCCAGGTCGGCCTCCAGGTCCGGCGGCGCCGCCGACAGCGGATCGAACGCGTCGCCGTCGTCCTCGATGACGATGGTGACGTCGTTGTCTACCTGCATCCGCAGGCTGATCCTGCCGGTACGGCCATCCGGATAGCCGTAGCTGATGGTGTTGACCAGCAGTTCGTCGAGTACCACGTCGATATGCATGGCCACGTCCGGCGGCAGGTCCGCCTGCTCGGCGAACGCCTCGAGCTGCGGCGGCAGCCGGCCGAGTTCGGCCATGTCGTTGGTCAAGACCGTCGCGAACTCGAGGCTCATGGGGCCGGCTCCGCGCCGCGCACCGGCGCGTCCGCTGCCGCCCTTCGAAGCTGTTTCCCGGTGCCGTCCATCATGTCCAATCGATCCCAGGTGAGTTCGTCCAGTATCGCACGGGCGACACTATCACCGGTTTGGCCGATTTCGGCCACCATCGTCAGTAGCGGATGCAACGATTCCACGAGGTTGGCGCCGGCCGGACCGGCCGGCGGGAAGGAGATCAGTCGGCCTCAATCTGGAAATAAGGATAATCCTGCAAGGCGCTTTATCCAAAGCAATTTATGTATCGCGACACCTGGTGTCGGAACCCGCCGTCGCGGCGGTGGTCCTCACGGCAAAAGCCATGTTCTCTTTGCGGCGAAAAGCGGCTAACGTCTCCGGGCAACTGGCTGGCGGCGGCACGAGCCGCCGGACGGGGAGTCCAGCGTGCGCTTTTGGCATCCATCCTGCCCGAGGCATTTCCGATTCAGGGGCGGTCCATGTCCATAACTGTCTGCGAAGAGATCATCCTTCTCACCGTCAACGACGAGGGGAAGCTGCTGCGCTGGAGCGAGGAACTGGCCGTCCGGGCCGCCGTTGCCGGCGCCAGCCTGATCGACCTCGCGTTCCGCGGTCGCATCGACAACGACGTCAAGGAACTGTTCATCGTCAACAAGGAACCGACCGGCGAGGCCCATCTCGACATGGCGCTGAAATATCTGGCCGGCAAGGGCGACAGGATGCCGGTCCAGACGGCGGTTTACGACGTCATGGAAGTGGCGCGGGAAGTCCACGCCGCCGCGCTCCAGCGCCTCGTCGACAAGGGCATCCTGGCGAAGAAGGACGAGTCCTTCCTGTGGGTGCTGAAGAGCCGCCGCTATCCGCCGCTCAGCAGCGTCATCCAGCAGGAGGCCAAGCTGCGCATCCTGTCGGTGCTGATGAGCGACGACATTCCCAGTTCCGAGGATGTGGCGCTGATCAGCCTGGCCTACGAAACCCGCATCCTGGAGCTGTTCATGTCGCCCACCGAGATCGAGCGGCTGTCCACCCGCATCCAGGAAGTCGGCAACCTCGAGTTGATCGCCCAGGCCGTGTCCGCCGTGATCTCCGACATCAGGACGGCCTCGCCGATCCTGTTCATGGCGCCGCTCTGAGCAAGCCAGCACGAACCAGCATCCAAGAGGAAGACCATGGAAATCAACCACGAAACCATTGGCGACAAGCTGGTCGTCCGCCCGGAAGGCAGAATCGACAGCCTGACGTCCCCGGCCTTCGAGGCCGCGCTGCTGCCGCTGGTCGACCGGTCGGGTCGTGTGGTCATCGACTGCACGAGGCTGACCTATGTGTCGTCGGCTGGTCTGCGCGTGTTCCTGAGCGCCGCCAAGGCCGCCAAGGCGAAGGGCGGCAAGATCGTGCTGTGTTCGCTGGCGCAGGGCGTGCAGGAAGTATTCACCGTCAGCGGCTTCTCGAAGATCATCGACATGCATCCGACGCTGGACGCGGCGCTCGCCTGATCCTACCAAAATCCGCACTACCCCACCTGGAATCTGGACTCGGCCATCGATTCGGTCGTAAACACCCTGTTCGATACCGACACGGCGCCCGCAACGGGCGCTGTAATGAAAGTTCAGGTGCATGAAGGCTAAGGAAACCGGCAATTTCAATGACCGGTTGAGCGAACAGGCCAAGGCGAAGCAGGCGCTGCTGGAGCGCGCCAAGGCCCGGAACCCGTTAAACGATCCGGGGTTCGCCGAGCGGCAGGCCGCCAGGAAGGTCGCGGCCGAGGAGCGCGAAAAGCGCGATGCGGAAAAGCGCGCCCAGCGCGCCGCCGACCGGGAACGCCGCGAGGCCGAGGCAAAGCGAACCGCCGCCGAGCGTGAAGCGGCGCGTCTTGCCGACATCGCCCGCAAGGAACGCGAACTGGTCGAGAAGGCCGCTCGCGAGGTCGAGATGGAAGTCGAGCGCAAGGCCAAGCGCGACGCCCGCTACGCCGCCCGCAAGGCGCGCAAGAGGTAGCGGTACGCCCGCAGTCCAGGCGCCTGCCGACGGGATACGAAAAAGCGGCTCCCGGGGGGGCCAGGAGCCGCTTGAAGCACATCGGGTGGCTTGCGCCCTCCCTAGTGCTTGATCGCCTTCTTGATGGCGTCCTTGGTCTTGCCAACGGCCTTCTGAACCTTGCCCTTGGCTTCCTGGGCGACGCCCTTGGCCTCCATCTTCGGAGAATCGACGGCGCGGCCGGCGGCTTGGCGGGCCTTGCCGGCGGTTTCGTTGGCGGTGCCTTTGAGTTTGTCGGCGGTGCTACCCATGGAGCGTTCCTTTCACACGTGATGGTGGGGAGTCAGTCCTGGTTCAACGATTGACGGGCGATTGGGTTCCGGTGGCCGCTGCATTGACCCGGTCCTTGCCGTGAATCCCCTTGCGCGGCCGCCGCAAACCGCAATCTCCTAGGGAAGCAACGAGGAAGAGGGTTCTCATGTCGTCGAAGGTGCTGGTTGCCTGGCTGGCCGTTCTGTCAACCGTGTTCGCGGTGCCGGCCGCCGCCATACCGTTCGGCACCTATCAGCAGAGCTGCAAGGACATCAAGCTGAAGGATGCGGACGGCGACTCGGCGCGGGTGCAGGCGAAATGCCGTGACGGACGCGGCGAATGGCGCAAGACGTCGTTCGAGCTGGACCGGTGCTGGGGGGACCTCGCCAATATCGACGGCGAACTGGTCTGCGTCGCCGACCAGCGACACGGCGGTCCCGGCTTTCCCGATCAGGCCTATGCCGGCCTCGAATACCAGCAGGGTTATGAGGGCCGGCAGCCGATCCCGGCCGGCAAGCCCAAGGATGTGGCGGTCGACGTCTGCGTCGACTGGGCCTTGCGCGAAGCCCGCCGAAGCGGCGCCGGCTATGCGCGGCTCCTGCGCATCGAGGATATCGACCGCAAGGAGGCCGGGCGGATCAAGGTGAAGGGCATCGTTCTGGCGAGTGGCCAGCGCGAAAGCCGGACGTCCACGAACATGCCCTTCCGTTGCGATTCCCGGGGAGGTCAAGTGCTGGAATTCAGGTGGCGCTGAGGCCCTGAAACGAAAGTGCCCGGCCGCGGGTTCGGAGAGGGCTTGGGGGCTGAATTCCGAACTCGCGACCGGGCTGACGAGGCCAACGAGAGGGAATATCGCCGCCACCTATGGCTGCAATGGGGCCATGGCTGGGCAATATCGCGAAGCGATGATTTTCTTCTGCCTTAGTTGGAGCGCACCAGCTTGCGGTAGAGATGCCAGGTAGCGTGGCCCAGCACCGGTATCACCACGGCCAGCCCCAGGAAGAACGGCAGCGATCCCAGGAACAGCAGCACCGCCACGATCAGTCCCCAGACGGCGATCGGCGCCGGATTGGCGAGCACGGCGCGGATCGAGGTGAGCAACGCGGCTACCGGGCCGACGTCCTTGTCGACCAGCATGGGGAACGAGACCACGCTGACGCACAGCGTCAACACGGCGAACAGGAATCCCACCAGGTTGCCGACGATGATCAGTGTCCAGCCTTGCGGCGTCGTCAGCACCTCGTCCATGAACTCGGCCGGCGACAGATACCACACCGCGCCCTTGCCCAGCGTGAACTCATAGATCGTGATGGCGGCGGTCAGCCAGGCGAGGAACAGGCCCAGCAGGATCAACGTCATGAGGCCGATGCTGCCGATGGAATGATGCTGGAACACCCTGAAGGCGTCGCGCCAGTGCGTCTCCAGCCCCTGCTCGCGCCGCCAGCTCACATGATAGAGGCCGACCGCGACGATCGGGCCGAGCAGCGCCGCGCCGGTGAACACCGGATAGATCAGCGGCAGGACGCCGTAACCGAAGGCGAGCCGGACCGCTATGTACATCAGCAACGGATAGATCAGGCACAGGAACAGCACGTCGGTTCGATTTTCCGAGTAGTCCCGGTAACCCTCGGCGAGGGCGTCCTTCAAATCCCTGTAGGTAATCTTGTTGATCGCGGGCGCTTCGTAATCGGCGGCCGTGCGGGTCATATCCATCATCGCTCCGTTCCCCATTTCGTAAACGCGAACAAGGACCGCGATGCCGCCAACCGCTCCCCCAAATGGCTGACGTATCGTCAGAACCTCGAGCAATAAACGAATTGACGATACGCCCGTTTGACCGGGTTGTCACGGCTGGCGCCGGTCTCGCGCGCTTCGCTGGTCCCGGCCCACTTCAGCTGCCATGATCGGGTGTCTTGGACTCCGAGGGCCGTGATGACCGATGATGTACTTCAGGGATACGCGGACGCCGCGCCCGAACTCATTCGTCGCTTCGAGGCGATAACGCCTGCGCTGCTCTACCAGTCGGTGAGCGATCTGCTGCCGGTGGTCCCCTCGCGGATCG
>LNFM01002999.1_pt1 | contig 34292 bp, 21 predicted proteins | sample 596031 | NCBI WGS metagenome assembly LNFM01 (sample SAMN04254537, study PRJNA301005) | activated carbon metagenome | isolation source: dual media filters at the Ann Arbor, Michigan drinking water treatment plant | place: USA: Ann Arbor
TGGCGCGCACGTCGGGTGCGCTGGGGCTGCGTTTGATGTCGTGCGCCCTCGCGGGGGTCGCAGCCTGCAATGACGACGGCGCCGCGTCGTCGGCGAGCGAGAGTCCCGGCAGCGCAGAGGGCACCGGCACCTCGGCGTCCGAGAGCTCGGGCACCGCACCGGGGACCACGGACGGGCCCGCTGACACGACCGCGGGCCCGAGCAGCGACGACAGCAGCGGCCCGACGCCGCCGGATCTGCCGCCCGCGCCCGCCCCGGTGACGATCAACGAGGTGATGCCCGACAACGATTCCACGCTCAACGGCCCCGACGGGTACAGCACGCCGGACTGGGTCGAGCTGGTGAACACCGGCGCAGAGCCGGTGGCGCTCTCGCGCATCGGCCTGCGCAACGGGGCCAACGAGAGCTGGACCGGCACCGCCGCCGATGGCGAGATCGCGCCGGGCGAGCACCTGTTGATCTGGCTCGGCGCGCCGCAGGGTGGCGACGGCGGGATCTGGACCGGCTGGCCCGTCGAGAAAGAGTACGACGGCCTCGTGCTGGTGTTCGACGGCCACGACGCCGAGCAGGTCGCGTGGGCCGTGCTCGGCGACGACGTGTCGTCGATGCGCCTGCCCGACACCACCGGCGAGTTCGTGTCGACCGCGTGGCCGACCCCGGCCGAGGTCAACCTCGACGTCGCGAGCCCGACCCTCGACTCCGCCGAGGAGACGGTCTTCCTCACCGACACCGTCCACCGCATCGACTTCGTGCTGTCGCCCGAGACCTCGGCGACGCTCGACCAGCCCGATCGCCCCGAGGTCCACATCGAGGCGATGATCGACGGCATCCGCTTCGCCGACGTCGGCCTCAAGCTCAAGGGCTCGGCCTCCTACGACACGATGGACGGCAAGCCGGGCTTCGTCGTCGACATGAACCAGTGGCTGCCGGGCACCGAGTTCCGCGGGCTCACGGCGTTCAAGCTGCACAACGGGGCCGTCATCGATCCGACGCGGGCCCGCGATCACATCACGTATGCGCTCGCCCGCGACATCGGCCTGGTGGCGCCGCGCGTCGGCTGGGCCGAGGTCTACTTCAGCGACGAGTACTACGGCATCTACATGATCATCGAGCGCCACGACGACACGATGATCGAGGCCCGTCGTCCCGGCGGCGGCGAGCTCGGCATGATCTTCGAGCCGACCGTCGGCTGGGAGAACGACTTCGGCTCGCAGATGTCGTGGGACTACGAGGACGGCCCCGATCCGCTGCCGGCCGAGGCGACCGCCACGCTGAACGCGATCGACGATCTGGTCTCGGGCCCCGCGACCGATCAAGCGGTCACGCAGCTGTGGAACTACATGGACCAGGACAAGCTGTGGGCGTACATGGCCTGGGAGTCGGTCGTGTCGCACTACGACGGCTACAAGGCGCCCAACAACTGGCGCGTCTTCGTCGACGGCACCACGTTCAAGGCCGAGTTCGCCCCGAGCGGCGCCGAGTGGACCTGGGACTTCGATGTGGACATCTGGTGGTACGGTGGGCGCGTCGCGTGGTGGTGCACGCAGAACACCACATGTGCGCACGGCTACGCGGCGAAGATCCTCGAGGTCGCCGATCGCGTCGACGCGATGGGGCTGCTCGCGGAGTTCGAGGCCCAGTCCGAGTTCCTCGCCCCGTACATCGCGATCGATCCGCGCTTCCCGATCTACGACGAGAACAGCTACTGGTACCCCTACGGCACGTTCGAGCACGCGTACCCGAGCACGATCGAGCACCTCACCAACAATCCGATCGCGGCCCGGAACGCGGCCTACGCCGCCTTCCCCGACCTGGTGCCCTGAAGCCCTGATACCCTCGGGCGGTGGTGCGCCCGATCCCGCAGCGACGCGCCGGTCCGATCGCCGCGTTGCTCGTCGCGATCGCCCTGCCGGCGTGCACGGCGGGCGCGTTCGCGTGCGTCGACGATGCGTCCTGCAGCGGCGGCGTCTGTGAGGCCTCGGGGTACTGCAGCTTCCCCGACGCGGACTGCGACTCGGGCCAGCGCTATGGCGAGCACGCGCCCGCCGAGCTCGCGGGGGCGTGCGTCGTGCCGGGCGCCGCGTCGACCGGGACGTCGTCGGGGTCGGGCAGCACGTCCTTCGATCCGCCGACGACGCAGGATGGCACCGCGCCGGGCGAGGTGTCGGCGCCGGGCGAGTCGAGCTCGGGGGACGCCACCACCGCGCCGGTGGGGACGATGACATCGACGGGCGAGACCTCGACGACGGCGGCGGACGCGGGGACGAGTGGGCCCGATCCGGCCGCTTGCGTGGTCGAGGAGTTCGACGACGCGGAGCTGGACGGGTGGTTCCCCTGGGCGAACCCGGGCGCCACCGCCGTGGTCGAGGGCGGTCGGTTGGTGCTGGGCTTCGCGGTCGAGCCGAGCAACGCCGGCCTCGCGCACGGCGTGGTCGGGCTGGTCGGTCGCGTCTTCGACGTCGAGGTGGTCGGCGGTCCCGTCGCGAACTCCCACGCGCAGCTCAGCATCACGATCTCGCGGCCCGACGACGTCGCGCACATGCTCGTGCTCGAGGGCGGCACCCTCGCCATGCTGCGCTGGGACGGGCAGGCGTCCGACGTGCAGGCGTCGATCATCGTCGGGGACGCACCGCCGCGCTACTGGCGGGTGATCGCGAGCGACGCCGCGCTCACGTGGCAGTACGCGTTCGAGCCGGACGCGTTCGTCGACCTCGCGGTCGAGATGGTCGAGGGCGTCAGCGAGATGAGCATCGACGTGGTCGCGAACACCTGGCAGCCCGAGGTGGCGCCGGGCGAGGCGATCCTCGAGCGGGTGTCGGACTGCCCCGCGTGACCCGACGCCGCCGGTGCCCGTGCGCGGCGAGCGACCCGTGCGTCGCGTCGCGGGCTCACGTACACTCGCGAAAACGATGCATCGCCTGACCTTTGCCTTCGCTGCCCTCGTCGTGACCACCACCGCCTGCGGCAAGGACGACGGCGGCACCACCGGCGCCGCGGACACGACGACGGGCACGAGCACGACGACGGGGACCTCGAGCGAGTCGAGCACCTCCGACGAGTCCACGTCGTCGTCGTCGTCGTCGAGCTCCGGCCCCGGCACGCCGTCGTGCCCGTTCTACGCCTACCAGCAGCCCCCCGAGGGCAACGTGGGCGAGCCGTACGAGTACATCCCCGAGCCCACCGACGAGCCCAAGTACTGGTTCGTCGAGTACGAGGCGACGGTCCCGGGGCTCACGTTCGGCCCGATGATCTCCGGCACCCCCGAGGCCGAGGGCGGCTATCCGCTGATGGTGTCGATCGTCGACGGCAACGGTGGCGTGTGCCAGCCGCAGATGTTCACGCTCGTGATCGGGCCGCCGCTGCCCGGCGATTCCTCGACGTCGGGGACGTCGGGGGACGAAAGCAGCGGGAGCGACTCGAGCGGCAGCAGCGGGACCGACAGCGGCTCGTCGAGCTCGGGCGGGTGAGCCGCGACCCGAGGCGCGACGCCTCGGGTGCGCGGCCTCGGGACCGTCGAGCGGTGACTGCGGGTCACCGCTCCGACATCGGCACGTACTGACGCTCGCCCTCGCCGGTGTAGATCTGCCGGGGGCGGCCGATCTTCGTGCCCGGGTCCTGCACCATCTCGCGCCAGTGGGCGATCCAGCCCGGCAGGCGACCGATCGCGAACATCACCGTGAACATGTTCGTCGGGAAGCCCATCGCGCGGTAGAGGATGCCGCTGTAGAAGTCGACGTTGGGGTAGAGCTTCTTCGAGATGAAGTAGTCCTCGCGCAGCGCGACGGCCTCGATCTCCTTCGCGAGATCGAGCAGCGGATCGTCGACACCGAGGTGCTCGAGCACCTCGTCGGCCATCGCCTTGAGGATCTTCGCGCGTGGATCGTAGTTCTTGTACACGCGGTGGCCGAAGCCCATGAGGCGCCGGTTGCCGCGCTTGTTCTTCACGTCGTCGAGGAACTTCTGGTAGTCGCCGCCGTCGTCGCGGATGCCCTCGAGCATCTCGATGACCTCCTGGTTCGCGCCACCGTGCAGGGGCCCCCAGAGCGCGAGGATGCCGCCCGCGACCGCTGCGTACGGGTTCGCGCCCGAGCTGCCGATCATGCGCACCGTGGAGGTCGAGCAGTTCTGCTCGTGGTCCGCGTGCAGGATGAGCAGCTGGTTCAGCGCCTTCTCGAGCACCGGCGAGATCACGTACTCCTCGGAGGGCACCGCGAACATCATGTGCAGGAAGTTCCCGCAGTAGCGCAGCGCGTTCTTCGGGTAGATGATCGGCTGCCCGATCGACTTCTTGTACGAGAACGCCGCGATCGTGCGCACCTTGGAGAGCAGGCGCGTGATGTGGAGATCGAGCAGCTTCGGATCGAGCGAGTCGGGGTAGTACGCCGACAGCGACGTCACCATCGCCGACAGCACCGCCATCGGGTGGGCGGTCGGCGGGAAGCCGCCGAAGAAGTTGAGCATGTCCTCGTGGATGAGGCTGTGGCGCGTGAGCTGGCGGCGGAACTCGGTGAGCTGGACCTCGGTGGGGAGGCGGCCGTAGATCAGCAGGTAGCTGACCTCGGCGAAGTTCGAGTGCTCGGCGAGCTGCTCGATCGGGTACCCGCGATAGCGCAGGATGCCCTTCTCGCCGTCGAGGTAGGTGATGGCGCTCGTCGTCGCGCCGGTGTTCATGTAGCCGGAGTCGAGCGTGACGTAGCCCGTATCTTGGCGGAGCGAGCGGATGTCGACCGCGTGCTCGTCTTCACTCCCCACGACGATCGGAAGCGCGGTGGAGCGTCCGTCGGGGAGGGTCAGTGTTGCGGTCTGCGCGTCTTTGGTGCCGGACATGAGTGGCCTCGCGAGTTGGTGAACGGGCCGCAGGCTACCACCGCCCCTGGCGGTCCGCGTGGCCAACTGCGCAAATCCGTGCGCAGCCACCGACCGGGCGCCGCGTGGCGGGCGATTCGGTGACGGATGGGGCCTGGGTGCCCGCACTCACCGCAATGCGTCGCCTCACCGCCGTCCTATCCGCCGCCCTCGCGTCACCCCTCGGCTGCGTCGTCGCCGAGGGCGACGATCCGGGGCCCGTCTCGCCCAGCAGCTCGGGCGGCGACGACGACGCACCCGTCGACGGTTCGACCGGCGACGACGTCGTGCCCGAGGACTGCCCCGCGCCCACCGCGGGGCCGACGATGCACGCGGGCAACAACGTCGAGGCCGACGAGGTGTGGACCGCCGACGGTAGCCCGCACCTGGTGCCCTACGACTTCACGATCCACGCCGAGGTCGTCGTCGAGCCCTGCGCGGTGGTGCAGCTCGGCGAGTCGCTGACCCTCACCCTCGGCGACGGGGGCGCGCTGATCGCCGAGGGCGAGGCCAGCCAGCCGATCCACTTCGAGCGCCTCGGCGAGGATCGGTGGACGGCGATCCGACTGTACGGCGGGACCGCGAGCTTCGCCCACGCGGTCATCGACGGCGGTGGTCGACTCGGCAACACCTTGCCCGTGCTCACCGGCGCGCTGCTCGTGCGCGGTCGCAGCGGCGCGACGGCGCCCGACGGCACGCTCGCCGTCGATCACGTCGAGATCACCGACAGCGAGGCCGTGGGCGTGCGGCTCGATGGGTTCGGCGCGTTCACGGCCGACTCGGCGGATCTCACCATCACCGGCGGCGAGGCGCAGCCGGTGAGCGCCGCGGCGACGGTCGTGGGCTCGATCCCGTCGGGGAGCTACGTCGGCAACGGTGACGACGCGATCGTGCTGACGACCGCGAACACGGAGGAGATCACGAGCGACGCGACGATCCACGATCGGGGCGTGCCGTATCTCGTCGGCGTGCCGGGGCAGGTCGCCGATCTGCGGGTCCAGGCGACCCCCGGGGCCCTCGCGACGCTGACCATCCTGCCCGGAGTCACCCTGCGATTCCCGGCCGACGGCGTGTTCACGATCGACCACGCCAGCGGCGATGCCCCGGCGACCGGGGCGCTCGTCGCGGTCGGCACCGCCGACGCGCCCATCGTGTTCACCTCGGCTGCGCCCGTACCGACCGCGGGCGACTGGCTCGGCGTGGTGTTCGGCGGCGTGCCTGCGCTCGCCGACCGGCTCGCGCACGTGCGGGTCGAGTACGCCGGCGGCGCGAGCTCCAGCGGCTCGGACTCGTGCCCCTACCCGGGCGAGTCGATCCCCAGCGCGGCGATCCGGATCTACGGACCACCCAGCGACGCGCTCATCACCCAGACCGCGATCGTCGCGAGCGCCGGCCACGGCATCGATCGCGGCTGGCGCGACGACGTGGTGGTGGACCTGCTCGAGACCAACGAGTTCGACGTGGCGGGCTGCCGCCAGACGTGGTCGAAGCTCGACGACGGGACGTGTCCGGACCCCGTGCCTTGCCCGTGAAAACGCGGAACGCACCGCGATCTCGCGATCGCGGTGCGCTGGTTCTCCCCCCTTGCGAGGGGGACTCCGATCGAGGGCCGATCAGATGTTGTAGTTGGTCCAGCTCGCCTGGGTCCAGTCGTCACCCTCGGGGTCGACGGCGCCGACGTAGGTCGTGGCGTCGAGGGCCGGGTTGCCCGGATCGACGCCCGCGCCCACGGCGGCCGAGTCGGCGGCCGGCTTGATGTTCGGCGTGGTCCAGGTCGCATCGAGGCCGAGATCGACGCCCTCCATGTTGCCCGGCTGGTCGAGGATGTACGCACCCCACATCGCGTCGTCCCAGGAGTAAGGGCCATCGCCCTGGTGGCCGAAGGCGCCCGCGGTGCCCCAGAAGCTACCCTCGACGACGATGCCGTCGGACTCGGCCACGGTGATCGTCGCCTCGTCCTGGAACGTGCCCGCCGAGCCGGTGACGTTCGTGAAGTACGAGTTGAAGATGTGGGCCTCGGCGCCCTGCTTGATGTTGAAGCCGATGCTCTTGCCGGCGTTGCCGCCGTCACCCTGGCCGACGAAGGTCAGGTTCGCGATCCACGGGCTGGTCAGGGGCTCGGCCGTGAAGTTGTCCGGGCCGTTGGACCACTCGAGGCCGTGGTTGCTGTCGGGCTCGCTGGGGTCCTGGTGGACGAACGCGTACTGGATCGTGCCGGTGAAGCCGAGGTCGATGTCGAAGGCGTCGTCGGCCGCGCCGCTGGCGATGAGGTACTTGGCATCGAAGCCGCCACCGAACGCCTCGAAGGCGTCGTCGGAGCCCATGTGGCTCTGCACGTGGTCGACGGTGGTGCCGGTGCCGCAGGCGTAGAACGTGATGCCGTTCAGCTCGTTGTCGACGACGAGCTCGAAGCCGGCCCACTCGACGCGGACGTACTGCAGCGTGCCGCAGCTGTGGGCCGGGTCGGTGCCGCCGTAGTCCGGCGGATCCGCGAAGCCCTCGGCCAGGCCGACGCCCGTCGGCAGGTTGACCTCGGCGAGCCCGAGCAGCACGAGGCCGCCCCAGTCCTGGCGAGCGCGCGAGCCGACCGGCTGGCTCGACGTGAAGATGATCGGCGCGTCGGCGGTGCCGGCGGCCTCGATCGTCGCGTCGGTGTCGATGACGAGCGCGCTGCCGTTCTGGCCGACGACGGTGGTGCCGGGCTCGAGGGTCAGGGTCGCGCCGCGGACGTAGGTCTCACCGGCGAGCACCCAGACGGTGTCGCAGGTGAGCATGGTGTCCTCGGTGATCTCGGCGTCGAGCGCCATGCGCGGCGCGTCCGGGTCGTCGCCGTCGGCGCAGCCCGCGGGTGCCGTGGGATCGGTGTCGGTGGTGTCCGGGTCCGTCGGGTTCGTCGGGTCCGTATCGGTCGTCGACGGGTCGCTCGGATCGCTCGGGTTCGTGGTCGGATCGCCCGACGGGTCGGTCGGGTCCGTGCCCGCGCTCGTGTCGACGGGGGTGCCGGTGTCCTCGGCGTTGGTCTCGTTGTCGCCGGAGTCTGTGCAGCCGTACGCGCCGACCGGAAGCGAGAGGGCAAATGCGATCTTGGTAAGCCGTTGCATGGGAGCTCCTCGTGTGGCCGGGCGGGAAGAAGTCGCCTCGTGCCGCCCTGCTTATCCCCGGCCTGCGTCACGCGATCGCGGCGGATGGAGAAACTCTGTGTCACAGCTTCGCGATCGCGTCACGGTTCGGTGACCGCCAGGCGACGGCGGTCTGCCCGCCCGATCGCGTGGCGCGCCGCGATCACAGGTCGTACGACAGCCCGATCATGATGTTCGCGCCGCGCCGCACATCGAAGTTGTGCAGTCGCTCCGGACCCTGACGCCAGCGCGTCGGCCAGTTGAGGATGTTCTGCACCTGCAGCGACGCTGCGAGTCCCTTGTAGATCCGCTGGCGGCCGACGAAGTCGAGCTGGTGGATCGCCTCGGCGTAGACGTCCGGCAGTCCCAGGCCGCCGACGAACGCGATGTTGCGCATGACCGCGTTGTAGAGCACGCGGACGCCGGTGCCGCTCTTCTTGTTGTCGTAGTCGACGTACGCGTTGATGACGAACGGCGCCTGGCCCTGCAGCGGGCGGGTGCGCGACGTCGAGACGTCCTGCGCCATCTCCGAGGTGCAGTCAGGATCCGAGATGTTGCACGCGTCGCCGAGCTTCACCCGCGAATAGACATACGCGAAGTTCACGCCGACCGAGAACGCCGACAGCCGCTTCCACATGAACTCGAGGTTCTTGCGGGCCTCGAACTCGACGCCGAGGTTGTAGGCGAGCTTGGCGTTCTGGAACGACACGAGGATGTTGCTGGTGCCGGGCTTGATCGTGCGCTCGATGGGGTTCTCGAAGTACTTGCCGAACGCCGAGACCGCGATGACCTCCTCGGCGCTGGGGAACCACTCCCACCGGACATCGCCGTTGTAGATCTTCGACGAGTCCAGGCCCGGTTCGCCGAGCACGCTGATGCCGCCGACGAAGTCGGTGAACAGGAACGGCGCGACCTCGCGGAACTCGGGGCGGGCCACCGTCTGCGTGCCGCTGATGCGGACGTTCATCTTGTCGGTGGCGGGGAAGATGAGCGACAGCGCCGGCAGCACGTTGTTGTCGCGGATCTTGGTGGTGTTCTCCTCGTCGGTCTCGCCGGTGAACGCGTCGTACGGGCCGACGAACTGGCGGTTGGCCTCGAAGCGAGCGCCGCCGGCGATGCGGAACCACCGCACGAACGGCAGCTCGAGCATGCCGTAGGTCGCGTAGATCTCCTGGTGCGCCCGGTAGCTGTCGATGGGCTGCGTGGTCTCGTTGAGCACGAACGGCGCGGTGCCGCCGTTGGCCGCCGATTCGCCGCCGCCGATGTTCTTGTTGATGAGGATGTTGCCGGTGCCCGACGGGGCCGACAGACCCGGAGCAGTGGCGAAGATGAAGCGGCGCACGTCGAACTCGCGCTGCTTGCCCTCGACCCAGGCGCCGATCTTGACCTTGCCCTCGAGCTGGCGCCACTGCTTGAACGGCATCGTGAAGTTGACGGCGCCGCTCTCGGTGTTGTCCTTCAGGGCGAGGAACGTGTCGGTGGCCCCGCTGCCGCTCAGCTGCCACGGCGCGCTGGGGTCGTTCTGGTCGCGCTGGTAGACCATGTCGCGGATGCTGGGATCGTCGCGGCGGGCCTGGGCGAACGAGCCGAACCAGTCGATTTTGAGGTTCTTGGCCTTGGGGATGGTGTGCGCGCCGCCCAGGCGGGTGAACAGCACCGAGCGCATGGCGTAGCGCAGGCGGGTCGTCAGCAGCGTACCGTTCTCGGTGGTGCCCTCGAGCTCGCGGACCTCGTCGTCCGCGTCGCGCGAGTAGAAGACGCTGGCGGCGAGCTTGTTGTCCTTGTTGGGCTCGTACTTGATGAGACCGACGGTGGACCACTGCACGTTGGTCACCGTCCGCATGCCGCTCAGGTTGGTCTTGGGCACGCCCGATCCCATCACGCCGTCGCCATCGAAGGCGTCGAGCGGGTACCACTTCCAGGCCTCGCGGAGGGTCTGGGTCTGGTTGCGGTAGGTGGCCGAGACCAGGAAGCCGAGCTTCCCGCCGTCGTGCGGAGTGAAGCCGTAGCCGAACGTCGCGGTGCCCGTGCCGTTCAGCGGTCCCTTGCGACCGCGTCGCACGCGGGTGTCGGTGTAGAGCGACTCGCCGAACCGCGCGACCTGCTTGGGGGTCCACACGTTCTTGAAGTTCTCGTCCTGGGCGCCGAGCGCCGCGGGGTACGAGGTCGGGATCTCGCTCGGCAGCCCGCGCGGCAGGTTGCCGAAGCCGAACGCGTCGGCCCCGGGGAACCCGCCCTCGTGCAGGATGGGACGGAACGTCGTGGCCGTGTTGGCGCCGACGCGCGCGCTCAGCTCGAGCAGCGCCTTCTTCGGGATCTCGCGGCTCTCGAGCTGCACCGACCCGCCGGCGAAATCGCCGGGGACGTCGGGCGTGAACGTCTTCTGCACGTTGATCGCCGACAGTGCGCCGGTCGGGAAGATGTCCAGCGGCACCGTGCGGATGTCGGGCTCGGGCGACGGCACGCGCGCGCCGTCGAACAGGGTGTTGCCGTAGCGGTGGCCGAGGCCGCGCACGAACAGGTACTTGCCGTCGATGACGGTGGCGCCGACGATGCGCACGGCGACCGAGGCGGTCGAGCCCGAGCCCGACTTCTGGATCGTGTCGCGGCTCATGATGTCGCGGGCAGCCGCGGACTCCTTGCGCTGCAGCAGCCGCGCGCCCTCGCTCTCGCGGTTCATCTCGGCCTTCACCGCGACGACCTGGTTGGCGCCCGCGAGCGGCTGCAGCTCGTAGTTCAAGGTCTCGTCGGTGCCCTTCGCCACGACCACGCCCGACACGCGGCGCGGCTCGTTGGCGTCGGAGCGCACGCGGATCTCGTAGGTGCCCGGCGGCAGCTCGAGGACGTAGTTGCCCTCCAGGTCGGTCTTGGTCTTGTAGGGCGTGCCGATCGCCTCGACGTAGGCGCCGATGAGCGGCTGGCCCGACGTCGCGTCCTTGAGCTTTCCGCGGATCGTGCCCGAGTCGCCCTTCACGTCGACCGTCTTGACCTCGAGCTCCTTGGCCAGCGCCGCCTTGTCCTCGGTGAGGTCGACGACGTCGAACCCACCGTCCCAGGACTCGTCGTCGGTCGGCGCGACCTCCGGGGTCTTGGCCGGTGTCTTCGCTGCCGGCGGCGGCGTGTCGGTCGGCGGCGCGTCGGTCGGCGGCGCGTCGGTCGGCGGCGCGTCGGTCGGCGGCGTCGCGGTCGGCGGCGTCGCGGTCGGCGGGGTCGGCGGGGTCGCGGTCGGCGGCGCCGCGGTCGGCGGTGGCGCGGTCGGATCGACCACGGCCCCCGGCCCCGTGTAGTCGCGAGACGCAGGGGCCGCAGACACCACGCTGGGTGCGATCGCGGATAGACCCGTGGCGAGCAGGACCATCGCGGCCCCGCGGGAATCGATCGTCATGGCACTGTCCGTCCCTCGAGCGCGACCCCGTCGTGGGGCTACTCGAGCTTCTTTGTGATCATCACCACCGGTGCGGCACCGGCCTGGCGGGCGAGATCGACGGCGGTCAGCACGTTGCCGTACTGGGCCTCGTCGGCGCCATCGAGGTAGAGCACGTTGTCGGGCCGCGCGTTGAACATCCGTCGCAGCCGCTCGGGGATCTCGTCGCGTTCGATCGTCACGGTGTTCACCTCGATCGAGCCGTCGTCCTTCACCGCGAGTACCAACGGTTGATCGGCGTCGTTGACCTGATCGAGCTGCTCGTCCTTGTCGTCTTTCGGCGGCAAGCGGACGTTGAACGCCTCGGTCATCACCGGCGCGAGGACCATGAAGATGATGAGCAGCACCAGGACGACGTCGACCAGCGGGGTCACGTTCATCTCGGGCTGCACCTTGGGCTTCTTGCCCCCGCCGATGTTCATGCCCATGGGTTCAGCCCTCTCCCTCGGACCACTCGCGGGCCACGCCGACGGCGAGCGAGACGCCGCCGAAGCCGATGTCCTGGGTCTCGCGGAAGAACTCGCGCATGACCCGGTAGGGCAGCGTCGCGTCGCCGCGCAGCATCACTCGACGGCGCGGGTTCTCGGCGAACGACGCCCGCAGCTGGTCCAGGCACCCAGCCTGGGTCATGTCGGTCTTCTCGAACGTGCAGGCCTCGTTGCGATCGATGGTGATCGAGATTGGCTCGACGTCGTCGGTGTTCTTGTCCGCCGCGCTGACCTTGACCATCTCGATGGTCTTGCCGTCCTGCATGTTGGGGATGATCACCATGAAGATGATGAGCAGCACCAGGACGACGTCGACCAGCGGGGTGACGTTGATGACCGGGGCGATGCGGCCCTTCTTGCCGCCGCCGCTATCGAGCTGAACGCCCACCGGCCCCCTCCAGGTAGTCGACCAGCTCGCTGGCCGCGTGCTGCATCATCATGTCGAACTTGTCGAAGCGCGCGGTGAGGTAGTTGAAGAACAACACCGCCGCGATGGCGACGAACAGACCGACCGCGGTCACGATGAGCGCCTCGGCGATACCGGCCGAGACCGCCCCGATGCCACCGCCGCCCGAGGCCGCGATGCCCTGGAAGGCGGTGATGATGCCGATGACGGTGCCGAACAGGCCGATGAACGGCGCGGTCGAGCCCGTGGATGCGAGGATGCCCATGCCGCGCCGCGACTCGGCGGCGAGCTGCTCGAGCCGGCGGCCGAGCTCGCGGCGCGTCATCTCGGCCGGGCCCACGGCCTCGTCCTTGAGGTTGGCCTTGAAGGCGTCGAGGCCGAACCGGATGAGCCGGGGCAGGGGCGCGGCGGCGAACTCGGTGCCGCGGGTGAGGTCGAGCAGCGTGTCGACGTCGCGATCCTCGAGCAGGGGCCGGGCCTTGGTCGCGAACGCGGACGACAGCTGCTGCGCGCGGCGCATCACCAGCAACCGCTCGATGCTCACCACGAGGCTCGCGAAGCCCATGGCGACCAGGGCGATCGCGACCAGTCGGGCCAGGAGGCCCATCGAGTGCCAGATTTCGACGAGGGACAGTTCCATGACGTGCAACTCCTGGCGGAACTCAGCCGCCGGTGAGGGAGAACGGGAAGGTGACGGTGTGCCAGACCGTGATCGCCTCGCCCGAGATCTTCGAAGGCTCGAACTTCCAGGTCTTGACCACGGCGATGGCGGCTTGGACGAACAACTTCTCGGCGGCGGTGCGCTCTTCTTCGGTGGTCGCGCTCGAACGCTTGCGGAGGATCTTGGCGCCGCGCACCGAGCCGTCGCGGTGCACGTGGATCTTCATCGCCACCTCGCCCGTGATGCCTGCGTCGCGCAACGACTCGGGATAGGTCGGCTGCTTGTTGTCCGGGCTGGGCTTCGGCGCCGTGGCGTTCTCGGGCCGGTCGATCGGCTTGTCGGGATCGATCGGCTCGGCGGCGGGCTTCGGCTTGGGCTTGGGCGGCTCGACCTTGGGCTTGGGCGGCTCGACCTTGGGCTTGGGCGGCGCCTTGGGCTTGTCCGCCCCGGTGCCCGCGTTGTCGCCCCCACCGCTGCTCGGCCCGTAGGTCTTCTCTTGCGTGGTCTCGGCCGGCGGACCCAGGGGCTTCGCCTCGGGCGGCTTGATCTTCGGCTTGGGCTTCGGCTTCGCAGTGACGTCGACCTTGGCGTTGGGCGGCGGAGGCGGAGGCGGCTCCTCCTCGACGACCGGCGGCTCCTCTTCGATCGCGAAGTCCTTCAACTCCGGTTCGAACTCGACCTCGACGGTCGCCTCGCTGCCCTGCTGCGACAGCGCCAGGGCCACCGACGCGGCATAGATCGCCAGGGCAGCCGCGATGGCGCCGCCGCGGCGTCGCGCGAAGAACAGCCTCTCGCTGCGGGGATCGAAGCCGCCGAACATTGGCGTCGCCACCATGAGGGGGACGCGTCGCTGCGACGTGGCGCCTGTGTGTCGACTCTGTCACGTCGTCCGCGGCAGCTCACGTCGCCGTGACTTGCGCCGATCTCCTCGTGACGCCGATGTGACGCCGGTGTTTCGCGGATGGACCAGGTTCACCCCGATGTGCGCGAGCGCCCGGGACTAGGTTGGTGCCACGAGGTTTCTGCCCCGTCACCCCGGCGTGACATGCGGGCGCGAACGTAGCGGCCCGATGTCAGCCACCATTCTAGTGGTCGACGATGAGAACGACATCGTCACGACCGTCGAGCACGCGCTACGGCGGGAGGGCTACCGGACGCTGTCCGCGCTCAACGGTCGCGACGCGATCCAGCTCGCCACCCGCGAGCCGGTGCCCGATCTCATCCTCCTCGACCTGATGCTGCCCGACACCAGCGGCACCGAGATCTGTCGGACGCTGCGGGCGGCCGCCGCGACCCGCGACATTCCCATCGTCATGCTGACCGCCCGCGACGGCGAGATCGATCGCGTCGTCGGGTTCGAGGTCGGCGCCGACGACTTCATCACCAAGCCGTTCAGCCTGCGCGAGCTGGTGCTGCGCATCCGAGCGATCCTCCGCCGCGTCCGCACGGCGCCGATGATCGACGCGCCGGCGGTGATCGACTTCGGCTGCCTGCGCCTAGACACGCAGGGTCACCGCACCTGGGTCTCGAACGAAGAGATCCTCCTGACCGCGCTGGAGTTCAAGCTCCTGCACACCTTCGTCACGCGGCGCGGCCGGGTGCAGACCCGCGAGATGCTCCTCGACGAGGTCTGGGGCCACGTGCCCTCGATGCCGACGCGCACCGTCGACACGCACATCCAGCGCCTGCGCAAGAAGATCGGCCCGGCCTCGGACTACATCGAGACCCTGCGCGGGGTCGGCTATCGCTGCTGCGTCTCGCCCGAGGACATCGGCCGGGCGGGAACCGGCTGAGTCGGTTCACGCCGGCGGCTTCGACTCCGCGCGGCGCCCGTCGAGCACCCCTCGGACCTTGCGCAGCAGGGCGTCGGGCGTGATCGGCTTGGGCAGGAACTCGATGCCGGCATCGAGCACGCCGTGGTGCACGATGGTGTTCTCGGTGTAGCCCGAGATGTAGAGCACCGCCATCTCGGGCCGCAGGAGCGCGAGGCGCTCGGCCAGCTGACGGCCGCTCATGTGCGGCATCACGACGTCGGTGAGCAGCAGGTGGATCGTCGCGGTGAACTGCTCGCACAACAGGAACGCCTCGCCCGCGTTCTGCACGTCGAGGACGTTGTAGCCGTGCTTGCGCAGCACGGTGCGCAGGATCTCGCGTACCTGGGGCTCGTCCTCGACGACCAAGATGGTCTCGGTGCCGCGGGCGGAGGCCGGCGCCACGTTGGCCTGCGCGGCGAAGGACGGCGCGCGATCGGTGCGGGGGAGGTACAGCTTGAACGTGGTGCCGCGGTCGGGCTCGCTGTACACCCAGATGTGCCCACCGCTCTGCTGCACGATGCCATAGACCATCGCCAGCCCGAGCCCGGTCCCCTTGCTCTTGTCCTTCGTGGTGAAGAACGGCTCGAAGATGCGGGCCTGCGTGGCGCGATCCATGCCGACGCCGGTGTCGGTCACCGCGAGCATGACGTAGGCGCCGGGCGTGACCCCGGCGTGGTCGGTCGCGTACTCCTCGGTGAGCGTGGTGTTCGCGACCTCGAACGTCAGGTTGCCGCCGGTGGGCATCGCGTCGCGGGCGTTGACGACGAGGTTGAGGATGACCTGCTCGAGCTGGCCGACGTCGGCGTGGACGGGGCTCGGATCGGGTGACAGCAACAGCGACAGCTTGACGTCGGCGCCGAGCAGCCGCGTGAGCATCGATTGCACGCCGACCACGACGTCGTTGAGATCGAGCACCACCGGCTGGAGGATCTGCTTGCGGCTGAACGCCAGCAGCTGGCGGGTCAACCCGCTCGCGCGCAGACCGGCCTTCTTGATCTCCTCGATGTCGACCCGCACGGGGTCCTCGGGGCTCAGGTCGTCCGAGATGAGATCGGTGTAGCTCAGGATCACCGACAGGATGTTGTTGAAGTCGTGCGCGATGCCGCCGGCGAGCCGGCCGACCGCCTCCAGCTTCTGGGCCTGCAGCAGCTGGGCCTCGAGCTTCTCGCGGCGGGCCTGGCTGTCGCGGAGCGACTCCTCGGTGCGGGTCCGCTCCTGGATCTCGAGCGCGAGCGAGGCGTTGACCTCGACCAGCGCGGCGCGCTCGCGCTCGAGCGCGGCCGTCGTCGCGACCGACCGCTGCAGGGCCGACTCGAGGGCGCGGATCACCGCGCCGAGCGCCAGGACCAGGGCGATGTTCACGAACACGAAGTTGGCGGTCATGACCGACCACGCCGCGTAGTCGATCGTCCAGCGGGTGATCACCATCTCGGGCGCCGCGATCCCGGCGAAGCCGATCGCCAGCATGGTCACGGCGTTGACGGCGACCGTGACCAGACCCCAGCGCAGCTCGAGCAGCAGGGTCGTGAGCAGCGAGAACCCGAAGAGGTAGATCTGGCTGATCGAGCCCACGCCGATCATGAGGCCGGCGCCGACGACGTAGAACACGACCGACGCGCCCATGGCCCGTCGCGTCAGCGACACGCCACCCTCGCGGGCGAGCAGGAGGATCGCCGCGAGCGCGACGGTGTCGAGGACCAACACGCCCACCATTCCGCTGCGGACCGCGAAGTAGGCGCTTGGCAGGTAGACGAGGGCGCCGAGCGCCGCGGTGACGCGCAGCAGCACGCGCAGCAGATCGGCGCGCCACTGTGTGGGATCCAGTCGCAGCCACCTCGTCCACGATGGCAGGTCGTCGTCGCTCGCCATGCTTCTCTAAGGGCTCTCTCGTCGGGCCTGCTGCGCGCGCACGTCTGCTTCTCCTGCCTCGGCGTCGCGGCCCAGGACACGCAGGGCGCTCGCTCGTCCCTCGAGCGCGGAGATCCTCGCCCGCGCCGCGATTGTACCCGTCGCGAGCGCGCCGTCGAAGGTGGCGAGCGCGTCGGCGCCGCGCCCCACCGCGAGTAGGTCGTGGCCGAACTCGACCGCGCGCCGGACCATCGGGATGTCGGCGTCGCCGAAGTCGACCGGCAGGCCCAGCGCGTGCTCCCAGTGCGGGACCGCGCGCGCCGCCTCGCCGAGCTGGTGGTACACCGATGCGAGGTTGCCCTCGGCCATCACGACCGCGCTGTGACCCCGGCCGAAGGCCGCCAGCGCGATCGCGAGGGCGCGCTCGAGGTGCTGGGCGCCTTCGGGCGCGCGGCCCATGTTCCGCAGCAGCAGCCCGATGTTGTTGTGCACGGCCGCGACATCGGGGTGATCGGGACCGAGCACACCGATCGCGAGATCGAGCGCCTCCTGGTAGTGCCCCAGCGCGTCGTCGTGGCGCTTGAGTTGGAACTCGGCGTTGGCGAGGGCGCGCACGTAGTCGGCGATCTCGAGGTCGTGCCGCGCCGGGAGGCTGCGGACCATCTGCAGCGCGTCGGCGAGGCGGTCGGCGGCGGCGGGGCGCTGGAACCGGAGCTCGACGACGCCGTGGGCCCGCAGCACTGCGGCCTCGAGCTCGGTGGCGAGCTCGGGATTGTGCGCGCGCACGCGATCGACCAGGGCGTGGGCATCGGTGACGCGGGAGATCGCGACCGCCTCGTTGCGTTGCGCGTACCCGACCACCTCGATCTGGCGGATCGCGGCGCGCACGGCGTCGATGGTGTTGCCCGAGCGCAGGGCGAGGCGCCACGCCTCGTCGAGGCTCGCGGCGGCGGCGTCCTCGGCGTCGAGCTTCTCCTCGAAGCCCTCGCGCAGCAACAACGCGCGGATGAGGACCGCGTCGTCGCCGAGGGCCCGGGCCGCGGCCACCACGTCGTCGGCCTGCCGCTTGCCGTCGCGGAACCGGCCGGCCCGGAACATCGCCTGGACCTGCGTGAGCGTGTCGAGCACCGCCTCGTGTCGGCCGCGCTGCTCGGCGTCCGCGGGCACGGCCCAGGTCGCGTCGTCGACCAGGCGCGTCGCGTCGCACTCGCGCAGCCGCGGCAGGGCGTCGACCGCCGCGATCGCGTTGCGCAGCGTGTCGGTGTCGGCCTCGTCGAGGATGTCGACGAGCGACGACACCGCGCGGTGTCGTGCGCGCAGGCACGCTTGGCGCCGATCGAACAGCGAGTCCGACTCGACGCCCGCGCGGTGCTGCTGACACGCATCCTCGTACGCCGCGGTCCACTCGCGACCGTACGCGTCGAGCAGCTTCACGACGGTGCGCGCGGTGTTGCCGGCGAACGCGGGCCCGGCGGTCTCGAGCGCGTCGGTCACCGCGGCCTTGCGCGACTCGTTCCACGTCTGGGCCATCGCGCCGGCCTGCTCGCAGCCGGCGGGATCGCCTGCGACCCGTCCGCCGACCAGCGCGCCGATGCCGATGCCGGCCGGGATCATCACCAACAACCATCGCTGCAGCGGGCGCCCCATCGGCGAGGCGCCGAGTTCGAGCTGCTTGGCGAGCGCGTGCATCGACGGCCACCGCTTGGCCGGATCGATCTCGAGGGCGCGGAGCAGCGCGCGGCGGAGCCAGCCCGGGACGGTGCCGTCGCTCGGGATCGCGGCGCCGCCCTGGCGGTGCGCCGCGCGGAGCTCCGACGGCGTGCGGCCCTCGAACGGGCGGCGGCGGAACAGCGCCTCGAAGAGCGTGATGGCGAAGCTGAACTGATCCGACCGCGCGTCGAGGGGATCGCCGCGCAGCTGCTCGGGGGACATGTACGCCGGCGTGCCCGTGGTGATCGTCAGCTTCGCCGAGGCGTCGTCGGCGATCGGGGTGGAGGTCGGCGCGACGTGGTCGTCGCCCGAGCGTGCGCTGCTCGCCTCGATCACGCCGACGGCGATCCCGAAGTCGGTGATCCGCACCCGCTCGTCGTTGCCGACCAGGATGTTGTCGGCCTTCACGTCGCGGTGGATCATCCCCGCGGCGTGGGCCGCCGCGAGCCCGAGGGCGGCCTGGCGGTAGACCGCCACGATCTCGCGCCACGGCCGCTCGCGCTGGGCCAACCACGCCCGCGCCGTGCGGCCCGGGACGTACTCCATCGCCAGGAACACGCGGCCGCGATCGACCGCCGCTTCGTGCACGGTCACGACGTTGGGGTGCGACAGCTGGGCCATCGCCTTGGCCTCGCCGAGCAGGCGCTCGCGCTCTGCAGGCGCGCCATCCCGACCGCGGTGGAGGATCTTGATCGCGACCCGGCGCTCGAGCGCGGGATCGAACGCCGAGTAGACCGTGCCCATCCCGCCGCGGCCGATGATCTCGAGGATGTGGTAGCGACCGATCCGCTCGCCCGGCTTCGGCCCGTCGTCCTGCGGCGGTGGGGCCTCGACGTCGGGCGCCGCGGGCCGAGGCGGCGCTGCGGCGTCCTCGGCACGGCGGCGGGTCTCGACCGTGTCGGCATCGCCGGGGCGCCGCGCCATGTCGAGGATGGCCACGATGGGACCGAGTATGCCCAACGCGCTCGATCGCCGCGACATCGATGAGATATCCATCACTCGCGGGGCGGCCCGACGTTCGGCTCCGAGAGGGCGATCACCGGGCCGCGACCGGCTACGCTGCGGGCTACTCCGCCAGGGACCCGCCATGACCCACCTTCGACGAGTTCGTAGCTTTGCCGCCGTGTTCGCCACCGCCGTGTCCGCCATGCTGGGTGCCTGCTCCGACGACGCGGGCTCGATGACGCCCGCCGACAGCTCGAGCGGGGACGATCCGGCGTCGACCGGCGCCGTCACCGGCAGCAGCAGCGGCGGCGCGGACACCACGGGCACCGGCACCGGCGGCGTCGTCGAGCCCGATCCAGAGGTGGACTGGCCGCACGTCGGCTGCGATCCCCTGGTGCCGAGCTTCTGCCCGCTGCCGTTCCCGAGCAACGTCTACTCGGTCGCCGATGCCGCGACGGCGACCGGGCGCCGCGTGCAGCTCGACGACGAGGCGATGCCGATCGACTACTACGGCGGGCACCCCGAGGCCGACGCGTGGAACCACGCCGACGGCTTCACGCCCGGGCTGGCCCTGCTCGCGCACTTCCCCGGCCTCACCGCTGCGGGCCTCGCGGCGTTCCCCGACTCGGTCACGATCGAGCGCTCGCTCGAGGCCGACTGTCCGAGCGTCGTGCTCGACGCCGAGTCCGGCGAGCGGATCCCCCACTGGGTCGAGCTCGACATGACGGGCACGGACGACGAGCAGCGCATGCTCATCATCCACCCGGCGATCCGCCTCGCCGACGATCGCCGCTACATCGTGTCGCTGTCCGGCCTGCTCGACGACGCCGGCGCGCCGCTGGCCGCGACGCCCGCGTTCGCGGCGCTGCGCGATCTCGTCGCCTCCGACGAGCCCAGCGTCGAGGAGCGCCGACCGCTGTACGCCGACATCTTCGCCCGCCTCGAGACCGCCGGCGTCGCGCGGGCCGACGTGCAGCTCGCGTGGGACTTCACCACCGCCAGCCGCGACAACCAGACCGGCTGGCTGCTGCACATGCGCGACGAGGCGCTCGCGGCCGTCGGCGAGGGCGGCCCCGAGTACACGATCACCTCGGTCGAGACCGACTACGAGCCCGACACCATCGCCTATCGCATCTACGGCGAGATGACGGTGCCGATGTACCTCGACAAGCCGGGCCCTGGCGCGGCGCTGCTGTTCGGCGACGACGGCTTGCCCGAGCCCGACGCCGACGCACCCACCGCCGTGTTCGAGTTCGAGGTGCTCATCCCGCAGTCGGCGACGATGGAGCCGGCGGGGATCATCCAGTACGGCCACGGCCTGCTCGGCTCGAAGGAGCAGATCGAGAGCGAGCACTTCCGTACGTTCATGAACGAGTACAACTACGTCATGTTCGGCGTCGACTTCATCGGCATGGCCTCCGATGACGAGATCGACATCGGGGCGCTCATCGCCGCGGGCGAGTTCCATCGCTTCGCGCGCACGGTCGATCGCCAGCACCAGGGCATGCTCAACTCGCTGCTCGCGATGCGCCTGATGAAGACCGGCTTCGCGGCCGACCCCGACCACGGCGGCTTCATCGATCCCGAGCGCGCCTACTACCACGGCATCAGCCAGGGCGGCATCTTCGGCGCCACGTACATGGCGCTCACCACCGACGTCGAGCGCGGGGTCCTCGGGGTGCCCGGCATGCCGTACAACCTGCTGCTCAGCCGCAGCGTCGACTTCGAGCAGTTCTTCGACATCATCCGCGCCACCTGGCACGACGCGCGGCAACAGACGTTCATCCTCGCGCTCGCCGACATGCTGTGGGAGCGCACCGAGCCGGCCGGCTACGCGCCGTACGTGCTGAACGACCGGCTGCCCGGCACGCCCGAGCACACCGTGTTCATCAACGCCGCCAAGGGCGATCACCAGGTCACGACGCTCGGGGCGGCGATCATGGCCCGGACGATGGGCATGGTCCACGTCGACACCGGCGTCCGCGACATCTTCGGGCTCGAGACCGTGACCGCGCCGCACGAGGGCTCGGGCATGGTCGAGTACGACTTCGGCCTGCCCGACGATCCGATCGAGAACCTCCCGCAGTCGCAGTGCGAGGACCCCCACGGCAAGCTGCGCAAGCTGGTGGAGTTCCAGCAGCAGCTCGACGCGTTCTATCGCACGGGGATCATCGAGAACTTCTGCACCGACGGGGTGTGCTCGTTCCCCGACATGAGCGGGTGCCTGTGACGCTCGCGCCCCTGGCGTGGGCGCTGTTCGCCGAGCTGGTGCCCGCGCCGCCGCGGCCGGTGCCGATCGTCGGTGGGCAGCCGACGACCGATCCCGAGTTCGACGGCGTCGTGGCGCTGCTGCTGCCGCGGGACAAGTCGTGCTCGGGGATCCTGGTCGCGCCGCGGCTGGTGATGACCGCGGCGCACTGCGTCGCCGAGCTCGGCGGCAACGATCAGATCCGCATCGCCTACGGCGACGACGCGTTCGGCCCGTCGGTCGTGTCCACGCAATGGGGCCACGACGTGTCGCGCTACTGCCCGACGTGCCAGGAGGACCGCTACGACGTCGCCTGGGTCGAGCTCGAACAAGACCTCGGCGCCGCGTCGTCGTTCCTGCGCCCCGTCGCCGTGCAGGACGAGTGGGACGAGGCCATGGCGTCGGGGGCCGTGATCACGGTCGTGGGGTTCGGCGCGACCGTGGCCGGCGGCGGCGTCGACGGGATCAAGCGCGCGGTGTCGGTGGAGATCACCAAGTTGAGCGCGGCGGGACTCGAGTTCTACGCCGGCGGTGACGGCCGCGACAGCTGCGACGGCGACTCGGGCGGGCCGGCGCTGACGCGGCTCGCGGACGGCACGCTGCGCCTGCTCGGCCTGACCTCGCGCGGCCCCGAGACCTGCGGCGTCGGGGGCATCTACGCCACCGTGTATCCGCAGCTCTGCACGATGCGCGAGCAGACGGGCGTCGACCTCACCGCGCCCGGCTGCGACCAGTGCGATTGCGTCGACTTCGACGACGGCGACTCGGGCGGCTGTGCGCTGGCCGGCCCGGGCTCGGGGCTCGCGTGGCTCGGGGTCGTGCTGGCGATCGGCGCGCGTCACCGCAGGGCATCGAGGTCGGCCGTCCCGAGTTGCTGCCCGTGAAGTCGACTTGCGTTTGGTACGACCAAACGCAAGTCGGGTTCTGCGTGACGCCAGGGCCCCGTAGGTCCTCGTTTCACGCCACGAAGGCGCCGCAGCGCGCGAGCGCGTCGAGGGCCTGGGCGATCATCGAGCTCAGGCGCGCGCGGAGCTCGGCCGGCGTCGCCGGTCCGTCGCCCTCCGGCAGCGTGAGTCGGCCGGCGTCGATCGCTGCGGCGAGCTCCTGCTGCACGGCGTCGCGATCGCGGGTGCCGTCGCACGCGAGCACCACCTCGACGCCGAAGCGGTCGAGCTCGAGCGTCTGGTGGCGGCCGGTGGGGACCCACCCCTGGTGACCCGCGAGCCAGCGCGCACCCGCCGGGATCCGCGGTCGCGCGCCCGCGGCCGGCACCAGCACCGGCGGCTCGCAGCGGACCTCGACGGCGCCGCCCCCGAGCAGGCAATCGAGCAGATCGCCGCCGAGCCTGGCCTGGCTCGCGGCCGGGTCGCCCGCGCGCAGCCCCGCGGCGGCGAGCGACGACGCGGCGCGCTGCCAGAGCTCGTCGAAGCCCAGATCCGCCGGCCACAGCGAGTGCAGCACCGACAGCGCGGCCTTGGTGATCGGCTGGGAGCTGCGTACGCAGATGCCCGCCTCGGTCTCGAAGCTGCACTCGACCTCGGGCGTCAGATCGCACGTCACCGACGACGTGGTCGCCCCAGCGAAACCGAGGCGCAGGCCCGCGAGCGAGCCCGGCCCCAGGGCGCGGACGAGCGGCCGCTCGCGGCGACACACCAGCGACGCGCGGAACTGCCGGTTGCGCACGAAGTCGACGTACTGCTCCATGCGCACGAGGTCGGGCGCGATGCGATCGAGGGTCTCGCGGACGCCCTGCGGCAGGTCGCGGGCGAGCATCATGTGCACGTCGCTCTCGCAGAGGTACTGCAGGCCGTGGTGGTCGATCCGATCGGCGAACTCGTGGAAGTAGACCGGCGCGTTGCACTCCTCGAGGTGCTCGTGGAACAGGTAGTCGTCGCCGGCCCGCGACAGCAGCTCGAGCTCGCGGGTGAGCATCGCGCCGTAGCCCGACGCTTGGTCCGACACCGCGCCGGCGAGGAAGTCGATGAGGGCACGCGACTGCCCGATCCGCTGCGCCGGATCGGTGAGGCCGCGGACGTGCCAGCGCATCATGTTCCGCACCATCTCGCGGGCGTGCCAGCCCGGGTACGTGTTGTAGCTGATGTACGCGACGCCGTGCTCGGTGAGTCGGTCGCGACAGATCGCGAGGATGCGATCCTGTACGGCGGGCGGCACCCACGAATACACGCCGTGGCAGATCACGTAGTCGAACGCGCCCCAGCTCGCGTCGACGTCGAGGATGTCGCCGTGGCGCAGCTCGACGTTGTCGAGGCCGACCGCGTCGCGCAGCGCGAGGCCGGCGGAGATCTGCGCCGCCGAGAGGTCGACGCCGACGAAGCTCGCCTCGGGGGCGCGCTCGGCCAGCGGCAGGAGGTTGCCACCGCTGGCGCAGCCGAGCTCGAGCACGCGGGCGCGCGACGGCGCGGGCGCGTCGAGTCCGAACAGCCGACCCAGCGCCGCCAGGCGATCGGGCTGCGTGCGTGGGTACGGGACGCTGCGGTAGGGCACCTCGTCGTAGCTGCTCGCCGCGGCCATCGGCGGGAGCATCGCATCCGCGAAGCGCCGCCGACGAGGCCGGCGGCACTGAACCCGCGCGCAGCCGCGGCCCGCGTGAAACTTGCCCCCCAGGCGACGCGGGCCGGACAATGCGCCCGTGATCCGTCTGGTGCGGGGCCTCATCGGCCTGGTGTTCGTCGCTGCGATCGTGTGGTGCTCCTTCCGTGTGCCGCTGGGACGCCGCACGTTCGCCGAGCACGCCGACCGGATCGGGGAGACGCCCGAGGCGCGCGAGCTGCTGGACTCGACCCGCCAGACCGTCTCTCCGATGCTGCAGGACGCCACCGACCGCATGTTGGGCGAGTACATCGAGGCGCCGACGAAGGCCGCCGCGCCGAAGGGCGCGGCGAAGGTGTCGCCGGATCACCCCGGGGCGAGGATCGAGCCGGCCCCCGTCGCCGCGCCGGGTGATCCGAGCGTGCCGGCGAGCACCCGCGCGGCCCGACGCGGTCGATTGCCGCGCGCGTCGTCCGCGGACGACGTCGTGCCGTAGGTTCACCGATCGCCGACGCGGGCACTCGCCCCCGTCCTGCCCGGCCGCGCCGCGGTATGCTCGCGGCGGTGTTGGTGCCCGTCTTCGCCTTGGCGTGCGTCCTGATGACGCCGCCCGAGCCCGCGGGCCCCGCCGAACCGGCGCCGAGCGAACCGGCGCCGAGCGAACCGACGCCGAGCGAACCGGCGCCGAGCGAACCAGCGCCGAGTGAACCCGTCGCGCGCGCGCGCCTCGTCGGCCGCGTGCTCACCTACGGCCAACGCGACGCGGTCCCCGGCGCGCGCATCATCCCGCAGGACGGCACGGAGATGGTGATCGCCGCGGAGGACGGCACCTTCCGACTCGACCTGCGCCCCGGCACGCATCGGTTCATCATCCGCGCGACGGGCTTCGACGATCTCGAGTCGACGGTGACGCTGGCGAAGGACCAGCAGCTCGAGTTCGAGTACCGCCTGCTGCCGACGATCGACGGCAAGCGCTACCGGACGATCGTCCGTCAGCGCCGCGACATCGCGCTGTCGTCGACCACGCTGCGCGAGGCCGAGATCCGCGAGGTCCCCGGCACGCGCGGCGATCCGCTCCGCGTCGTCAGCAGCCTACCCGGCGTCTCGCAGCTCGCGGGCTTCCTGCCCTACGTGGTGGTCCGCGGCGCGGCGCCGGGCAACACCGGCTACTACATGGACGGATCGCGCGTGCCGATCCTCTTCCACGTCGCGCTCGGGCCATCGGTCATCCACCCCTACTTCATCGACGCCGTCGACTTCTACCCCGGCGGCGCGCCGGTCCGGCTGGGGCGCTACGCGAGCGGTATCATCGAGGCCCGCACGCGGGCGGCGCGTCGCGATCGCGTCCACGGCGACGTCGATCTGCGGCTGACCGACGCCGGTGGCCTGCTCGAGATCCCGATCAATCGCAGCTACCTGGCCAACTGCAAGCCCAAGCGCAAGAGCCGGCTCGACTGCAAGCGCGGGCCTGGCAAGGGATCGCTGACGTTCGCGGGCCGCTACAGCTACACCGGCGCGCTGCTGTCGTTGGTGCAGTCGGCCGCCCGCATCCGCTTCTGGGACTACCAGGCGCGCTTCGACCACGCGATCAGCGATCGGGCCGACTTCACCGCGTTCGCCTTCGGCAGCTTCGACGACATCTCGCCCAAGCCGACCGCCGACGACAAGTCGCCCGATCCATGGGTGCGGTTCCTCTTCCACCGCATCGATCTCCGCGTGCGGCAGCGGTTGCGGCGCGAGGGCTCGGCGATCTATGCGGTCGTGCTCGGCGTCGACCAGGCGGGCATCGACCAGTACCGGACCAACGAGTGGCGCATCGCCCCGCGGATGGATCTCCGCATCCCGATCAACGACCGGGTGTCGCTGGGCCTCGGGCTCGATCAGGAGTTCCAGATCTTCCGCCTGGCCAACGCCATCGACAGCCTCGACGACGTCAGCGTCGAGGACGTGGCGTTGCTCCTCAGCGATCGCTTCGTGTCGGCCACCGCGGGCTACTTCGAGGTGCTCTACAAGCGCGGCAACTTCGAGATGCGCCCGGGCATCCGCGTCGACGCCTACGCGCAGGTCGGCGCGAGCCCGTACCTGCCGAGCGCGGGGTCGGTGACGTATGCGATCGGCGCCGACCCGCGCCTGACACTGCGCGAGCGCGTCGCCCCGCGGTGGGTGCTGCGTCAGGCGTTCGGCCTGTACCACCAGCCGCCCAGCTTCCCGATCCCGGTGCCGGGCATCGAGTCGTTCGGCTTCGAGCGGGGCCTGCAGCGCAACACCCAGGGCTCGTTCGGCTACGAGTTCGAGGTCGTCCGCGACCGGCTGCACCTCACCCAGGAGGCGTACCTCGGCTACCTCAGCAATCTGCAGGACTACGAGCTCGGGGAGGCCGCGGACGAGCAGCCCCTCGACGAGCTCGAGGACGTGCTGACGCAGGTGACCGGCTGGGCGTACGGGCTCGAGACGATGCTCAAGCTCGACCCCGAGCTGCGCGTGTTCGGCTGGGCCGCGTACACGCTGTCGCGATCGACGCGCGAGTTCCACGTCGGGGGGCACGCGCCGTCCAACTGGGATCAGCGGCACATCCTCAACGTGGTGCTCGGCTATCGCGTGAGCGACAAGTGGAACTTCGGCGGCCGCGTCCACTACCACACGGGCCGGCCGTGGACGGCGCCCTACGAGTCGCAGAGCATGTTCGACGCGCTGGGTAGCAACCGCAACAACGCCCGGTTGCCAGCGTTCTTCCAGCTCGATCTACGCGTCGAGCGGAACTGGCGGCGGCCCAACTACCAGTTCGATCTGTTCCTCGACATCGCCAACGCGACGTACTCCCGCGAGATCTTCCAGTGCACCGCGGGGCAGGACCTCGTCGGCGATGCCACCGATCGCGGCGGCCTGCTGCGCCGCGCCGCGCTCGCGACGGCGGCCGATCCGAGCAAGGGCGTCGCCGCGTGCACGCCCCAGGGTTTCCGCTACGTGGTGCCGTCGTTGGGCATGCGGGGGCGGTTCTGAGCCCGCCCCCGCTCGCCGATCAGCAGATCAGCAGATCGCCCCGCACGGATCGACGGCCTCGCCCGCGCACAGTCCGTCCCAGGTGTTGTCGCAGCAGAACGAGTCGATGGCGCAGACGCACTCCTCGATCTCGGGGACGATGCAGCCGGGGCCGTCGTGCGCGATGCAGCAATCGCCGCCGGCCTCGCCTGCGTCGATGGTCAGCAAGAAGTCGCCCGAGGCGCCTTCGCTGTCGACGGTGACGACGACGGTCTGATCGGCCGCGAGCTCGGCGAAGGCGATCGAGCCCAGGCCGAACTGCGAGAAGGTGCAGTCGAGCTCGGGGCCGCCGCAGTTCCCGTCACGGACGTAGACCACCGCGGGGAAGTCCGAGCCGGTCGTGTCGAAGGTGTAGAAGCCCGCCGCAGGCGCCGTCCAGGTGTACGAGACGTCGTTGCCGGTGAGGCCGCCGCACGAGCCAGAGCCCGCATTGTCGGCGGTCGCGGTCGAGTCGGCGGCGACGGCCGGCAGGGCGTTCCCGAGATCTGCGTCGGGGCACACGCCGTCGAGCAGGTTGATGCCGAGCGTGTACGCGCCCTCGCTCTGGAAGGTCCCGTCGACGACGACGATGATCGTCTCGTTCGCCTCGAGGGGCACCGACAGCGCCGAGCCTTGATCGAACAGGTAGTCGTCGTTGCACGCGGTCTCCGGGGCGTTGCACGCGGGACCGTCGAGCACATAGAGCACCGTGTTGAACCCGGCGCCCAGCGTGTCGAAGGTGTACGTGCCGGCGACCGGCGCGGTGAACGAGTACGCGTGATCGGGCGACTCGTCGGCGGGTCCTGCCTGACCGCAGCTGGGGTGCAGCTTGTCGATCCCGATCGCCGTGCTGCCGGCGATGCTCTGCGGCGTCACGCCGGGCGCGACCTCGTCGGGACAGGGCACGATGTCGATGTTGAGGTCGTAGGCGCCCAGGCCATTGCCGTCGACGGCGACCGCGACGACCTGACCGGCCGCGAGGCCCTCGACGACGCGCGAGTCGGCGTCACCGGCCGAGACGTCGTCGTTGCAGTCGAGCTCGGGCCCGCCGCAGCTGCCGTCGCGCAGGTAGAGCACGCTGTCGAGGGCGGAGCCGAAGGTGTCGAACTGGTACAGCGCCGCCTGCGGCGCGGTGAACAGGTACACATCGTCGGGCGAGAAGGCCCCGCCGCACGATCCCGCGATCGTGTTGTCGCTGCTGTTGGTGTTGCCCGACGTCGATTGCGGGACGGTGCTGCCGAGGTCGGTGTCGGGGCAGTCTCCCCCCAACGCCGCGATGTGCAGCTCGAAGTCACCCGAGGCGAACGCGCTGTCGACGAAGACCGCGATCTCCTGGCCGGCGGCCAGATCCACGAGCAGACCCTCGCTGCCGCAGGCGAGCTCGGGGCCATCGCACGCGCCGTCGCGCACGTAGAGGATCGACTCGAACGCGGAGCCGAACGTGTCGAAGCTGTAGGTGCCGGCCGCCGGGGCCGTGAACAGGTACGCGGCCTCGTTGCCGCTGACTCCGCCGCAGCTGCCCGCGTTGCCCGAGAACAGGGCCGCGGTGTTGCCCACGACGGTGTTGGGCACCGCGCCGCCGAGGTCGTCCATCGGGCACAGCAGCGAGCCTGCGGTCGCGTGCAGGTTGAAGGGCAGGCCGCCGGGCGCGTTGCCGTCGACGACGACGGTCACCGTCTGATCGGCGACGAGCGGGACCGCGAGCGCCGACTGCGAGCCGTCGCCGTTGTCATTGCACGCGATCTCCACGCCTCCGCACGTGCCATCGAGCACGTACAGCACCGAGTCGAGCTGCGAGCCGAGCGTGTCGAAGGTGTAGATGCCGTCGGCGGGCGCGGTGAACGTGTACTCGACGTCGGGCGAGCCGTCGCCGCCGCACGAGCCGGAGAAGTCGTCGCTGTCGCCGAAGGTGTTGTCGAGCACGGTGTCGGGCAGCGCGGGCCCGATCTCGCCGGCAGGACAGGCGCCGGGGACGACGCCGCCCGAGCTCGAGCTCGAGCTGTCCATGCTGCCGTCACTGCTCGACGAGCCCGACGCGTCGGTCGTCGACTCGCTGCCCGACGTGGTCTCGCCCGAGCCGGACGAGCCCGTCGAACCCGTCGAACCCGACGTGTCGGGATCGGTCGTCGTCGCCGTCGGATCGATCCCCGTGCCGGACGTGTCCGCCGTCGTCGACATCGTGGTGCCCGACGAGCTGCTCGACCCGCCGTCGGGCGTCGCAGTGGAGTCGTCGCCGCAGGCGGTGAGGAGCAGTCCCCCGAGGAGGGAGGTCAGCGTCCAGCGGTCGATCCCCACGCGTGCGCGATCGTAGTTCATCGCCGCAGTGTAGGCCGGAACCGGGCGTGGCGGCAGCGTTGGCCGATCTGCCCGCGAGAAGTCGCGTGAATCCCCCGGCAGACGGCGGCGTGGATGGTTCACACGCCGTCAGGAACGCCTCGGTCCGGGCGGGGGCCGGGGGATCGCCTGGCACGAGTCATCCGCAGTGGGCGTGGCGGCGGGCCGATCACCGGCGCTGTCATCGACGAATCGCGATGACGTGGGCTGGGCCGCCGCGGCCACCAGGTTGGGCGAGTACTCGATGACGAATGTGGAGACAATGGTCGCGGTCGTGTTGAAGTGGTGCCCGGACTATGGGTTCGCCGTGCCGGGGAGTGCCGGTCGAATCGACTGCGTTGCCCGTTGGGCCTGCCCGTCAATCGCTCATTGCGATCGTTCCGCCCGCCAGCACCACGCTCCCACCCGGGTCGGCGAGTCGGACCACGCCGTCGCTGCGCACCACCGCTTCCTCGCTCCCGTCGAGCTCCACCCTGCCGGCCATCGCCACGAAGCGCGAGCCGGCGTCGATCACCACCTCGCCCGCGGTGATCGTCGCGCGACCGTTCAACGTCAGCTCGCACTCGTCCCCGCACTCGAGCTTCACGCCGCCGGGTGAGGCCAGGGTCGCGGTGGACCCGAGGCCGAGCGTTGCCCCGGGGGCAGAGATCGAAAGCACCGGCGCGGCCAGACTCAGGGCGCCAGGGGCAAGGGCGACCATCGCTGCGCCGCACACGACGTTCACCGCCGCGGGGCCGGTGATCGTGACACCGGTGGGCGTCAGGAGGATCGACGAGGGGCCGCATACGAGCTCGATCCGCTGCGGCGCCGTCAGTCGGTAGCCACCTTGGACGATGGACACGTTCATCCCCGGGCCCTCGACCGCGGCGTCGCCGAGGGCGGGGCCGCCGTCGATCTGCAGGGCGACCGAGCCGCCGATTCGGACCTCCTGCGCGCCGTCGACGTGTCGGATCTCGTCCTTGCGAACGCGCAACATGTCGTCGGTGCCGATTTCGGTGTAGCGATCGCGGCCGACGCGGCGCGTCTCGCCACCATCCACCCGGGTGTCGAGGTCGTGCAGGACCTGGGCGGCGAGGTCCCGCTGTGCGCGGAGGAACACGCGCTCGGAGCCTGCGGCGTCCTCGAACGTGAGTTCGTTGTAGCCCTCGCCGCCGGGGCTGCTCTGGGTGCGGATCGTGGACTTCGTCCGGTCCTTCGGCAACGCGTACGGGGGCCGGTGCGCGCCGTTGTAGACGCAACCGACGCACATCGGGCGATCGGGATCGCCGTCGAGGAACGCCACCAGCACCTCCATGCCGACGCGCGGAATGAACATCGTGCCCCAGCCCTGGCCCGCCCACGACTGGGCGACGCGCAGCCAGCAGCTCGCCTCGTCGTCGGGATTCGTGGCGCGATCCCAGTGCATGCGCACGCGGATGCGGCCGTGCTCGTCGGTATGGATCTCCTCGTCGGGCGGGCCGACGACGACCGCGGTCTGCAGGCCGTGGATCCGTGGGCGCGGGGTGGTGCAGGGCGGCCGGTAGGCGACGTCGTGCGGCTGGCACTCGAACGTGTTGGTGTAGTTCGTGCTCGACGATGCCTGCGCCGCGCCGGGCACGACGCCGGGAGCGTTGCCGCGGTGGACGACCGCGGTCACGAGCACGTCGACGACCTCACCGGTGCCCAGGACAATCGTGGCCGGCCGACCCGAGGCGAGCGCGGTGACGTTGCTGCGGCCGGTCCCGACCACCGCGGATGCCAGCCGACGCTCGTACTCATGGCGCGCACCGGTCTCCGCCGTCGCTGCGGCCGAGCGTCTCGGGTGGTGTCGCTCGTGCCGCGGCCCTGCGGCCGACTCGGGATAGCGGGTCTCGGTCGCGATCGCAGGGTTCGCCATCCACGTCCAATCGCGCTCCAGCACCCCCACGGAGCCCGGGCGGTGCGTGAACGCGAGGGACTGTACGGTCGCCTCGGTCGCCTCGTCGTAGCCGTCGGTCACGAAGTGCAGCTCCGCGAGTTCGTGCTGGCGGGGGAACGCCGCGTTCTCGTCGACGAGACGCAAGACCTGCGAGTCCCCGGAGTCGTCGAGAAACCACGCTATTCCCTCCTGCTCGAGGAGCCGCGATGCGAACGCGAGGTCGCTCTCCTGGTACTGCACGCAGTAGTCGAGCCGCGGCCTCGGCGCGGCGAGCTCTGGCGGGAGGGGCAGTTCGTCGACGGTGTTGCCGAGCACCTCGCGAACGACGTCGAGCGTCGTCATTTCCTGGAAGATTCGCGAGCGTACCGACCCGGCCAGACGCGCGAGTCGGGGCTCGAAACGCACCGTCGCCATTGCGCCCGCGCCGATGCACGACACCTCGGCGCGGGTGACCTCGCCCCTGAACACGCGGATGTCGTCGCCGCGAGCGAAGGTCAGCACCGCCGGTGCCTGGAGGAGATCGGCGACGCCGCGTGGCTCGGTCGCAACCAGCCGGAGTTCGGCGCGGAATGGGCGGTTGAGTCGCTCCTCGAGGACGACCGCCCAGACGTGCCACGCGGTCGATCCACAATCGAATCGGTAGCGCACGTGATCGATGCGAGTCACGGCGATCCCCCGATCGGCAGCAGCACGGGCACGCTGTGCGCAGCAGGGAGATCGATCTCGATCCCCTCGGCCTCGTGACCGTCGATGAACACGCGACACTGTCCCGCTTCGACGTCCTCGAACATGGCAACGCCATTCTCGCCGAGGGCGAGGACGCGGACCACCTCCCCGTACCGCGCGATCTTTGCGTGCCGACCCTTGGCGGGCACGCCGGACGGCACCCACCACGCCGTCACCACCACTGCGCCGCGGCCCACGTCGGGCGTCGGCTTCGGGGTATCGCCCGGACCGACCTCGAGCACGAGCGATCGGCGGGCCCCCGCATCGATCGCGATCCCCAGCTCGTCGCGCACCGCCAGATCGCTCGAGATGCCGTAGATCCCCGGCTCGAGGTCCTCGAAGGACGCGCGCCCCTCGGCATCCGCCGTCACGTCGTCGAGCCGCTCGCCGACGTCGTCGAGCAGGTACACGGTGTCGCCCTGGGACGGGGCGTTGTGCGGCCCGACGACCAGCACGTCGATCGCACCGCGCGAGGCATCGACGTTCGGCACATCGGCAACCGGGGCCAGCAGGTTGCACGACGTGCGCGAGCAGGGTCAATACGTGCGCCACGTCCGTGCTCTCGTCGCTCACGGCTCCTCGAGCGCGATGGTGCCGGCCTGCAACACGATGCTCCCGCTCGCATCCGCGAGGCGGACGAGCCCGTCGCTGCGCATCACCGCCTCGTCGCTGCCGTCGAGCTCGATCTTTGACGCCATGGCCACGAACCGGGCGCCTGCGTCGATCAGAACCTCGCCGGCCATGATCGTAGCGCGACCGTTCAGCGTCATCTCGCACTCGTCCCCGCACTCGAGCTTCACGCCGCCGGGTGAGGCGAGCGTCGCGGTGGACCCGAGGCCGAGGCTCGCCCCGGGTGCGGCGATCGACAGCACCGGCGCCGCCAGGCTGAGCGCACCCGGTGCCAGGGCGACCATCGCACCGCCGCAGACGAGGTTCACCGCGGCGGGGCCCGTGATGGTGACACCCGTTGGGGTCATGAGGATCGCCGACGGGCCGCACACCAACTCGATCCGCTGCGGCGCGCTTAGCTGGTACCCACCGTGAATGATCGAGACGTTCATCCCGGGTGTCGTCGCCCCGGCCTCGCCAAGCGGCGGTCCGCCGTCGATCTGCAGGGCGACGGAGCCGGCCACGCGCAGCTCCTGTGCGCCGTCGACCTGGTGGATCTCATCCTTCCGGACGTGCAGGACGTCGTCCGCGCCGATCTCGGTGTGGCGGTGGCCGCCGACACGGCGACTTTCTGTCGCGTCGACCTTGGTGTTGAGGTCGTGCAACACGTGGGCGTCGAGATCGCGTTGGGCGCGGAGGTAGACGCGCTCCGAGCCCGCGGCGTCGTCGAACGTCAGCTCGTTGTAGCCGTCGCCACCAGGGCTGCTCTGCGTGCGGATCGTCGACTTCGTGCGGTCGGCGGGGAGGTCGTACGGCGGCCGGTGCGCGCCGTTGTAGACGCAGCCGACGCAGATCGGGCGATCGGGGTCGCCGTCGAGGAACGCAACGAGCACCTCCATGCCGACGCGGGGGATGAACATGCTGCCCCAGCCCTGGCCGGCCCACGACTGGGCGACGCGCAGCCAGCAGCTGGCGTCGGCGTCTGGTGTGGTCGAGCGATCCCAGTGCATGCGCACGCGGATGCGGCCGTGCTCGTCCGTGTGGATTTCCTCCTCGGGCGGGCCGACGACGACCGCGGTCTGGAGGCTGTGGATGCGGGGGCGTGCGGTCGTGCGCTGCGGCCGATACGGGACGTCGAGGGGCTGGCACTCGAACGTGTTCGTGTAGTTCGGACCGCCGCGTGCTGTGTCGCCGCCGAGCTCGGCCTCGGGGCAGTCACCGCGATGGACCACGGCGGTCAGAAGAAGGTCCAGGGTCTCGCCCGACTCGAGAGCGATCGCGGCGTGTAACCCGGGGCCGAAACCAATGACGTTGCCGGCCCCTGTACCGACCACATCCCGCGAGGCGCGGCGCTCGTGCTCGCGTCGCGCGGACGCAGGGCCACTCGATCCGGCATTGCGCCGCAGCTGGTGCACCTCGTGCCGAGGCTCCGGCGCGACCTCGGGCCAGCGGCTCTCGGCGTTGGCCGCCGGCACGCCTAACCACGTCCAGTTGCGCTCGGTGACGCCGGCCGACGCCGGTCGACGGGTGAACGCCAGCGCCTGGATGCTCATCTCGGGGGCCTCGTCGTGCCGCTCCGAGATCAGTCGGAGCTCCCCAACGTCGGGAACCCGTGGAAAGCCGCGGTTGTCGTCGACCACACGGACCACG
>LNFM01003000.1_pt1 | contig 34284 bp, 27 predicted proteins | sample 596031 | NCBI WGS metagenome assembly LNFM01 (sample SAMN04254537, study PRJNA301005) | activated carbon metagenome | isolation source: dual media filters at the Ann Arbor, Michigan drinking water treatment plant | place: USA: Ann Arbor
TCCAGCGTGTAGAGACCGCCGGAGAAGCGATCGACGCAGTACACGATGCCGCGATCGTCCCAGTAGACATCGTTGATCTGGATCGATCCCTTGGGCGACATCCTGGGTGCTCCGGGCACGAAGTACGCCACCTCGGACGGCTGGTAGGGATTCGAGACATCATAGGCTCGCACGCCACCGTTGAAGAAAGTCGCAAGCACGATATGCTCCGAGCGCTGAGCCGGTTCCACCGGAGGATTCTCATGCAGATTATGCGATCCGTAGCGGCCGCCGCGCTTGCCGAAGACCTCCACTGGCGGCAACGGCAGGGTGGAGATCGGCACCGGGTTGGTCTCGTCGCGATTGTCGACCACCCAGGTGAGCTTCGGCCAGTCCGCGCCGTCGTCCTTGGTGCATTCGTCGCTGACGATCAGCAGCTCCGGCCCGAATAGCGGCATCACCGTATGCGTGAAGCCCGTGAACGGCGGTGCGTAACGCCAGTTCGACACGAGCTTGGGGCGTGATTTGTCGGCGATGTCCAGGATGATCGCCCCGCCGTCGATGTATCCGATGTACGCGCGATCCGGTCGTTCGGGGTAAACGTTGGCGTTGTGCATGCGGTAGCCCGAATCGAACTGCGGCATACGTTTCGGCGGCTCGGCTTCGTCCCCTTCGCGCGTGCCCGGATACCACCAACGACCCATCTCCCTCGGCTTGGACAAATCGCGCACGTCGATGATGCGGTAGATCTGGTCGTCCTTGGGATTGCGCGGCTGGAAGTCCGCCGCGCCGCACGCCATGTGGATCGTTTCGCCGTCGACGAACCACAGGCAGTGGGCGCCACGCGAATACGGACCCGAGGCGTCGAAACGGACAATGGACCGGGGCTGCTCAGGGATGCTGACGTCGAACAGTTCGAAGCCCGCCGGCTGCAACCCGACCTTCGCAGTCTGGTAGGCCACGGCAAGAATGTTGCCGACGACCTCGAGCGAATTCGAGCGCATCTGCGCATGAGGCAAGTCGGTTTGCACGATCATCCGTGGCTTGCGGGGATCGGAAACGTCGACGGCGCTGAAGTTCTTCGGCGCCGATTCGTGCGCGAGCCACATGATGCGACGTGCGTCGGGTGCGATCTGCATCGCAACGCCCTCGCCCACGCCGCCGAACCCGTCGAGCTCGTGATGCGAAAGGAGCGTCATGTTCCATGACAAGGTGCGATCGGGTTGACTGCCTACACGCATGCTCGAACTCATCGCGCTCCCCCTGCGTCCAGGTGCCCTCGCTCGACGAGCACCTCACTGCATATCGAAGTGTCGCTCCTTGCCCTCCGGGGGACGAGCCGGCCGAGTCGGCCATTGCGCCCGGTCCGCCCGGAACCGGTTCAGCATCCCATTCTAGCGCCGAAACACTGTTCGTCCGTTGCGCACGATCGGGCGCCCCTGCCGGCGTGGCGCGGACCGCGCACGAACCTGCTCGGGGCGAGCGCGCATACTGCATCGATCCAACCCGGGAACGGGCCGCGCCGCAGACGGGCCGTGATGTGCCAACGAGCGATTGGCGCTAGAATCCTTCGCGTCCGTTCCGACAACAGGCAGCGATGTCCGGGCCGCGAACGCGCCATGACGGCGTCGATGTTCGGACGAACACGCCAGCGCAGTCGGTCAGGAACGGCGGGGTCGGTACTTGAGTGGGAAAGAGGCGTACTGCAAGGCGGCTGGGGACGTCCCCGCCGCTCTCCCGAGATAGGGTGTGGTCCGTGGGGGGCCGAGTCCTTGGCTGGCGAGCCCGGGCGCCGGAACTGTAGTCCACTGAAACAAGGGGGTGTCGCGATGATGCATGCGATGCAGGCAAGCTCGGCCCCGTCCTACGCTCAGGCGCTGGATCAGGCGCGTGCGCTGGTGCCGACGCTGAAGGCGCGAAGCGCTCATGCCGAAGCGCTGCGGCGCATACCCGACGACACCCTGCAGGATCTCCACGCGGCAGGCCTGTTCCGCATTCTGCAGCCGCGTCGGTTCGGCGGTGCAGAACTCCCTTTTCAGGCAATTCTGGACGTGGGTGCCATCATCGCTCATGGATGTGGTTCGACGTCGTGGGTCTATGCGAATCTGGCGAGCCACCATTGGATGCTCGCCATGTGGGGAGAGCAGGCCCAGACCGAGATCTGGGGAGAAGCGCCGGACGCGCTGGTCGCATCGGCCTTTGTCTTCCCGGCCGGCCACGCCTATCGTGCCGACGGCGGATACCGCCTGTCGGGCCACTGGAAGTTCTCCAGCGGCATCGACACCTGCGCATGGACAATGGTGGGTGCCATCGTCCACGACGAGGCCACCGGCGAAGGCGAATACCGGATGTTCCTGGTCCCGCAGTCCGACTACACGCAGATCGACACCTGGTTCGTCGCCGGTCTCAAGGGCACGGGCAGCAAGGACATCGAGATCGCCGACGCGTTCGTGCCGACCTACCGCACCCTCGCCGTCGGCGACGTGCGCGGTGGCGCGAGTCCCGGATCGTCCGTGAATCCCGGCGCGCTCTACAGAATCCCGCCTTTCGACATGTTTCCCTATGTCGTCGGTGGCGTGGCGCTCGGCATCGCCGAGGCGGCGGTCGCCAGCTTCACCCGGGAAACCGTGACTCGCCTGGCCGCCTATTCCTCGGCTCGCATGTCCGATTTCGCCTCCGTGCAGATCCGGCTCGCAGAGGCCTCGGCCGCGACGCGCGCGGCGCGGCTCATGATGACTTCGCGCTGCGAGCAGGCAATGGCGATCGCGCAGCGCGGCGAAATACCGTCCCTCGACGAGAAGGTCGCGTTCCGGCGCGACGGCGCTTATGCGGCGAAGCTTTGCACGCGCGCGGTCGACGTGCTGTTCGAGGCATCCGGCGGAGACGCTCTGTATGACCAAAGGGAAATTCAGCGCGCCTTCCGCGACGTGCACGCGGCCAACAGTCACAACGCACTCACCTGGGATGTCGCTGCGTCGCTTTACGGCAAAGTAGCGCTGGGCATTCGCATCGACAACCCGACCATCTGACCCGGATGAACGACTCTACCGATCCACGCCCTGCTGCCGAGTTCGATCAGCGAGACCTTCGTCATGCTTTCGGCATGTTCCCGACCGGCGTGACGATCGTCACCACGCGCACGCCCGAGGGGCGCCCCATCGGGCTCACGTGCAATTCGTTCAGTTCGGTTTCGCTCACGCCGCCCCTGGTCTTGTGGAGCCTGTCGCTCTATTCGCCGAATCTGCAGGCATTCCTGCAGGCACCCCATTTCGCGGTCAACATCCTCGCATGCGATCAGACCGACTTGTCCCGCCGCTTCGCCGCGCGGTCGATCGACCGGTTCGCCGGGGTTGACTGGGCCGACGGCGAGGCAGGGGTGCCTCTGATTTCCGGCGTGGCCGCGCAGATCGAGTGCCGCAACGAAACTCGGCACTACAGCGGCGATCACGTCATCCTGATTGGTCAAGTGGTCAGGTACGTGTATCGGAACGTCGAGCCGCTGGTATTCGCACGCGGCCTGTATCGCTCCCTCGGCGACTGTCCGCCGCCCGACCGGAAATCGCAGCCCGACGCCGACAAGGCGTGATGTGCGACCGTGCCCCCGAGGCCAGGGCACCGGGTCTCGGCAGCCGCAAAAAAAACGCCCCGCAGCGCGGGGCGTTTTGCGTCAACCGACGATTTTCCCCGGAATCAATGCCATAAGTTCATCCCGAAGAGCTCGCGCTTGAGCACCAGCTGGCGCGGCAATCGGGACTTCAGCTTCTCGAACAGCTCGCCATGGGCCTCGAGCTCGTCTTCCCAGACCTTGACGTCCACGCTCATCAGCTCGTTGAACTGTTCGGGTGTCACCGCGTCCTTGAGGCCCTTCCATTCGATATCCTCGTAGCGAGGCATCCAACCGAGCGGGCTTTCCTTGGCCCCGACCCGACCGTTGACCCGCTCGACGACCCATTTGAGCACGCGCATGTTCTCGCTGAATCCCGGCCACAGGAATTTGCCGTCCTTGTCCAGGCGAAACCAGTTCACGCAAAAGACCTTGGGCGGGTTGTCCACGACGTGACCGATCTGCAGCCAGTGGTTGAAATAATCCCCCATGTGGTAGCCGCAGAAAGGCAGCATGGCGAACGGATCGCGCCGCACGATGCCCACTTTACCGGTCGTGGCCGCGGTGGTTTCCGAGCCCATCGTAGCGGCCATGTAAACGCCGTAGTTCCAGTTGAAGGCTTCCACGACCAGAGGAACGCCCGTGCTTCGCCGGCCACCGAAGATGAACGCGCTGATGGGCACGCCATTCGGATTTTCCCAATCGGGATCGATGGACGGACACTGGGATGCCGGCACCGTGAAGCGCGCATTGGGATGCGCCGCGGGCCGACCGCAGTCGGGCGTCCACTCGTTGCCTTGCCAGTCGGTCAATTTGGGCGGCGGGGTCTTCGTCATGCCTTCCCACCAGACGTCACCCTCGGGGGTCAACGCAACGTTGGTGAAGATGACGTTGGCCTTGAGGGTATCCATCGCATTCGCGTTGGTGCTGTAGGATGTCCCCGGGGCAACGCCGAAGTAGCCGGCCTCCGGGTTGATCGCATAGAAGCGACCGTCCTTGCCCGGCTTGATCCACGCAATGTCCTCGCCCACCGTCGTGGCCTTCCAGCCCTTGAACGCCTTGGGCGGGATCAACATGGCGAGATTGGTCTTGCCGCACGCGCTCGGGAAAGCGGCTGCGACATAGGTCTTCTCGCCCTTCGGCGACTCCAGTCCGAGAATAAGCATGTGTTCAGCGAGCCAGCCCTGCTCCTTCGCCAGCACCGAGGCGATTCGCAGCGCGAAGCACTTCTTGCCGAGCAAGGCGTTGCCGCCGTAGCCAGAACCGTAGGACCAGATCGACTTTTCTTCAGGAAACTGGACGATGTACTTCTCGGGATTGTTCGGCCAGACCTCGTCCTGCTCGCCGGGCATCAGCGGCTTGCCGACGGAATGCAATGCCGGAACGTACTCGCCGTCGGTCCCCAGGACGTCCCAGACCGCGCGGCCCATGCGCGTCATGATCCGCATGTTGACCACGACATAAGGCGAATCGCTCAGCTCGATGCCGATGTGCGCGATGTGGGAGCCCAGCGGCCCCATGGAGAAGGGGATGACGTACATCGTGCGGCCCCGCATGCATCCATCGAAGAGCTTGGTCAGCGTGCCCTTCATCTGCTCGGGCTCGACCCAGTTGTTGTTCGGGCCCGCATCGTCGCGATTGCGGCTGCAAACGAAGGTGCGATCTTCCATCCGCGCAACGTCGGACGGATGGGAACGAGCAAGATAGCTGTTCGGGCGAAGTTCGGGGTTGAGCTTTTGGAAGATCCCCGCGGCGACCATCTGCTCGCACAGCCGCGTATTCTCTTCTTCGCTGCCGTCCACAAAGTGAACGTCCTTCGGTTTGCAGAGAGCGACCATATCGCTGATCCACTGTCGCGCCTTGGTACTCGCGATGTACTCCGGGAAGCTGATCGGTTCTCTTGCGGCAAGCGCTGCCGCGGTGCTCTGTATCATGAAACGTTCTCCGGATTGCAGGAAGGTGCCAGATAAAGAATCGGCGATTTTACACCCAACACCCCGCAAAAGCAGTGCCAGGATTACTATGTAGTTTCAGCGCCTTAGGACGCCCGACCGAAGTGTGCAAAATGCATTTCCGGGGAACGTCGAGCGCCTTCCTCGGGAAAAACAGGAACAACGGCAACCTGCCGCGTCTTCCGCAACCGTAAATCCGACGCAACAAAGCGGGCTCGCGTAAACCCGGTCAGCCGGCGCCGCACAGCGCACATCGTCATCAGGGACGCCGCGCAATCGACATCCGGTCCGCAGGTTCGGCACTCGATGCGCATACGATTGCCGACTGCATCACGATCGAAAATCAGCCTTGGCTCAGTCTTCGAATCAACGCTCGCCCAGATTCCGATTGCGCGCCTGCCCCTGCGGCCCTCGCGCTGGTACTGTCGGCAACCCACCGCAGCACCTCGGCGATGCCGAGCAAGGGCTTGGGCGTCAGACCCACTGCTTCGAAGGCCAGCGCGGCTTCCTCCATCTCTCTCACCGACCGCTGCACGCGAGGGGACAGTTCGGGAAGTGAGCGCATGATCCATTCGTAAGCCGTTCCCCGAGTTTCGAGCAATTCCGAACGCAAGGGCTCTTCAACGCCGAACCGCTCCGCGGCAACCAGCAGTTGCGTGGCGATCGCCGTCAAACCCTCCCCGAACGTGCTGTAGCAGATGCGCAACGCAGAGGCAGCCCCCGGCTCCTCTCCGAGCACCCGGACCTGAAGGTGATCGGTTTCCAGCGCGCACAGGTCGCCAGCATTCTGCCCGCTGACATAGAGATGGGTGACGCTCGCGCCTCCGGGCGGCGCGCCGATCAACGCCGCGTCCATGAACCGCCCACCGGCCGCCGCGATGAAATCCCCGACCTTGCGCGCGGTTTGCGGCGCGATCGAATTGCAGTCGACGAACAACGGGCGAGCCGCTGTTGCCTGCATCGCGGCGCCGACCTGCTGGGCAGCGACGGTCGCCGCCGCCGGAGCGAGAATCGACAAGATCACATCGCACTGGCGCACGAGCTGATCGATCGATCCGACGTTGACGATGCGGGATGCAGTGGCCAGCGAGCGGGTTCTTTCGCTGCGCCCGTTGAGTGCGGCCACCACGGTGTATCCGCGGCCGATCAGGCTGCGTCCGATCGCCGAACCCATCTCGCCCGGGCTCAGGATGCCGATGCTGGAAAAGGTCATGGATGACTCTGCGGTCTGCTTTTGGAACCCGCGAGTTCACGGCCTGCACCGCGGCTCATACAAACGGCAACGAAAGGCAAGGTGCCGGGACGATCACCGAGACCGTTCCGAGTTGAAGACGATAGAGCGTGGCGAGTCATTCGGCTGCTTTGAGGAAGGGATTCCGCGGGCCGCCAATATACCATTGCCGCCGTGCGCTTCCACGCAGATGCCCGCCCAGGATGACGATACGCCTTCGACGAGCGCCATCGGCATTCAGGGCTGCCATGGTTCCTTCTCGCTTCCCCGCATTGCCACGGGGGCCGTTCTCGTTCGCGTTGCTGCTCGCTGTCGCCTCCTGCATACTGCATCTCGTGTGCCTTTCGTGATTTCCCGCCTCGTGGATCGCAGCTTTGCGCCTCGCTGAACCGCCCACAAAAACCCGAACAGATTCTCCGAGAAGCCAGGCTCGAGCAGCGTTTCTCGCCCGTCGCTGGCGAGCTTGTCAGTGAACGAATCGGGAAGGCATCCATGCCGTCATGCATCCCGGTTGGCCGGGGCAATCGGCCTCTGCGCGTGTTTGCTCACGTACGCCGCTTGGGCCGCATCGCCGCCGTCACCGTCGGAGGGCAATGCCGCCTCGTTTCCTTCGCGTCCGATCAGATTGGTGGTGCCGTTTCCTCCGGGCGCGAGCACCGACACGATCGCACGCATCGTCGCCGAGCCGATCGGCACCCGCCTCGGCGTTCGCGTCAAAACCGAGAACCGCGGTGGTGCCGGCGGCAACATAGGCGCCGAGTCGGTGCTGCGTGCGCCCCCCGACGGCCATACCTGGCTGCTGGGGACCGCCGGCCTGATGTCGATCAACGCACTGCTGTACACCACGATGAAATTCGATCCTGCGCTGACGTTCGCGCCGCTGACTCTGGTAGCACGCGTTCCGTATGCTTTGGTCATCAATCCCAATTTGCCGCCAAGGACCCTGCCTGCCCTGATCGAATTCACGGCGCGCAGACCGTGGATACTGAACTACGGCTCCGCCGGCAGCGGCAGCGTTCTCCACTTAGCGGCCGAACTGTTCAAGTCCTTGACCGATACGAAGGTCGTGCACGTCGCCTACCGCGGCGGGCTGCCGGCGATCGGCGAACTGATCGGCGGTCATATCCACATGATGTTCAGCAGCGTGCCGCTCGCCTTGCCCTACGTAGAGTCGGGTCGGCTGCACGCACTGGCGGTGACCGGGACGGCACGTTCGTCGCATCTGCCGTCCGTCCCCACGATGGGCGAAGCCGGCGTCCCGGACTTCGAGTTCACCGGATGGTTCGGTCTGTTCGTGCCCATTCAGACATCGGCGCGAATTACCCCATGGCTCAATCACGAATTGACTGCCGCGCTCGGATCGAACGATGTTCGCGCTCGGCTTCGGTCGATCGGCGCAGAACCCGCCACCAGTACATCAGCGCAGGTTTACGAACTCATCCGCCGGGACACTGCCCGCTGGGAGCGCGTGATACGCAGCAACAACGTCAAACCGGATTGGGAGGATTACCCGCGATGAAGCTGACCGATGCGGCCCGAGTGATCAGAAGCAAGAACGCCGGACCCACCACACTGACACTCGACTTGCTGTTTCATGATCTCGAAGGCTACGAGCGTGCCTGCGCGTCGCAGGCTCTGAGCGCCAGCGCCATCGGCCAGCTTTATCGAGTGCCGGCTGAGCGTGTTCAGGTCATGCCCTACCCTGCCGCGCTGGCAATCAAGATTTCTCTCGACCGGAAAATCATCGCCGGCGACCCCGGCGACCGGGACATCTACGGAGCCCAACAGCACGGACCGCTGCTGGGAGTCGAGCTATGAGTGTCCTCGACCGTCTGGCCAAGGAACTGGTACAGGGCGCGACGCGCGCTCCGCTGCGTGTCCTGGCGGCGTCCGGGCAACTCGGGTACGGCATCCCCGACGCAGCCTTCGCCGCCGGCCTGGCGCGCAAGCCGCACATCATTGGCGCCGACATGGGATCCATCGACCCGGGCCCTGCGTATCTGGGCAGCGGCGAGATGGGCACCTCGGCCGCCATGACCCGGGCCGATCTCACCAAGGTACTGCGAGGCGCGCGCAGCCTCGGCGCTCCGCTGATCATCGGCACTGCCGGCACCGCGGGCGCTCGTCCGCATCTCGAAGCGACCCTCCAGTTCGTGAGGGAGATCGCTCATGCGCAGGGGCTGCACTTTCGGCTCGGCTGGATCGGCGCCGACATGCCGCGCGAGGTCGTGAAGGCGGCCATACGCCAGCGCCGGGTGCGTCCGCTGGGTGCCATCGGCGATCTGACGGAGTCGGACGTCGATCAGGCCGCGCATATCGTCGGTCAAATGGGCGTCGAGGCCTTTCAGCGGGCGCTCGACCAAGGGGCCGAGGTGATCATCGCCGGACGCGCCTGCGATACCGCGGTGTTCGCCTGCGTCCCGGCCGCTCTGGGCTATCCGATGGGACCGACGATGCACATGTCCAAGATCATCGAGTGCTGTTCCCTGTGCTGCAATCCAGGCGGGCGCGATGCCCTGCTCGGCACGCTCGAGGGCGACAGTTTCACGCTCGACAGCATGAACCCGATTCGTCATGCGACGCCGATGTCGGTGGCTGCGCACAGTCTGTACGAGCAGTCCGATCCGTTCGTGGTCCACGAACCCGAAGGCGCCCTGTACGTCGACCAGGCGCGCTACGAGCCGATCGACGAGCATCGAACGCGCGTGTCGGGCGCTCGCTGGGAGCCCGCGCAACGATTCACCGTGAAGATCGAGGGCGCCGTGCGCGTCGGCGAGCGCGCCATCTTGCTGGCCGGAAGTGCCGATCCGCGCGTGATCGAAAACATCCGCGAGATTCTCGCCGGAGTCGAGAAGACGGTGCGCGAACTCGCGCCGGGTTCTGCCGCCGAGCCCTATCGACTCTTGTACCGTATCTACGGGCTGGACGGCGTCTTCGACTGGGGCACGCTGCCGGCCCACATGCCGCGCGAGGTCTTCATCCTCGTCGAATGCATCGCAGCGACCGCCGACGAAGCCAAGGCCGTGACGACCATCTTCAAGCAGTACATGCTGCACCACGGCTTTCCCGGCCGCTTGTCCACCGGCGGCAATCTCGCCTTCCCGTTCACTCCGCCCGAAATCTCCGCAGGAACGGCGTATCGCTTCAACGCCTACCACGTGATGGAGGTCGATGCGCTGGAGCCGCTGTTCCCGGTCGAAGTCGAGGATCTCTAGCGACGACCGCTCATTGCGCCAGCGCGTAGATTTCCGGCAGGTTGCGCCACGCGCCGCGTACGTCCATGCCAAACCCGAATACATAGCGGTCGGGCAGGCGCACGCCGACGAAGTCGGCCGTCAGCGGTTTGGGGCGGCCGATGTTCTTGTCGGCAAAGACGGCGCACATCACCTGTGCCGCCCCATCGGCCAGCAATCCGTCACGAATCGCAGCCAGAGTGATGCCTTCGTCGAGTATGTCGTCCAGAACGAGCACCGTGCGCCCTGCCACCGGAACTCGCGGCTTGACCTTCCACTCGATCTCGCCCCCGCGAAGGGCATCGCCATAGCGGGTGACATGCAGGAAGTCGAACTCGAGCGGAAACCGCAGCATCGGCAGAAGACGTCCGCTGAACACGACCGCGCCGCCCATCACGCTGAGCACCAGCGGGGCGGCGCCGCCGAGGCGATCACTGATCTCGCTGGCCAAGCGCGCAAGCTCGGCGTCGATCATCTGGGCCGGCACGATGCATTCCGCGCCATTCAGGATGGACCAGCTCTCTTGTGGAGTCATCATGCGCGAAGGCCTGAAGATCGGTTAGAAGGCGGATCGAACACGACGGCAGCGAGCGCGCCAAGGCATCACTCGTCCTTCGCACCGAGGAGCGCAAGCAAGCCTGCTTCGTCCAGGATGACGACGCCGAGTTCCTGCGCTTTGGCGAACTTCGATCCCGGATCGGCGCCAGCCACGACGAAGTCGGTCTTTTTCGAAACGCTGCCGCTGACCTTGCCGCCGTGGTCTTGTATGAGTGCGCGCGCGTCGTCCCTGCTGAGCGTGGGAAGCGTGCCCGTGATCACGAACGTGCGCCCTGCGGCCTGGGTGCTCGACGCAATCGGTTTGGGCTCGCCCTCGGGCCAGTGGACCGCGGCCTCGCGCAAGGCGTCGACGACTTCCCGGTTATGCGCCTCGGCAAAGAAGCGGACGATGCTGGCCGCGATGACGGGCCCCACTTCCGGCACGCTCATCAGGGTGACTTCATCGGCGGAAACGATCGCCGTCAGGCGGCCGAAGTGATTCGCCAGATCACGGGCGGTCGATTCGCCGACATGGCGAATGCCCAACGCATAAATCAGCCTGTCGAGCGAAGTCGAACGGCTGCGATCGATCGAGGCATGCAGATTGGCAGCCGACTTCGTCCCCATGCGCTCCAGGCCGGCGAGTTGCTCGACGGTCAGCCGGAAGATATCGGCCGGCGAGTGGACGAGATTGCGCTCCACCAACTGATCGACGATGCGTTCGCCCAAGCCCTCGATGTCCAACGCCCGACGCGACGCGAAATGCAGCAGCGCTTGCTTGCGCTGCGCCGAGCACACCAGCCCGCCCACGCAACGGCTAACCGCCTCATCCGGTTCCCGGTAAACCTCGGAGCCGCAGATCGGGCAGCGAGTCGGCATCTGGAACGCGGGGGCATCATGTTTCCGGCGCTCGGCGAGCACACGCACGACTTCCGGGATCACGTCGCCCGCCCGGCGAACGACGACGGTGTCGCCAAGCCGCACGTCCTTGCGCCGCACTTCGTCTTCGTTATGCAAGGTCGCGTTGGTCACGGTCACCCCGCCGACGAACACCGGCCGCAAGCGCGCGACCGGCGTCAAGGCACCGGTGCGCCCGACCTGGATCTCGATCCCCTCGACCACCGTGCTTGCCTCTTCTGCAGGGTACTTGTGCGCGATCGCGAAACGGGGCGCGCGGGAGACGTATCCGAGGCTCGCCTGCTGGCGCAGGCTGTTGACCTTGTAGACCACGCCGTCGATGTCGTAGGGCAGATCGGCGCGCAAGCCGCCTATCCAGCGATAGTATTCGAGCAGACCCGCGGCGCCTCGAGCCACTCGCCGCTCGGTGGCCACGCGAAAACGCTGATCGGCCAGGTAGTCGAGCACGGCGCCATGCGTGTCGGGGACATCGAAGCCGTCCGTTGCCCCGAGCCCGTAGGCGAAGAACGTGAGCGGCCTCGTTGCGGTCAGACGCGGATCGAGCTGACGCAGGGAACCGGCCGCCGCATTGCGCGCATTGACGAAGGACTTCTCGCCGCGAGCCTGCTGGCGCGCGTTCAGATCGGCGAAGGCGCGCTTGAGCATGAGCACTTCGCCTCGCACCTCGAGCAGACGCGGCGGCCGATCGACGAGGAGTTGCATCGGAATCGCACGGATGGTGCGCAGATTCACGGTGACATCTTCGCCGGTGTACCCGTCGCCGCGGGTCGCGCCCTGCACGAACCGGCCGTCCTCGTACGCGAGCGTGACCGCGAGACCATCGAATTTCGGCTCACAGGCATAGTCGACGGCTTCCGCATCCAGCGCCTCGCGTACGCGGCGGTCGAAACCTTCGATCTCCGCATCCGTGAACCCATTGTTGAGCGACAGCATGGGCAGCCGGTGCGTGACAGAAGCGAGGTCGGACAAAGGTGCCGCACCGACCCGCTGGGTCGGCGAATCCGGCGAAATCCATTCCGGATGCTCGCGCTCGATCGCCTCGAGCTCTCGAAAAAGCGCGTCGTAGTCTGCGTCGCTGATCAGCGGCGCATCCTTGACGTAGTAGAGATGGTTGTGGCGCTCGATCTCGCTGCGCAGCGCCTGCAGACGTTCGCGGGTGGCGCCGCGAATGGGATCCATCAGGAGAAAAGGCGCCCAGCCAGCGCACTGCCCGCCGGGATGCCGTGAGCTTCCATCGCCGCGTGCACATTGCGCACCTGCTGGCGAATGAGCTTGATGCCGGCTTCGGTCAAGGGCGCGCGGTTGTCGTCGACGATACTGGCATCGAGCGCATGGGCCAGCTGACGCCCCAGCTCCATCATCCGATCGAATGCGCGCACGCCTGCCGCCACCTTGGGCACATCCATGTTGAACGTGAGCCCGTCCACGGGTGCTGCCCGAAGCCGGTCGGCAGAGAGGGGTTCGCCGTCGATGCTTTCGACCGACATCTGCACCGACCCATCCTCCGCGCGCAGCAGGAAGCGTCCGTTGGGCTCGAGCGTGAAGCCGGCGGATTCGAGCAAGCCGCGCACCTTGGTCCCGGAGAGCCCCGCCGACCCGTTCGGCAGCAGATTGCAGCCGACGGACACGTCCACTTGGGCGCAGAAACGATCCAGATCGGCGGCCGCCTGCGCAGCCTCATCGATGTCGGGACACTCGCACGTCACCCCCACCTGCTCGGCGAACTGATGCACCAGATCGCGCATGCTGGAGAGCTGGACCCGGTTCACAGGCCCGGAACGATCGGCAAGTTGCAGCGCGGCTTGCAGCCGAACCAGCGGGATTTCCGGTGCACAGGGCAACTCGACCCACTCGTTGCTGCGTATGCTCCAGCCCGTCAGGGCCACCGGCTTGCCGATCATACCGGCAGACCTGACGAAGCTCGCCAAGGCAGCATGCGGAATCGGCTCCGCGGTCTCGACGAGACAGAGGTAGTCGATGACGGGGTCGGCCGCAGCTCGTGCGACCGGCGCCGGCGGCGGGGTGACCGGTTCCGGCGCCGCGGCGTCCTCAGCCGACGACTCGACGTTCGCGTCGGGCGCCGAGGAAACAGCGTCACTGCGTCCTGAGGCAAGCGCCTCCGAGACGGCAGCACCCACATGCGGCTCGATGCGTTGCTCCGGCGCCTCGGATACGGGCTCGCCCCTCATGAGGACGTCGGCCGGCCGCTCCTGGAACTTGCTTTCCATCCGTCGCCGGAACTGCCGTTCCTGGTAGCGGTTGAAGGCGTAGACGCCGACCACCACCAACACGCCTATGACGATCAAACCAAGCTGCAGCTCGCTCATGGCAGATATGTCCTGCGTCAGGCTGCTTGTTGTTCGGTGAGCTTCATCGCCTCGTCGATGTCCACCGAGACCACGCGAGAAACACCCTGCTCCTGCATGGTGACGCCGACCAGCTGCTCGGCAATCTCCATCGTGAGCTTGTTGTGGCTGATGAACATGAACTGAGTCTCCGTCGCCATCTTCTTGACCAGGTTGCAGAACCGCACGGTGTTCGAATCGTCCAGCGGCGCATCGACCTCATCGAGCAGGCAGAACGGCGCCGGATTGAGCTTGAACATGGAAAAGATCAGCGAAAGCGCGGTCAAGGCCTTTTCGCCCCCGGACAGCAGATGGATCGAGCTGTTGCGCTTGCCGGGGGGCTGCGCGATCACCTGTATGCCCGCGTCGAGAATCTCTTCCCCGGTCAGGACCAGCTTCGCGTTGCCGCCGCCGAACAACGAGGGAAACATTTCGCCGAAATGCCCGTTCACGACTTCGAACGTGTTGCTGAGCAGTTCGCGCGTCTCGCGGTCGATGCGGCGAATCGCGCTCTCGAGCGTTTCGAGCGCCTCCTCGAGATCGGCGGATTGCGCATCGAGATACGCTTTGCGCTCGCTGGCGGCCGTGAGTTCATCAAGCGCGGCCAGGTTGACGGCCCCGAGCGCGGCGATCTCCTCGGTCAGTCGATTGATCTCGGCGTTGAGGTGGCTGGAGCGCACGCCGCGTTCGAGTTGTCCGCGCAAAGCCTCTTCGTCCGCGCTGACCTCGGCGAGCTGGCGCGAGAACTGCTCCTCGGTGAGTCGCGCCTCCTGCTCCTTCAGCTGCAGGTCGCTGATTCGGCTGCGCAGCGGATCGATTCGCTGTTCGGCACCCAGACGCTCCTGCTCCACCGCACGCAGCTCGGCTTCCAGCCCTTGCTGATCGTCACGCACCTTGGCAAGCGCCTGTTCACGCTCGCCGCGCAAGGCGAGGGCCGTCTGCAACTCCGCCGCCAGCGCGGTTTCGTCGAATCGCGACAGATCGGTATCGAGCTCCGACTGTGCCTGCAGCAGCCTGACGCGTTGTTCCTCGAGCACCTTCAGCGCCGAATCGAGATCCTCGATGCGCTGAGCGCACGTACGCTGATTGAACGAGGCCGATTGCAGTTCCCGTTCGCCATCCTGCAAGGTGCGTCGCTGCACGGCCAGATCGTGCTCGGAGCGTCGAAACGCCGAATCGGCGTCGCGCAGGCGCATATCGATATCCTGATGCTCCTCGCGCAGCCGCTCGACTTCGGCAGTCGCGACTTCGCGCTGTTCGGTCTCGTGTTCGACTTGCCCGGCGATTTCCTTCAGCTCGGCTGCGATCTGCATGCCGCGCTGAGAGGTCCGGTCGAGCTGCTCGGAGAGCCGCAGCATCTCGAGTTCGAGCGTATGCGTTTGCTCCTGCGTGGCCTCGATCTCGGAGCGCAGGGAGGCGATGCGGTTGCGCAGTTCCGTCAGCGCGTTCTCCCGCTCCTCGGCGGCGCCGCGGCGATCGTCGAGAACGGCTTGCTCGGCGGCGATCTGCTCACCGATTTCGTCGATTTCGCGTTGGCGCGACAGCACCCCGTGCAGTTCGCTATCGGGCGCATGAAAGCTCACGCTGTGGCGCGTGAATAGATGGCCTTCGCGCGTCACCAGCGCGACGTTCGCAGGCGCGTCATGCCGCATCTCGAGTGCTGCGGCCGCACTCTCGGCCACGTACACGCCGTCGAGCCATTCCGCCATGACCTTCGCAACGCAGGCATCCAGACAAGTGACGAAGCCGGATAGCGGTCTCAGGCCGCGCCAGCCCTCTGCGGGCCCAGGTTGCATGCCGCTCTCGACACCATCGCTGTAAATGGCGAGCTTGGCCGGCGGGCTCTCGCGCCACCAGGATTGGTCGAGTTCCATGCGCTCGACCGATACCGCATTGAGGCGCTCGTCGAGTACGGCCTCGAGGGCATCCTCCCATCCCTGCTCGATGCGCATCCCCTGCCACGCACGACGGCGTCCGTCGAGGCCGTGTGTCTCCAGCCACGACTTGATGTTCTCCCCACGGGCAAGTCTCGCCTGCAAGGCCTCGAGCGCCGAGCGACGAGCATCCAGAGCCGTGATGCGGGAGGCCGTGGTCTCGACCGATTGCTGCGCTTCCCGGGCGGATTGTTCGTACTGGGGAAGGTCGTCGCGATGAGCGTCCAGCCGGGCGCGCAGTTCCTGCAGTTCATCTTCGTGCGACTGGAATTGCGAGCGCAGCTCGACCAGCGCGCCGTCGTCGGGCACGACGAGCGCATCGCGCTCCTGTTCGAGCCGGCGCGTGCGGCCATCGAGCTGCAGCAGCAGCTTCTCCGCGTGCTCACGGCGGGCATCCTGGACGTGCAGCTGCTGATCGATGCGCGCGCGCTGGTCACGCAGTTCGCGCAAGGTCTCTTGCGCGTCGCGGAAAGCCTCTTCGGTCAGGGGAAGGCGCTCCGATTCGGCGGCCACCCTGCCCATCAGCTCCTCGACCTGAATCGCGGCTTCGTCGAGCTTCGCGCGCCATTCCTCGGCGCTGGTGCGGGACAACTCGAGCTGAGTATTGCAATGCGCCAGATCGGTCTTGACCTGCGAGAACTGGTTCTCGACCCGCGTGCGGCTCGTGCGCAGGAACTGCAGCTGCTGCTCGAGGCGAGCCACCTCGGATCCTGCCTGAAAGAACTCTCCTTGCGCGGCCGATACCACGTCGCTTGCGGCATAGAAGCGCACGCGCAAATCTTCGGCGCGCTTCTCGGCCTCGCGCAGTTTGGCGATTTCCGCTTCCAGATCCAGCGTGGCACGTTCCAGATCCCGACTCACCCGATTGCGCTGCGAGCCGGCCTCCTGCTTGCGGACCAGCCACAACAGCTGGTGCGCGTTGTTGAGCGCATCCTGGAGTTCGCGGTACTTCGCCGCGACCTCGGCCTGGGCCTGAAGGTGCTCCAGCTGCTTCTCGAGCTCCTCGCGGATGTCGGTGACCCGCTGCAGATTGTCTCGGGTGTCGCCGATCCGCAGCTCGGTTTCGCGGCGGCGTTCCCGATACTTCGATACGCCGGCGGCCTCTTCGAGAAACACGCGCAGCTCTTCGGGCTTCGCCTCGATGATCTTGGAGATCATCCCTTGCTCGATGATGCCGTAAGCCCGCGCCCCGACCCCGGTGCCGAGAAAGAGATCGGACACGTCTCGACGGCGCACGTGAATACCGTTGATGTAGTACTCGGAGGCGCCTTCCCGTTCGAGCACCCGCTTGATCGCGATCTCGCCGTACTTCGACCATTCTCCGGACACCTTGCCCAGATGGTTGTCGAAGATCAGTTCGACCGCGGCGCGGTTGCCTTGCTTGCGATCGCCGGCACCGTTGAAGATCACGTCCTGCATCGTTTCGCCGCGCAGATGTCGCGCCGAACTCTCGCCGAGCACCCAGCGAACCGCATCGATTACGTTTGACTTGCCGCATCCGTTCGGGCCGACCACACCGACGATCTGTCCGGGGATGGGGATGTGTGTCGGGTCGACGAACGACTTGAACCCGGCGAGCTTGATTTCCTTGAGGCGCAAGAGAGTGCTTCTGGAGTTCTGGAATTATAATGAGGCCGCTGTAATGCTTGCCTGGCTACGCGTGTCGAACGTGCGACGGGAGTCCCGCATTCGTGAATCGCGCTCCTCGGACTGCATGCGCGGGTCGTCGAGCAGGCGGGATTTTAACCGATTTACTCTGGCTGTTAACCTAGAACTCAAAGATGGCAACACGATCAAGCCGACGCCTGGAAACCTTCCCCAATCCGCAGCCCGGACGCGATTACCGCATCCACATGCAGATTCCGGAGTTTACGTGCCTTTGCCCCAAGACCGGGCAACCGGATTTCGCCACCCTCGAACTCGACTACATTCCCGACCGCACTTGCGTCGAGCTGAAGAGCCTCAAGCTCTACGTCTGGTCGTATCGCAATCAAGGCGCGTTTCACGAGGCGGTCACCAACCGCATCCTGGACGATCTCGTCAAGGCGGTGGCGCCGCGCTTCATGCGACTGACCGCGCGCTTCTTCGTGCGGGGCGGCATCTTCACCACGGTGACCGTGGAGCAGCGCAAGAGCGGATGGTCCCCGGCGGAGCCTGTACTGCTCGCACCCATTGCAGCGGAAGCCAGCACGCGCGGGTAGATGCTTGCGAGCCAGGCGCATCATCGCTGTGCTGTCCCTCGCCCTGGGCATGCTCCCGGCGGCGCGGGGCGCGACCGAGGCGCCCACTGCGGTCGTCGCACGCATCGATGGCGAAGAGATGCGCTGCGGTGCACCCGTTTCCGAGCCCGTCTGCGCGCGCACGCTGCTGCGGACGCTTCAGAACCGTGCTCAGCGAGCCTACATCGCCCGTTACAAACTGCACGCGACCGATGCCGAGATCGAGGAACTGCGCGCATACAACCGTGCCTTCGAGGCACACGATCGAACCCAGCGGGCGCGCAAGCTGAGGGAACTCGACACTCGCCTGAGCGATGTCGCGCTGTCTCCCGACGACCGGGCTCGCCTGCAGAGTTTTCGCACCGTCCTCGCCCGGCTGGCGCGTTACGAGGCCGATGTGGACGCCGGCATCGAATCCGTCGAACCTGTGCCTGAGGAAGCGCTCAGGAACTGGGTCGAGCGATCCAAGCTCGATCAGGCGCTTTATCGCCAGTACGGGGGGATAATCGGCGTCGCGCCGGCCGGGCTTTACCCGCACGGTGCGCGAGCCGCCTTGATCGTCGACTATCTCGCCGGCTGCGATTGCGAGTTCGTCGACAGGCGGTTGGAGCCGCGGCTGCGAGCCGAGCTCGCCGATTCGCCTCGCATGATATTCAAGGGCGCATCGCCGGACTTCACGCCGTTCTGGAAGCGCGCCATCGCACCTTCTTATATGCGGGATTGATGCCCCGTTTGGGCTTTGCCGGGACGGGGCGGCTCGTGAAATCCAGTGCATGGCCTGCATGCGCGCCCATATAATCGGACCTTTCCGATCCCGGGCGAGCCTGTAGTGAATCCCAGCCTGAACCTGCTGCAACCGTATGCTTTCGAACGCCTGACAGAACTGCTGCATGGCGTCGAACCCAACCCTGCCTACAGCCCGATCAAGCTCTATATCGGCGAGCCTAAGCATCCGACGCCGCCCTTCATCCGCGAAGCGCTGACCGCTTCCCTGGACGGTCTCGCGATCTACCCGACGACGCTCGGCCTGCCGTCGCTGCGCAACGCCATCGCAGGCTGGATGCGCGCTCGCTATGGCATCGGCGATGTCGATGCCGCGACCCAGGTGATTCCGGTCAACGGCAGCCGCGAGGCGTTGTTCGGCATCGCGCAGGCGGTCATCGACCGCAGCCGTCCCGATCCGGTGGTCGTGATGCCCAACCCCTTCTACCAAATCTACGAAGGCGCGGCCTTGCTCGCGGGTGCGCGTCCGGAGTTTCTGCATTCGCTGCCGGACAAGAACTACGCGCTCGACATCGAGCAGTTGCCGGACGCCGTATGGGCGAAAACGCAACTCGTCTACGTGTGCTCGCCGGGCAACCCCACCGGCACGGTCATGACCCTCGCCGACTGGCGCCGCCTGTTCGAACTCTCCGACCGCTACGGCTTCGTGATCGCTTCCGACGAGTGCTACTCGGAAATCTACTTCGAGGAAGGCGCCGCGCCGCTGGGTGGCATGCAGGCGGCGCACCAACTCGGTCGCCACGGCTATCCGCGGCTCATCATCTTCTCCAGCCTCTCGAAGCGCTCCAACTCGCCAGGCTTGCGCTCCGGCTTCGTCGCCGGCGATGCCGCGATCCTGAAGCCCTACCATTTGTATCGAACCTATCAGGGCGGGGCGATGCCCCCGGCGAATTTCGCGGCCAGCGTGGTCGCGTGGGAGGACGAGAAGCACGTCATCGAGAACCGTCGCCTCTACCGCGAAAAGTTCGATGCGGTGCTGGAGGTGTTCGGAACCGATGTGCCCGCGGAACGCCCCGAGGCTGCCTTCTACCTTTGGATCCGCACGCCCATCGCCGATACGGCCTTCGCCCGCCGGTTGTACGCGGAATACAATGTCAGCGTGCTGCCGGGAAGCTTCATGGCGCGAACCGCCCGCGGGATCAACCCCGGCGAGAACTTCGTTCGCATCGCGCTGGTGGCATCCACCGCGGAATGTGTCGATGCAGCAACCCGAATCCGTGAATTCTGGAAAGGTCTGTAGAACTCATGAACCAGCTCCAATCGATCATCGAAGAAGCATTCGAGCAGCGGGCCGCCATTACGCCGGCAAGCGCCACGGCGTCCGTGCGTGAGGCCGTCAACACGGTCATCGACCAACTCGATCGCGGCGAATTGCGCGTGGCCGAGAAATCCGGCGCGGACTGGATCACGCATCAGTGGATCAAGAAGGCCGTTCTGCTGTCGTTCCGGCTCGAGGACAACGCAGTAGTCGAAGGCGGCGGAACGCGTTACTTCGACAAAGTGGCCTCGAAGTTCGCGACCTACGATCACGAGCGCTTCGCGCGGGAAGGCTTTCGCGTCGTTCCGCCCGCGATGGCGCGACGCGGCGCGTATATCGCCCGCAACGTCGTGCTGATGCCGTCCTACGTCAACATCGGTGCCTATGTCGACGAGGGCACGATGGTGGACACCTGGGCCACCGTGGGTTCCTGCGCCCAGATCGGACGCAATGTGCATCTCTCGGGCGGCGTGGGGATCGGCGGCGTGCTCGAACCGCTGCAGGCCAATCCGACCATCATCGAGGACGACTGCTTCATCGGCGCCCGCTCGGAGATCGTCGAAGGCGTGGTGATCGGAGCGGGCAGCGTCGTCTCCATGGGCGTGTTCATCAGCCAGAGCACCCGAATCTACAATCGCGAAACCGGTGAAACGAGCTTTGGCCGCGTACCGCCCGGCTCGGTGGTCGTCGCGGGTTCCCTGCCCTCCGCGGACGGCAAGTACGCTTTGTCCTGCGCGGTGATCGTGAAGCAGGTGGACGCCAAGACGCGCGCAAAGACGAGCATCAACGAACTGCTGCGCGGCGTGTGACGGACTAGCAAGGGGGGCGCCCGCCCCGGCACCAGCCTTCAGGCTCAGCCACAGGGCGCCGTAACTACAGAGCGTTTGATCGCGCGTATTCGAACCGTAGCGCTTTCGGGAAGAAGTTATGGTACTCACCCCCCTGTTCAAACTCATGTCGGACAAGCAGGCCTCCGACATGTTCTTCACCGCCGGCTGCCCGATCCAGATCAAGATCCAGGGCGAGGTGATGCCGATCAACACGCAGGTCCTCGACGCCAGTTCCGTTCGCAAGATGGCGTACGACTGCATGACGCCGGAGCAGATCGAAACCTTCGAAAGGGATCTGGAGATCAATTTCTCCCTCGTCGAGTCGGGCGTGGGCAGTTTCCGGGTCAACGTGTTCAAGCAGCGTGGCGCCGTGGCCATGGTCATACGTCACATCAAGGTCAACATCCCCACCGTCGAAGAACTGCGCCTGCCGCAGATCCTCAAAGAGGTGGTCATGGAAAAGCGCGGGCTCATCATGGTGGTGGGCTCCACCGGATCGGGCAAGTCGAGCACCCTCGCCTCGATGATCAATCACCGCAATCAGACCAAATCCGGGCACATCCTCACCATCGAGGATCCGATCGAGTTCATGTATCGGCACGCGAAGAGCATCGTCAATCAGCGCGAGATCGGGATCGACACGCGCTCCTACGAGAACGCATTGGTCAATGCCATGCGCGAAGCGCCCGATGTGATTCTGATCGGCGAGTGCCGCGACCGCGAGACGTTCCAGGCCGCCCTCGCCTATGCCCAGACGGGACACCTCTGCCTCACCACGGTGCATGCGAACAACAGCTACTACGCCCTGAATCGAGTCATCAACTTCTTCCCGCACGACGCGCGCGGCAGCCTGCTCATGGATCTGTCGGTCAGTCTGCGCGCGATCATTTCGCAACGACTGGTGCGCGACGTGCACGGCAAGCTGTGTCCGGCCTCCGAGATTCTCCTCAACACCAAGCACATCCAGGAGTTGATCAAGAACGGCGAGATCAATCAGATCAAGGACGCGATGGAGCAAAGCCTCGCACCGGGCTGTCAGACATTCGAGCAGGCCCTCCACAAGCTGTACAGCCAAGGCGTGATTTCGCATGAAGAAGCGCTCGCCAATGCCGATTCGGCCACGAATCTCGCTTGGCTGATCAACAATTCCAAGGCCTCGGAGACCTCGGCGGCGACGCAGTCCAGAACCAGCGACGATCTGTCGAGCATTCGCCTGAACCTCTAGGCATGCCGAGTCCGCCACTCGTTGCTGCATCGAATCGCACGCCGATTGCAGTTGCAGGGCACCCTCACCCTCATCCGCCCACGACACGAATGCATGCAGCCGAGCTGACGCACCCGACCAGGCCCGCCGGCATCACGGGAGGGCCGACCCTCGCTGCCTCGCAGGCGACGTCCTCAAGTCTCGAAACACCCGCGCGGCGGTTCGATTCGCTGCAGCACGAGCACGCATGAATAACGATACGTCCACGCACCTCGGCTCGCTCAATCACGGCTCCGCGTTCCATGCCGCTTCGCAGCATCTGCGCACCGTGCGCGATCTCGTCCGCTTCGCCGTCTCCCGTTTCACCGAGGCGAACCTGACTTACGGACATGGCTGCGAAACCGCGCTCGACGAAGCGGTTTATCTCGTCTGCCACAGGCTGGCGCTGCCGCTCGACCACGCGGGCACCTTTCTAGACGCGCGCCTGCTCCCGGCCGAGATCGACCAGGTGCTCCAACTGCTGCAGCGACGCGTCCTCGAACGCCGCCCCGCGGCTTACCTGACCCACGAAGCCTGGATCGGCTCGTACCGCTTCTACGTCGACGAACGGGCGATCGTGCCCAGATCCTACATCGGGCACTGGTTGGCCGGCGATCTCTCGCCCTGGATTCCCGAGCCGGATCGAATCGCCGACGTACTGGAGTTGTGCACCGGGTCGGGCTGCCTTGCCATCGTCCTGGCCCACGTGATGCCCGAGGCTTGCATCGACGCCGTCGACGTCTCGCCCGCAGCGCTGGCAGTGGCCCGACGAAACGTGGCCGACTACGACTTGGCGGGGCGCATCCGCCTTCTCGAGGGCGATCTGTACGCGCCCTTGGGCGACGACGCGCAGTACGATCTGATCGTCTCGAACCCGCCCTACGTGACCGAGCGGGCGATGGCCGTACTGCCCGAAGAATATCGACACGAGCCGCGTCTCGCCCTCGCCGGCGGCGAAGACGGCCTCGATCTGGTGCGTCGCATTCTCGCGAGTGCGGCGGATTTTCTTGCGCCGCAGGGCCTGCTCGTCATGGAAGTAGGTCACGCACGCGAGAGCGTGGAGGCCGCCTTCCCGTTCACGCCGTTTACCTGGCTGGAGATCGACGGGGCGGACGACGCGGTTTTCGTGTTGCGTCGAGAGGAGTTGCCCCCGCTCGGCGATTCGGCTTAGGCCCCGGTGGCGTCCCGGCCCGAGGCGCCTTCGAACGTGTATCGCGGATCCGGGGCTCACCGGATCTCGCCTCGCCTTCCCTATCCGACGCCGGTCGGGCCGCAGCATGACGAGCCCTTCCTCTGTCAGCCTCCGCGAGGCGGCGCAGCGGTCTTTCCACCACCGGCCGGGCTTCGCCGCTTTCTTCGCGCTCGAGACGAATCAGCGCCTGCTTGACTTCGCTCGGATCCAGTCGCAGCCACTGACCGCGCTTGACTCGCGAGGGAAGCTCGAAGGGCCCGAAGGCCGTGCGCATCAGTCGGCTCACGGTGAAGCCGACGGCGGCGAACAATCGGCGCACCAGCCGGTTGCGGCCTTCGCGAACACGTACCCTATACCAGCGATTGGTGCCCTCGCCGCCTTGCGCTTCGACGACTTCGAAGCGGGCAGGCCCGTCATCGAGAGGAATGCCGCTCTTGAGACTGCGGATCTGCTCGGCACCGAGTTCTCCGACGATACGCACGGCATAATCGCGCCGTGCGCTGTAGCGTGGGTGCGTCAGTCGATTGGCGAGTTCGCCCGAGTCGGTGAAGATCAGCAGACCGCAGGTGTTGAAGTCGAGCCGACCGACCGCCAGCCAGCGCCCTCGCTTCACCATCGGTACGCGATCGAATACGCTGGGGCGGCCCTCCGGGTCGTCCCGAGAAACGATCTCGCCTTCGGGCTTGTGATAGAGGAGGATCTGCGGTTCACCCTCCTTGCTCGCCCGCACCCGGCCGATGAGCTTGCCGCCCACCATGATCCAATCGGTGTCCGCGACGCGCGCTCCCAGCTTGGCGATCCGGCCGTTGACGGTGACTTGGCCCGACTCGATCAGTTCTTCCATGGCACGACGCGATCCCAACCCGGTTTCGGCCAGCCGCTTCTGCAGCTTGACCGTGCCTGCTTCCGACTCGTGGGCCCTCGTCGAGTGCTTCGGATGGCTGTCAGGGAATTCGTCTCGCTCCGAAGAGAATCTTTCCGGAGCGCCTCGAGGCGTCGATGGACGCGGCCCTCTCGCATTCGGCCTGCGAGTTCCCGCCGCGGCCGCCGTCGAGCCACTGTCGCGTCCAGGTCGGGCATCCCGGCGAGCGGTCGGTCGGTTTCTCGGCTTGCGTAAGGGGGAGTTCATTTGAATCGTGTGCAGTCCACTGAGGAGAGGGCGCTCGCGATAGGCGGGCAAGCGAGGCAGGAAACTGTCCCGGCCGCGAGCATAGCAGATAAGCGTCGCCTGACCCGGCCCTCTCGCCTCAGCGCACCCGCGCAATGTGGCGACAAAGTGCTGCGACCCCATCCAGTATTCGCGACGTATGCCGGTGCAGCAGGCTCGGATCGACAGTCGACAGATGACCGCCACGCACGGCACGCAGACTGCGCCATTGCGTCCACGCCGCGAGCGCCTCCCCTTGGTCGCCCGAGGTGGCGATCACAATCGCGTCCGGATCCGCCAGCAAGACAGCCTCCCGATCCAGGCGCGGTGTTCCGACTTTCAAGTGCGCGAACACGTTGTCCGCACCGCAGACACCCAAGGCGTCGTCGATGACATGCCGTGCATTCACCGTCAGCAGAGGTTCCCCCCAAACCTGATAGAACACCCGCACCCGCCTCGCACCTTGCGTACTGCGCCGAAGCTCGCTCAGACGCAGGCGAAAGCTCTCCGCTCGCAAACGCGATGATCGCTCGCTGCCCGCCAGAATGCCCAGACGCTCGATCGTCCGCGCGATCGCCTCGAGGCGGTCGGGTTCGTTGAGAAAAACGGGCAGGCCCATCCGTTTCAGCCGTTCGACCTGCCCCTTGGGACTGCCGCTGGCCCAGGCCACCACCAGATCGGGCTGCAGCATCGCAATGGCTTCCAGATCGAGTGCACGTGCATCCCCTATGCGAGGCAGCCGGCGCGCTTGCTCGGGATAGTCGCTGTAGGCCACGACACCCACCACCCGCTCGCCCGCGCCGGCTTCGAACAGCAATTCAGTCAGATGCGGCGCGAGCGAGACGATGCGCCGCGCCGGTTCAGGCAATCGAACCGTTGTTCCGGTGTCATCGTCGACGCTGACCGCGGCTTGCGCCATCGCGCTGGCAAGCACCACGGCCACGCCCAGGAACAGGCCGCGCAGCAGCCGAGTCGCGGCGCCCGCTACCACCGGGGCAGGAACGCTCTGCGGCTTGCGTCGGAGCATTCTTCGAGCGCGAACCCGAACACATCGGACAAGCGCTGCGCACGCAGCACCTCGCTCGCCGTTCCCGCATGGGTGCGGCCATCGCCGTACAAGAGCAAGGCATGCGTCGCGAATCGCGCCGCCAGGTTGTATTCGTGCGTTGCGATCACGGCAGCCCTGCCCGCTCCCGTCGCCGCCGCCGACAGATGCCGAAACAGCGCGACCTGATGCACGAGATCCAGATGCGTAGTGGGCTCGTCGAGCAGAAAGAGCTTGGGATCCTGCGCCAAGACGGCCGCTACCGCGACCCGCTGTCGTTCCCCGCCCGACAAACTCATCACGTCGCGTGTTGAAAGATGGGCGATGTCCATGCACTGCATGGCGGCCTCGACGCACGCGTTGTCGTACACCCCGGGCCAGCCGAAGCGCCCCAAGTGCGGATGGCGCCCCAGCAGCACGCTGTCGACGACGCTGGCACTGAAGGCGTAGCTCTGGCCTTGGAGCAGAATCGCGCGGCGGCGCGCGGCCGAGAGCGGACTCCAATCCCGCATGGGACGCCCTTCGAGCCAGACCTCGCCCTCATCGGCGAGCCGCAGGCCCGCGAGCGTGCGCAGAAGGGTCGACTTGCCGCTGCCGTTGGGGCCGAGCACGCACCAGAACTCGCCTTCGCGGACGTCGAGTTGCAGCCTTCGTATCAGCGTACGCGCACCCGCCCGCAGCCCAAGGTCTAGCACATCGAGGAGGATCGCCTTGCTCATCGCCCGGACGATCCCCGGCCGAGTATCCACATGAACGCGGGCGCGCCCAATACGGCCATGACAGCCCCCACCGGGAGTTGCATCGGCGCCACCACCGTCCGTCCCAGCGTGTCGGCAAGCGTCAGCAGCCCACCGCCTGCCAGCGCGCTGGCAGGCAGCAGAAAGCGTTGATCGTTGCCGAACACCAGCCGCAATGCGTTGGGAACGATCAGACCGACGAAGCCCACCGTCCCGATCGTGGTGACCGCGAGCGCCGTTGCGCTCGATGCGAGCAGCATGACGAGAACACGGGTTCGCTTCACCGATACCCCGAGGGCGTGCGCGGTCTGCACCCCGTGGGTCAGCACGTTGAGATCCCGCGCCAGAAAAACGCAGAGCATCACGACGAGGACCAATCCCGCCAGCGGCACCACGAAATCGACCGCTCCGTCCAGATCGCCCATCAGCCAGAACAGCAGGCCGCGCAGACTCGCATCGGGGGCAAGCGCAAGAATGAGCGTGATGAGCGCAGCCCAACCGGTCGCCAGCGCGACCCCGATCAGCAACAAGCGCAGCGGATCGTCGGCGGCGGCCCCCGAGGCCCGGCCGACAAAGCTTTCACGGCCGAACCAAAGCACCATCGCGACGGACGTCAAGGCCCCCGTCCAGGCGGCCCCCAGCACCCACACACTGCCCATGCCGAACGCCATCGCGCTTAACGCCCCCACGCCGGCGCCCCCGGCAAGACCGAGCACGTAGGGATCCGCCAGGGGGTTGCGCAGCAGTACCTGCATGAGCGCCCCCGCGACCGCGAGGAGCCCCCCGCAAGCAAAAGCTGTCCACGCCCTCGGCAAACGCAATCCGAGCACCACATCGGCATACAACGACGATCGGCCATCCGCCAGCGCCTGCCAGGTTCGCTGCGGCGACCAACCGTCGGTGCCGCTGGTCAACGCCAGCAGCACCGCGGTGCAGGCGAATACGAGCATGCCTCCGAGAGAGCCCAGCGCGCGCGCCCGAGTCATTGTGCTCAGAGCCCCTTGTATTCCAGCCCGATCCAGAAAGAGCGTTCGGGCAGCGGATACGCATTGAACCGGTCGGACACGAACTGACTGCGAACGGCATAGGCGAAGTACTTGCGATCGAACAGATTGTTTACGCCCAGGGTGGCCGTGAACGGGCCGACTCGATGCTCGAGCTTGAGGTCCGCGGTGGTGTAGGCCGAAATGCGTCGGTAGAACGTGTTGCCTTCATCGTTATCCATGTACTGCGCGCCCACGGCATGCAGTTCGGCCCGCACGCGGGTATCGGCCGTCATGCGCCAGTTCGCCGCAAGATCCAGCTTGTGTCGCGGCACGAGAGGCACGGTGCGTCCGGAAATCGCGACGGTGTTCAAGACGCCCTCGGTAAAGCGGGCGCGCGTCAACGCGTAGGCGGTGCTCAGATCGATGTCCCGGGTAAGCGAATGCCGGATCTCGACCTCGAGGCCGTCGCGCCGCAACGGCGGCAGATTACGATTGCCCACGCCGGTCGAGAACGGATCGAGATGGATCTCGTCCTTCACCTCCATCCGAAACAACGATGCACGCAGCCAAGGCGCCTTGCGGCCGACGACCACGCCCACTTCATGCGTGCGGGCGCTCTGCGGGCGCAGGAACTGGAACTGCGGGGCGAAGGTGGGCGAAGTCTCGTAGATCTCATCCACGTTGGCGAAGCGGAAGCTTCTCCCCGTGCGCAGGATCGCATCGGTCTGCTCCGAGACGCCGATCCGCAGCCCGGCTTCGTAGGCGCTTGCACGAGCATCTTCCCTCCCCGCCGGCGCTGCCGAGCCGAACGCGCCTGGCGCACCCGGATCGTAGATGTCACCGGCGCTCAATTTTCGGCGCTCGCGACGCAGCCCCGCATTGACGGCGACTCGTTCCGAGACTTGCACCGTATCGAGCAGATAAAACGCGCGGGTGTCCTGGTTGGCGCCCACTGTGTTGATCGGCCGCCCGATATTGGACGGCTGATTCGAGCGCCTCAACGTGTAGTCCCACTTAGCCAAGTCCAGGCCCGCGACGATGGAATGCCGGCCGCCCAGGCCATCGCCCTGCCAGCGAAACCGCGGCTGCATGCTGAGGACGTCGAGATCGATGCTTCGGTAGTCGGGAAATCCGCCGAAGTCGAAATACGAGTGCTGCGACTTGTCGCGGTAACCCATGCCGAGAGCAAACTCGCCGGCCCCCAGCTGCCAGCGCAGATCGAGCGCGAGATGATTGCCATCGCGCTGAGCGTAGTCGAGCGGCGTCGCCGCGCCTCGACGGTTGCTCGACAGCAAATCGATGCCTGCGCTGGGCTGGACCAGTCGCGCGCCGGGCAAACGAATGCCTTGCCTGTCTATGCCCAGGCGCAAATTTGCGTCGGCGGCGGTGCCGGTCCAGCTGCCGCTCACCGTGAGATTGGACTGGCGCGACCGATTGTTGTCTCGATATCCGCCCGACTCGTAGTTGCGCGCGTGGGCGTACAGTCCGACGTTGTCGGCGAAGAGATTCAGCCCTGCGCTCAAGTCTCGGGTATCCCAGCTGCCGAATCTGACCCCCGCGGTGACGCGATTGCCATCGCGGGCAGGATGGCGTGTGACGATGTTGATGACACCGGCACTCGCACCGTCGCCGTATTGGACCGATCCGCTGCCCCGCAGAACTTCGATGCGCTCGATCGTTCCCAGCGGAATCGAAGACCACTGCACGCCCGACATGTCGATGTCGTTCAGCACGCGACCGTCGACCAACACCAGCGTATTCTGTCCCGCAGCGGCACCGAACCCTCGCATGTCGATCGTGCTGAGGGCACCGTCGTTGCCGTAGAGATCGCGCATCGCGATACCGGCGCGCGAGCCGAGCAATTCGGGCAGCGTGCGTGCGGTGCTGCGAACGATCTCGTCCGCCTGTATGACGCTCGCGTTCACCGGGAGCCGGTCGACGGAATCCGTGAACCGGGTCGCGGAGACGATGATCTCCGGCGTGTAGGCGAGCTGCGCTGGGGTGCTCGTACTGAAGGAAAAACCGATCATGGCAGGCGCCCATAGGGCGAGCCGCCATCGCTTAGCTGAAGTCAATTCAACACTCCCTCGTCCGCCGACCCGCGGACATCACATGGAATAGAAGTGAAGAGGAGAGGATGCGCGCCACGCCGTCCAGACGAGCAAGCATGCGGCGACCACCCGCGCCAGCTTCACTGCGATCCTGGGCCGGTATCCGGGCTGACAAGTCTTGGTGCGACGCCTTCCCACGGCAGCTGCCGCAGTGGCTGCGAGCCTCGAAGGGCTCGTCGTGTCGCACCCGCACTTGCTTACCGTTGCGGGGGCAGCACAGGTTGCCGGCGTTGGCCGGTCCCTGTTTCCCGTTTAACGCTCGTCGTGACAACGAGCGCACCGAGGACGAGCGATTATAGCGCTCGCCCATCGCGCCTTGTATCGGGTTCGCGAAACTCTGAGCAGCGACTACAATCAGCATCCTCCGAAGCGCGGTGACCTGCCGCCGCTTCGTCCAACGGAACGGAAATCACATGAGCGAACGAATCGTGATCGTCGGCGCGGGCCATAGCGCGGGAGTGGCTGTGGCGAGCTTGCGCGAGCATGGCTACACCGGGGAGATCGTCGTCGTCGGCGACGAAGCTTACGGGCCCTATCAGCGCCCGCCTCTATCGAAGAATTTTCTCGCCGGCCAGATGAGCGTGGAGCAGCTGCAGCTCAAGCCTGCCAAGTTCTATCAGGAACGGGCGGTGGAGTTTCGTCTGAACACCCGTGTGGAAGGCATCGATCGCGAACGCCGGGAAGTCTCGCTGAACGGCGAAGCCCTGCCCTATTCCAAGCTCCTGCTGGCAACGGGCAGCCGAGTGCGCCGACTCGATGTGCCGGGAGCAACGCTCGCCGGCGTCCATTATTTGCGCACGATCGCCGATGTGGAGGCGATCCGCGCGCAGATGTCGCCGGGCAAGCGGCTGGTGGTCGTAGGCGGCGGCTACATCGGGCTCGAGGCGGCCGCGATTGCCGTCAAGGCCGGATTGCAGGTCACCGTCCTGGAGGCCGCGAGCCGGATCCTCAGCCGCGTGAGCGGTCCGCCGACCGCTCAGTTCTTCGCCGACGAACACGCCAGACAAGGCGTCGACATCCGATGCGATGCCGGGGTAATGGCGATGGAGGGCAAGGAGCGCGTGAGCGCGGTCGTGAGTACCGGGGGCCCAGTCGAGGCCGACCTCGTGATCGTCGGCGTGGGGATCGAACCGAACGTCGAACTGGCTGCCGCCGCCGGGCTTGCCTGCGACAACGGGATCATCGTCGACGAATTCACCCGCACGGCCGACGAGCACATCCATGCCGCCGGCGACTGCACCAACCATCCCAACAAGCTGCTCGACCGTCGGCTGCGCCTGGAGTCGGTGCAAAATGCCGTCGATCAGGCACGCGCCGCCGCCTCCAACCTATGCGGAAAGCCGCTGGCCTACGGCGAACTGCCGTGGTTCTGGTCGAACCAGTACGACCTGCGGCTGCAGATCGCGGGTTTGTCGCAAGGCTACGACGAGGCGGTCCTGCGCGGGGATCCCGCGGCGCGAACCTTCAGTGTGATGTATCTGCGCGGCGGCAAACTGATTGCCGCCGACACGGTAAGCGCACCGCGCGACCATCTGGCCTTTCGCAAGCTGATCGCGGCGGGCGGCGAGGTGGACGCGGCCAAGCTTGCCGATCCGAGCGTGCCCTTGGGCTGATGCAATCGCGCCAGGGCGGCTGCGTGGATCACACGGACCGGCGCTCGATCACGGCACGGGCGAGCGTGCCGCTGTCGACATGCTCGATCTCGCCACCCACGGGCAGCCCGCGTGCGATGCGCGTGACCTTGATGCCGCGGCTCGCAAGCATCTCGCTGATGAAGTGGGCTGTCGCTTCGCCTTCGTTGGTGAAGTTGGTCGCGAGCACGACTTCTTTCACGAGACCGTCGGCCGCCCGCTGCAGCATGCGATCGAGGTGAATGTCCTTGGGGCCGATGCCGTCCAGCGGCGACAAGCGCCCCATCAACACGAAATAAAGGCCGCCGTAGCATTGCGCCTGCTCGAGCATGAGCAGATCCGCCGGGGTTTCGACCACACACAGGAGGCTCGCGTCGCGCTGCGCCGAACTGCACAAACCGCAGACGTCGGTTTCGCTGAAGCTGTTGCAGCGCTCGCAGTGACGCACTGCCTCGAGGACACGGTTGAGCGCCGCGCCCAGGCGTGCGGCGCCGGCGCGATCTCGCTGCAGCAAATGGAACGCCATGCGCTGAGCCGACTTCGCGCCCACGCCGGGAAGGCAGCGAAACGCGGTGATCAGCTCCTCCAGGCTCGGCGGATTCTTCATTCCGTCACCGCAGGCGAGGTCGTTCGTGCCGGCATGCCTAGAAGGGCATCTTCATGCCCGGCGGCAGATTCAAGCCGCTGGTGAAACCCGCCATCTTCTCCTGCGAAGTGGCCTCGGCCTTGCGTACGGCATCGTTGAAGGCCGCGGCGACCAGGTCTTCGAGCATGTCCTTGTCGTCGGCCAGCAGGCTCGGATCGATGGTGACGCGCTTCACATCGTTGCGACACGTCATGACGATCTTGACGAGCCCGGCGCCCGACTGCCCTTCCACCTCGATGGACGCCAAACTCTCCTGGACTTTGCGCATGTTCTCCTGCATCTGCTGCGCCTGCTTCATGAGCTGCCCCAAACCGCCTTTCATCATGACTAACCTCTGCTTTCGCGCTGCGACTCAGCGCTTTGGTTTGATCGAATCAGGGACTACCCGGGCACCGAAATCGTCGACCAACTCGCGAACGAACGGGTCGGCGTCGAGCGACTGCGCCGCGCTCGCCAGCTTGTTGCGTCGCGCCTGGTCGTCGATCTGAGCAGGCGTCTGGCCCTTGGGCTCGGCGATATCGATCCTGAGACGCACGCTGCGGCCCAAGTGTTCCTCGACCGCCGCACGCAATCGCTCCTGCGGACCTTTGTCGGCCAGATGCTTGTGGGCGGGAGCCAGTCGAAGTGCGACGACTTCGCCCTCCTCTCCCGTCAGCTCGCAATTGTGCGCCAGCTGACGTGTCATTCCGGTCAGTTTCAGCGCCGAGAGCAGACGAGACCAGTCGCCGATCGGCCCCGCCGCAGCCGCGCGCTCCATCATGGGTGCGGGGTTGGCGGCCGTCGCCGCAGGCGCCGCGGCCGAATCCACCGGCGGCTCGCTCGATGGCTGCGCCGGGCGCTGTGGCGCGGGACGCACAGGCTGCGATGCGCGCGCGGTCGCAGGCAACGCGGATTCCGACTGCGGCGCAAAGGCGAGCATCCGCATCAAGGTCATGGTGAAGCCGGCGTACTCGTCGGGCGCGAGCACGATGTCTGCCCGCCCCTGCTGGGTGATCTGGTAGTAGAGCTGAACCTCCTCGGCACTGAACCGATCGGCCAGCGCGCGTACGACGCCAGGGTCGCCCTCTTCGGGAGCCACTGCGGACGGAACGATCTGCGCCAGCGCAATTCGATGCCAGAGCGCGCCGAGTTGCTGCAAGGCTTGTTCGAATGCGATCCCGTGCGCCGCCATCTCGTCGGCCTGAGCAATCATCGCAGGGCCGTCGTGCGCGGCCAAGGACTCGATGAGCTTGACCAGATGCTCCCGGCCGACCAGCCCCAGCATCGCCGTGACTGCGTGCTCATCGACCTTGCCGCCGCCGTGAGCGATGGCCTGATCGAGCAGCGAGAGCGCATCGCGCAGGCTCCCTCGCGCGGCGCGCGCGATCGCCGCGACGCCCGCGACCTCGAACGCAACGCCTTCGCGCTCCAGGATCTCTGCCAGGCGGGCTCGTATCTGGTCCGCAGGAATCTGACGCAGGCTGAACTGCAGGCATCGGGACAAGACCGTCACCGGGACCTTTTGCGGATCGGTCGTCGCCAGCACGAACTTGACATGCTCCGGCGGCTCCTCGAGCGTCTTGAGCATCGCATTGAAGGAGTGGCCGGAGAGCTGATGGACTTCGTCGATCACGTAGATCTTGTAGCGGCCGGCGGTCGGCGCATAGAGCGCGTTCTCGAGCAGATCGCGCATCTTGTCGACCTGGGTATTCGAGGCTGCATCGACCTCGAGCAGATCGACGAAGCGACCGGCGTCGATCCCCAGGCAAGCGCTGCATTTGCCGCAGGGCGTTGCGCTCACGCCTAGTTCGCAGTTGAACGCTTTGGCCAGGATCCTGGCGAGCGTGGTCTTGCCCACACCGCGCGTTCCGGTGAAGAGGTACGCATGGTGCAGCCGCTGCGCGCCCAGCGCATTGGTAAGCGCCTGAACCACGTGCTCCTGGCCCACCAGTTCAGCGAAGGTCTTCGGTCGCCATTTGCGCGCCAGCGCCTGGGTCATGATCGTTTGCTTGTGCTCAATCGGCCTGCGTTCTCGCTGCGCCGAACCTGCATTCGGCTAGAAGTTGTATTGCAGGCGGACTTGATGAAAGTTGATGCCGTGGTTCGGCTTCTTGATGCCGGCATTCGAAAGATGCTGATATCGATAGCCCAGGTCGAAAGCGTGCCTGGGACCGAAGCGTATTCCCAGCCCCAGATGATCCCCGAACTGAAACATGGTGCTGAACCGGCGATGCTGGCTGACGGAGGTCTCCGACAACAGATGCACACCGATGGCGGCTTCGGCATAGGGGGCGATCGCGCCTGGATGGGTCTGCTGCAGTCGAAAGACCGGTGTCAATCCGATCTCGGTGATGCTGCTGTTCGTGCGTCGTGGGCTGTCGTTCGACCAATGCCCGAAGTCGACTTCCCAGTAGCCGCCGATGTTCCAGTTGGCACCCAGTGCCCAGCGCTTGGTCCAATTCCACTGCAAGCCGATACGGGCGATGTCCACCGACGCATTCGCGGAATTGGAAGTGCCGATTTCCAGTGAGATGCCGTCCACGGCGCGCGCCGCAGGCGCAAGCGCGAGCAAAGCGATGAACACACCGAGCGCACGTGTCCGTCTCATCATCGTCCCCGTCAGTCGGGCTTCGCTGCAATTTAAGGTGGAGGTGGCGAGCCTAACCCCCGGCACTTGCAGAGAATAGCTGTGGCTGCTTCCTTCCGGACCTGACCAGGTTCACTACCATGCAATGCGGGGAGGC
>LNFM01003001.1_pt1 | contig 34281 bp, 32 predicted proteins | sample 596031 | NCBI WGS metagenome assembly LNFM01 (sample SAMN04254537, study PRJNA301005) | activated carbon metagenome | isolation source: dual media filters at the Ann Arbor, Michigan drinking water treatment plant | place: USA: Ann Arbor
GAGATGTCACGCGCCTCTGCCTCGGTCGGCCTGTCGTACGGTGCGCATTCCAACCTCTGCGTCAACCAGATCCGCCGCAACGGCAATGAAACACAGAAGCGGAAGTACCTGCCCAAGCTGATCTCCGGCGAACATGTCGGTGCGCTGGCGATGTCGGAGCCCGGCGCGGGAAGCGACGTGGTCTCGATGAAAACCCGCGCCGAGAAGAAGGGCGACCGCTTCATTCTCAACGGCAACAAGATGTGGATTACCAACGGTCCCGTTGCGGACACGCTGGTGGTCTACGCCAAGACTGATCCCAACGCCGGCCCGCGCGGCATGACCGCCTTCATCATCGAAAAGGGCATGAAGGGATTCTCTACCGCGCAGAAGCTCGACAAGCTCGGCATGCGCGGCTCCGACACCTGCGAACTGGTGTTCGAGGATTGCGAAGTGCCTGCGGAGAACGTGCTCAGTGAAGTGGGCCGCGGCGTCAATGTGTTGATGAGCGGCCTCGATTACGAGCGCGCGGTGCTGGCGGCGGGGCCGATCGGCATCATGCAGGCCTGCATGGACGTGGTGCTGCCTTACGTGCACGAGCGCAAGCAGTTCGGCGAGCCGATCGGCACGTTCCAGTTGGTGCAGGGCAAGATCGCCGACATGTACACCACCATGAACGCCTCGCGGGCCTATGTGTACGCAGTCGCCAAAGCCTGCGACCGCGGCGAGACCACGCGCGAGGACGCGGCCGGCGCTATTCTCTATGCGGCCGAGAAGGCCACCCAATGCGCGCTCGACGCCATCCAGCTGCTCGGCGGCAACGGCTATATCAACGACTATCCGACCGGACGGCTGTTGCGCGACGCAAAACTCTACGAGATCGGCGCCGGCACCAGCGAAATCCGCCGCATGCTGATCGGCCGGGAGCTGTTTGAAAAGACCGCCTGAACTTCACATTCCGGCCAAGATGGTACAGGCTGTCCCGCCTGTACCGTCCGAAGCACCCCGACGGCTCTCCAGCATCAAAGAAACGCCGATCATGCCGCTGCATTCCACCATCGATCCCAAATCCCCCGAGTTCGCCCGCAACGCCGACGTGATGCGCAGCCTCGTGGCGGAGCTTCGCGACAAGCTCAAGGTCGTGTCCGGCGGTGGCGGCGAGGCCTCGCGCAAGCGGCATACCTCACGGGGGAAGATGCTGGCGCGCGAGCGCGTCGACCTGCTGGTCGATCCCGGGACAGCGTTCCTCGAATTGTCGCCGCTTGCTGCTAACGGCCTCTATGGCGGCGACGTCCATTCCGCCAGTGTGATCACGGGCGTGGGGCGCATCTCGGGGCGCGAATGCGTGATCGTCGCCAATGACGCCACCATCAAGGGCGGCACTTATTATCCCATGACGGTGAAGAAGCATCTGCGCGCGCAGGATATCGCGCGGCAGAACAGTCTGCCCTGCGTGTACATGGTGGATTCCGGCGGCGCCTTCCTGCCGATGCAGGACGAGATCTTTCCGGACGAGCGGCATTTCGGCCGCATCTTCTACAACCAGGCACAGATGTCCTCGCAGGGTATTCCCCAGATCGCCATCGTGATGGGCTCCTGCACCGCAGGCGGCGCCTATGTGCCGGCGATGTCCGACGAAAGCATCATCGTGCGCAATCAGGGCACGATCTTCCTCGGCGGACCGCCGCTGGTGAAGGCTGCGACCGGCGAGGTGGTGACGGCGGAAGAACTCGGTGGCGCCGACGTACATTCCCGGCATTCCGGCGTCACCGATCACTATGCGCAGAACGACGCGCACGCGATCGGGATTGCCCGGCGCATCGTCGCGACGTTGAAGCCGCCGGCGCGCGCCGCGCTCAACATGCAGGAGCCGCGGGAGCCCCTGTTTCCGGCGGAGGAAATCTACGGCGTCGTCTCCGCCGACGGCCGCAAGCCATTCGACGTGCATGACATTATCGCACGCGTGGTCGACGGCTCGGAGTTTGACGAGTTCAAGAAGCTCTACGGCACGACGTTGATCTGCGGCTTCGCGCATATCTGGGGCTATCCGGTCGGCATCATCGCCAATAACGGCATCCTGTTCAGCGAGAGTTCGCTGAAGGGCGCGCACTTCATCGAACTGTGCTGCCAGCGCAATATCCCGCTGGTGTTCCTGCAGAACATCACCGGCTTCATGGTCGGCAAGAAATACGAAGCCGGCGGTATCGCGCGCGACGGCGCCAAGCTGGTCACGGCGGTCGCCACGGCCGGCGTGCCGAAATTCACCGTTGTGATCGGCGGCTCCTATGGCGCCGGCAATTATGGCATGAGCGGCCGCGCCTATAGCCCGCGCTTCCTGTGGATGTGGCCGAATGCGCGCATCTCGGTGATGGGCGGCGAGCAGGCTTCGATGGTGCTGAGCCAGGTCCGCCGCGACAATATCGAGGCCAAGGGCGAGAGCTGGTCGGCCGAGGAAGAGGACAAGTTCCGCGCGCCCATTCGCGCGCAGTATGAGCACCAGGGCAGCCCCTATTACGCGACAGCGCGGCTGTGGGACGACGGCGTGATCGATCCTGCCGACACAAGGCTGGTGTTGGGTCTCGGGCTTTCAGCCGCGGCGAATGCGCCTATCGAACCGACGAAATTCGGCCTGTTCAGGATGTGATGCAGGAAACGATGATGGACCGCTCGAAACTCTACCGGCGTTTTCGCACGCTTCTGATCGCCAACCGCGGCGAGATCGCCTGCCGCGTCATTCGCTCGGCCCGTGCCATGGGCCTGCGCACCGTGGCTGTCTATTCCGAGGCCGACCGCGACGCCATGCATGTCGCCATGGCCGATGAGGCCGTGCTGCTCGGACCGGCGCGGGCCCGCGACAGCTATCTCAACATCGAACGCGTGATCGAGGCGGCGCGCCAGACCGGTGCCGAGGCCGTGCATCCCGGCTACGGCTTCCTGTCTGAGAACGCCGAGTTCGCGCAGGCCTGCCTGAATGCGGGGCTGGTGTTCGTCGGCCCCACCGCCGAAATGATGACGGCGATGGGCTCGAAGTCCGGCTCGAAGGAGTTGATGGAAAAAGCCGATGTGCCGCTGGTACCCGGCTATCACGGCGAGGCTCAGGACGAGGCGACGCTGGCAAAGGCCGCCGACAGGATCGGTTTTCCGGTGCTGGTGAAGGCTTCCGCCGGTGGCGGCGGACGCGGCATGCGCGCGGTCAATTCGGCCGGCGAGCTTTCGGCCGCGATTGTCAGCGCCAAGCGCGAGGCCAAGGCCGCGTTCGGCGACGACCGCATGCTGATCGAAAAATTCGTGCAGAATCCGCGCCACATCGAAGTGCAGATCATCGGCGACAGCCATGGCAACCTGCTTTCGCTCTGGGAGCGCGAATGTACGCTGCAGCGGCGGCACCAGAAGGTGATCGAGGAAGCGCCGTCGCCGACGCTCGATGCCAAACAGCGCGAGACCGTCTGCGCCGCCGCGCGCAAGGCCGCCGCCGCCGTGAATTACGTCGGCGCGGGCACCATCGAATTCGTCTCCGATGGCAAGGAAGTGTTCTTCATCGAGATGAACACGCGCCTGCAGGTCGAGCATCCCGTGACCGAACTGATTACCGGCGTCGACCTGGTGGAGTGGCAGTTGCGAGTGGCGTTCGGCGAAAAGCTGCCGCTGGCGCAAAACGAGATCAGGCTGAACGGCCACGCCATCGAGGCGCGGGTCTATGCGGAGAACCCGCAGAAGAATTTCATGCCTTCGGTCGGCCGGATCAAGACCTGGCGCACGCCCGATGCCGTCGACGGCCTGCGGATCGATGCCGGCTATCGCGATGGCGATGCGGTGTCGCCCTACTACGACGCCATGCTGGCCAAGGTGATCGCGTGGGCGCCGACCCGCCAGGCCGCGATCGAGCGGTTGAACCGCGGGCTGGAAGAGACCGACGTCCGCGGCATCGTCACCAACATCCCGTTCCTGTCGGCGCTGGTGACGCACCCCAAGGTGCGCGCCAACACCATCGACACCGGTTTCATCGAACGGGAATTGAAGAAGCTGACGGAATTCTCGGGCGTGCCCGGCGATCTCGAACTTTGCGCGGCCGTTGCTGCCATCGTGCACGAGGAGAAAAAGTCGGCGCGCAAGGAAGCGCATTCGCCATGGCAGACATTCGGCTGGATGCCGGTCGGCCAGCGCCAGCGGGTGTTTTCGTTCCGCCAGGGGCAGGGCGCCGAGCACAAGGTGACGCTGCGCTATGGTTCCGGATCGTCGACGCTGTCGATTGGCAAGCACGAATTCGCCTTCGCGACGTCGCCTTCGGAGCAAGGCAGCTTTGATCTTACGATCGACGGCATGAAGTCACGCGTTACCGCCGTGATCGAGGGCCATGAACTCTATTTGCGTACCCGCAACGGCCGCTTCGACTTGCACTGGATCGATCCGTTCGGCGGCGAGAGCGAGGAGCATGTCGGCGAGGACAAGATCGTGGCGCCGTTGCCCGGCACGGTCGTGGCGCTGCTGGCCGAGGAGGGCGCGACACTGGAAAAGGGCGCCGCGATCTTGACGCTCGAAGTCATGAAGATGGAGCAGACGCTGCGCGCGCCCTATGCAGGCGTGCTGAAGAAGATCAAATGCAAGGTCGGCGACATCGTCGGCGAAGGCGTAGAACTCGCCGAAATCGAACCGGCGGCAGCGTCATGAGCGAGGCCGTCCACATTGTCGAGGTCGGCCCGCGCGATGGGCTGCAGAACGAGAAGACCCCGATCAGTGTCGCCGACCGCATCGCCTTCATCGAGGCCTTGATCGGCGCGGGTCTGAAAGCGGTCGAGGTTGGCGCTTTCGTCTCGCCGAAGGCAATCCCGCAAATGGTGGGCTCGGCGGAGGTGCTGCGCGGCGTCAGCCATCATACGGAATGCGAACTTCCGGTGCTGGTGCCCAACGAGAAGGGCTACGAGGCGTCGCAGGCCTCGGGCGCAAAACTGATCGCGGTATTTGCGGCGGCTTCGGAGAGTTTCTCGCGCGCCAACATCAATTGCTCCATTGCTGAATCGATCGAGCGCTTCAAGCCGGTGCTCACGCGCGCCAGGGCCGACGGTGTCCGGGTGCGCGGCTACATCTCCACCGTGCTCGGTTGCCCCTATGAGGGCGAGATCAAGCCGCAGGCGGTGGTCGACATTGCAAAGGTGCTGTGGGATCTCGGCTGCTACGAGGTCTCACTCGGCGACACCATCGGCGTCGGCACGCCGCTGAAAGCGCGGCAGTTGCTGCGAGCGGTCGCCGGCCACGTGCCGATGGCCAATCTGGCGATGCACTTTCACGACACGTACGGGCAGGCGCTCGCCAATCTCTATGCCGGGATGGAAGAAGGTTGCCGCGTCATCGATTCCGCCGCCGGCGGTCTCGGCGGCTGCCCCTACGCCCCCGGCGCGACCGGGAACGTCGCAACCGAGGACGTCGTCTACATGCTCGAAGGCATGGGCGTCGCAACCGGCGTCGACATGGCGAAGCTGGTCGCGGCGACCAATGTCGTGAGCGGATTGATCGGCCGTCCGCCCGTCGGCCGCGTGGCCGCGGCATTGAACGCGAAGGCGAGGGCGGCCAAATAGGCCGCTTACGCAGCCTTCAGCCCGACGTTCGGCAGCATTGGCCGGTTCTTCAGCGCTTTCGCCATCATCGCCTCGACCTCTGCCTTCTCGTGCGGCAAAAGCGCCAGCCGCGGCGGACGCGTCAGCGCGGTGCCGCGGCCCATGATGTGCTCGCAAAGCTTGATGCACTGGACGAGGTCCGGACGTGCGTCGGTGCAGCAGCGCCGTCGCGGATCAGGCCGTCCATGCCCTGGCGGTGGCATCGATGTTGAGCGACAGGTCGTCGTGGAATTGCGTGGTGACGGCCGGGAAGACGCCTTCCCAGGACCTGACGGATCGGGATCGGCGCGTTCTTGAAGCTCTCGATCAGCTTGGGCCCATTGCCGACGAGTTCGTCGATCGGCGCATCGAGCGTCGTCTTGACGGTCTTGGCGATCAGTTCCCTGTCGGCCGCCGGCAGCGATTGCCAGATCCGGCCCGAGACGACCGCCGTCATCGGTATGAAGCAGCACCGCCAGCATCATCCTCAAGGGCCGGGTACCGGGGTATGCGGGATGTGCAGCGACCTCGAAACTGTTTCTTCAACTAACCGTGAAAGGGCCGCATGCCCGGGTGTGGCAGGTAACAAAACCGGTTGCGGGTTCGTCGTTAGGGATGCGGCAGACGTCGCTTTGATCGAATTGAACCCAACCCAAGGAATCAACCCATGACCATCACGACCCGTTTCGGCCTCGGCCTTTCTGCCGCACTTGTCGCGCTCAGCCTGGCGGTCGCGCCAGCCGCGTTCGCGCAGGACAAGATGGGCAAGGACGACGGCATGAAGAAGGATTCCATGTCCAAGGACGCCATGAAGAAGGACGATGGAATGAAGAAGGACGGCATGAAGCCCGACGGCATGGCGAAGGACGGAATGAAAAAGGACGACGGCATGAAGAAGAACTGAGCGGTCCGTCAGTTTTCTGCACAGGCTCGCCTCACTGCACAGGCTCGCCTCACTGTACAGGCTCGCCTCATTGACGAGGCGGGCCTGTGCCGGTCATGCAGGAAGGGGCCGGGGCCGCCTCCTGCCTACTTCTTCTTGCCCTTGCCTTTGCGGGCGGCATAGCGCGCGTCGCGCTTGGCCTTTTGCTCGGCTTCGAGCGCGGCCAGCCTGGCGGCCTCTTCTTCCTGCTGGCGGGCGAGAAGGGCGGCGGCTTCGGCCGCCGCGGCGGCCTCACGGGCTTTCTCTTCGGCTTTGGCGGCTTCGCGGGCCTCCTTCGCCTTGGCGCGCGCGGCTGCGATCGCCTCGCGCTCGGCCTGCCGGCGCTTCACCTCGGGATCGTCGGGTTTCGGCTGGGCGCGAAACTTGTTCAGGATGTTCTGGCGCGCCTGCATCGCGGCCTTCTGACGGTCCGCGAAGTCTGGTTCCTTGAAACTCATAAAAGAGGCCTTGTTACTTTCACTCTGGGGGTTGGCCGCGTCATGGCGCCGACTGCCGCCTTCGTAAGCGAACCCGGGGCAAATTACCAGAGGAGGCTTGCGTGACCAGCAAACAACGGCAGTGCCGATTAATGCGGGAACTGTGAACGCGTTCATACGGGCCGGGGGAAGCGCTTCTATGATCCGCGCGTCCCAGCAGGAGTGACCGCCATGCCCCGGAATTGGTGGACCCAGAGATCGCTCGTTCTTTCAGCCGCTGCCGTAGTGCTTGCCGGCGCCATCGGGTTCATTGCGGCCGGAATGTCCTATCCGGCGCCGGTCGCACGCGCCACCCTCGGTTCGGATTGGGAATGTACCAGGCTCGCATTCGTCTTCACGACGTGCAGCCGGGCGAAGCACACCGAGGCCAGGCCAGTCCGCGTGGCCAAGAGCGCAGTGTGCACGCGGCTGCGGACGTAATACAATACGCCCGCAGCGGACCTGGTTAGAACTGGAGCAACTTCATGCAACGACTGTCTCGTCTTGTGGCGGCCACATCGGTGGCGGCTCTCACATGCTTGCCGGCCGCGGGTATCGCGCTGGCCCAGAGCGCGCCAAATACCGGGGCTGGAACAACAACGGCAGCGCCTTCCACCACCGCGGTGGAGACGGCACCCGCGGCAGAAAAGGGAAAAGCGGCGCCGAAGAAAAAGAAGCCGGCCAAGATGACCCGGCAGCAGGAGATCGACCGGTCGATCGATCAAGGCACGGTGCCGGCGCGCTACCGTAGTTCGGTGCCGAAGGAATACCAGCAATATATTCCGTTCGATAAGCGGTAGGGCCAGAGCAGGCCTCGAGGGATGCGCGCCGGGCGAATCGCTGCGCAACACGCAACAGAAAAACGCACCCACAACCCACCGTACTGCTACGGATTGGCCGCGCGCGCAGGCGGCATCTATAACGCCCTCGCTTGCAGCGGGGGGCAGTGTTCGTTGGATCACCACGGACGCTGGCACTGGAGGCTACGAGGCCCGGACTCCTAGGCACTCCGGGCCTCGTTTCTCTGGTGAACTTGTAGAAGCGCTGCGGCGGAGCCGCGGAATTGGCGACGGTTTCCGCGGCGCGGCCACCGGCAGCGAAGCATTCTCGCCCAGTAGCGATGCTGGTCGGCGCCTCGCCCGAGCGCCCGCCGCGTTCGGGTTTCCAGGTACCGCCGGAGCCGGATATAGATGCAATTAGGTGGAAAAGCCGTTGCTATTCAACGGAATTTTAAAATCTCATTAAACTAAAAATGAGTTCCTATTGGGGCCGCACCGCCGCGCGGTCCGAATAGCCGGGCGCCGCCCTTTTCACCTACCCCAGGGGAGACGCGCGCTCGGCTATTTTGGGAAAATTGGGCGCGGCCCGACCTGTCTGGACAGAGACGGAGCCGTCGTTTGAACTGGCACGGCACCAGGGCGCGGCAATCTGTCGTGGGCTTCAGGCGTCGAGCAGGTCGCCCGGGTGAAACGGCTTCTGCAGGAAGCGCACATCTGCGGGGATCTGCAGGCTGTTTTCGCCCGACATCAAGATCACCCGAAGATGCGGAAATCGTTTCTTCGCGAAGCAGGCAACGTCGAGGCCCGTGCCTTCGCCGGCCAGTCTGAAGTCTGTCACGAGCAGGCTGAGTTCCGCGCCGACCCGCGCGATGATGAGTTCGGCCGCTTCGGCGCTTTCGCACTGAATGACGTCCATGTTTTCGTCCTTCAGGAAGTCGCTCAGGATTTCGCGCTGGAGTTCGTCGTCTTCGACGACAAGTGCGACCGGTGGAAGGGGCATTCAAGTCTCCGTCTTCGATCGTTAAGTCCCAGCGTCGACAAAGGTTCTGGTGAGATCCGGCTGTCCGGCCGAGACCGGACCACGTGCGCCGTCGTGCGGATCGAGGGAAGCGCTGGTCCTCTGCCAAGCTGACAGACACCGGCCTATTCGTAGCCGGCGCGGCGCACGTTGACGCGGCACAGTCCTTCGCAGCCGATCTTGCGCGCCGCGCCCAGCGAGAAGTCGAGCACCCGGCCGCGAGCGTATGGGCCGCGGTCCTGCACCGGGCATTCGATCTTCTTGCCGTTCTCGAGATTGGTGACGACGAAGATGGTACCGAACTTCTCGGTGCGGTGGGCGCAGGAGACCTCGTGGGCCTTGAACCGCTTGCCGCGCGCGTCCCATTTGTCCTCCCAGTACACGGAGGCTTCCTGGTCGTCGGCCGGCGGCCGCGCGATCCTTCCCATCCACTTTTCCTGGAAGGTGTCGGCGAATGCGGGTGACGAGATCAACACCAACGCAAGCGCTGCGAAATGCAACTTTGAAACGCGGCGGCATTCCCGGTGGCGATACGCTGCCATGACATCAACATTCTGTTGCGGGACTACTCGGATTCTTCCGAGGTTCCGGCCAAGCTTTCCCTCGACCTAGGCGACGGCGTGGCGGACCGCCCCGAGTTTGCCGACGCGAGGCCTTTTTTGGTGGTCTGTTGCTTTGATGTCACAAATCGCTGCGTGACAATGGAAGGCGACCGCGTATGGCTCCCCTATCGCTCGATCGGGACTTGGTGGTAGGAACCCGACCAGTTCGGTGGGACGGGTTTTATGGGCCCTTCAGCCCCGCCGATCGATATCGCTGCAGTAACCGCGTCAAGGCAGGCCCATGGACTATCGGTCGTTCACCAATGACAGCCTCACCATGATGTACGAGGCCGTCCGTGGGGCGCTTGCCTCCGATGATGCCCAGAAGGCGGAGGGCGACGAGCCTCGGTTTCGGATTCGGGAAACGCCGGAATGGAGAACGCATGCAGCCAATCTGGAATCCGAGATGCTTCGGCGCGGCATGTTCTTCCAGATCATCGACTGGTCGGAAAATCAGGCACGACTGCCTTTCTAGATTGAGGCGCTGATTCAGCTCGAATCAGGCTCCGGTTTTTATGATGCGGCACTCGCAAACGCGCGCGAACAACGCCGACGATGCAAACTCAGCGCACTTGCTGGGGGTCGCTGTCTTGCATCAGCTAAGTTCCCCGGTGCAAAAATACCTTCGCTCAGCCGGTTCCAGCTGTGGATAATGATGACATTCGTCTTGACGATGTTAAATTCACGATCATCCGCGTAATTGTTTGGAGCATTGTGATGTCAGTAGCCGATAAAGTTCTCGCCAGGGCGCCATTGCTCGACCCCGACGAGATCGAACGAAATATAGAGGACATGATTCAGGGCAACCTGCAGGGGATCGATCGGCGGCCTGCCGAGATTCACGCCGTTTCCGATGTCAATGACATCCCGTTGCCGAAAGGGCCGATGCCCGATTACGTCGAGCACAAGCAGGGCGTTAATCAAGTAGGCAAGCTCTCGGCCGAAGCTGTCGTTCGCGAATACGATGCGGCGGTGAAAGAGATCGAAGCGCTCGGCAAGGAACTCTCCGACGCTGCAAGGAAGTGCGAAGCGATGGTCGCCGGCGTTCACGCCATGGTCGCCGAGATCAAGGAGTTGGCGGCCAAGTATCGCGATGAGGGCAAGCGCTATTTCCTTCAGATCGAGGAATGCTCGTTGATGACATCCGAAGTTCGGACCGTCTGCGAGGCTCTCAAGAAAAAGATCGCAGCAGGCAATATCGCTGCCTGAGTTTCCGGCGTAGCCATTTTCATGGTGACCGCGGCTCGCCGTCGTGCGGTCCGCCTGCAGATTCGTGCTCGCTGGGACGCGTGATCGCTTCGCGTGCCGGAGGGGCGCGCTCGAAATGTCGCGAACTAGTTGCGGCCTGAGCACAGCTTGGGCTGTTCCGTTCGCGGAACTCACAATCACGCTTGCTGCGCTGGTGAACTCATCGCCTCCTAGGGAGGAGAGGGAATCACATGAGCTTACGTTGGATATGCGCGCTGGCGCTTTGTCTGGGGACATCGAGCGCCGGAGTTGCGGGCGAACAGTCTGGTGTCCTGCGTCGCATTTCGTGCCCTGTCGTTCGCTACTACGTGGAAAAATACAGCGCGTCTGCGGCAGAGCAGTGGGCTCGTAACAAGGGAGCGAGTGACGCCGAGATCGAAGCGGCGCGGCGCTGCCTGAGACACGATGACATGCGAACAGCCAGGACGAGAACAAGGCCGCTTGCGCTCGGCACCTACGGCTGGTGACCGCGCATCAATAGCTGCTGGAGCGCTTCTGGCGCTTGCTGCGCCTGGGCAGCGGCTTGGTGTAATATGGATTGACCATGCACTGCGCAGCGCGGCCGGATGCCGACGCCGCACACTGGGCCATCGTGGTGTATCTGCATTCGAAGTAATAATCGACCATGCCCTGGTAGATCTGCAGGCAGACGGGATAGCTTGGATCGTAGGTCTGGGCTCGTGCAGGCGCGTCCAGCAGGACCGTCACCATGATTGCCGAAGCCATCGCTCCGGCCCGCACGCAAGTCAGTTTCACCGATATCCTCCAGACTCTCGCAGGAATTCCCGCTTTCCCGGCGGCGGTGGCCGTGGCCAGTTTCCTGCTCAACTCAGACCTCCCAGTCCTCAAACCCGTATTCGCGATAGATGACGGCGCGATCGGTATGAGGATTGAGCCGGCACTTCGCCTGGGCCAAGTGCAGGTTGAGCGTTCCGGGCTGACAGTTGGCAACAAGCAACTTTCTTATGTCATCCATCTGCTGGCGCGATTGCTGTGTCGGTTCAAGCTGCTCCAGCGCGACCAGCGCCGTCGCCAGCGCTTCGGTGATCACCCAATCGTCGTGGCCGGTGATTCCCTTCTTTGGCATGGCGGCCGCATCCTCACGTCAGGCCCGGAAATCAATTCCCGGCCGGCATCGTAGGCTCACGTCCAAGTCCAGTCGAGAATGACGTCGAAATTGCGAACGGCGAGCCGCTCCCGGGCCCGGTTCTACACAGGCGCCTGCTTCACCTTCCCTCGGTTCTGCGTGCCGGTTCTACCAGATGCGCCGGCACCAGCCGCCGCGCATCGGTCGGTAGTTGCTGTGCTCGCAGGCAAGCGCGCCGTCTGCCATTCGCAAGGCAGGATAATCGGGGACATCGCCTGGCGGCTGATTACGCGTGTAAGCCCAACCGAGGTCCAGGGGCGTCAGGACGCGGTGGAGCGCAGCGGGCGACCCATAATAATAGTAGCCGCCCGGCGGCCCGTAATATTGTGCTGACGCCGTGTTGATTTGGCTGATGGCCGCAGCGCAGAAAACGGCCGCAAATATCTTAGCCTTCATCTCAAGATTCTCCCCACTGTATCCCTTAAATACTTGTTCTGCCCGATCCGCGCTAGTTACTTCGCATTACACGACGGCAGTCCGGCGGCTGAAATGCAATAAAGGCGCCTCAAGGCATTGATTGATCACCAGAAGTAGTGGCGATCCCAGCAGGATTCGAACCTGCAACCCACGGAGTAGAAATCCGTTACTCTATCCAGTTGAGCTATGGGACCGTCGGCGCGGTACCCGGCTTGGGTGTCCGCCCTATTGGCCTTCCTTATCTAGCACTGCCAATATGAAAAATCCGCTTTGCCGCCAAGACGGTCGAACCGATTTCTTTGGGCAGGCGACTAAGGCAGGCGGCGGGCTGTGGACCGCCTCACATAAAGCCAGCCGCCGGCCCTCCGCCGGGCAGGATGGCCGGTTTGGACTGCATACGCCATGCGTGCGACCTTCTCGCAAGCCGAATCCAATGCCATCAGTCTGTCACCTTTTCGCGCATTTTCTGACGTTACGCGGCGTTGTTCCGCTGGGAGATCCATCATGATCGGTTTGGTTCGCGCCACAGTGATTTGCGCCACGCTGGCGCTTGGCCTGACGGCGGCGGGTGCCGCGGACAAGGCGTTCAAGCGCGACGATCTTGCCGATTCGGCCGTGAAGCTGGAGGCCCAGATCAAGCGCGAGGCGGGGCCGATTTCGAAATCCTCGGCGATGCTGCGCACCGACGCCGATGCCGCCTTCAGGCGCTCGGACTTCAGGGCAGGCCTGCAGATTCTCGGGCAGATCGCGGCGACCAGCCCCGAAGACAGCGCCAACTGGCTGCGGCTCGCCAAGACCATCTTCCAGGTCCGTTCGGCCAGTTCCAGCGAACAGACCTTTCTGCTCGAGCGCGCCTCGACGGCGGCCTACATCGCCTACCAGCGCGCCGGCAATCAGGCCGAGGAGGCCGATGCGCTGGCTGTGATCGGCCGGGCGATGTCCGACCGCAAGCTGTGGCGTCCGGCGCTGGATAGTCTGCGGCTGTCGCTCGACCTGCGCGAAGTCGCCGAAGTTCGCGGCCAGTACGAGAAGATGCGTACCGAACACGGCTTCCGGTTGCTGGATTACACCGTCGATTCCGACGGCGCCTCGCCGCGGGCATGCTTCCAGTTCTCCGAGGATCTTGCCAAGCGCGTCGATTTCGCGCCGTACCTTGCGCTCGCCGGCACCGACAAGCCGGCGCTGACGAGCGAAGGCAAGCAACTCTGCGTCGACGGGCTCAAGCATGGCGAGCGGTACAACATCAACCTGCGCGCCGGCCTGCCGTCCATGGTGAAGGAGACGCTGCCGAAATCGGCCGAGTTCAACATCTATGTCCGCGACCGCAAGCCGTTCGTGCGTTTCACGGGCCGCGCCTATGTGCTGCCGCGTACCGGCCAGCGCGGCATTCCGCTGGTCAGCGTCAATACGCCTGCCGTGAACGTCAACGTATTCCGGATCGGCGACCGCAACCTGATCAATACGGTGGTCGACAGCGACTTCCAGAAGACGCTCTCCAGCTATCAGCTCTCCGATCTCGGAAACGAGCGCGGCGTCAAGGTCTGGTCCGGCGAACTCGCGACCGCCAGTACGCTGAACCAGGATGTCGTGACCGCATTCCCGGTCGACCAGGCGCTCGGTGACCTGCAGCCGGGTGTGTACGTCATGACCGCCGCCGCCAAGGGGCCCGGCAGCGGCGACGATGACGGCTCGCTGGCCACGCAGTGGTTCATCGTCTCCGACATGGGCCTGACGGCGTTTTCCGGTAATGACGGCATCCACGTGTTCGTCAACTCGCTGGCGTCGACAGCGGCCGTCGCTAAAGCCGAGGTGCGGCTGGTGGCGCGGAACAACGAGATTCTGGCCACGCGTAAAACCGACGATTCCGGCCACGTGCTGTTCGAGGCCGGGCTGGCGCGCGGCGAGGGCGGGCTTTCTCCCGCCTTGCTGACGGTCATGAGCGACAAGGCGGACTATGCGTTTCTCAGCCTGAAGACCAATGCGTTCGATCTCACCGACCGCGGCGTGTCGGGTCGCGTGGTTCCGCCCGGTGCCGATGCCTTCGTCTACGCCGAGCGCGGCGTCTACCGTTCGAGCGAGACGGTCTATCTGACCGCGCTGTTGCGCGACGGGCAGGGCAACGCCATGGCCGGCGGACCGCTGACGCTGGTGATCGAGCGGCCGGACGGCGTCGAGTTCCGCCGCGCGCAGCTCCCTGATCAAGGGGCTGGCGGGCGATCGATGGCCGTTCCGCTTAACTCGGCGGTCCCGACCGGGACCTGGCGGGTGCGGGCCTTCACCGATCCCAAGGGCTCGTCCGTCGGCGAGACCACGTTCATGGTCGAGGACTACATCCCCGAGCGGATCGAATTCGACATCTCGGCCAGGGAGAAGATGATCAAGGCTGATGCGCCGGTTGAACTGAAGGTCGCCGGCAAGTTCCTCTACGGCGCGCCGGCGTCGGGCCTGCAACTCGAAGGCGACATGCTGCTTGCGCCTGCGGCTTCGGGGCGGCCGGGATATCCCGGCTACCAGTTCGGCGTGGCGGATGAGGAAACCGCTAGCAACGAACGCACGCCGATCGAGAACCTGCCAGAGGCCGACGCCAGTGGCGTCGCGACCTTCCCGGTGTCGCTCGCCAAGGCGCCGACCTCGACCCGTCCGCAGGAAGCGCAGATATTCATCCGCATGGTCGAGACCGGCGGCCGTGCGGTCGAACGCAAGCTGGTGCTGCCGGTGGCGCCGAGTGCGGCGCTGATCGGCGTCAAGCCGCTGTTCGGCGAAAAGAGTGTGGCCGAAGGCGACAAGGCCGAGTTCGACGTCATATTCGTTGGCGCCGACGGCAAGCAACTGCCGCGCGACGGCCTGCGCTACGAACTTCTGAAAATGGAGTCGCGCTATCAGTGGTATCGCCAGAACTCTTCATGGGAATACGAGCCGGTCAAATCGACCAGGCGCGTCGCCGACGGCGACCTGACTCTCGTCGCCGACAAGGCGGCGCGGGTGTCGGTCTCGCCGGAGCCCGGCCGCTACCGCCTCGACGTCAAGTCGACCGAGGCGGATGGACCCGTCACGTCGGTGCAGTTCGATGTCGGCTGGTACTCCGAGGGCAGCGCCGATACGCCGGACTTGCTGGAGACCTCGGTCGGCAAGGCCGAATACGCCTCCGGCGACACCATGGTGGTGTCGCTCAATGCCCGCACGGCCGGCAAGCTGACCGTCAACGTACTCGGCGACCGCTTGCTGACGACGCAGACCATCGATGTCAAGGAAGGCACGCAGCAGGTTAGGATCCCCGTCGGCAAGGACTGGGGTACGGGCGCCTATGTGCTGGCGACGCTGCGGCGGCCGCTCGATGCGGCGGCGTTGCGGATGCCTGGTAGAGCGATCGGCCTGAAATGGTTCAGCATCGACAAGAAGACGCGCACGCTTGCGGTCACCTTGTCGCCGCCCCCGCTGGTCCGGCCCGGGACGACCCTAAAGATTCCGGTCAAGCTCGGCGGGCTCAATGCGGGCGAGGACGCCAAGATCGTCGTCGCCGCGGTCGATGTCGGCATTCTCAATCTGACCAACTACAAGCCGCCGGCGCCGGACGATTATTATCTCGGCCAGCGCCGCCTGACGGCTGAGATCCGCGACCTCTATGGGCAATTGATCGACGGCATGCAGGGCACACGCGGCCAGATCAGGACCGGTGGCGATTCCGCCGGCGCCGACCTGCAGGGCTCGCCGCCGACGCAGAAGCCGCTGGCGCTCTATTCGGGCATCGTAACCGTCGGCGCTGACGGCACCGCCGAGATCAGTTTCGATATTCCGGAGTTTGCCGGCACGGCCCGCGTGATGGCGGTGGCGTGGAACGCGACCAAACTCGGCCGCGCGACGGTCGATGTCACGGTGCGCGATCCCGTGGTGCTGACGGCGACCCTGCCGCGCTTCCTGCTCAATGGCGACAAGGGCACCATGAGTTTCGATCTCGACAATGTCGAGGGCGCGCCCGGCGACTACAGCATCAGCGTCAAGACCTCGGGTCCGGTGAAGGTGACGGGTAATCCCACCACGACCGTCAAGCTCGCGGCCAATCAGCGGACTTCGATGGCGCTGGCGATCGATGCCGGCGGTGCCGGCACCGCCAATCTCGACGTCGACATCAAGGGCCCGAACGGGCTGACGCTGGCGCGGCACTATGCGCTCGACGTCAAGGCGGCGACGCAGGTCCTCGCGCGGCGCTCGATCCGGACGCTGGCCAAAGGCGAGAGCCTGACGCTGACGCCGGACATGTTCTCCGACCTCGTATCCGGCACCGGCAGCGTGTCGCTGTCGGTCAGTCTGTCGACGGCGCTGGATGCCGCGACCATCCTGAAAGCGTTGGATCGCTATCCGCATGGCTGCTCCGAGCAGATCACCAGCCGTGCGATGCCGTTGCTGTATGTCAACGACCTTGCGGCCGGTGCGCATCTGGCGATGGATACCGCCGTCGATCAGCGCATCAGGGACGCGATCGAGCGGCTGCTGGCGCGTCAAGGCTCGAACGGTTCGTTCGGCCTGTGGTCGGCCGGCGGCGATGATGCATGGCTCGACGCCTACGTGACAGATTTCCTGACCCGCGCCCGTGAAAAGGGCTTTGCGGTACCGGACGTGCTGTTCAAGAACGCGCTCGACCGCATCAGGAACTCCGTGATCAATGCCAACGAGCCGGAGAAGGACGGTGGGCGCGATCTTGCCTATGGCCTCTACGTGCTCGCGCGCAACGGTACGGCTCCGATCGGCGATCTACGCTATCTCGCCGACACCAAGCTCTCCAACCTCGCCACCCCGATCGCAAAATCGCAGCTTGCGGCGGCGTTGGCGCTGGTCGGCGACAAGACGAGGGCCGAGCGGGTCTATGGGGCGGCGCTGGATGCGCTAGCGCCAAAGCCCGTGCTCGAGTTCGGCCGCACCGACTACGGCTCGGCGCTGCGCGATGCGGCGGCGCTGGTTTCGCTCGCGAGCGAAGGCAACGCACCGCGGGCGACGCTGACGCAAGCCGTTCAGCGGGTCGAGGTGGCGCGGGGGCTTTCGCCCTACACCTCGACGCAGGAAAACGCGTGGCTGGTGCTGGCCTCGCGCGCGCTGTCAAAGGAAACGCTGGCGCTGGACATCGACGGCGCGCCTGCCAAGGCCGCTGTTTACCGGAGCTACAAGGCCGAGGCGCTGGCCGGCAAGCCGGTCAAGATCACCAATACCGGTGATGCGCCGGTGCAGGCGGTGGTCTCGGTGTCGGGCTCGCCGGTGACGCCGGAGCCGGCGGCCTCCAACGGCTTCAAGATCGAGCGCAATTACTTCACGCTCGACGGCAAGCCGGCTGACTTCAGCAAGGCCAGGCAAAACGATCGCTTTGCGGTCGTGTTGAAAATCACCGAGGCCAAGCCGGAATACGGGCACATCATGGTGGCCGATTATCTCCCGGCGGGACTTGAGATCGACAACCCGCATCTGGTGTCGTCGGGTGATAGCGGCACGCTGGACTGGATCGAGGATGGCGAGGAGCCGCAACATACCGAGTTCCGCGACGACCGCTTCACGGCGGCCATCGACCGTGCCGCCGACGACAAGTCGGTATTCACCGTGGCCTATATCGTGCGTGCGGTTTCGCCGGGCAAATACGTGCTGCCGCAGGCCTATGTCGAGGACATGTACAACCCCTCGCGCTACGGCCGCACCGGCACGGGTACAGTCGAGGTGCGCGCGGCGAAATGAGCGAGAAGGCGACCATTGCGCCGGCTGTGCCTCGCGAGGGACGCTGGCGGAAAATCAGGAAGGCGACGGCGATATCAGCCGTCGCCGGTCTGATCGCGTCCGCCACCTTCGCCGCCTGGGTCGTCTCCCTCGGACCGCTGCCACTGGAGCAGGCGCGAAAAGTCTCGACCACCATCGTCGATCGCAACGGCAAGCTCCTGCGTGCCTATGCGATGGTTGATGGACGCTGGCGGCTGCCGGTCGATGCCAGGACATCGGTCGATCCCGGATATCTCAAGCTGCTGCTGGCCTACGAGGATCGCCGCTTCTATGTGCACCACGGCGTCGATCCGCTGGCGCTGGGTCGCGCGGCGCTGCAACTCGTCACCCGCGGCCACATCGTCTCCGGCGGCTCGACCATCACGATGCAGCTGGCGCGGCTGATCGAGCCGCGGCGCGAGCGCTCGCTCTCAGCAAAATTGCGCCAGATGGTGCGCGCGATTCAGATCGAGCGGCAATTGAGCAAGGACGAGATCCTCGATCTCTATCTGACGCTGGCGCCGTTCGGCGGCAATCTCGAAGGCATCCGCGCCGCGTCCATTGCCTATTTCGGCAAGGAGCCGAAGCGGCTTACGCTGGCAGAATCCGCACTGCTGGTCGCCCTGCCGCAATCGCCGGAACGCCGTCGGCTCGATCGCCATCCGGAAGCCGCCCATGCCGCCCGCGACCGCGTGCTCGAACGCATGGTCGAGGATGGCGTGGTGTCGCAGGAGGAAGCTGCGCAGGCGAGGGCGGTCGCGGTGCCGAAGCTGCGCAAGCCGATGCCGATCCTGGCGCCGCATTCCTCCGACGCGGCGATGGCTACGGTGTCAGATAAAACCACCGTCCGGTTGACGCTGGACTCTACCTTGCAGAAGACGCTGGAGGCGCTGGCGCGGGACCGCGCGATGGCGCAGGGGCCGAACATTTCGGTCGCGATCATCGCGGTCGACAATGAGACCGGCGACGTACTGGCCCGCGTCGGCTCGTCGGATTACTTCGACGAACGCCGCGCCGGCCAGGTCGACATGACGCGCGCGGTGCGCTCGCCGGGATCGACGCTGAAACCGTTTATCTATGGCCTCGCCTTTGAGGACGGCATTGTGCACCCGGAGAGCCTGATCGACGATCGGCCGATCCGGTTCGGCTCCTATGCACCGGAAAATTTCGACATGACATTCCAGGGCACGGTGCCGGTGCGCAAGGCGCTGCAGCTCTCCCTGAACGTGCCGGCGATTGCTTTGCTGGACCGCGTCGGTTCAAGCCGGCTGTCGTCGCGGCTCAAACAGGCGGGCGGCAGCCTGGTGCTGCCGAAGGATGAAGCGCCCGGGCTTGCGATGGGCCTGGGTGGTGTTGGCGTCACCCTGCAGGATCTGGCGCAGCTCTACACGGGTTTGGCGCGGCTCGGCGCGACGCGGCCGCTGCGCGAGATCGTGCTTGCGAACGACGACCGCGAGCCGCTGCGGCTGATGGATCAGGCGGCGGCCTGGCAGGTCGGCAATGTGCTGCTCGGGACGCCGCCGCCGGAAAACGGCGTGCACAACAGGATCGCCTTCAAGACCGGCACCAGTTACGGCTATCGCGACGCTTGGTCGGTCGGCTTCGACGGCCGCATCACCATCGGCGTGTGGGTCGGGCGCCCGGACGGCGCGCCGGTGCCGGGCCTCGTTGGCCGCACCGCCGCGGCGCCAATCCTGTTCGACGCCTTCGCGCGAACCGGCAAGATCCCGGCTGCGCTGCCGAAGGCGCCGAAGGGGGCGCTGGTCGCCAGCAACGCCAGGCTGCCGCTGCCGCTGCGGCGATTTCGTCCCGCTGGCGAGTTGATCAGGACCGGCAGCAATCAGATGCCGCGCATCCAGTTTCCGCTGAACGGTTCGCGGATCGACGTCGACCGTTCGGCTGGCGGGCAGGCCTTGCCGATGCCGGTCAAGGTGGCCGGCGGCGTGCTGCCGCTGACGATCATGCTGAACGGCACCTCGGTCGGGGAGATCGACAGCCGCCGGCAACGGCTGGTCGAGCCGCCCGGGCCGGGTTTTGCCCGTCTGACCGTGATCGATGCGACCGGGGCGGCCGATACCGTTGTGATCCGGGTACAGTAAGGAAAAAGCTACGGGGGACAACCGGATAGGGGGAATCTGTGGTGTTGTTTGCGGTGCGGTTTCATCGTAAGCGAACAACATGGTTGAAACCCTGCAACCGCCTCGCTTTGGCGCAGGCCAACAGTCTGTAAAACCTGCGCATTCCAGCCGCCGGCTGGCCGCAGCGTTCGACTTTGCGACCGCCAGCCATGCCCGCACCATCGTGTTCCTGGTGCTGTGCGGCCTCGTGATGTTCCTGCCCGGGTTCTTCAACATCCCGGCCATCGACCGCGACGAGGCGCGGTTTGCCCAGGCGACCAAGCAGATGGTCGAAAGCGGCGATTTCGTCGACATCCGCTTTCAGGATGACGTCCGCTACAAGAAGCCGGTCGGCATCTACTGGATGCAGGCTGCCGTAGTTGAAACCGCGTCGGCGCTCGGCCTGCCGGGCGCCGAACTTCGTATCTGGCTGTACCGGATTCCCTCCCTGATCGGGGCCATCGGCGCGGTCCTTTTGACCTATTGGGCGGCGCTCGCGTTTGTGACCCGCCGCGGGGCGGCGCTTGCCGCGCTGATGATGTGCAGTTCGGTCCTGCTCGGGGTCGAAGCACGGCTGGCAAAAACCGACGCGATGCTGCTGTTGACCGTCGTCGCGGCGATGGGGGCGATGGCCCGGGTCTACCTGTCCTGGCAGCGCGGCGAGGATCCGGAGCGCCCACCCTGGAGCGCGCCGGCGATCTTCTGGACCGCGCTGGCCGGCGGCATCCTGCTCAAGGGGCCGCTCATCCTGCTGTTCGTCGGCTTGACCATCCTTGCGCTCGCGATCCTCGACCGTTCGGTGGGATGGTTGTGGCGGCTGCGCCCGGTCTGGGGCCTGATGTGGACGCTGGTGCTGGTGCTGCCGTGGTTCGTCGCGATCTTCTGGCGTGCGGGCGAGGCGTTCTTTTCCAATTCGCTCGGCGGCGACATGCTGAGCAAGTTCGCCGCGCAGGAGTCGCATGGCGCGCCGCCCGGCCTCTATCTGCTTTTGTTCTGGATCACTTTCTGGCCCGGCGCCGCGCTGGCCGGGATGGCGGCGCCGGCGGTGTGGCGGGCGCGGCGGGAGCCTGGTGCGCAGTATCTTCTGGCATGGCTGGTTCCGTCATGGATCTTGTTCGAACTCGTGCTGACCAAGCTGCCGCATTACGTGCTGCCACTGTATCCGGCGATTGCGATCCTCACCGTCGGCGCGCTGGAGCGCCGCGTGCTGTCGCGGTCCTGGCTTCGGCGCGGCGCGGCCTGGTGGTTCGTCGTTCCGGCGCTGGCATCGGTCGCCGCCGTGGTCGGGGCGATCAAGCTGACACATTATCCGGCCTTTCCGGCCTGGCCGTTTCTGGCGGCAGCGATGATCTTCGGCCTGATCGCGTGGTGGCTGTTCGAGGACAGCCGCGCCGAGCGCTCGCTGCTGAACGCCGTGGTTGCCGCGATGTTTCTGTCGATCGCGATCTACGGCATCGTGATGCCGTCGCTGACGGCGATGTTCCCGAGCGCCGGCATCGCGCGTGCGCTTCGCAACGTCGTCTGCGTCGGCCCCAAGGCCGCGTCGGCGGGTTTCCACGAGCCGAGCCTCGTCTTCATGACCGGCACCGACACCCGGCTGACTGACGGATCGGGGGCTGCGGACTTCCTTGGGCAGGGAAGTTGCCGTTTCGCGCTGGTGGAAGCGCGCTCGGAGCGCGCCTTCGTGCAGCGCGCCGAAGCGATCGGGCTGCGCTACAATGTGGCGAGCCGCGTCGAGGGCTATAACATTTCGCAGGGCAGGGCGGTCTCGATCGCCATTTTCCGCTCGGAGGGCACGGAGTAGGATGCCCGCGAACACCGCTGTCGGCGACCCCGGGAATTATGCAGCGCGCTTCGTAAGACTGGCATGGTTGTCGCTGGCTCAACTCGTGCGCTCGCCGTCGCATTCGCGGCGCGCCGAAGCCGCGCGGCGGGCGGCGCGGCACGTGTTGTGGCTTTCGGCCGGTCTCGGCGCCACCATCATCGTGCTGATGTACGTTCTCGATGCGTGGGAAATCGCCCAGATGCCAAAGCGTGGCACGCCCTCGCTGTGGTGGGTCCGCATTCTCACCGATTTCGGCAAGGACGAATATGTACTGCTGGCACTGGGTGCTGTGCTGATCGCGGTTGCCTTTGCGGCGCCGGCCTTGCACGGAATCCAGCGTTCGCTGCTGCTCGGTCTGGGAACCCGCCTGCAGTTCCTGTTCCTTTCGGTGGCGCTGTCCGCTCTCGTCACCGACGTGATCAAATGGTGCGTCGGCCGCGGCCGTCCGTTCGTCGGCGGCGAGGCCAACCCCTTCAATTTCTCGCACTTCGCGGGAACACCGGCATTTGCCAGTTTTCCGTCCGGACACGCCACGACCGCTTTTGCACTGGCCGTCGCCGTCGCCGCGGTCTGGCCAAAGGCGCGGGTGGCGATGGCCGTCTATGCCCTGATCATTGCAGCTACCCGCCTGGTGCTGCTGGCCCACCACCCAAGCGACGTGGTCGCCGGCGCGCTGGTCGGAATCATCGTCGCGATGTTCGTGCGATACTGGTTTGCGGCCCGCCGGCTGGGGTTTGCGATCCAGCGCGACGGCACCATTGTGTCCCTTGTTGGGCCATCGTCCAGGCGCCTCAAAAGGGTTGCCCGCAGCGCTTCCGCCCCATAAAAGCGGTCGCCGCCAGGCGAACCGATGTGACAGGTTCCGGCCTTTCAACCCAGCCAGACGAGTTACGATTTGACTACTTCCGCCAGAGGTACGGTCGCCGTTTCCATCGTTGTTCCGGTACGCAACGAAGCGGAGAACGTCGCGCCGCTGATCGCGGAAATCGTCGGCGCGCTCGAGGGCCGCTGGGTCTACGAGATCATCTATGTCAATGACGGCTCGACGGATGCGACCGCCGAGCGGCTGGCGGCGCTGATGAAGCAGCATACTCAGCTTCGGCAACTGAAACATGCCAGTTCCTCCGGACAATCGGCGGCGGTGCGCAGCGGCGTGCGGGCAGCGCGTGGCGCTATCGTGGCTACCCTTGACGGTGACGGGCAAAACAATCCGGCGTTCCTGCCGGATCTGATTTCGGCGGTCGAAAGCGGCCGCGGCCGCGTCGGCCTGGCGGCGGGCCAGCGGATCGGACGCAAGGACACGGGTTTCAAGAAGCTGCAGTCGAAAATCGCCAACGCGGTTCGCAAGGCAATTCTCAGCGACGGCACCCGCGATACCGGCTGCGGGCTGAAAGCGTTCCCGCGCGAGGTGTTCCTCTCGATGCCGTACTTCGACGGGTTGCACCGCTTCCTGCCGGCGCTGGTGCGCCGCGAAGGCTTCGACATCGCCTATGTCGACGTCGTCGACCGTCCGCGCCATTCCGGCGTCTCGAACTACGGCTTCTTCGACCGGCTGTGGATCGGAATCATGGACCTGGTCGGCGTGTGGTGGCTGATCCGGCGCAAGAAGCCGACGCCTGTTGCGACCGAGGTTTTCTGATGCTGATTCAATACGGGCAGGCGCTCGGCGACTATCTCTACGATGTATTCGTCGCCAAGTTCGATTTCTGGCTCGCGTTCGGGCTGGTCGCGCAATTGCTGTTCACCGCGCGCTTCCTGGTGCAGTGGATTTCGAGCGAACGCGCCGGACGAAGCGTGATTCCCATTGCGTTCTGGTTCTTCTCGATGGGGGGCGGGCTGATGACGCTGGTCTACGGCGTCGCCAAGCGCGAACCCGTGATCATTCTCGGCCAGTCGATGGCGACGATCATCTACATCAGGAACATCATGTTGATCGTGAAGCATCGCGGCAAGGCGTCGAAGACGCTGGACCGGTGATCGAGGTGGCCCGGTCTGCGGGCCAACCCGGCAGCTGGCGTATCGCCTGAGTTCGGTAAATGGAGTCCGAAGGCAGCCATTACATTGCGAGCTGTTCCGATAGGCCAATCCCAACAATTCGTCGGTAAAACCGTTGCACCATCGGGTGAATCAAACAAGCAGGGCCAGGGATCGAGATGTCGGCGAATCGGCGCAGCAGCGAACGTCGTGCGTGCAGGAGTTTTGCAAAGATACAGTTCGCGACCGGCGGCTTGCCGCGGGATTGCATGATCACGGACATGTCCGATGGGGGTGTGAAGATCATCGCGGAATACCCGGAAATCCCAACCGAATTCACGGTGATCTTCTCGCAAGGCCGGCCGCGCCAATGCAAGCTGGCCTGGCGGATCGGCTGCGAGTTCGGCGCTCAGTTCCTCGACTGAACCGATCGGCGCGGCTTCTTTCCCGGAGCCGGTGAGCACAAAGGCAAGAGCCAGGTGCCCTCGACGGTCTCTTATTACCTGAAAGCGGGCCGGTTTAACCTGAACTTAGGGTTAAGCTGTGAACACTTCTGGACAGTCCCGCCGTGAGTCCAGGTGCATGCTTCAGAAGTCGCTTCATCCGTCCCGCATCGCGCGACTGCTTGCGTGTGCTTCCTTCCTGGCGCTGGCGTCGGGACTTGGCGGCTGTTCGACCTCGGGGCTTTCCGACATCACCGGTTCGCTCGGCGAGACGGCCGAGCCCGCCCGCGCTGCCGATCCGCGGCGCGAGGTCGAACTCACCCAGGAACGCTATCGCGCCAATCCGAAGGATGCCGACGCGGCACTGAGATACGGCAAGGCGCTCCGTATCGCGGGACAGCGCTCGCAGGCGGTTGCGGTGCTCGAACAGGCCACCATCGCCCATCCCAGCAACAAGGCGCTGCTCGCCGGCTACGGCCGCGCGCTCGCCGACAACGGCAATTTTCAGCAGGCCTTCGACGTTCTCGGCCGCGCCCATAGCCCCGAAGATCCGGACTGGCGGCTTTTGTCGGCGCAGGGAGCGACGCTGGACCAACTCGGGCGATATGAGGAGGCGCGGCAATATTATTCGAGCGCGCTGAAGATCGCACCGGAAGAACCTACGGTGCTGTCCAATCTCGGACTGTCCTATGTGCTTTCCAAGGATCTGGCAAAGGCCGAGGAAACGTTGCGGCGCGCGCATGTGCGGGCAGGGAACGATCCGCGGGTGCGGGCCAACCTGGCGATGACGGTCGGCTTGCAGGGTCGTCTCGCCGAGGCCGAAAAAATCGTCAAGGCCGACCTGCCGGCGGCGGAGGCTGCGGCGAACGTCGCGCAGTTGAAGCGCATGCTGTCGCGCAAGGACAAGGAGAACGCGCGGGCCGAAGCCGGGAAGATGCCGATCGCGGCCAGCGGCCGCGTCGAATAATTCACAAAAGGCCGGCTACGCCCGGCGAGCCTTCATGCCCTGCAGCCTCCTGATGATCGGCGTCAGGAACGATGTTCGCTTGGTCACGGCGTGGCCCGTCAGCCGCTGCGCGATCTGCAGGAACATCATGGTGGTGCGATGCTTGGCTGAGATCTGGGCGATCATCTGGCCGTTGTTGGCGGCCGTTCCGAACATCTTCGAATCGAACGGAATGGCCGCGATCGGCTGGCTTTCGATCGCCTTGGCGAATTCGCGCGTGGTGATTTCCGGGCGCTTGTGCATGCCAACCTGATTGAGACAGTACAGCGGCGGGCGGTCGTTGGGCCGCGAGGCCTTCAGCACGTTCAGCATGTTCTTGGCGTTGCGCATGTTGGCGAGATCGGGCTCGGCGACGATCAGGATGTCATCCGCGCCGACCAGCGCGCGTTTGGTCCATGCCGACCACTGATGGGGCACGTCGAGCACGATGCAGGGCGTCGTCATGCGCAGCGTATCGAAGATCGCGTCGAAGGCGTCGGCGCCGAAGTCGTAGACCTGGTCCAGCGTCGCCGGCGCGGCGAGCAGGCTGAGCCGGTCGGTGCACTTCGACAGCAGCCGCTCCATCAAGGCGGTGTCCGGCCGTTCCGACTGCATGATCGCGTTGGCGATGCCCTGGACCGGATCCTGATTGTAGTCGAGGCCGGCGGTGCCGAAGGCGAGGTCGAGATCGATCACGACCGAATCCAGCGCCAGGTCGCGTGCGATCGCCCAGGCGACGTTGTGCGCCACGGTGGATGCACCGACGCCGCCCTTGGCGCCGACGACGGCGATGATGCGGCCGACGGCCACGGCCTCGGAAGCCGCGTAGAGGCCGCAGATCGTGCGGACGACGTCGATCGGCTCGACCGGTCCGGTGACGTAGTCGCTGACGCCGCGGCGCACCAGTTCGCGGTACGGCGTGACGTCGTTGGCGCTGCCGATCACGACGACGCGGGTGCCGGCGTCGCACACGGCCGCAAGCTCATCCAGTCCTTCGAGGATGTCGCGGCCCGGCTCGGTCTCCAGCACGATGACGTTCGGTGTTGGCGCCGTGTGATAGGCATCGATGGCTGCGGTGATGCCGCCCATGTGGACCGTCAGATGCGCCTTGCCGAGACGGCGGTCTTCGCTCGCCGCCCGCACCGCGGCTGCGACCGCGACGCTGGCGCAATAGGCCTGCACGGAGACACGCGGCGCCGGCGAAATGTATTCTTCGGCCGGCGCTGGCGCGTCGTCCGGATTTTCATCGGAGTTCTGAAAAACGTGGCTGATCATTTGCCTGTATCGCTCAGTTTGGCCTTGTCGGCTTCGGGATAGGTGGTCGTGGTGGCGATGCCCCGCCGATACTTTTCGAAGGCGATGTTGCGCCTGGACGTGTAGGCGGGCGATTCGGGGCGCGGCTGCTCGAGGTCCGCCGGATTGTCGATCATCGCGGCGAGATTGCGCTGCGTGGCGCAGCCGAAATTATGATAGGGCTTGTTCTCGTTGTAGCCGGGGTTGTCGATATTCGGGCCGAGGTCATCCGGCCACAGGCCGCAAGGGCCCGCGACGGCGGAAATCTTCGGATAGCTCAGCCTGATCGTCGGCAGCGTTCGGGAATCGTCCGGACGGTATTGCCGCATCGTGATGGCGCGCGAGGGCACGCCGCCAGCCATCAGCACCGACTGGATTTCACGGAACGAAGCTGCGGCTGCGCGCGCATTCGATGTGTCGATCGGCACGTCGGCGGTGATCACGCCGGTGCCCTCGCGAACCCAGGTCTGCGCCAGCCCCGTGATGTCGGTGCGCTGCGGTCCGGACAGGCCGCCCCGCCCGCGGCCGACGAACACGACGATCGAGCGGTCGGCTTCGGTGATCGCGATCGGATGACGGTGGCGGTAATCGTTGGGCACACTTGCGGTCACGATTTCCGTGGTCTGGTTGCAACCGCCGAGCACGGCCGACAGGCCGAGAAGGGCGCCGGCCAGGCGCACGGTGCTGAAACGGTCGACCGGTTTTCTGTTCGTCATCGTTCTGTCCTCGTCCCGGCGCGGTGGTGCGCTTCCGCCTCAGTCAATGATGAAACCAAAACTGCCCTGGGAAACGCCGATGGTGTCGACGTGCGCGACGAGGCCGTAAATCCGGTTGATGCGGGCGAGCAGCGTGGACTGGGAATCGGAGGCCGGCGCGAACCCGTCATCGGGGCGGGACAGTTCCTTCTGCGCAACTGCGCGGACCACATAGGGCGTCACCAGAACCATCAGTTCGGTCTGGTTGTTCACGAAGTCCTGGCTGCGGAACAGCGCGCCGAGAACCGGCAACTGGTCGAGACCGGGCAAGCCGTTGACGGCCTGCTTGGTCTGCTCCTGAATCAGGCCGGCCATCGCCATTGAGCCGCCGGAGGGGATCTCAAGCGTCGTCTCCGCGCGGCGGGTCTTGATCGAGGGGACGGTCAGCGAGTTGCCGGCCTGGTTCAGTGTGATGGCATTGTCGTTCGACATTTCGGAGACTTCGGTCATCACCCGCAGGCTGATGCGGCCTTCGGTGAGCACCACCGGAGTGAAATTGAGCGAGATGCCGAATTTCTTGTACTGGATCTGGGTCGTGCAGACCCGCGTGACGGGATCGCACGAGTAGCCGGCGGGGATCGGAAATTCTCCGCCCGCAATAAAGGTCGCGGACTCGCCGGAAATCGCCGTCAGGTTCGGCTCCGCCAGCGTCCGTACCACGCCTGCGCTCTCCATCGCGCGCATGGTCGCGGTGACGGTCGGCATGCCCTTCAGGATGCTCGAGCCGCTCAAGCCGTTTTCGGACACCAGCGGGCGTCCGTAGGCGGTAAACGGGTTGCTGTTGTTGAAGTTCACGACCGCCGTGCCGTAATTCATGCTGGCCGAGAGATCGACGCCCATCTGTTTGATGATGTCGCGACGCACTTCCGAGACATTGACCTTGAGCATCACCTGATCGCGGCCGCGGACCGTGATCGAGTTGACGACCCGTTCGGCGCCTCCCACCAGACGGGCGGCGATCTCGCCGGCTTGCTGGGCCTCGACCGGGCTCGATACCGAGCCGGTCAGGAGCACGCTGTCGCCGATGCCCTCGATCTGGATTCCCGGCATCGACTGCCGGAAGGCGGCGCGCACGCCGTTGAGGTCGCGCTTAACCGCGATGTCGTAGGAAGCGACCTGCTGGCCGTCGGCGTCGAAAAACACGACGTTGGTCTGGCCGACCGCCGCGCCGATGATATAGGCGCGCTGGGAGGATCGAACGACCGCGTTGGCGATCTTGGGATCGGCGACCAGCACGTCCTTCACGTCGCGCGGCAGGTCGACGATCACGGACTTGCCGACGCCGAGGGCGAGGAAGCGCATCTTGACGGACGAGGCGATCGCCGACGTCGTGACGGGATCTTTATCGGACTCGGCCGCAACGACCGGCAACAGCGGTCCAAGCGTCAGCACGGCGACGGCAGGCAACAAAAGGGCGCCGGCCGCCACGGTTCGCATCGCGGACTGAATTTCCCCAAACCTCATTTCGCGTCCTTTCGGTCACTTCTGTGCCGTCGTTTGATTGGCGATCCCGTAACGAACGACGTTGAGGTCGTTTCGCTTCAGGATCTGCTCGTCGGAATGGCTTTCAGCCACGTTGTTGACGTCAGTGATGCTGCGCAATGCGAGCGACAGGGTGCCGCCCTGGCGTGCGCGCGCCAGCGTTTCGGCCTGCTCGGGTTTCAGTTCCAGCGTAGCGGTCTTGCCGAGTAGCGTGTTGATGCCCTCTTTTTCCTTCGGGGCCTGATCGATCGCCAGCACGCGGACATTGGTGAGAATGATTTCCGCGACCACGATGTCGGGACCCTTGCTGTCCGGGTTTTTCTCGCGCCTGGACAGAATGACGTCGACGCGGTCGTTGGGCAGGATGAATCCGCCGGCGCCGGTTTCCGGCGAGATCTCGGTCGAGATCGCCCGCATGCCGGTGGGCAGGATCGCGGCCATGAAGCCGGAGCCGTTGGCCTTGACGAGCTTCTGCTCGCGGATCGGTTCACCCGCGATGAAGGGCGAGCGTGCAATCGAGCCGGCAATTTCATTGGTGGCGTCGGGTTTGCCGGCGCGGTTGATCACATTGCTGCCGGCGGTCGCCGCCGGCCAGAGCTGCCACTGCAGATCCTCCGGCTTCACCACCTGACCGAGTGCGATCTCGGATTTGGCGACCAGGACCTCCACCGTCGGCAGCTGCGCCACCGGTTGTTCGGCAGGGCGCGATTTTTCTTCGGTCCCGCGTGCGAGATAGGCGGCTACGCCGCCGGCGCTCAACGCGATGGTCAGAACGACGAAACGTGCGATATTCATACGCTTTACTTACTCTTACGCCGGGACGCCCCAATTGCACGGCAATGACGGTCAACCCCTCGCGCCATGACTAGGCATCAAAGGTGTAAGCGAACTTGAGGAGTGCGTTTTTTGGCGGATCGGACGGCAGGTTTCGCCGTCATGGTGAACGGGTGGTTACGGTGGCAAACTGTGGACCGCAAAAACCCGGGGTTGTGCCGATGGCGGGCAGTCTCGATCGGAAAGATGGAACAAGGCGTGGCCTTCCGCGCGCAGTTCAGCGGTGATTAAGGATGGGCCTTGAGGTCTTCGACATTTCTCCCGGGCGGCCGGCATGAGAATTCCGCGTGGTGTTCGTTCAAGGCCTCTTCGTCGGCAGGATCGAGCCCCGGTCCATCCGCCGAACACGCCAGGGTTGACAACGCCCCTCCGGCTTTCTGCCGTGGCCAGCGATTAACCAGTCCCGCTGCGCTGACCATCCGATGTGCGGATTAAGGACGGCCAGCCGGCGTTGCATGACGTTATGCCGCAGCCGTATCCCGATCTGGAAAGACCATCGGCCGTCGGGCCTTGGCCGGCTCAATTGATGACAAGATACAGAAGTCGCCCGTCAACCCCTTGACCCGGCACGCAAGTCGTTCTGTGATGGGCGACAACTATCAATCGCTGCAAGGCCTGCCGCGATATCCGATCCACTGCCTGACCGAACTGCACATCAAACTGCAGGTCGGGGTGATGCTTTTCCGGCAGGAGATCAGCAGGTTGGCCCAATGACGTCAGGCGTTGCCTAAATATCGATCTCTGGACGACCCCTTGAAAGGCCTAACCCATGAAACGCGTATCTCTGGTTGTTTCCCTCGCCCTTGCCGCCGGTCTCTCGGCCCAGGCAGCTTCGGCGCAAACCCTCAAGACCGTGAAGGACCGTGGCATGCTGTCCTGCGGCGTCAGCCAGGGCCTGCCGGGCTTCTCCACCCCCGACGACAAGGGTAACTGGACCGGCCTCGACGTCGACATCTGCCGGGCGATCGCCGCGGCCATTTTCAACGATGCGAGCAAGATCAAGTTCGTGCCGCTGTCGGCGAAGGACCGCTTCACGGCGCTGCAGTCGGGCGAGATCGACGTGCTGTCGCGCAACACCACCTGGACGCTGTCGCGCGACACCTCGCTCGGCGCCAACTTCACCGGCGTCACCTATTACGACGGCCAGGGCTTCCTGGTGAAGAAGTCGCTGAAGGTGAATTCGGCGCTCGAACTGAACAGCGCCTCGGTCTGCGTGCAGACCGGTACCACCACCGAGCAGAACCTCGCCGACTACTTCAAGGGCAACAACATGAAGTACGAGGTGATCGCGTTCGGCACCGCCGACGAAACCGTCAAGGCCTATGAATCCGGCCGCTGCGACGTCTTCACATCGGATGTCTCGCAGCTCTACGCCGAGCGCCTGAAGGTTGCGAACCCCGCCGATCACGTCGTGCTCCCCGAGGTGATCTCGAAGGAGCCGCTTGGGCCGATGGTCCGCCATGGCGACGATCAGTGGTTCGACATCGTGAAATGGACGCTGTTTGCGATGGTCGGCGCCGAAGAACTCGGCATTACCCAGAAGAACGCCGATGAAATGGCCAAGTCCGACAAGCCCGAGCTCAAGCGCGCTTTCGGCACCGACGGCAATCTCGGCGAACAGCTCGGCCTGACCAAGGACTGGCTGTCGCGGATCGTGAAGGCAACCGGCAATTACGGCGAATCCTTCGAGCGCAACGTCGGCTCCGGCTCCAAGCTGCAAATCTCACGCGGCCTCAACAATCTCTGGAACAAGGGTGGTATCCAGTACTCGCCGCCGATCCGCTGATCCCACTCGGGGGCTGCGGCGATGTCGATCGAACCCCGAAAACCACCGTCGCAGCTACTACCAAAGCTGCAGCGGGCGCTCGGCGGACGGGCCGGCTGGAGCGGCTTCGTGCTCCAGCTCCTGTTCGTCGCCGCGCTCGCCTGGGTCTGCTACGAGATCGTCGCCAATGCCCGCGCCAACCTGCAGGCGCAGCGGATCACCGCGGGCTTTGGATTTCTGGCCAATACCGCCGGCTTCGATGTCAGCCAGAACCTGATTCCCTATTCGGGCTCGGATAGCTACACCCGCGTGTTTCTGGTCGGGCTGCTCAACACGCTGCTGGTCTCGGTGATCGGCATCTTCTTCGCCACTATTATCGGATTCATCGTGGCGCTGGGCCGGCTCTCGCCGAACTGGCTGCTTTCACGGATCGCGGGCGGTTACGTCGAACTGATCCGAAACCTGCCGGTTCTGTTCCAGATCCTGTTCTGGTATCTCGCCGTGCTCGCAGCACTGCCCAGCCCGCGGCAGAGTATTTCCGTCTTCGACAGTTTTTTCCTCAGTAATCGCGGCCTGGTGATCCCGAAGCCGATCGGCACGGCGGGCTTTGAGCCGTTCGTCGTTGCGCTGCTGCTGGCGATTGTGGCGGCGATTGCGCTGTGGCGTTACTCGCGCCGGCAACTGTTCCAGAGCGGCAAGGTGATCAAGGTATGGCCCTACGCGCTCGGCCTGATAATCGGGTTGCCGTTGATTAGCGCGCTGATCTTCGGTGCACCGGTTACGTTCGAAGTGCCCGTGCTCAAGGGCTTCAACTTCGCCGGCGGCTCGCGCGTGATCCCTGAATTCGTGGCGCTGACGCTGGCGCTGGCGACCTATACCGCGGCCTTCATCGCCGAGATCGTGCGCGCGGGCATTCAGTCCGTGCACAAGGGCCAGATGGAAGCCGGGTCCTCGCTCGGGCTGCAGCGCGGCTCGGTGCTGCGGCTGATCGTGATCCCGCAGGCGATGCGCGTGATCCTGCCGCCGCTGACCAACCAGTATCTCAACCTGACCAAGAACTCCTCGCTGGCGGTGGCGATCGGCTACCCCGACCTCGTCTCCGTGTTCGCGGGAACGACGCTGAGCCAGACCGGCCAGGCGATCGAAATCATCGGCATCACCATGGGCGTCTATCTCCTGATCTCGCTGGTGACGAGCGCGATAATGAGCTTCTATGGGTGGCGGATCAGCCGGAGCATGGGCGGATGAGCGACACCCCTTCATCCGTCTTCGTTCGGCAGGAGCTGATGCCGGAGCGGCCGGCGCCGGTGAAGACCACCGGCTTCATCGGCTTTCTGCGCACGCGGCTGTTCAATTCGCCGTCCAACATCCTGGTTACGATCGTCTGCGCGCTGCTGCTGTGGTTCCTGCTCGTGCCCACGATAAAATTCGTGCTGATCGACGCCGTGTGGACCGGCAAGGACCGCACCGCCTGCCTCCCGAAAAACCCGGGCGACGTAGTCGGCGCCTGCTGGCCGTTCATCCAGGCCAAGTTCTCGCAGTTCATTTACGGATTCTATCCGGAACCGGAACGCTGGCGGGTCAACCTGGTCTTTCTTCTTGCCGCAATCCTGCTGACGCCGCTGCTGATTCCGCGGCTGCCGGCCAAGGGTCCCAACGCCATCCTGTTCTTCCTGGCACTTCCCGTCGTCGCCTTTTTCCTGCTCAGCGGCGGCGGGCTGAGTGGCTTCGGCGTCAGCTGGACGGCCGGGATTCTTTCGGGTTTCAACGACAGCATCGCCAATGGCGGCAAAAAGCTTGCTGCGGCCGGCGAGGCGACCGCTGTCTTTGGACCGTTGCTATGGCTGATCGGCAAGTTGCTCGAACTGATCAGCACGGCGGTCGGCTGGATACTTCTGCCGCTGACCTGGCTGCGCGACCAGATCCAGGCCTACGGCCGTCCGGTCTGGGCCGACCTCGTGGCAACCGCCGCGATCGTGTCGGCGCTGGTGTTCTGGCTGAGCAGAAGCGGGCGGGCCGTCGGCATCACCCTTGCGATCTTTGCCGGCATCGCCGCCGTGATCGCGGTGATGGGGCTCGACCGTGGCGGATTGCCGGTCGTGGATACGCGGCTCTGGGGCGGCCTTCTGGTGACGCTGGTCGTGTCGGTCGTCGGCATCGTTGCCTCGATGCCGGTCGGGATTGCGCTGGCGCTCGGCCGTCGCTCGGCCATTCCGCTGATCCGGATCTTCTCGATCGCCTTCATCGAGTTCTGGCGCGGCGTCCCGCTCATCACGGTGCTGTTCTTCGCAACCTACATGCTGCCGCTGTTCGTGCCGACCGGCTTCACCATCGATGGATTGGTGCGCGCCCTGATCGGCATCGCGCTGTTCGCGGGAGCCTACCAGGCCGAAGTCATCCGTGGCGGCCTGGCGGCGATCCCGCGCGGGCAGGGCGAGGCGGCGAGCGCGCTCGGGCTGTCCTGGGCCAAGACCACGGCGCTGATCGTGATGCCGCAGGCGCTGCGCCACGTCATTCCCGGCCTCGTCAACAGCTTCATCGCACTGTTCAAAGACACCTCGCTGGTCTCGATCGTGGCGCTGTTCGACCTGCTCGGGCAGCTCCGGGCATCGTTCTCCGATCCGGTCTGGTCCACGCCCACGACGCTGTTCACCGGCTTCGCCTTCACCGGGATCATCTATTTCGTGTTCTGCTTTGGCATGTCGCGTTACTCGCTGTTCGTCGAGAACAGGCTGAACGCGCATCGGCGCAACTGAGTACACCACCATGGCTGCAAACTCGATCGTCGGCATCAACGCGCTCAACAAGTGGTACGGCGATTTCCACGTGCTGCGCGACATCAACCTCGATGTTGCCAAGGGCGAGCGCATCGTGATCTGCGGCCCGTCCGGCTCCG
>LNFM01003003.1_pt1 | contig 34275 bp, 34 predicted proteins | sample 596031 | NCBI WGS metagenome assembly LNFM01 (sample SAMN04254537, study PRJNA301005) | activated carbon metagenome | isolation source: dual media filters at the Ann Arbor, Michigan drinking water treatment plant | place: USA: Ann Arbor
GGCATCGCGCCGTTCGACGCCTGGATCGAGGGCAACGACACTGCAATCCCGGAACCGGCCAAGCGCGGCTTTGCGGTGTTCAACACAAAGGCGGCCTGCGCCGCCTGCCATAGCGGCTGGAATTTCACCGACGACAGCTTCCACGATATCGGCCTCGACACCGACGATGTCGGCCGCGTGAAGATCGTGCCGGGTGTGCTCAAGATGGAAAAGGCTTTCAAGACGCCTGGCCTGCGCGAGATCGCGCGTCGCGGCCCCTATATGCACAACGGTTCGCTGCAGACGCTGGAAGAGGTTGTCGAGCATTACGACCGGGGCGGCGTCGATCGTCCGAGCCGGTCGGAAGCGATCAAGCCGCTCGGCCTCACCGCGCAGGAAAAGTCCGACCTGGTGGCGTTCATGACTGCGCTGACCAGCCAGTCCGACCCCGTGCCCGTTCCTGTTTTGCCGCGTTAAACCTTCCCGTTACCCAGGAGAAACAAAGATGAAGCTTGTGAAAATCGCTGCCGCGATGGCGTTCCTTGCCGGCGGTACGCTGGCGCTGGCCGCCGAAAAGACCATCGGCCAGAAGGGCAAGCTGTTTTCCGAAAAGGAAGTGTCGATCAAGAAGGGCGACACGCTGGTCTTCGTGAACGACGACAATATCGCCCACAACGTCATGTCCAGCACCGCCGGAAACACCTTCAATCTCGGCTCCCAGGCGCCCGGCAAATCGACGCCGGTCACGTTCGACAAGCCCGGCGACATCCAGGTGATCTGCGCCATTCATCCGTCCATGAAGATGCTCGTGAAAGTCGCGAACTGATCATTTTTTCCGAGAGCGAGACAAGCCATGTCGATACGCATCAAGCTGTTTCTTGCATTCAGCGTTGTCGTCCTGATCGCGACAGGCGTTGCATTCTACGGTGCGAAACTCGTATCCGACACCAGCGCTCTCGTCGTCAGGCTCTATGACGGTCCGCTCATGGCCGTCAGCCATGCCCGCTCGGCGCAATGGCGGCTCACGGAAGCGCGCCACGCCATGGAGCGCGCGATCATCCTGCGCGATTCATCGTCGGCCATGAACCTGGACTCGATGGAAAAATCGATGAGCCAGTTCGTCGCCGACATGACGGTGGTGCGTGAGCGCATGATCGAGGCCGGATCCAACGTGTCGTCCGACGTGGATTCGGTGCTCGCGCTGGCGGATCAGTGGTACAAGATGGGCCTCAGCTATCTCAAGCCGCCGGCCGGCGGCTTGACCGAATTGCCGCGGCCGGCGGTCCTGTATGCCAAGGCCAGCGACGTCGTGAACACGATGGAGATGCTGGTCGAGTATGTGACCGCCAACGGCTTCAATTTCCGCACCCGCGCCGAACAGACCGCGGACACCTCCCAGACCAATCTCATCGTGCTGGCCGCACTTGCGGGCGTGATCGGATTGCTGCTGGCCTTCGGCATCGCCTATTCCTTCACCAAGCCGATCCGCAATGCCATGAGCATGTCGGAGCGGATCGCCGCCGGCGACTTCTCGGCGCAGATCGCCACCAAGCGGCGCGACGAACTCGGGCGCCTGCTGACGTCGCTCGACCAGACCCGCGCGTCCCTGCAGGAGATGGAGGAATCCAAGGAGCGCGTTCGCGCCGAGCAGCTCGCCGTCCTGCGCGCCGAGGTGGAAGACGAGCGCCAGAAGGCCGAAGCCCTGCAGAACAAGACCGCCGAGGAACAGGCCAAGGTGGTCACCCAGCTGGCGGCCGGCCTGTCGAAGCTGGCCAGCGGCGACCTGACCTTCCGCCTCGATGACGGTTTCTCGGACACCTACGCGCAGATCCGCGACGACTTCAACACCACGATCGGCCAGCTGCAGGGCACGATCGGCGCGCTGGCGGAAGCCACGCGCGAAGTCGCCAGCACCGCGGGCGAGATTTCGTCGAGCACGACCGATCTGTCGCAGCGCACCGAAGAGCAGGCGGCGAGCCTGGAAGAGACCTCGGCCTCGATGGAACAGATCGCCGCGACCGTGAAGAAGAACGCCGAGAACGCCCAGCAGGCCAACACATTCGCCAACACCACCCGCGACGTCGCCGGCCGCGGCGGCGAGGTGGTCGGCAAGGCCGTCGATGCGATGGCGCGGATCGAGGAGTCCTCGCGCAAGATCGCCGACATCATCTCCGTCATCGACGAGATCGCGCGTCAGACCAACCTGCTCGCGCTCAACGCGGCGGTGGAAGCCGCGCGCGCCGGCGAGGCCGGCCGCGGCTTCGCGGTCGTCGCCTCCGAAGTCCGCAGCCTGGCGCAGCGTTCGGCGCAGGCCGCCAAGGACATCAAGGAACTGATCAGCAGCAGCACCGGCCAGGTGAAAGAAGGCGTCGACCTGGTCAACCGCGCCGGCTCGTCGCTGCACGAGATCGTCGACTCGATCAAGCGCGTGGCCTCGATCGTCGCGGAGATCGCCTCGGCCAGCAGCGAACAGGCCACCGGCATCGACCAGGTCAATATCGCGCTCGCGAAGATGGACGAAGTGACCCAGCAGAATTCCGCGCTGGTCGAGCAGAACGCCGCGGCGGCGAAATCGCTGGAAGATCAGTCCCGCGCCATGGCCGAGCGGGTGGATTTCTTCCACACCGATGATCCCGCGCAGGTTGGGGACGAAGGCGAGGCCGTTCCGGCCGCGCCGCAGCCGCGTGTGCAGACCAGAGCCCGCGCCGCCTGACCCCAGCGGCCATGCGTTAAAAAGAAACCGGCGCCGAGCGATCCGCTCCGGCGCCGGTTTGCTGTCTGGCGGACCGCAGACCGGCCCGCCGATGTCACAAACTACTTCTTCTTGGCCACCCACCACGGCGACCACATGCCGGTCCAGATATGGCCGGGCTGCTGCCAGGCAGCCATCACGAATTTCTTGCTGTTGGCATTCGGGTCGGCCGGGCCGGCCTTCTTCTTGGCGGCGAGCGCGGTGGCCGGAGCGGCGGCGATCATCAGGACGGCGAGCAAGAGAGCGCTTTTGCGCATGAATTCCCCCAAAGTGAAGCACCGGCAAACCCGGCAATATCAATATGATGCATGAAAATGTCGGGCTGAAAACAAAAACGGCCGGCCTGCGGACATTTCGCCGCAAGGCCGGACCGTTGGCATGAACAAAGATTCAGCGAAGCGGCTTACGCCTTCTTCTTCGCCGACTTCTTGGCCGCCTTCTTCTTGGCGGGCTTGGCATCGGCCTTGGCGACCGGCTTGGCCGCAGCCTGCCACGCGTAGACCGGCTGCATCCACATCGCGCGCACGAACTTCTTGGAATTCGCGTTCGGATCGACGGCGGCGGCGGCCGGCTTGGCAGCGGCCTTCTTCTTGGCGGCGAACGCAGCGGTCGGCGCAGCCACGGCCACAGCGACGGCGAGCAGGAGAGCGAGCTTCTTCATCGAGTATTCCCCCAGAGTGTTGGTCACCGGATCCTCCGGCACGCGGCATCATGCATAAAATCCGCGGATTGGAAATACAAACCCCTCATTTTCAAGGCGAAATCGTCCTGCACGCATGGCTTCAAGCCGGACAGGCCGCCCGTGCGCTGCGCATGGGTCACTTAACCGGCCTTTAAAGCACGCCCTCTAGCGTCTTTGCGCGAGCGGGCGACCACGCCGCAACACACGGGGACAGCGGGGATATGGCTTTGGGACGGCGAAAGCCGCGCGCGCGCCGCGAACCCGGATTCGGGGAGGCGCGACCGGCCGGCGATCTGCGCATTGCCCCCGAGGACCGCATCGGCGGCGGCGAACCGCGCCGCAATCCCCCGCGCGCGCCCTCCGAATCCCGGGCCGCACCCTCCCGAAAGCCGCGGCGGGGCAGTGGCGACGGCGGCGGCCCGCACCGGCCGAAACGCAACCGGCTCGGACGGCTGGTCTATTGGGGGCTGGTGCTCGCGCTCTGGGGCATCATCGGGGCGATCGGCCTCACCATCTGGATCGGCGCGCATCTGCCCGCCATCCAGTCGCTGGAAGTGCCCAAGCGCCCGCCCTCGATCCAGATCACCGGCACCGACGGCCGGGTGCTGGCGACGCGCGGCGACAGCGGCGTGTCGGCGACGCTGAAGGACCTGCCGCCTTACGTTCCTCAGGCCTTCATCGCGATCGAGGATCGGCGGTTCTACGAGCATTACGGCCTCGATCCGGTGGGCATTGCGCGCGCGCTGGCGGCCAATGTCCTGCGCCGCGGCGTCGCCCAGGGCGGCTCCACCATCACCCAGCAACTTGCGAAGAACCTATTCCTGACACAGGAACGCACGCTCACCCGCAAGATGCAGGAAGCCGTGCTGGCCCTGTGGCTGGAACGCAAATTCTCCAAAACCGAGATTCTGGAGCTCTATCTCAATCGCGTTTACTTCGGTGCCGGCGCCTATGGCGTGGAAGCTGCGGCGCAGCGCTATTTCGCCAAGCACGCGCGACAATTGTCGGTCGCGGAAGCGGCGATGCTGGCAGGTCTGGTCAAATCGCCGTCACGATTGGCGCCGACGCGGAATCCCGGCGGTGCCGAGCGCCGCGCGCAAGTCGTGCTCGGCGCGATGGCGGACGAAGGCTTCATCTCCGGCGCAAAGGCCAAGGCCGCGATCGCCGATCCCGCGCATGCGCTGAAGCATGCCAGCACCGGTTCGAGCAATTACGTCGCCGACTGGATCATGGACGTACTCGACGATCTGATCGGCCGCGTCGAGGATGATATCATTGTCGAGACGTCGATCGATCCCGCGCTGCAATCCGCGGCCGAAGCAAGTCTGGTGGACGAACTTGCCGCCAAGGGCGCGAAGTTCGGCGTGGAACAGGGCGCGCTGGTGGCGATGACGCCGGACGGTGCGGTGCGCGCGTTGGTCGGCGGCCGCAATTATGCGGAGAGCCAGTTCAATCGCGCGGTCTCGGCGAAACGTCAGCCCGGTTCGGCCTTCAAGCCCTTCGTCTATCTCACCGCACTGGAGCGCGGCCTGACGCCCGACACCGTCCGCGAAGACAAGCCAATCGTGCTGAAGGGCTGGAAGCCCGAAAACTATACGCGCGAGTATTTTGGTCCGGTGACGCTCACGCAGGCGCTCGCGATGTCGCTCAACACGGTGTCGGTCCGCCTGACGCTGGAGTTCGGTCCCACCGCGGTGACGCGCACTGCACACCGGCTGGGCATCGCCTCCAAGCTCGAAGCCAACCCCTCGATCGCGCTCGGAACGTCCGAAGTGTCGCTGATGGAGATGGTGACGGCGTTTGCGCCATTCGCCAATTCCGGCATGGCAATCGTGCCGCATGTGGTGGAAAGCGTACGGCTGAGGGACGACAGGAAAATCTTGTATCGCCGCGTTCCGCAAAGCCTCGGCCAGATCGTCGAGCCGCGCTATATCGGCATGATGAATGCCATGATGCAGGAAACCTTATTGAGCGGCACCGCGCGCAAGGCGGACCTTGCCGGCCGCCCTGCCGCCGGCAAGACCGGCACCAGCCAGGATTTCCGCGACGGCTGGTTCGTCGGCTATACGGCGCAGCTTGTCGCCGGGGTGTGGCTCGGAAACGACGATTCCTCGCCCACCAAAAAAATGACCGGCGGCGGTCTGCCGGCGGATATCTGGGCGCGCTTCATGAAGGCGGCGCATCGCAACGTCGCTGTCGCAAGCCTGCCGGGATTTTCGGGCGGCTTCTTCAATGCATCGCCGCCGGCGATCCCATCACCTATGTCCGCGCCGGAACGTGCGCCTTCGCCGTCGGTGCGACCGGAATCCGGCACCATGGATGGCTGGCTCCTGGATCGCTTGTTCGGACGCCGCTAGCCGCCGGCTTTGTGCAGGGCAGGCGGAATGCGCCGCGACAGCAGCCAGAACAGCAGCGTCAGCGCGCCCATCGCCGTGACTGCAATGGCCAGCGGCCATGCGGTCGTGTCGAGCAAGGCCACCACCGTGACCCCCGCCACCACAGCAAAGAATTGCGGAATGAAGCCGAGCAGCGAGGACGCAGCCCCGGCGCGGTCCGGAAACGGCGAAAGACCTCCCGCCATGCCTTGCGGAAAGGTCAGGCCAAGACCGATCGTATAGAGCGACATCGGCAATACCACGGACAGGACAGACGACGACGATGCCAGCGTCAGCGTGATGAGCATCGTCAGGCCGCCACCCAGCAGTGCCGCCGCACCGAACCCGATCGTGCGATCAATGCCGAGACGCGACACGATGCGCGATGCGATGTAGGTCCCGGTCAGATAGCCAAATGCGCTGGGCAGGAACGCAATCGCAAAGGCGAGAGGCGTCAGGCCGTAGATATCCTGCAGGATGAAAGACGCGCTGGAAAGCCAGGCGAACAGTCCCGTGTAGCAGGAGGCCACGATCCCGGCATACAGCAGGAAGTCGCGACGGCGTAGAATGGAGCCGTAGATCCGCAACATCGATCGCAGCGTGACCCGCTCAGGCGCACGCGCCTTCAGCGTCTCCGGGAGTTTCCACCATGCCATTGCCCCGAGCGTAATACCCGCGATGAGCAATGCCGCAAAGGCCGAACGCCATCCGAAGGCCGTGTGCAGGACGCCGCCGACCACCGGGCCGACAATGGGCGCCAGCGCCATGATCGCGCCCATCACCGAGAGTTCCTTGCCGGCCCGTGCGCCGCTATAGAGATCGCGCACTACCGCACGCGCCAGCACGATGGCGCCGGCGGCTCCGAAAGATTGCAGCGCGCGTGCGGCAATCAGAATGTCAATTGACGGCGCGACGGTGCAGATCAGGCTGGCGGCGCAGAAGATCACCACTGCGACCAGCAGCACCAGCCGGCGCCCATAACGGTCGGACAAAGGCCCGTACACGATCTGCCCAGCCGCAAATCCGATCAGATAGGCCGACAGAGTAAGTTGCACGCGTGTCGACGACACATTGAAGGCGCGGCCGATATCCGGCAGTGAGGGCAGATAGAGATCGGTCGACAATGGCCCGATCGCGGTCAAAGCCGCCAGCAGCGCCGTCAGCGCGAACGTGTCGGGACGAAACATGGACAACTTTCGCGCGCGGGCGCGCGGTCAGGCACGCGCCCGGCGTTTGGTCACGGGGCGGCGCGCGGGGTCGGGATCGGATTGCGGCATACCATAGCGGTGCAGATCGGTGCCATAGACGTCGAGCCAGTTCTTGGCGCGTCGCATGTTCGGGCAGATCCGTTCGACCAGTCGCCAGAACCGCACCGAATGATTCATCTCGACCAGATGCGCGACTTCATGCGCGGCGAGATAATCGAGCACATGCGGCGGCGCCAGGATCAGACGCCAGGAATAGGACAGCACGCCCGTGCTTGAGCAGGAGCCCCAGCGGCTCGCCTGATCGCGGACCGAAATGCGTTTGATTTCAACGCCGAGGCGCTCGGCCGCACGGCCGCTGGCCATTTCGAGATCGTTTTTGGCTTCCCGGCGCAGGAAATCGCCGACCCGCCGGTCGATATGCGGCGCGTCTCCCGCCACGCACAGGGTGCGCTCGCCATCCTCGCCGATTTCGATCCAGACCGTGCCACGCCGGCCCTTACGATGCACAATGCGATGCGGCTGGCCGCGCAGAGGGACAACTGTGCCATGCACGAAGGGCGTTGCCTCCGGCAGACGATGCAAACGCTGCGCGATCCAGCCGCCGTGCTGCTCCGCAAATGCCTTGGCTTCCTTCAGGCTGCCGCGCGGCGGCATGGTGAGCACGACTTCGCGCGTCGCCGCCTGAATTCGCAACGTATAACGCCGCGCCTGACGATGGCGGCGCACCCGCACCAGATAAATCGCCTTGTCATGGACGACCTGAATAGCCTGGGGCTCGGTCGGACGGCGGTAAAGGAGGGCACGAAGCGACATGGACGGCAAAACCTCGAACAAGAACTTTGAGGATAGTGCCATACCCCTCCCCCCGATCAGCCCTCTGCAGAAAATAAAGCCTGACCCACTAGCTGCAGGTCAGAAAGTGATTCAGCTTGCTATATATTGTGATTTTAAAGATTGAATAACGATTCATTTTATATTCAAAGGAGTTCCCGTGGGCCGAGCCGAATGCCAGCTCGAAAATCCGCTAAAAAATCAATAATAACAAAGGCTTCCGGGAATCGATATTGCGCGGCAGAATTCGGGCGTTCTAGGCCGCTTTTCAGCTGATTCGTACTGCGGAGCCCGGTCAGGGCGATCAGCCAGGGCTCAGGCCACCGCGCGGGGCGCGGCCTTGCGAGTCCCCGGCAACTGACAGGACAGCACGAAATCGGCAATGCGAGGCGCGATCTCGGACCGGAAGCGTGAGCCGTTGAACACGCCGTAGTGACCCACGCCGAGCTGCAGATAATGCACTTTCCGGTCAGCCGGAATGTTGCGGCACAACACATGTGCGGCTTCGGTTTGCCCGATGCCGGAAATGTCGTCCTTTTCGCCCTCGATGGTGAGTAAGGCACATTTGCGGATCGCAGCCGGGTCGACCTTCACACCACGATGGGTCATCTCGCCCTTGGGCAGCGCATGACGCACGAATACCGTATCGACGGTCTGCAAATAGAACTCGGCGGTGAGGTCCATGACCGCCAGATATTCATCATAGAACTCGCGATGTTTCTGCGCGGAATCGCCATCGCCCTTCACCAGATTGAAAAACAGGTCCTTGTGGGCATCGAGATGGCGATCGAGGTTCATGCTCACAAAGCCATTGAGCTGCAGGAAGCCCGGATAGACATCGCGCAACATGCCCGGATGCGGGAATGGCACCTTGGTGATGACGTGGTGACGGAACCAGTCGATGCCGCGATCCTCGGCCAGTTTATTGACGCCAGTGGGGTTGACCCGGGTATCGATCGGGCCGCCCATCAGAATCATGGAATGCGGCGTATAGGGATCGCCCTCGGCTTCCATGCGCGCAATCGCCGCCAGCACGGGCACGGACGGCTGGCAGACGCCGATCACATGACAATCGCCGCCCAGGCGGTGCAGGATTGAGATGACATAATCGATATAATCGTCGAGATCGAAACGTCCCGCCGCCAACGGCACCATGCGCGCATCGATCCAGTCGGTAATATAGACATCGTGGTTCGGCAGGAACGCCTCGACGGTGCCGCGCAGCAAGGTCGCGTAATGTCCGGACATTGGCGCGACGATCAGCAGCTTCGGCTGCGGACGGCGCGGCTGACGATCGAAGACGCGCTCGAAATGCAGCAGGTTGCAGAACGGCCGTTCCCAGACGGTCTTGATATGGACCGGAACGCGTTCTCCGCCGACGACGGTATCCTCGATCCCCCATTCCGGCTTGCTGTAGCGGCGCGTGGAGCGCTCGAACACCTCGGCGGCGGCTGCCAGCGTCTTGCCAAAAGGCGTGTTGGCAAAAGGGTTAAGCGGATTCTTCAGAGATAGCCGCGTCACGTCGGCGATCGCACGCGACGGATTGAGCGCGGCCTGTCCCATCTCGTAGAGCCAATAAAGCCCGGTCGAGAAGACTGGCTGATTCTCGGCGGGGAGCTCTGGCGCCCCTCCAAATTCCCCTATCGGCATCTGACGGACCCCGGCGGCGCCCCGCTTTTTTGCGGTGCAGCATAGTGTCTTTTAATTGTCATGAGTCAATATAGGGAGGAATGCTTCCCCTTTCGTTACAGGCCGAAAAACCCGTTCATTCTCCGGCCTGGAGCAGGGAGCCCTGCCGGCGGGCGCTCTCCAAAAGCTTCAAAAAAGCCCCTGTCGCCGCAGCCATATAGATCGCATTCAGCCCCAGAGCCGCGAGCATCAGATCGCTGCGGAACACCTGCTCGATCAGTAGGGCACGCATTCCCTCGAACACATAGGTCGGGGGCAAGGCCCAGGCCAGGACCTGCAGCCAGTCCGGCAGGATCGAGACCGGGTAATAGACGCAGGTCAGCGGCAGCAGCAGGAACATGATGGTCCAGGCCATGCTCTCCGCCCCCATGCCGTTGCGCAGCACAATGCCGGAGACGAGGATCCCGACCGCCCAGCTGGTCAGAATGAGATTGGCGAAGAACGCCACCAGCGCGAAGCCCAGCCCGTAGAGATTGAAGCCGAAAAAGATCATGGCGAGGACAGTGACCGGCACCATTCCGATCGCCAGCCGCACGAGGCTCATGATCATGAGCGCCGCGACGAATTCTCCGGGGCGCAACGGGCTCATCATCAGGTTGCCCATATTGCGCGCCCACATCTCTTCCAGAAACGAAATCGAAAAGCCGAGCTGGCCGCGGAACAGAATATCCCAGAGCAGGACGGCCCCGATGAATGTGCCGCCGGCTTTTGCAAAGAAGCTGGCATTCTGGTCGACATAAAGCTGCAGAAAGCCCCACATCAGCATCTGCACCGCCGGCCAATAGATCAGTTCCAGCAGGCGCGGCCAGGACGACCGCAGCAGATACCAATAACGCAGCACCATCGCGGCGATGCGCTGCGGCGAAAACGCGATCGGCGGGCTCACATCGGGACTCACTGCGCGGCCTCCCGCATATCGGAGGCTTCGCGGCGGCCACGCGCAATGTCCAGGAACACATCTTCCAACGTCTCGCGTCCATAGCGCGCCAGCAGCCGCTCGGGATTGTCGTCATCGACAATCACCCCACGCTTCATCATGATGACGCGCTCGCACAGCCGCTCGACTTCCATCATGTTGTGCGACGCAAGCAGGACAGTCGCACCGCGCTGCTTGCGATAGGTTTCCAAATGGCCGCGGACCCAGTCGGCGGTGTCCGGATCGAGCGAGGCGGTCGGCTCGTCAAGCAGCAAGACCTCGGGACGGTTGAGCAGGGATTTGGCGAGCGACACCCGCGTCTTCTGACCCGCCGACAATTTTCCCGTCGGGCGGTCGAGCAAATCGACAAGATCGAGTTGCTCGGCAAGTTCGCGCATGCGCCCGGAAAGATCTGGCACACCATAAAGCAGACCAAAGACTTTCAGGTTTTGCCGGACGGTCAGCCGCATCGGCATGTCGACGTAAGGGCTTTCGAAATTCATCCGGTGCAGCACCCGGTGCCGGTCGCGCGCCATGTCGGCGCCGAGCACGGCGATGCGCCCGGAGGTCGGCATGACCAGCCCCATGATCATGGCGATGGTCGTGGTCTTGCCGGCACCGTTGCCGCCCAGAAGGGCCGTGATAGAACCTTGAGGGAGCGAAAAGCTGATGCCGTCCACGGCCATTCCGGCCTTGTAGACCTTCACCAGATTTTCGGCGGCGATGGCGGGCTCGGTATTGGCCATTCAGTCTGTTCCAGTCTTTGCGGCTCATTTGAGGGCAGGCGCGGCGGTGCGCAAGCCATTTCCGGCCCGCAAATGGAGCCTGCGTGCGCCCGTCTGCGTCACCAATGCGGTACAAGAATTCTCCGTCAGCCGGTAACATGGGACATGTCCGCTCTCGACCTCGACCGTTTGAGTCTGCCGCGCCGCAATATGCGGCTGGATACGCTGATCCGGCTCCGCTGGCTGTCGGTGATCGGGCAGACCATCGCAGTACTGGTGGTTTATCTGGGCCTGGAATTCGAGTTGTCGATCTGGGGCTGCCTGTCGATCATCGCGTTATCCGCCTGGCTCAACATTGTGCTGCGTCTGCGCTTCAAGAATGCGCGCCGGCTGGAACCGAGCCGCGCCGCCTGGCTGCTCGCGTTCGACATCGCCGAACTGGGCGCGCTGATGTTCCTGACCGGCGGACTGGAAAATCCCTTCTCGTTCTTCTTCCTCGGGCCGGTCCTGCTGTCGGCGACCGCCCTGCCGGCGCGCATGACGGTCATGCTTGGCGCCTTTGCCATCTTCTGCGCAACCCTGTTGATCTTCTTTCATTTCCCGCTGCCCTGGTCGGATGACCTGCCCGCACCGGTCTTGCCGGATACCTATATTCTCGCAGTCTGGCTTTCGATCCTGCTCGCGATCTTTTTCATCGGCATCTATGCGTGGCAGATCACCGAAGAGTCGCGCCAGCTCGTCAATGCATTGGCGGCGACCGAGCTTGTGCTGGCGCGCGAGCAACATCTCACGCAGATCGACGGGCTGGCAGCGGCCGCGGCGCATGCGCTCGGCACGCCTCTATCCACCATTTCCGTCATCGCGAAGGAGCTTGAACGCGAGATTGATCCGAAATCGCCGCACGCCGACGACATCCGCCTACTGCGGGAACAGGCGCAGCGCTGCCGCGAGATCCTGAGCAAGCTCAGCGAACTGCCCGCCGAGAGCGAGCATTACGACCGTTTGCCGATCTCCGGCCTGCTAGAGGAAGTGGCCGCGCCGCACCGCGACTTCGGCATTGCGATCAACGTGAATCTGCCGCCCAACATGAAACAGCCGGCCGGAACCCGCAACCCGGCGATTCTCTATGGCCTCGGCAACCTGCTGGAGAACGCGGTCGATTTCGCACATGAGCGAGTCGAGATTTCCGCGCATTGGGACGACGAAGCCGTCACCGTGGTAATCGGCGACGACGGCCCTGGCTTCGCGCCAGAAGTGATCGGCCGCATCGGCGAACCTTATGTCCGCAGCCGGCGCCGGCGGCGCATGTATGCCAGCGACGACACCGGAATGGGTCTCGGCTTTTTCATTGCAAAAACCCTGCTGGAGCGCTCCGGCGCAAGGTTAACCTTCGAGAACCGCACATTTCCTGCGCGCGGAGCGGTGGTGACCGTGCGCTGGCCGCGCGCCGTCTTCGAGCAGTTCCCGCAGCTTCCGGAGCTTGAGAACATCCCCGTAACCCCCTAATTAGGGGTTGGGGTCGCAGCAATCGGGTAACATCACGATGGAAATGACAGCGGCAATTCCGAGTGAACGGTCACTGCTGATCGTGGACGATGACAAGTCCTTCCTGCAGCGGCTGGCACGTGCCATGGAGGGCCGTGGCTTCAATGTCAGCACCGCCGAATCGGTGGCGGAAGGCCTGACGCAGGTAGAACGCGCGGCGCCCGCTTTCGCGGTGGTTGACATGCGACTGGGCGACGGCAACGGCTTGGACGTGATCTCCGCCCTGAAGCGGCGCCGGCCGGAAGCGCGCGGGATCATTCTGACCGGTTATGGTAACATTGCTACCGCGGTAAATGCGGTGAAACTCGGCGCCGTCGATTATCTGGCCAAACCCGCCGATGCCGATGATGTGATCGCGGCGTTACTGGCGATCGAGGGCAAGAAACCGGAGCCGCCGGAGCATCCGATGTCGGCGGACCGCGTGCGCTGGGAACACATCCAGCGAATCTATGAACTATGCGGACGCAATGTGTCGGAAACGGCGCGCCAGCTCAACATGCATCGCCGCACCTTGCAGCGCATTCTGGCGAAGCGCGCCCCACGCTAGCAGAATTCCGCGCCATAGGGGCCCGCCGGATCGACCAGCGACTGCAGCCGCAAGGCCGCGCATTGCGCAACCCGCAGCATCATTGCCTTGCGGGTCGGAGCCGGCAGACGGTGCGCGGGCGCCTCGCACATGACTTGTCCGCCGAACGCATCCGCCACGATCAGGCCGGTGTCTTTCGGGAAAATCTCGCACGGCACATCGAGCGTCGTGGCGAAGAACAGCCGGTCGCAATGCGCGCGATAATCCATCCATTTCTGGTCGGCGCGGAAATCGGCGATCGAGGACTTGATCTCCACGATCCAGATTTCGCCGGAGGCATCGAGCGCCACCAGATCGGCGCGACGGCCTGACGGCAGCGGCAATTCGCTGACACAGCAGAATCCGTGCGACAGCAACAGCCGCATAGTGCCGCGCGCGACCGTCAGTACCGTCTCGGACTGACGGCCGTCGACCGGAACTTCGGCGATGCGGGCACCCAAAATGCTCATTCTACGGCTTTCCGCGTGTCCGGGCGGCGCGACGCATGGTCCGGAAAGTTATCTTCCAACGCCTTGCGATTTGGCGCAATGACGCCGCGCTCAGTAATGAGCCCGGTCACCAGACGCGCCGGCGTCACGTCGAACCCGTAATTGGCGACATTCGATCCGGTCGGCACGATGGTCACGGTTTCGATGCGCCCGTCCGCGGTCCGGCCGGTCATGGTCGCGACCTCGTGGCCGGCGCGCTCCTCGATCGGAATTTCGGCGACGCCGTCTGCGACCGTGAAGTCGATGGTCGGCGACGGCAATGCGACATAGAACGGCACGCCATTGTCCTTGGCCGCCAGCGCCTTCAGATAGGTCCCGATCTTGTTGCAGACATCGCCTTGGGCGGTGACGCGGTCGGTGCCGACAATCGCCATGTCGACCAACTTGTGCTGCATCAGATGGCCGCCGGTATTGTCGGGGATCACGGTGTGCGGGACGCCGTGCTGGCCAAGTTCAAACGCGGTGAGCGAGGCGCCCTGGTTGCGCGGGCGGGTTTCATCCACCCACACATGAACGGGAATGCCCTTGTCATGCGCCATGTAGATCGGCGCGGTGGCGGTGCCCCAATCCACGGTCGCGAGCCAGCCCGCATTGCAATGCGTCAGCACATTCACGCGCTCGCCCGGCTTCTTCCTCGCCGCGATCTCCTCGATCAGCCTGAGACCGTTGCGTCCGATGGCTTCGTTGATGACGACATCCTCGTCACAGATTTCGGCCGCGCGGCGGTAAGCCGCCGCGATGCGTTCAGCGCGCGACCGATTGCGCAAAGCCGCGATCATTTCGTCGAGCGCCCATTTCAGATTGATGGCGGTCGGCCGGGTTGCAAGCAAGACGGCATGGGCGCGTTCCAGATTCTGGTCGGAGGCATCGTCGCGCATCGCCAGCGCCATGCCGTACGCCGCCACGGCGCCGATCAGCGGGGCGCCGCGGGTCTGCATGGTGCTGATGACCCGGGCCGCATCCTCGCAACTCGCCAGCCGCAGGGTGGCGTAGTCGTGAGGCAACCGGGTCTGGTCGATGATTCCGACCGACCATCCATCAGATTCCAGCCAGATGCTGCGGGTCTGCCTGCCGTTGATTTTCATGCCCGAGAGATAGCCGCCTTCGTCCGACACGCCAAGCGCGCCAACAGCAAATCAGCCGCGAATGCATCCGTCCTCCGCCCCAATTCCGGCCTCAAGCGGACGCGAAGACTGCGGAACATGGCGGCGGTGGAAGATTCTTCGCGAGGGGGTGAAGCCATACTTTCCTTTTTGTCGCGGGCGCTGGCGCGCTTGCCGTTCCGGTTCCGATCAAGCAATCTCCCGCCGCCAATGCCGGCGGGAGATTGCCACCGATGGACTACAATGCCGCTTACGACAATCGCGCCGCGGTGCCGGAGCATCCGCAGATTTTCGCACAATGGCAGAAGGACGCCGCTGCCTTTCGCGAGAAAGCGACTCAGGAAGGCCGCGCCGAACTCGACATTCATTATGGTCCGAGCCCGCGGCAATATATCGATCTCTTCAAGTCGAAAGAGCCCGACGCGCCGCTCGCCCTGTTCATCCATGGCGGCTATTGGCGGGCGCTCGACCCGAAATTCCACAGCCACTGCGCGAAGGGTCTGAACAAGCGCGGCGTCACGGTCGCCGTCGCAGGCTACGATCTTTGCCCTCAGGTCGGTATCGCCGACATCGTCGAGCAGATGTGTGCCGCCGCCTTGTTTCTCTGGCGGCGATTCGGGCAACGCATCACGGTCTATGGCCATTCCGCCGGCGGGCATCTTGCCGCGGCGATGATCGCGACCGACTGGAGAAAGCTTGATCCGAAAGCGCCCGTCGATCTTGTGCCGGCCGGCTATTCGATCTCCGGATTGTTCGACCTTACTCCGCTGACCCACACCGGCATGAACGCGGATTTCAAGCTTGATGAAACGTCCGCACGCGCCTCCTCGCCGCTATTCTGGCCGCTGCCGGGCAAGCGCACATTCGACTCGGTGGTAGGCGGCGCCGAACTGCCGGAATTCCTGCGGCAGGCCAAAAGTATTGTCGATATCTGGCCCAAGGATAAAGTGGAGATGCGCTACGATGAGGTTCCCGGTGCCAACCACTTCACCGTGATCGCGCCGCTGGCCGATCCGCAAAGCCGGATGACGGACCGCCTCGTGGCATTGTGTGACCGCACGTGGACGACTGCCTAAAACCAATACCGCCAAGCATAAACCGCGGTCAGCAGGCAGCCGACCACGATGACGGCAATGCGCATGATGTTGCGCGGTGCAATGCGCGCGATCTGCGCCCCGATCAGCCCGCCGATCAGAGCGCCGCCCATCATCAGCAGGGCCGCCGGCCAGTTCACGATCCCCTGGATGGCGAACAGGGCGGAGGCCACAAAGCTGTTCAGGCTGGTCACAAGATTCTTGGTGACATTGGCGGCGCGGTAATCGCCGCCGGTCACGATCGACAGCACCGCGATCAGCAATACGCCGACGCCCGAGCCGAAATAGCCGCCATACACCGACACCGGCAGGAGAATGGGAACGCTGGTGATACGCACCACAGGCTCGCGACCGTGACGCACCAGCGAGCGCGCCCGGATGGCGGCGCTGATGCGGTCGCCGAAAGCGACTAGCAGGGTCGCAAAACCGAGCAGCAGCGGGACAAGCACCTCGAACATGCGGCCCGGCGTAAACAGCAACAGCAAGGCGCCGGCCGCAGCCCCCGCGAGAGACGCCAGGATCAGCCCGACAAAGGCGCGGTCGAGCGGCGGCAATTGCGTGCGATCGGACAAGGCAGCGAGGAAATTGCCGGGCGTCAGGGCCACCATATTGGAGGCCGCCGCCACCACGGGCGGCAATCCCGCTCCCAGCATCGCCGAAAACGTGATCAGGCCGGCGCCACCGACCATCGAGGACAATGTGCCGCCGGCCAGTCCTGCGGCGCCAAGCATCGCGGCGGTGGAGATGTCCATCGTGACGCGATGTCCGGTACGACGTGCGATACTAGATCAGAAGAATGCCTGGATGCCGGTCTGGGCGCGGCCGAGGATCAACGCATGGATGTCATGCGTGCCCTCGTAGGTATTCACCGTTTCCAGATTGGACATCACACGCATGACATGGAATTCGTCGGCGATGCCGTTGCCGCCGTGCATGTCGCGCGCCGTCCGTGCGATATCCAGTGCCTTGCCGCAATTGTTGCGCTTCAGCAGCGAGATCGCCGGCGGTGCGCCGCGGCCCTCGTCGATCAGGCGACCAAGCCGCAGCACGCTGTGCAGGCCGAGCGTGATCTCGGTCTGCATGTCGGCGAGCTTCTTCTGGATCAACTGATTGGCGGCGAGCGGACGGCCGAACTGCTTGCGATCCAGCGTATATTGACGCGCGCGATGCCAGCAGAATTCGGCGGCGCCCATCACACCCCAGGCAATGCCGTAGCGCGCATTGTTGAGACAGCCGAAGGGGCCAGCGAGGCCGGACGCATTCGGCAGCAGATTTTCTTCCGGGACAACTGCACCATCCAGCACGATCTCGCCGGTGATCGAGGCGCGCAGCGAGAGCTTGCCTTCGATCTTCGGCGTCTCGAAGCCCTTGGTGCCGCGCTCCACGATGAAGCCGCGGATCTTGCCGTCAAGCTTCGCCCACACCACCGCGATGTCGGCGATCGGAGAATTCGAAATCCACATCTTGTTGCCGGTCAGCCTGTAACCGCCCGCTACTTTCTCGGCGCGGGTCGCCATCGAGCCGGGATCGGAGCCGTGATCGGGCTCGGTCAGGCCGAAGCAGCCGATCATTTCGCCCGAGGCGAGCTTAGGCAGATATTTCTTGCGTTGCGCTTCGCTGCCATAGGCGTAGATTGGATACATTACCAGCGAGGACTGCACCGACAGCGTCGAGCGATAGCCGGAATCCACCGCCTCGATCTCGCGCGCGATCAGGCCATAGGCGACATAACCAAGACCGGCACCGCCATATTCCTCCGGAATGGTCGGCCCAAGCAGACCGAGACTGCCCATCTCCTTCATCAGACCGGGGTCGGTCTTCTCTTCGCGATAGGCCTCCAGGATGCGCGGAAACAGCTTGTCCTGCGCATAACCACGCGCGGTGTCGCGCACCATGCGCTCCTCTTCGGTCAGTTCGCCCTCCAGATCGAGCGGGTCTTCCCAGTTAAAAGGGGCGTCCTTGATGGAACCGGGGCGCGTGCTGGTGATTTTCTCGGCGGGCTGGCTCATCGTCTCTTCCCTCATGCGAGGTTATGCCTGCAAAAGCGGCACTAAATACCTTGCTGCAACACTACCCCGCCAAAGGCCGCGCGGAAAGCGCACCTGACGTGACCGGGTGGCGGGGTTCTACTAACATTCTGTTGGGAATCGGAAGGGTAAAATCGAATACGAACCCTTCCCGGGAAGCATGGTTTTGAGCGTATTTGTAACGATTAACGGACTGTCCGGCTGCCCAGCCCCGCGCCGCGCGGCCCTGTCCTGCCTGGCCGCTTGCCTTGCCATCCTTGTGGTTTCGACGGTGCCGGCCGACGCCCGCAGCCGGGCGCGCCTGAAAGCGCCGGAGCAGGCGAGACCGGACAAGGTGCCGCCCATTCCGCCGGGTCCGCACCATCTCATCGTCTCGCTGAAAAACCAGCGTGCTTCGCTCTATGCAAACGGTAAGCTGGTCGCACAGACACCGATCTCCAGCGGCACGGCCAGCCATCCGACGCCGACCGGCGTATTCAGCGTGATCCAGAAGAACCGGCATCACCGTTCCAATATCTATAGCGGCGCGCCGATGCCTTATATGCAGCGCCTCACTTGGTCCGGCATTGCGCTGCATCAGGGGCAATTGCCCGGTTATCCGGCTTCGCATGGCTGCATCCGCCTGCCGCAGGATTTCGCAAACTATCTCTGGCGTACGACCAAGCTTGGCGCACGCGTGATCGTGGCGCGCGACGACGTCGAACCGGCGGAGATTTCACACGGCAAGTTGTTTCAGCCCAAACCGCCTGTCATCACGGCGGACGTGACATCGAAACTGCGCCGCTCGATCGAAACCGACGTGGCGGTGAACACCGCAACGGCCACGGCGACCGATGCCACCGCAAGCGACGCATCCGTGTCCGGGCCAGAGGCCGCCAAACAGGAAGCCGCCGGTCCGAAAGCGTCGGGCATCACCGAGATGTCGGCAGCGTCGCACAACGAGATCCCCGCCCCCATCCTCGCGAGCTTCTTCGACACACTGGACGCAAAGGCAAGAAAGCCCGCGCCGACGGGGTCCGTATCCGTCTTCATCAGCCGCAAGGACAAACAACTGTATGTCCGGCAAGGACTGCAGCCGCTGTTCAATGTGCCGGTGGTCATCCGCGACGAGAACGAGATTTTCGGCACGCATGTCTTCACCGCACTGGAAAAGACGGACGGCACATCCGGCCTGCGCTGGATCGCGGTCACGATGCCGGCGGAAACGCCGAAAACCGATCGAAGGGCAGCAGAGAAAAAGCCGGACGTCACCTATCGCTATGATTATTACGGGCGGCGCATTCCGGTGCGTATGAAATCCGCGCAATCCGTCAAGCCCGTGGAGCTTCCTGTGCCGGTGCCGTCCGCTGCCGCGGTGCTCGAGAGGATCGAACTGCACGAAGACATCGTATCGCGTATTTCCGAGTATGTAACGGCGGGCGCGACTCTGATCGTGTCGGACCACGGGCTGGGCCACGAGACCGGCGCCTATACCGATTTCATCGTGTTGACGCGCTGATGCCACAGCGCACGTCTCCGATCTCCGCCAAAGTCGCGGCACTTGCTCTGCTCAGCCTTTGCCTGTCGCTGGGCGAAGCTCTCGCCGATGGAACCAAGGCAGCCTCCAGACCTGCACATGCTTATCCCGGCGCCCGCATCATCCTGTCGACCGGCAGAACGGTGACCGGCCAGACTATCCAGTATCAAACCACCGGACCGGCCAAGATCACCGCCATGGAGATCACGCTACAGCCGGGACAGCAGACCGGCTGGCACACGCATCCCGTGCCTTTGTTTGGTTATATGCTGGAGGGCGAACTCACCGTCGATTACGGCGCCAGGGGTATCCGCGTTTACCGCAAGGGTGATGCTCTGGCCGAAGCGATGAACGAAGCGCATAACGGCCGAAATACCGGCAAGAGTCCCATGCGCATATTGGCCGTGTTTATCGGCGTCGAGGGCGGACAAGGGTCGGTCGCCGCTGCACCGCCCGCGCGCTAGCGTATTATCGCCGCAACCTGCGCCGATAATGACGCTGTCACTCATCTGTGCGAAGCTGAATCCATGCCCCGCTATTTCTTCAACACCCGTATCGGCAGCGACCTGATCCAGGACACGGAGGGCGAAGACCTGCGTGATCCCGACCAGGCCTGGGAGACCGCGCGCGCCCTGATCCGCCAGTTGCTGCAGGAGGAAGGCGAGCAGGCCAGCCTGCTGACGGCCGTTCTGGAAGTCACCGACGAGGCCGGCGAGATAGTGCTGGAATTTCCGTTCTCGGAAGCGCTGATCGTGCCGCCCGACGTCAATCAGACAAGACACTGAAATCCCAAGCAAAGAGACCCGCCTGCCCATGAGCCGCCTCAATGTGATGGTCATTCCGGTGACGCCGTTTCAGCAGAACTGTGCGATCGTCTGGAACGACGAGACCAAACATGGCGTCGTGATCGATCCCGGCGGCGATCTGGCATTCATCCGCCAAGGTATCGCGGAAGCGGGAATCGCCATCGATCAGATTCTTCTGACCCATGGCCATATCGATCATGCCGGCGGCGCGGCCGAGCTGAAAGACGAGCTTGGTGTGCCGCTGGTCGGACCGCACAAGGCCGACCGCTTCCTGCTCGATAGCCTCGAACAGACCGCGGCCGGCTACGGACTTTCCGGCGCGCGCAATGTCGTACCCGACACCTGGCTCGCGGAAAACGACCAGGTGAAGATTGGCGGCGTGCCATTCGACGTGCTGCATTGCCCCGGCCATTCACCGGGCAGCGTCGCTTTCGTCAACGCTGCGCAGAAATTCGCTATCGTCGGCGATGTGCTGTTCCGGGGATCCGTCGGACGCAGCGACCTGCCCGGCGGCGATCCCGCGACGCTGATCCGATCGATCAAGGACAAGCTGCTGCCGCTCGACGATGACGTGACGTTCCTGTGCGGCCACGGCCCGGCCAGCACGATCGGCGAGGAACGGCGCTCCAATCCGTTTCTGCGATAGATCGGTTGCAGGAAGTTCCATGCTGCAAAGCCCGGAACCCCAGCATTGCCGCGGGCCGGCCTCATGGGCTATGAAGGCCGCGCACGCGCCGCTCAATGCGATTGAGAGAGCACCGTAGGTCGAATCCAGATGTGGATTCAATCCTCCAAGCATTTCATGCTTCGGCCGTGACGGATTTCAATGTGACAACAGAGAGTGGTGCGACAGAAGCGAACGGCGGCGATGTGGTTTCCAGCGACGTTGTCGATTCTCGAGCCGCATGGCTGCGTCTCGCGGCAGCGCTGGCGCTGGGCACCATCGGCAGCGTCGGGATGTGGTCCTATGTTGTGGTATTGCCCTCCATTCAGGCCGATTTTGGTATCCTTCGAGCCGACGCATCGCTGCCCTATACATTGACCATGGCCGGTTTCGGGCTGGGCGGCGTGGTGATGGGCCGCGCGGTCGATCGCTTCGGCGTGGCGCTGCCGATCGTCATCGGGGCGCTGGCTCTGGCAGCCGGTTATGTTGGCGCCGCGCTGGCCCCCAATCTCATTGCGCTGGCGGCAATGCATCTCTTGGTCGGATTTGGGGCGTCGACCACCTTCGGCCCGCTGATGGCCGACATCTCGCACTGGTTCAGAAGACGGCGCGGCATCGCCGTCGCCATCAGTTCGTCGGGCAATTATCTGGCGGGCGTCGTCTGGCCGCCGCTGATCCAACCCTTCATTGAAATCATTGGTTGGCGGCAAACACATTTCGCAATCGGTCTTGTCTGCATTGTGACGATGCTGCCGCTCGCGTTGGCCATGCGCCGGCGCACGCCCGTTCAGCGTATTGATGGAGACACGGCCGGTGGCGGAACGGGACCTACGCTTGGTCTCTCACCGCGCATGCTGCAGGCTCTACTCTTGATCGCTGGCTTCGCCTGCTGCGTCGCGATGGCGATGCCGCAGGTCCATATCGTGGCGTATTGCGGCGATCTCGGTTACGGCGTGGCGCGTGGCGCGGAAATGCTGTCGCTCATGCTTGGTTTTGGAATCGTCAGCCGCGTTGCCACCGGCTGGATTGCGGATCACATCGGAGGCCTGAGAACGCTGCTGCTCGGGTCGGCATTGCAGACATCGGCGCTGGTTCTGTATCTCTTTTTCGATGGACTGACGTCTCTCTATATCGTTTCAGCTTTGTTCGGCCTGTTCCAGGGCGGCATCGTGCCAAGTTACGCCATCATCGTGCGCGAGTATTTTGAGCCCAGAGAGGCCGGCGCCCGGCTCGGCGTCATTCTAATGGCCACGCTGGTGGGTATGGCCTTTGGCGGCTGGATATCGGGCGTCATTTTCGATTACACTGGCTCGTATCAGGTAGCTTTTCTGAACGGCATTTTGTGGAATCTGCTCAATGTGGGAATTGCGCTCTGGCTGCTGTCACGCGCCATGAAGCGTCCCGCTCGCGTCGAGGCGGTCGCTATCTGATGGTTCCCTGGCGGCCTTATTCATAAAACACCAAGCAGTTTCTGCGCGTTCCTGAAGCAGATATTGTCGCGATCTGCGGCTGAAAGATCCAGCCGTTCAAGGATGGCAATCGTATCGCGAATATAGCCTGGCCCGCGCTCGGGATCGAACGGACTGTCGGATGCAAACAGAACACGATCCGCGCCGTAGAAAGCGAGACCGCATTGCGTCGCCGGCACCGATCCGAACACGGCGGTATCGGCGTAGAATTCCTTGAAATAATCCAGCGGACGCTTCTTGAGATTCCTGAGCACCACCGAATAGTCTTCATCTGAAGTACGCTTGCCGAGCTGATCCCAGCCCGGGCCGACACGGCCTTCGAAAAACGGCACCATGGCGCCGAGATGATGCGCCAGCACCTTGAGGTCCGGCAGCCTGTCCAGCAAGCCCGAGAACACCAGCCGCGCCATCGCGGCGGATGTCTCATAGGGCCAGCCGAACGCCCACCATATCTCATAGAGCGACTTCGTCTCGCTCTTGTAGTCCGGCAGATCCGCCGCGGCCCGGGAGGGATGCAAGAAGACTGCCTTGCCGTGCTTGGCCGCAGTCTCGAAGACCGGGAAGAACCGCTCGTCGTCGAGCGGCAGGCCGTTGATGTTGGTATGAATCTGAAGCGCATTGGCGCCGATGCTGAACGCGCGCTCCGCTTCCCGCGCAGCGTTCGGCGAATTCATTGGTAAAGAGGCCAGAAACCCGACAAACCGGTCCGGATAACGCTTCACCAGATCAGCCATTCCGTCGTTGCCGAGCTTGGCAAATTCTTCCGCTTCGGCAGGACCGCCCAGGGCTTCGAGCGGCGGCATGCCCAGCGAGATGACCTGCGTGTAGTTCTTTGCCGAGAACTGGTCCATCACCCGAAACCGTTCGTCGAGATCGTAGATGCAGGGAATTCCGCGCATCCGCTTGCCGATGTCCCTGGCCGCGCCTTCCGATTCCAGCATGCGATCCCATAAGACTTTTGGGAAAAAATGATTGAAGACATCGATGTAACGCATGAATCCTCCGAAGGAGCGACGTATGACGGGAGTTCAAAAGAGAATGTGGATGGGACGGCGTCAGTGTGTGGCGGGAACGCTTACCATGGATGAAGGACAATCTTACCCAGCCCGGCACGCCCGGCGACAAGCTTGTGCGCGGCCACGGCATCCGAGAGCGGAAGCACCTGGTCGATCAGAACATCCAGATGCCCGTTCGCTGCGACCTCAAGACTCAGATTGACGTCGGCATCGCTTTGCGCGGTCGAACCAATAATCGTGATGTAGTTCAGATACAGATGATTCAGATCCAGCGGCACGACTCCGCCCGCATGCGCCCCGGCCGTCACCAGCCGCCCATTGCGGGCCAGACTGGAAAATGCCTTTGGAAACAAATCCGGGTCGCCGACATTCTCGAACACCACATCAACCCCGCGACCGTCTGTTAGGCGGGCGATCTCGGCGGCCAGATCACTATTACGATAATTGATCCCGAAATCGGCGCCGAGCTTTCGCGCGGCAGCGACGCGCTCATCTGCGCCGGCCGCAGCAATCACATGCGCACCCAGATGCTTCGCCACCTGCACGCCGGCACTTCCCAAGCCGCCGGCCGCACCCATGATCAGAACCCGTTCGCCGGGAACGACTTGTGCTTTCTCCTTGAGGAGATTGAACGCCAGCGGCGCATGGCGCGCGACGATCGTCGCGGCGCTGAAATCCAGCCCGTCGGGAATCAGATGGGTATTTGCCGCAGGCAACCTCACATATTGCGCGTAACCGCCCCAAACCTGCACACCGAGCATGATGGGACCCTGCGTCACAGTGGCGGCTTTGATGCGCGGCGATGTGGCGACCCGATCGCCAACATGACGGGATGTCACGCCCTCACCCAGAGCCACGATCGTTCCCGACGGATCGGCACCCAGAACATGGGGCAACGTCACCGCGCGCGCATAGCGCCCTGCCCTGACTGCAAGATCGAGGGTCCTGTTGACCGAAACGGCCTCGACCTTCAGCAACACCTCGCCGGCAGCAGGCGCCGGAATGGGCACCTCCTCGAGACGCATCACCTGCGGCTCACCGAACTCACGGATCACAACGGCCTGCATCAATGCGCCCATCCGCGGCGGCCTATTCGCGGAACAACTGAGGCGTCGGAATCCCCCAGATGTTGGATGTCTGCGGACCAGGCTGCCACACTTTGGGACGTTGCGGATTGTCTTCGTGCCAGGGACGGGGATCGAACGCACCCGACGCTTCATCCGTCATCTGATCGAGCTCGGTGTAGAGCTCCATGATCTGGCCGTCCGGCGTATGGTGATAGATGAAGATATTGTGGCCCACGCCGTGCCGGCCCGGACCCCAGATCAGCGGGATTTTCTGCTTGCCGAGGAAATCGCAGGCGCTCTTGATATGATCCCAGTCGCGGGCCTCGAATGCGATGTGATGCATCTTGTTTTTCTTGCCGTGCAGCAAATTTACCGTGTGGTGATCGGGGCCGCAACGCAGGAAAGCGAAGAAGTCGCCCATCCAGTCGGACACGCGGAAGCCCAGAAGCTTGACGAAGAAATCAACGCCGCCTTGCACATCATGAACGTTAAACGCGATGTGGCCGAGCTTGCGGGGACCGATCCCGGCTGACGGCCTGGCTTTTTGCGAAACGGCACGCTCACGGATCAGCGCGACACGAATATCTTCCGGTCCGTCGAAGGAAATCATCTCGGCAGTTGAGGGCTCGCTGTCCGATTTGATCTCTGGTGACACACCATTGGCCGTCAGCAACTTGGCGGCATCAGCGAGATCGGTGTTTTGCGGCACCTGAAGTGTGATCTGGGCGCAGCGCGCCAGGGCCCCCTGCTTCAGAACCACCGAATGATAATCGAGCGGGGACGCGAGATAAGCGGTGTCGCCTCTGCGATCCACCAGCACCAGTCCGAGAACCTGCTGGTAATAATCCAGCATACGCCCAAGATCAGGCGTCTCGAAGGTGGCGTGCCCGATGGCTGAAACCTGGATCATGATGTTCTTGCTTCCTGCGTCCGTCTGGAGATTGTGCGATGGTCAGGCGTGCTGCTTGCGCAATGCAGGCTCGACATGTTCCGTCGTGCGCTCGATATGCTGCCGCAACAGCGAGACTGCATCCGGCTTTCGCGACAATGCCGATTCCATCAGTTTGCGGTGCTCGTCCGCGGTGTTGCGGGGCTTTTGACGGAGAGCTGCCGACAGCCGCCGATAACGCTCCGACTGATCGAACAGTTTCGAGCAAAGCTCGATCAAACGCTCGGAACCGCAAGCCGACACCAGCGACATGTGAAAGTCCTTGTGCCGCGAGGTCCATTCGTCGTCGCGGGACATTTCGCCAGATGCAATGCGGCCCTCAATGCGATCAAGACGGTAGAAGGCCGCCACGACCTGGGCCTCCCACACGTCGGATCCGATTGTCATGGACGCGGCCAAGGCGCCGGGTTCAACCACAAGCCGCATGGCCGTGAGATCCATCAGATCCCTGGCCGTCATCGGGGCTGCGCGGAAGCCGCGGCGTTCGTCGGCGATCACCAGATTTTCAGCGACAAGACGGTTCAGCGCCTCCCGGAGCGGCGAACTGGAAATTTGATAGTCGCGCTGGAGAACATCGATCTTCAGTTTCTCTCCGGCCAGGATGGCGCCACGCAGGATGCGGTCGCGAATGAGCTGATACGCCTGCTCGGACAGCGGTGGCTTCGAGTCCGCATGCGCCGGATTGGCCGGCGCGTGACGCGAGGAATATGGCTCGAGCGGCAGGTCGGTGCTCACTTGCGAATCCTGAGAGTTAGGATACGACATTGCATGATATGATTTTTTATGCATAAAATTGAGCCTTGAGCAAGATAAAAAGTCGAAATTCAGATGGGAGAATGAGGATGTTGAAATACGCAATCACCGGTGCCTGCGCGCTGGCTCTGGCGATCGGCCCCGCCACTGCCGTCCGGTCTGACGACGCCTATCCATCGCGGGTGGTCACAATCGTGGTGCCCTTTCCCGCCGGCGGCACCGCAGACCTGCTGCCCCGGCTCGTCGCCGAACAGATCCGTCCGCTGCTGGGACAGGCGGTGATCGTTGAAAACAAGCCGGGCGCGGCCGGCAATCTCGGCACCGAAGGCGTTTCGCGCTCGACACCGGACGGCTACACGCTGATCAACGCGCCGCAACTGACCTTCAGCGTCAACCATCTGCTTAATGCCAACTTGCGATTTGATCCGCGAACGCTGGAGCCGGTCAGCGTGCTGGCGACCTATCCGACCGTTCTGTTTGCGCGCGCTGAGCTGCCGGTGAATTCGCTGCCTGAATTGATCGCTCATGTGAAGGCCAATCCCGGCAAGCTCACCTATGCGTCCCAAGGGCGCGGACAGATCGGCCATCTCACCATCGAAGCGATGAAACTGAGAGCCAACCTGGACATCCTGCATGTGCCCTATCGCGGCAGCGCACCCGCGATCAACGACCTGCTGGCTGGGCAGGTCGATATTCTCGCCGACAACCTGTTGTCGGGCATGCAGCATGTTCAAGCCGGCAAACTGAAACTACTGGCCGTCGGCGGCAAGGAAAGACTGAAAGCATTTCCGAATGCCGCGACCTTCGCGGAAACCCTGCCCGGCTTCTATTCGGACACCTGGATGGCGATCGCAGCGCCGCCCGGAACGCCGAAAAGCGTCACCAAAAAGCTGTCGGATTCGATCGCGAAGGCCCTGCAGTCTCCCGATCTCCGACGCCGTATCGAAGCGTTGCAGGCCGAGCCATTCGGCAGCACGCCCGAGCAGATGGCCCAGTTGATCAAGGAAAGTCATGACCGCTGGGCGCCGGTAATCAGCAAGGCCAACATCACGGCCGAGTAATCTTCGCGGAATCGGCAGATTGAATACGATGGCATGCGACGGTCGCGAACAGGCCGCGGCATCAACACGTCCGACTGATCCACGGGTTTGCCGAATGAAGAACTATAACCTCGTCAGCTATCGTGTGGATTCGGGGGCGCGACCCGGCATTGTCTTTCAGGGCAACCTTTATGATCTGCAGGACGCTTCCGGACATCCCGCAGATTCCACCATGCTCGGCCTGCTTGCAGATTGGCCTGCGGCGCAGAAGCGCATTCAGTCCGCAATCGACAGGGCGCTGGCTGGACAGCTTCCGGGACGCCCGCTGGCAGAGCAGAGGCTTCTGGCTCCCTTGCCCGTTCCCGGCACATTGTTCTGTGCAGGGGCAAATTACGCCGACCATGTCGCGGAAATGGCCAAGGTCGCCAATATCGAACCTGATCCCGATCCGCATTCTCTCGGGCTGGGCTCGTGGCATTTCATCAAAAGTTCGCGCAGCGTCATCGGGCCAAATGACGGGATAGAAATCCCGAACGGTTCGCAGAAGCTGGACTGGGAGGTGGAACTCGCTGCCGTGATCGGATGCAAGGCCAGAAACATCACGCTGGATCAGGCGCTGACATGCGTGGCCGGCTACACCATCGCCGTCGATCTGTCGGCGCGCGATTTCAGCCGGCGCGCCGGAATCGCAATCCAGTCGCCCTTCAGATTCGATTGGGTGGCCCACAAGAGTTTCGACACCGGATGTCCGCTGGGGCCCTGGATCACGCCGGCCGAGCAGATCCCCGATCCTCAAAAGCTGGCGATTTCATTGTCGGTGAACGGCGAGATGAAACAGAATTCCAGCACCGCTCACATGATTTTCACGGTGGCGGAACAGATTTCGGACCTCTCTCGGAAACTGACGCTGTGGCCGGGCGACGTCATATTGACCGGAACGCCAGCCGGCGTCGGCAGTGCGACGGGACAATTCCTCAAATCCGGCGATCATCTCTCGGCGCGCATCGAAGGCATTGGCGAGCTGAAAAACGGCGTGATCTGAGCCAAACCCCAGCATTGCCGCAGGCCTGCCTCATCGGCTATGAAGGCCGCCACGCACCCGTAGCTCAGCTGGATAGAGCGTTGCCCTCCGAAGGCAAAGGTCAGAGGTTCGAATCCTCTCGGGTGCGCCAGCGCTTCAGTGAAATTTGGGCGCCTTGAGAAACTTGGCGCGATCGCCGGAATTGACGCCCACGTCGAAGGTGTCGCCGTCGCGATAGATCGTGAGCGGCACCTCGACGCCGGCCGTGCCCAACGACCAGATGCTGCGATAAAGACCGGCGAGATCGCCGACCTCCTCGCCGTCGATCGCCACGATGACATCGCCTGCGCGCAAACCGGCCCGCTCTGCCGGCCCGCGCGGCGCCAGCCCGACTATGACGATCCTGTTCTCGGCCTCGGTGGAATAGATGCCGAGCCAGGGTCGTGCCGGTTTGCGGGAATGCCCGGACGACAGCAGATCGTCGAGAATCGGCGGCAGCAGATCGATCGGCACAACCATGTTCAGATACTCGCCATCACCCTTGGCGCCGCCGCGCTCGAGCTGCAGCGAGCCGATCCCCAGCAATTCTCCCTTGGGTCCGATCATCGCGGTGCCGCCCCAATTGGGATGCGCGGGCGCCGTGAAGATCGCCTCGTCCAGCACATATTCCCAATAGCCCGCGAATTCCTGCTTGCCGACGATGCGCGCGGCAACCGAACGTTCGCGACCGCCAGCGCCCGCCACCACCACACGCTCGCCGGTCTGCGCCGCTGCGGATTTTCCGAACGGCAATGCCGGAAGATCGAGCCGAGCCAGCGGCTGGACCAGACCGAGGCCGGTTTCCTGGTCGAACGCCATGGCATGGCCGGGGACCACCCGGCCGTCCCCGAGATGCAGCCAGACCGTCTCGGCTTCCGTGATCAGGTAACCGATGGTGAGGATCAGGCCACTGCTGCGGATGACCACGCCGTGCCCGGTGCGTTCAGTTCCCAGCGTCTCCGCCGTAAAGGCATCGGCCGGAACGAGCGTCCGCAAGCCGACCACCGACGATAACGCCGCATCGAGGTCATAGGCATAATCTTCCGGCCTGGGCTGTGCGCCGGCGGGCACCTTCCAGTCGCTCAGGGATGTCATGTGCCGCCCTTCTTGTTCTTCGGATCGCCCTGTAAAACCTGCCGTCATGCACCCGGCGAAATCAAGGTCGAAAGCCGCTAACGACTGCGTGACAGCCCCTTTCAGACCGCCTTCATCCTGCCTAATCTCTCCGCCATAGATTGTGAAGATATTGAGTTGTCACTGGTTGTCGGGGATATCACCGTATGCATCGGCGCGAACAATCGGCCTTGGTCCTGGTCATGATCGGGTTTGCCGCCTTGAGCGGAACCGCGGTCGCGCAAGTGCTGCCGCCGCCCACGCCCTATACCTATCCGCAGGGCGGATATCGCGGCGTTCAGGGCCCGGACGGGGTGATGACCACGGCCCCGGCTGACGACGATGCTGACATGCAGCGGCCGCTACCACCCCGGGGCGCGCCTTATGCGGACCGGCAGCCTTATCCGCTTGAGTCGTCAAGTTCGGCACGGGATGGCGCACCCTACCCGATTGAGCCCCGTTACGGCCGGCAAGCGCCGCCGATTGCGGCGGAGCCTTATCCGGAACCCAATATCGTGCGCCGTCCTCCCGGCTTCGGACCGATGCCGCCTTACGATGACCGGACCGATTCGGGCATCACGACGGCGCGGCCTGACAGCCTGCAGCAGGGCCTGCGTCCGCCGGCCGCGATCGGGTCTCAGGCACCTTCGGCGATTCTGCCGCCGTCCGGCGGCGCGCCCGTTGCGGGCAGCCCCTCCCGCCCAACCAACCTTGCCGCCCTGCCGCCGGAAGATCAGCCGGAAGATGGTGAGCCTGCGGAACTGCCGCCGCAATTCAAGCGCCAGGTCGTCAGCTATCAGACCAAGGAACCGGCCGGAACCATCATCATCGATACCCCGAGCACGTTTCTTTATCTTGTGAACGGCGACGGAACCGCGGTCCGCTACGGCATCGGCGTCGGCCGCGAAGGCTTTACCTGGGCCGGCACGGAAAAAATCACCCGCATGGCGGAATGGCCGGACTGGCACCCGCCTGCGGAAATGATCGAACGTCAGCCCTATCTGCCGCGCTTCATGGCCGGCGGCCCGGGCAATCCTCTGGGTGCGCGCGCACTCTATCTCGGCAAGACCATCTATCGCGTGCACGGGACCAACCAGCCTTCGACCATCGGCAAGTTCGTGTCGTCGGGCTGCATCCGCATGCTCAACGAAGACGTGGAAGATCTGTTTACCCGCGTGAAAGTCGGCACCAAGGTCGTGGTCCGGTCCGGCGGACGAGGCAGTCCCACCGCCGCCAACACGCCCGCAACCCGATAGCCGAATCATTTATCGTTATTGCGCTGTAAATTGCGCCGACCGGGTGTGGCCGATTAGCTGCTCACTTCCGGCAGAATCGGCACGCCGAAAAACCTTCGCGTGACGGCGGGAACCGAATCAGCAAAAATAATATCCACAGGGTTTTTTGGTGTGAATTTGTCCTGAGCATTGCGCCAGGCCCTAGCCGCGGAGCCGTTATCTACGCTTTCGCGCGGCGCTTCTTCTTTCCGGTGTGACGGCGTGCAGCGCCCCTATTCGGGCGATCGTGGAAGGACTCTGACTCATGCTGCCCGATCTGCGGATCGTTATCGCAGCCGTCGTTTCGACGTTCATCTTTACCGTGGGCGTCGGATTTTTTGCGTCGTCCCGGCTCATCCATGACCAGATGACCGCCCGCGTCGACACCAAAGGTCTGGACGACACGCCGATCAACCGCATCGCCCTGAACTGGCCCGAGCCAACCGCGACACAGCGCCACGTCGACCTGGATTTCGCCATCACCGCCAAGGCGTCAAGGAATCCGGTGCGTGAAGTCGCGCCCGCGGCTGACGAGAGCAAGCCGGCGCTGAAGGTCGAGACTCCGCAACCTGCCTTGTCGCGAACATCGAGTGACCAGGCGTCAACCGACGCCGCGGCGGCTCCGAAAGATGCATCCCGCGATGCGGAGCCGACCATCGCCGCGCCCAAAGTGCCCGAGCCGCACGAAGAAAAAACGGCCGTGCAGCAAGAGACCCCACCATCAACGAACGACACACGCGTAACTGTCCATCTGGACGACGCCGTGCCTGAGGAACCGACGGGTTCGATTCCCGCTCCAACAAAACCCGACCCGCCAAGTGTTCCAGTCTCCGAATCGCGTCCGAAATTTGCAGCGCGCCCGGAAGCCAACGAGACACCCGCCACGATCACAAAGCCGGCGCTGGCGGAACCTGCAAAAGCCCCGCCGATCCGCAAGAAACGGCCGCGCAAGATAACGGCGCAAAAACCGGCAACGCACGGTCAAGCCGTCCAGACCCCGCAATTGCAGGCCTTCGATTTCTTCGGCCTGTTCCGCACCTCGTCGACGACCTTCCGCTTGCCCGCAATCGTCTCGACGCCACCGACGACGCCGGTGCAGTAATCGCCCGCGATTTCGCAATCTGTAAAAGTTTCCCATATAAGCGCATATCCTGAAGAAGCCGCCCGAATATGGGTAGCGGGGTGCGTCGTCATCATGGTTGCGCTGTCGATCCTCGACCTGTCTCCCGTCACTGCTGGGGGCTCCGGCGCGCAGTCACTGCGTAACAGTCTCGATCTTGCCGAACATGCCGACCGTCTCGGCTACCGGCGCTATTGGGTTGCCGAGCATCACAATCTGTCGAATATCGCAAGCTCCGCTCCGGAGATCATGATCGGCCAGATTGCCGCGCGCACGTCGCGCCTGCGGGTGGGATCTGGCGGCGTCATGCTGCCCAATCATGCGCCGCTCGCGGTGGCCGAACGCTTCAAGGTGCTTGAGGCGCTATTTCCCGGCCGCATTGATCTCGGCATCGGCCGCGCTCCTGGAACCGACCACGTCACGTCGGTCGCCTTGCGCCGGCGGCAGGATATCCGCGAGGACGATGATTTCCTGGAGCGCTTCCAGGAATTGCTCCTGCTGGAGAATGGCGGCTTTCCCAAGGATCACCCCTTCAGCACCATCCGCGCCATGCCGTCCGACGTCGCATTGCCGCCGATCTATCTGCTGGGCTCAAGTGACTACAGCGCGCGACTTGCGGCCTCGATCGGCGCGGGTTTTTCCTTCGCACATCATTTTGCGAGTCACGATGCAGCCGCCGCGATGCGCATGTATCGCGAACGTTTTCAGCCTTCGCAAACCTTGCCGGCGCCCTATGCCATTCTCGCGACAGCAGCGGTGGTCGCCGACACGGAAGAGCAAGCCGAGCGGCTCGCATCCACCATCGATCTGAATTTCGTGCGGCGCGCCAAAGGCGATTATCTTCCACTGGAAAGTCCGGAGACCGCTCTGGCCTATCCTTATGCGCCGGCGGATCGTGACCGGATTCGACAGAACCGGTCGCGCCTTTTCGTCGGAACACCGGCCACCATCAAGGACAAGCTGTTGCCGCTGCTGCAGGATACACAAGCCGACGAGTTGATGATCACCAGCATGATTTACGATCATAAGGCGCGCAAGAAATCCTACAGCTTGCTGGCGCAAACTTTCGCCCTCTGAAAAGCGGTCGGCGCGGCGCATCTGTTCTCTCCGCCGCAACCATTCTAGTATGTGTACGCCAAAAGCGCTTGGCGATATCAGGGGGACATCATGAGCCGAGATCCAGTTACGACTGGCAATACACGCTTGCTGATACCAAGCCTGCAGCCGTTCTACGACAAGGCCGTGCCGCTTTCATACACCATCATCCGCGTCACCGCCGGTTTGATGCTGCTGCCGCATGGCTTTCCAAAGCTCTTCACGCAAGGTGTCACCGCTTTCGCCGCCGCAGGCCTCGCCAAGCGGGGCATCGAACCGGCGTTGCCGCTCGCCTGGGTCATCGTCTTCATCGAAACCATCGGCGGCATCCTGCTGGCGCTCGGACTGTTCACGCGATTCATTGCGGCCATGGTTGCGATTGAAATGCTGGTCATCGTCTCGGTGTATTGGCCAAAGTTCGGCTGGACATTGCCGGGCTACGAATACCCGCTGATGTGGGGACTGATCTGCTTCGCCCTTGCGCTCGGCGGCGGCGGTCCGTATTCGCTCGATCGCAAAATCGGTCGCGAACTGTAACTGAAAATGGATGGAGGATATTCTTGGGCAAGCATCTGTCACTCATCACCTCGGATCATCACACGCTTGGCGCCTATCGCGCCGATCCGCAGGGCAAACCCAAGGGCGGCATTGTGGTGGCGCAGGAGATTTTCGGCGTCAACAGTCACATCCGCAATGTCTGCGACCGGCTGGCGGCGGCAGGTTATGTCGCCGTCGCCCCCGCATTGTTCGACCGCTTTGTGCGCGACTTCGAGTCCGGCTATTCGCCGGACGAAGTCGCGCATGCGCGCAAATATCTCGGCAACATCGACTGGGGCAAAATGCTGCTCGATATCGAGGCGGGCGTGAAGGACGTGCAGGCGGCAGGCCCGGTCGGCGTCGTCGGGTTCTGCATGGGCGGCAGTGTTGCGTTTCTTGCCGCTACGCGGCTGCCGGGCTTGTCCGCCGCCGTCGCCTTCTACGGCGGCCAGATCGTGAAATATGCCGACGAAAAGCCGAAATGCCCAGTGCAGATGCATTTCGGAGATCAGGATGCCAGCATCCCGACGAGCGATGTCGAGATCATCAAGAAAAAACGGCCGGACACCGAGATTCACGTCTATTCCGCCGGCCACGGATTCAATTGCGACGAGCGCGGCAGCTTCCATGACGCGAGCGCAAAACTCGCCTGGCAGCGGACGCTCGACTTTCTCGGCAAGACTATGAAGTGAGTGTGACCGGCATGTTCACAGCCATCGTTCACTGATGGTGACGGTGTCGCCGGGACGGATCGGGTAATTGAGCGGCACTTTCTGGCGCAGCATCTGGCCGTTGA
>LNFM01003072.1_pt1 | contig 34273 bp, 54 predicted proteins | sample 596031 | NCBI WGS metagenome assembly LNFM01 (sample SAMN04254537, study PRJNA301005) | activated carbon metagenome | isolation source: dual media filters at the Ann Arbor, Michigan drinking water treatment plant | place: USA: Ann Arbor
CCTCCGTACCGGGGACTGTCGTCAATGCAATGGGGGAGCAAAGAGCGTACAATCCCAACACAAGCCCGTACTGGACGCACTACCGAGACGATGCTTATCGCGGCTTGGATCTTCATCACGACGGGAACGCTTGGAACATAGTGCAGCGCGACGCATACGGCGGTGTGAAAAAGGTTGGTCCCGGTCATCCCACGAAGCTGCAAGCGATGGAGTGGCTAGATCGCAATGGCGGCGGCTCGTCTCTCCTCACCGATAATGCCAGGGCGTCGGCTCCGGGCGCGGTAGCGAATGCAACTGAGCCATCAGGAGGCTCGGGCGTGGGCGATTTCCTATACCGCAATTTCGTGGATGCCACAGAGCCGCTCACGCCGGATGAAAACGAGTGGGCGCAAGAGATGATGGGCAGCCGCGAGCGGCGGATGTACGAGAACAAGCATAAGGCCCGCGAAATAGGCACCAAGGTCGGTACGGCAATAGGCAAGGGCATCAAGGGCACGCTCGACGCTTGGGAGGAGATACGGCCCGGAACACACCTTCAGCGCTTGTTTGAGCATTACGGTACGGGCGGCCCTATTGAAGACATTCCGCGCCCCGCTCCCGACAAGCGAGCACCATCCTCCTCCGCTCCCGGCCTAGCCGCCAGCGCTTCACAGCAGGATGAGCGAAAATACGACCTCTACTGAGGGCTCACACACATGACTAAAATCACAGCCTCTCAGCTTAGAGAGGCACTTCACTACGATTCCGAGACCGGGATTTTTACTTGGTGCTCACCACGTCCAAAAATTCGCGTTGGCGACATCGCTGGAAAAATTGGGACTCATGGCTATCGGCTCATATGCATCAATCACAAGAGCTACGCTGCCCATCGATTGGCGTGGCTCTACGTGACCGGAGAATGGCCTCCGTCTGAGATCGACCACATTAATCACGACCGCCTTGACAATAGGTTCGCGAACTTGAGATCCGCGACGCGCGTAGAGAACCAAGGCAACAAATCGAGGCAGAGCAACAACCGCTCAGGCATCAAGGGCGTGAGCTGGGATTCGCGGCGTGGATTATGGGCCGCGGAAGTTAAGCGTGGAAATATTCGCCTCAGGCTTGGACGCTTCTCAGATATCAACGACGCCGCCGAAGCTTATCGCAAAGCGTCAAAGAAACTCTATGGCGGATTCGCTCACGCGGACTGAGGGGAATAACTCATGACCAGCTTTCTTTTGCCACCTGGGTTTCGCGCAACTGATGCCGACGATAATCCGCTCGCTGGCGGAAAATACATGTTCTATGCGGCATCCACAACGACGCCCAAGGCTGTGTATTCAGACTCAGATTTGAGCACATCCCTAGGCTCTACCGTAAACCTCAATTCTGCTGGCGCTCCTGTTTCCGGCTCGAACACGCCTGTCCTCATCTACCTGAACACCGGCGCCTACAAGGTTGAGCTGTACGACTCCGACGACACGCTGCTCTTTACCTTCGACGACATTCCCGGAGCCGACGAAGCCGAAGCCGAGGTCACGTCTGCCGTCCCAGAAACCCCCGTCATCTCCAAGACCGGCGCCTATACGGTAACGGTCAATGAGCGCGGCAAGCTCATCAATGCGAACCCAACCGGCGGATCGTTCGCGATCACGCTCCCCTCTGCCGTCACCATGGGGGACAATTTCCGGGTCGGTGTCCGGCACAATGGCTCCGCCAATCAGGTTTCCGTGGTCTCGAGTGGCTCGCAATTCGCGCGCGCGCACAAGGTGCTGCGCTCCTATTCCCTTACCGGCATGGGCGAGACGGCGTGGTTCGTCTCTGATGGGTCGGACTGGATCGTCGACGGCTATCACCCGCCTTTCATGAAAGCCACGGCCCCTTACTTCCGCGTCCTCGATCGCCTGACCGCACCACCTGCAAACCCCGATGCCGGCGCCCGCTACCTCATCAACGGCACGCCTTCCGGGCTCTGGAACACCCTCGGCTTCGCTGAGCACGACATCGCCGAGGCTGACGGCAATGGTTCTTGGATACAGCTTACCCCAGAAACCGGCTGGATGGCGTTCGATGTTGACGAGGAAGTTACCCTTCAGTTCAAGGACGGCGATTGGGAGAATTTCCAGATCGACCCTGGCACGAGTACGCTCAAGAGCGCGCTCTTTCAAGATCAGAGATCTTCGGGAACGAACGGCGGCGACGCCATCACAGGATCGTGGCAGTCCGCTATTATCAACACCAGCGTTTCTAATGAAATCGACGACTCTTCCCTGGCATCCAACAAAATCACGCTACCCGCCGGCACCTACGAGGTCGAAGCGTGCAAGTCATTCTGCATGACGAAGCTCACTAGGATGAGGTTCAAGACGGCCTTCGATGACAGCGTCGTCATCTACTCTCCGCAGGCCTACATTGGAGATTACTCGAGCAATTCGGACCAGCGAACGGAGACCGGCGGGGTTCTTTGGCTGAAGGGCAGGTTCACCATAAGTGAAACGACTGACTTCGCCCTTCAGTACCTTTGCAGTGAAACACCGGCAGACAGCTTTGCTGGAATGGGGCTCGGCGTTTCCCTGTCGGTCTCGCCGGAGGTTTATGCCTCCGTCAGCATCCTCGATCTCGCATCATTGCAAGGCCCCAAGGGCGACCAGGGCGACCAGGGGAACACGGGCTCTACCGGCATTGCCGGCGCAACGGGGCCGACGTCATCGACGGCCTTCGACTTCGATGATGCCACGGCCGACGCTGATCCTGGTGACGGCCAGCTTCGCCTGAACAACGCCTCGTTTGCCTCGGCCACCGCCTGCTATATCGACAATCTCAACCGAGCCGGCGCCACTATAAGCGGATGGCTCGACAGCTTCGATAACGGCGGCAGCTCTCTCATCCGCGGCATCCTTCTCATCCAGAAGGCCGCCTCTACGCAGGTCAACTTCTGCATCTATACGGTGTCGGGATCTGTCGTTGACGGGACCGGCTATCGTAAGCTCACCATTGCCCATCTTGCAAGCAATGGCTCGTTCACGAATGCCGACGAACTCGTGGTGGCATTCTTCTCTGCAGGGCCTCCGGGATCGCTTGAGGTCGGCAGCACCATAGACCTGGATGGCAACAATATCACCGGCACGGGTGACATCGATATTGACGGCACGCTCACACTCAGCGGCGTGCCTGTCTATGGCAATTCGCCGATCAACTCGCAGAGCACTGCCTATACGACCGTACTGGCGGACGCGCAGAAGACGATCCTGCATCCGGCAGCCGACAACAACGCGCGAACATTCACCATCGATAGCAACGCCAACGTCGCCTATCCCGTGGGCACGATCATCATCTTCCAAAATGAGATCAACACCGTAACCATCGCGATCACGTCGGACACGCTCACGCTTGCCGGGTCCGGCCTTACGGGAAGCCGCTCGCTCGCGGCCAATGGCTTTGCGGTGGCGCAGAAGATCACCTCGACCAAGTGGGTGATCTCCGGTTCAGGACTGAGCTGATGAGTGGGCACCTGACGGCCGCGTTGCTCCGGTCCACTATCACGGGGAACGACACGTTCACGAAGCTCTTGCTTCATTTCGACGGTGCAGATGCGGCAACCACCGCGCTCGACTACAGCCCCAATCAGCACACGATCAGCTTTTCCGGCAACGCTCAAATAGACACGGCGCAATCCGCGTTTGGTGGCGCTTCAGCTCTTTTCGACGGCACAGGAGATTACGTCAGTGCGCCCGATCATGGCGACTTGGAGCTTGTAAGCGGAGATTGGGCGATTGATCTGCGGGCGAGGTTCAACGTCACGCCCGGATCAGGCACCTTCTACGGAATTGTCGCGAAGTGGACGAGCCCCAACCTATCTTGGTTTTTCGGGATCGAGAACAACTCCGGCACGCTGCGGCTCGTGTTTCTGACCTCGACTGATGGCACAAGTTCTTCATCAGCCATCAACCAGAATTGGACGCCTTCCACGGGCGTTTGGTATCATCTCGCCGTCACAAAGAGCGGCACGGACCTGCGCTTCTTCGTCAATGGCGTGCAGCAAGGCAGCGCCCAGACGCACAGCGTCACGCCCTTCAGCGGGACCTCGTCGGTGCAGATAGGAGCCGGCGGCACGAACTACTTCAATGGCTGGCTTGACGAGGTTCGTATGTCCAAGGGTACGGCGCGCTGGACGGCGAACTTCATTCCGCCGGCTCAGCCCTATGGATAGATGCATGGCGATCACCACCGTTCACCTCGACCGCCATGGCTATGTTGTGGAGGTCTTTCACGATACGCGCTCTGTCCAGCTCGACGCTGGGAAGTACGCCGGCACGCTCATGGATGTCACAGGGCCGATCGCGCCGGGCATGCGGTGGGATGGCCAGACGTTCGTTCTACCACCGCCACGCATCCCGCCAGAGGCTGTGCTCAATGAGAAGGCGCGGCGCTCAGCCATGTTCCCCGAGCGCTTCGTGAAGCAGATCACGGCCCTCGGCGGCGACAATGCCATGAGGGTCTCAAAATACCTCGGCGAACTCCACAACACGGCCGAGAGGATGATGCTCGGAGATCCGCCGGCAGACTTCAAGGACGACAAGCACTGGCCGACGGTGCCGGAGCTTCACGACCTCCCATTGGCGCAGAGGCTCCACGATGTTTCGCCAGTTTCCCCGGTTTCCGGCCAGCCGATCAACATCCACGTCGCCCCGGTGATCAACACGACACCGCAGGCGGCTCAGGCCCCTGCGCCTCTCATCGTCCATGCCAAGAGCGAAACCGTGCAGCCCAGCTTCACTCTCGATCCGAGCGACCCGCTCTACCTGCACAAGTTGGCTTTCATTCGCTCGCTCGATGAGTACGACAAGGTTCGCGGCATTCCTCATGCAGTCGAGCCATTGGTCACGGATGCGGCCTTGAAAGTGACGATGGCAAAGCGGCTCGAAGATATCGAAACCCACAAGTTGCGCGTCAAAGAGCTGCTGGAGGCGGCTTAGATGCTATTCCAGCGCTCACCCTTCTCGATCATGTACACGGTAGAACTGGATACGCCCGCCAGCGTGGCGAGCTCGCCGGCCGTGGCCCCTATCCTGAGCAGGCGCCGCATGATGCGGACCTGCCCCGAGCTCAGTTTACGGTTGGGATGAGCGTCACCGCGCAGATCGACCAGCCCCGTTTCCCATTGGTGCTGAGTGTTTCGGGCGAGCGTCACCCATTCGAGGTTCTCGGCGCGATTGTCGGTCTTCACGCCGTTGATGTGGTTGATGGTGAGCTCGTGCGAATAGCCCGAAACGAAAGCTCGGCCGACGAGCCGATGCACGGAGAATTTCCGGCGCTTTCCATCGATCTGAACGGCTACTGATGGATAGCCGTTCTTCTCGACATAAGGAGCGAGCAGTTTGTCCGGCTTCGTCGTCGTGTGGAGCGTGCCCCATCGGCCAGTGGCCTCGTACTTGTATGATTTCCGACGAACGCGGCCCTGGTTCGATACTTCTAGGATGCCGCGATAACCGTCAATCCAGTCTACCTCTTTCCAGAGTTCCATATGTGCCCCGCGTGTCTTCAAACCATACGGGCAATGATAGATGAACCTCTCCGATGATGGCGTGAAATTCATCGTCAGCTTTGAAGGACTCCACAGGAAAATTGGCGAAGGCCGATATGCGGCTTACCTGTGTCCGGCTGGCGTTTGGACGATTTACGCAGGCTGCACAGAAGGCGTGCGCGAGGGCATGATCTGGACCGAAGAGCAGGGTCTCGCTGCCTTCAAGAAGGAGCTCGTCAAGCACGAGGCGGCGGTCCTGCGGCTGGCCGCCGTGGACCTCAACCAGAACCAGTTCGATGCCTTGGTATCATTCTCATACAACGTCGGCAGTGGCGCGCTCGCGAGCTCGTCTTTGCTGAAGAAGCTCAACCGCGGCGATTTCGTAGGCGCCCAAGCCGAGTTCATGAAATGGAACAAGGCGACTGTGAAGGGCAAGAAGGTCACCCTTCGCGGCCTGTCTCGTCGCCGAGCCGCTGAAGCCGAGTTGTTCGCCAAGAGGACCGAGGACGAGGAGCACAACAAAGAGCCGATGCTCATGGCGCAGCACGTCGACGAGCCCAAGGAGCCTATGACGCCCGCCACGAAAGCGGCGATCGCCGGCACGGCTGGATCTGCCGGCACGGCCCTTGTCACCAGTCCGCCTCCTGTCGTCGCCGATACCGTCTCCAATGTCTCTGCGTGGCAGGGCATCGGCAAGGCTGCTGCGGCCCTCGGAGCGGTGTTCGTCGAGCATCCCTTCCTCATGAGCGGTGTCGGCGCGGTTGCTATCGGTGTTCTGTTTTGGCCTCAGATTACGAGCTTTTTCGGGAGGGCAGCATGATCGCCGCCTTCCATGGATTCAGCTTGCTGGTGAAGCTTGCTATCGTCGGCGGCACGGTTTTCACAATCGTCGTCGGCGCTGCCGTCTACAAAGAGTCTCTACGAAAGGAAGGCGAGGCTCGCGTCATTGAGCGCTCCCAAGAACAGGGGAAGATCAATGAAAAGCAAGCTCGCAAAGCTCATGACCGTGCTGCTGCTCCCGGCGCTCCTAAGCGGGTGCTCGAACAGTTTTGCCGTGATTGCAACTGACGAACTCTGCAAATCCTGGCGGCATCAGACGGTCAGCAAGAGAGATGTTCTGACGCAGGACACGGCCAAAGGCATCGAAGGCAGTAACAACGCGCGGCCAGCATGGGGGTGTGAACCGGGTAAGGATCAAGCTAAGGGGTAGGGGCTATGGCAGATGTCTTGGGGACTGGCGGTCGAGCTTGGAGCTCTGAAGGAGAGGGTGTCGGCGCTCGAACGCGAAATGTCGACTATCAGGCATTGGGCGATCAGATTCTGCATTCTGCTCGTGTTATGGCTCACAGCCGTCGTCTCGAACATGAACGCAGAAACAGCCGCCCAACTCATTACGGGCGCGCTGAAAGCCTTATGACCTGGGCCTGTCGAGTGGCTTGGGTTGCCCTGTTCATAGCCGCCGCTCGAATATCATGGCACGTCGTTATGAAGCTGATGGGATGACAGGGAATAGGCTATCGAGACTCGACCTTGTTGCCGAGAGATATTGAAGCGGCTGCCTTTTCAAGGTGATCTTCGAGGCAGATTATTTGCGCTCGAATTGACCCGAAATGCCTGAGCAGGATCTCCACCTTTTGCTCGTCGGTACGCTTTGATGCGAGCGCTCTTTGGCACTTCTCCATGCTGTCTCTAAGGCTGCTCGAACAGGCAAGGATCCGTTCTTGTCTAAATTGCGATATGTTCATTTTCCCATCTCTACGTTGATCATTTGGCTTTCTGCTGGAAACTGGCGAACGAGCAAATCGTCAGGTATCGCAGTCTTGCCCGTCATCTGCTTCATGAAGAACGCCACGCCCTTGTCGGCGCATTCGTCGCGCAGTGCCCGAGCCCACGCAGGGTCCATCATGCGGGCCTTGGGGCCGCTCTCGCCGCCACAAATGATCCAGTCAGGCCGCGCGTCGCCGATCGTCAGCGGTCCAAGGGCGGGCTCGTAGCTGATGAATTTCACGCGAGCACCGAGCTTAGCGAGCTTTGGCCAATCCCGATCGAACTCCGACTGCAGGCCACACGTGATCCCGAGCCACACGTTCTCGGGTACGTCGTCGTCATGCCACGGCGCGTGCTTGCCGAAGTTCTGGATGCGCTTTGTCAGCAGCAGCCAGTCAAGCTGCGGCGTTGCCTCGATCACGTCAGCTAGATCGCTCCGCCACTCATCGGGCACCTGATTGTCGAGCCAGTCCGCCAGCGAGGCACAGAACACGCGCTCGCGGCCGTTCGCTGCCTTCGCCCACTGTATCGGCTTCCGCCAGTTTGCCGGCGCCGTTCGCTTCCTCTCGCCATGCGGCCCCCATTGAACCTTGCCGTAGCGATGGTCCATGAGGGCTTCCGCATAGCAGTTGTCGCAAGGCGGCCCGACCTTGGTGCACCCGATCCATGGATTGAACGTGTGCGTCGTCCATTCGATCTTGCTAAATTCGCCCACCGAAGGTCTCCCTGGTTTCCCGAACCTGACGCACGCGCACAAACGCCGAACATGACCTAAATCAGCCTACTCCGCAGTCCCATTTCCCTCTCCTCATGGTGTCCTGTCAGATGTCACGGTTGTGTGGGGGTTAGGCTCAGTGTGTTCATGATCAAACAGCCTCCGGATCGAACTCGTCTGGCCATCCGCATTTGCCGCAGTTCTCAGGTGGTACGTAGGTCTCAGTGACGTTCCAAGGCGCCGCGATCAGTTCACCGCAGGCTACGCACCACACACCATGTTCGTTGACGTCGAACGGATGGTCGAACTCGTCCAGCCGATCAAGCATCGCGCTTTGTTCACCCATTTTGCCCTCTCTCCGCATGTCACGGTTGTGTGGGGGTTAGGCTGGAGCTATCTGAGCTTTGATCACCGGGGCCATGGCGCGGAAGTATGCCTGCACCTCAGCGTCCATCGTGTTGGGACCGAGGTTTTCCATGATGTCGTCCCACGATCCCGCCTGCTTCATCCGGTCAATGACTGGCTTTTGCGGCTGCTGCTTCCGACGGATGGCGCACCATTTGGCTGAGCCCCAGACTGGATCCGCTCGCCACAATCGGTAGACGTTTTCGATCTCGTCGTAAGGAAGCTCCTCAGAGTCCGCGCAACCCCAAGCAAAGATATCGCTGCAGTTGACGTGGACGGAGATCAGTTCGGATTCCTCCTTGGTCCAGCGCGCGTCTGGATCGACCTCTGACTTGAAGCCTTTGCCGTCTTCGGTGCGCTCGTCAGTCATCTGCTTGTATTTCCACCAATGGCTGTTCACGAACACCACTTCGTTCATGAGCATGAGCGCCAGAGCCCGTTCTTCCTCGAACTGATTGGTGTGGGGGCGGTCCTTCCAAGGCATCACCCAGTCGATGTTCTCGGGCGTCAGCGCCCATTTGATTTTCTCGTCCATTTTGCCCTCTCTCCTAAAGTCACAGTCGTGACTTCTGAATTCATCTTCCGCGTCGATTCACGCTACGTTCTGACGCTAATCCCTTACGAAAACCCAGCAAACTCAACTCCCCGATGCTCCGCAACGTACCTTGACATGGTAGGGGTCTACTTCTGAAAGCCGAGGCGCCCTTTCGCTGCACAGTCCTGCATATTGTCCGATAGCGTCCCGGCCGATAGGTGATCCGGGTTGCAGCAGCTCGGATTGTCGCACGCATGGAGCGCGCACTGTTCGCGCTCGGGCCCGAACACATCGTCGATGATGCCGGCGGCATAGGCCGCCACCCGATGCGTCGCCGCCAGCCGGCCATTGACCTTGATCCGGCCGTAGCCCTTCACACAACTCCCGCCACGCCACTCGAGGCAGCCGCCTGGGCCGTTCTCGCACCGGCTGATCACCCGCAGCATCAGCTTGTATCGCCAGCCGTGCTCGGTGCCCCATTGGCTGAGGAGCCTGCGGGCTTCGATGTTGCCCATGCCTCTGCCTGCAGCTCGCGCATCGGCCTCCCTCTTAAGCTCGGCCGCCTTGAAATCCTCGTAGGTGAACATTCCCCAATTCTCCCCCACGTTCTCGCTCTGTTTACGGCTGCTTCATGCCGTGAAATGGCGCCGCGCGCCGGATTTACTCAACGAAATCAACAATACTAGCCTAGGTCAGTGGTCCCTCTTGCGGCACCATATTAGGCACCTAGGTTTACTATATCAAACAACGGCTTAGGGTGCCACCCCAATAGAGGCTTCCCCCAGCTATTCCCCAGACTTGAGACCGTCCAGAAGCGCACCGCCCGCATCGTGAATCGTTTCAGTGAGTTCGCTGTGCGCCCGAGACCCGTACCGATCCGACAAAACCGAGATCGTCTCCCACCCGCCCGAGTCCTTCACGTGTTGCAGCGAATACCCCTTGTCGAGCATCCGAAGCGCAAATCTGTGCCGCCCCAACTTATGCGTCGAGTAGTAGGGCACCCCCAGCCGTTCGCATGTCTCGCGGATCAGCTTGTTCACCGCATCCACGCCCGAGCGCGGCTTGTACCGGAACAGGTGATCGCGCTTCTGCCAGTTCGGCATCCGCAGCATGATCGCGACTACGCGCGGATCCAGACGCAGGAACACCTCGCGGCCGTTCTTCGTGCGCCCTAGGCTCAGCGTCGAGCGCTCCACGTCGAAGGCTGCCGGCCCCAGCTTCAGGAACTCCGAGATCCGCCGGCCGTAGACCGTCAGCAGCGTCACCAGGGCCGCGGCATCAGGATTGAGCTCCGGCACGACCACGCGATACCATTCATCGTCCTGCGGGCTCTGCACGGGCGGGTGCTTCGTGTAGCCGTCAGGGCGCTCGAACATCGGCACGTCGCACGCCTTGTCCTTCGCCGCCAGGCGCAGGATCGCGACCATGGGCGTGTACAGGTGGCGGTTCACATAGGGCGCCTTGGCGCCGTCCGGGAACATCGCGCGCTTGGCCTCGAGCATCATCGTGTTGTCGATCTCACTGACGAGCGTCGTTCCGAAGAATTTCAAAAGCTGCGTCGCCTTCTTGGGCTGCGGCTTACCGAGGTCCAGATAGTTCATCATGGCCTTCGCGAATGTGAGGGGTCGCTTGGAGGAAAGCGCCCGCTCCTCGAACATCCGGCTCAGGTCGTCGCAGAACTTCTGTGCCTGCGCTTTGGTGCGGCAATCCTGGCCAGCGCTTCTTTCAATTCGCGTTCGGGTGAGACTATTGCCGTTACGGATGGCGACATACCCGCGCGCGTACCACGTCTTGCCCCGGAGGTACGGCTTGAGGTGCGCCCGCGGCGTCCTGTCTTGCATAGACCATTCTCCTCGACATGGCGCAGGAAGCTCTGCGCCTCGCCTGGGGTTGTGAAATACTCCCGGCCGATCTTGCGGGCGAAGCCGAGCTCGCTCATGGCCTCCCGGACGTAGCGGCGATTGAACTTAGGCCCGAGCTTAGCCATCACGTCGTCGATCGGGATGAAGGCCCCATCAATATGAGTCATCCGGTAGACTCCTTCACGTCAGCAAATATTGGCAACGTCTCGTGGCCGCGAGACTGCATGGCAGCAACGACTGCCCCCATTGTTCCAGTGCCTGGAAACAGATCGTAGAGGTCATCGGCCTTCGGATTGTAGCCGAGCAGATCAAGCACCCATCGGCAGAACGCCGCCGGCTTCCTGCCGACGAACACTTCGCCCGAGCGTATCGCGCCCTTGTTCATCTCATACCTGTTGGCGCCTGCCGGCATCGGCTCCTGCTTCGTCACGACGAAATCAGCCGCGCGATTTGGCCCCTCTCGCCCGCCACAGAAAATCACGGGCTCGAAGTGTCGGCGCACCGCAACGGCTCTGCCGGCATAGCGCGCTCGTTCGCTGATCCATGCCGCCGTGCGCGCTTCAGGCGGGCACATCGGAAGGATGGTGCGCAGGCTCCGTTCACTCAGGCTCATTACCCAGCCGTCGTATTCCGCCTGCAGGCGTTCGATCAGCGCGCGATGGGTATCGGGATCATCCCATGCCATCGCGTCGGCATGGTGCGCCCGATAATATTCAGCGCGGCCGAGGTAAGGCGGATCTGCGTAGGCGAACCTCATCCCTTCCCCCCGTTGTAGATCGCAGCGGCGTTGATCGACGCCACAAGCTGCGGAATCCCTATCTCTGTCATTCGGCCGCCTCCGAGGATTTAGGGGTGGCGGATTCGGGGGTGACAGCTTCGCCGCTGGGAGGCGGCTCGCTTGCGACTTCGTCGCGTAGTGAAGAGCGCTCCAACCCGAGAACAACGTAACCGGGTTCGATGCCGAGTTGCCCGCCCGTGAGAACGTAGGTAATGCGCTTGTAGATTGTGCGCTTCGTGATGAGGTGCGTATCGCCGCCCGCGTCATCGTAGCGATGTGGCTGGTCGAAACGCATACGGTGTAGCGCCAGCATGTCGCCTTTTTGGAAGCCTCGATCATCACGGCGGACCTCGAAGGTCTTCTCGCCCGTCGCGACGGCATCCCAGTAAGGCGCCCACGTTTTTAACTCGTGAAGTCGTCCTTCCCTACGCTGCGAAGCAGCAAGCGAGCGATCTTCCAATCGCGAAGCTGTGAACCCATTATCTTCATCCATGGTCTCGATCTCCGGATTTAAGAGAACGGATGGAAGAGGCGTATGCCGTGCCCATGAGATTGCCTGCTCGACGCGGCTGCAAATAGCGTTCGTTGTTCAGGCTGCTAACCGCCTCTTGATTATCGTCGATCACTTTCGCCGCTCTTTCGTATGCAGCATCTAGCTCTGAGCGGAGGCTGGACAATTCCGTCTGTGCATCTGAAATGGCCGTTAGGTGCTGTCCGAATAGTCCGCGGCAGTTGCATGGACAGGCCGCCATCATGGCGTGTGCTCGATTGAGCCGTTCATGCAAAGATGCATCAGGTTGCTGTTCTTCATCCATGGTCTCAGCCTCCCTCTCTAGGGGTGAGGGAGCGGAGAGCCGCGTCTCCCTCGCCATTGCGAACGGTATGGGCGCGGCGATAGTCGGCCATCAGCGTTGAGTAAATTATGTGGTTTCCGCCCGTGGCGAGGCCGATTACAGTGTCATCTTCGTAATCAAATTGCACAGCCACTTCAGCAAACGGCTTCAGCGCATCTCTCAGTCTTTCGTTCTCAGCAGCAAGAGCGGGAGTGAGGACTTCTGCTAGAAGATTGGCATAATGCGTGCGCCATTCTTCTGGCACGCCCGCATCTTCGAGAATGTCGATGACGCGTTCGGCGCTGGAAGGCGCCTCCGCTGCTGCTGCGTGATAGCCTTTACCGTTGCAAGCTGGACAAGGGGTCGCGCTCGCATCGAGTTCGCCGCAGCCACCACAACGCCAGCAATCGACCCTACGCGCCTCCGCTGCTGCCGCCGGCTGGAGACGAGAGCGCAACATTCGAAGCGATACGGCGCAGTGCATATGGAATTGCGCCTCGTCGGCTTGGTGGCCGTTAGAAACAATATCACCGCAGTCGGCGTATTCCTTCGCGCGCTCCGCACATCTGTTGAACTGCTCATCGTGCCACTTTGCGCACTCCTCGATGCCGTCCTCACGGCTCCTGCTGGCGGCAGCAGGCGAAGCTCCCGTGGAGCGAGCCGTGAACCCGTCATTTTCCGATCCGCTCATTCTGATGTACCTTTTGCTGAAGCAAGAGCAGCGCGTGCTATAGACTCTGCGTCTTCGATCTTTTCCCACTGGTGGTATTTGTTGCGCTTGATGATGTCCGCAATCTTCTCCAGCGCCTCTACCAGTTGGTGGTGGGCGTTGACGGAACGGACGATGAGAGCGGCGTTGGCCTCGCCTTTCGTGCCGGCAACCATCCAGCATTCGCTGACGACTTCATTGTCAAAGTCCGACCAAACCTTCAGAGAAGGTCGACCGCCAACTCGCCACGGCAGCGTGCTGTGTCCGCTCATTCCCCCGTCTCCTTCTTGCGGGCAGAAAGCATGGCCTGTGCTTCCAGATTTTCGTAGAGGTCATCGAGTCTTCCGAGCAGCGAGTTCCACAAGGGAACGGCGCCCATAAGCGCGAGCATGTTGAGATCGTCACGCACTTCGTCGATCTCGCGCTTGAGATCGCTAAGCCGGATCGCCGCTCCACCGTTATCCTCTGTCATGGCTCAATCACCTGTCCTTTTCTTCACCGACGCGAGACACGGCCGTCCATGTGCTTCTTCCATCCGCTTACCTTGGTGCCTGGCATAGGCTTGCCCTTGCGCCGCTTGACCCCTGCGTTATTCCTGATGATGCGCTTGGTGCGACCTATCTCCGGCACATCCGTCTTGTGCGTCTTCAGATCGTGGCATGGGCGCTTGCAGAGCACCTGACAGTTCGCAAGGGAGTTATCTCCACCAATGGCGGCCGGTATGATGTGGTCGTACTGAGCGGGTCCATTCGCAGGCACGATCTTCTTCTTGCACTTCTCACAGCGCCCCTTGGCTCGCTCGAATGCCGCGATCTTCGTCTTAGGAGAAAACTCCATTCGGTCGGTCATGGCCACGACACCCATGCGACGACGCCAAGAGCCACAATTGCCATGGCTGTAAGAATGACCTTTCGACCGTCGAACTTGCGGGAGCGGATCATCGTGCGGCTCTCGATGCGAGATTGACGACACGGGATGCGATGCTCTGGCGGACAGGCTGAGTTGGTAGTTCATCGCGAAGCGGCGGAGGCTGCTCGCCGACGAACTTCGGCATTCCGTCATTGGGATGACTTCCGCACACCTTGCGCATTCCGCATACGGTGTCCCACTCAAGTTCCTGATAGGTGGAGAATGCCTTGATAGGCTTGTTCTCACTGTCGAGCGCGACGTATCCCCCTTCAGCAAGGCGCTTGAATGCGATGCAAATCACGTCGTCATCGTTCTGCATGGGACGCTCCTACGCTGCTACTTGTTCTTGAAAGCTGATGCCGCGCTCCGCGGCGAATGCGTCGATGAGATCGAGAAGCAATCCCATCTCTTCCTTGGTCATGTCCGACGTGTGCAGGCCGAGAACGACGACGGTGCCGGGATCAATGCCGGGAACAGAGGTTGCCTTCCGCAGCGATGCGGTGAACATGTCCTTCCAGTCGGTGGGCGTGAGCTTGCGTCCGTACCATTCGACTTGGCGTGCGATCTCCGTGAGACGCGCCCACATCAGCGCGTTTTGGTCTAGTGACCGGCTCGACTTCTTGAAGGTCACGCTTGTGCCGATCGGCGCATTGAGCGCCCACGTTGCGGCTTGCTCGCGGTCGAACTCAGATCGAATGATGACGGTTGCCCTGCTCATGGGAAGAAGCTCCGCCTGATGGAGTGCTTTGCTGGCTCATCAAGCCATCGAGCGATGTAGCCGCTCCCAAAACAGGCCATGAAGAAGAAGATCGCAGCGACCCCAATGCTCACGTAGGACCATATGAGGAGGCTCGCTAGAAGTGCTGGAGAAGCACAGAAGCACCAGATGAAAATGCGATGGCTCATGCTGCAAGCTCCCTCTGGACCATCTTGTAGGTGGCTTCGATCCTTGCCCGCGACTGAGGGTTCATCGGCGCGCCGCGCGCGATGCGAAGGGCTCTCTCGCAGTGCTGGAGGACGATGCGAGACGAAAGCTCTCTCGTCTCAGGTGCGATCCTCTTTGCGAGGTCGCTGACGGTCTGTTCGAGAGCGCCGGCTAGATGCCTGATGCTCTCGATTTCCTCCAAGGCAAGGTCGAGCTGCTTCGGCTTCATGCGGCCTCCGATAGCTCATTGAGGGCCTTCACCTTGGCGTCGACGTGCATGAGAAAGGCGGTGACGGCGGCTTCGATGTCGCCGATATGCGTGTCATCGCGAACGACGCGGCGCACGAACAGCTTCAGATGCTCGGGCATCCGAGGGTCATAACTCACGAAATCGCACCACTTGCGCCCTGTGCAGGCGAGCTGGAATTGGATTTGCGCGATGTACTTGCTGGGCACGCTCTTGCCGAGCAGCGTGTCGATGTGTGTTGCCGTGTTGGGGCACTTGATCTCTACAAGGCCATCGTCTCCGACGTAGCCATCGGGCGATGCGCCGGCCATGGTGATCGTCGGATGATGCACGAACTCAGCCGGCACGACCTTCACGCCTTGGTAGAAGCAATAGGCGTCGCGCGCGTCGGGTTCCGTATCTGTCCCCCACTGCATAGCGCCGTTGGTGTAGCTCTCGGCGACAACGCCGGTCAGGCGCTCGGCAATGAGTTGCGCAGCGTAGTTTGTGCGCAGCGCGCTGACGCCAGACTTCGTGGTCGCCATGATGTCGGCGACGCGGGATGCTGTGGCCTTCCCGCGGCGCTGCGCAAACCACTCAGGTGTGCCCTGCTCAATCATGGCGCCCTCTTTGCTTTGGCGATGGCAGCCTTCGCAGCCTCGAACTTGGCTGCGGGTAGATCGTCGATCTTGTCGATCTTGAAGTGCTTGCAGAAGCCCTCCATGCGGTCGCTCTCGAAGTCCTCCATGAGCTTGCGCAGCTCGTCGCCCTGCTCGTCGGAGATCGTTGCCGACACGCCAGCGGCCTTGCCGTCGTCGTCCTCGCCGCGCGTCGTGATGTTCAGGAGGGCCGTGCCGGCATAGCGCTTGCCGTAGCTGAAGGATGAGCCCCAGCCCTGCACGTTGTTCTTCGATCCCGTGTTGTCGATCGGAGCGGAAAAGCTCGTTTCCTCGCGGTGTCCTGCGCGCGACAGAACGGCCGTTGTCGTCAGTCTGGATTCTGTCTGATTGATGCGGAATGACAGGCCGAAACCGTATTTTGCGAGTATGGGCTTGATGAGCCGCGCGGTATCTTCCCACAGCGCGTATGGCGTGGATTGAATGACCTTCTCTTGATTGGCTTTGTCGCGGATGATGATCTTGCCGCGCTTGTCGATCTCGGGGAGTTCTTCCTGCATGAGCGCGAATGCGGCATCGTATGCCCGTCGCGCTTCGTCGGCCCTGACGCGGACCTGCATCTCGAAGATGCGCTCCATCTTGTCGATGTCGACAGCAGGGTCGCGCGCGGCTCTCTCGAGTATGGAGAGGATAGCGGAACTCTCGCTGTGTTCAGCGACTGGCACCGGCATGGCGGGGCCTTTGAGCTGGATGGCAACGGCTGTCTCGCTCATATCTTCACCTCAGTGTTTGCGAAGTCGCCATGAAGCTCTGACGCAGCAGCCACATATGCTGCGTGAGCTTTAGCCGGATCGTCGAAGCAACCTAGGTGCCTGTTGCGACCATTGACCCAAATTTGCGCGCGCCAGCGCTTATCTTTTGGAACCCACGACACGCCCTTGAAGCCAGAGGTATTGCTCGTGGGAGCACGACGATTGCGCGCGTTCTCAGCGAGGCTTGCTTCGCGCAAATTTGCTATTCGATTGTTCAACCCGTCTCCGTCGGCATGATCGATTTGCTGCCTAGGCCAGAGGCGATGGACGAAGAACCACGCGAGGCGGTGGGCGAGGTACAAGCGTCCATCGAGTGCGATGTATCGATACTTAAGACCCGCCCTGTTACGACAAATGCAACCGGCGACAGAGCCTTCGCCTCTTGTGCCAGGTCGCTTAACACGCCATGTGAATTCCCCCGTCTCGGGGTCGTATCTCAGAAGTTCTCGGAGTCTCTCGGGGGTGATCACAACGACCTCCCTGCAGAATTCGCGTGCACGAACGACGGATATCTGCTCGTGCGCTCGACCCAATCCCGATCGATGTCCTCGCGGCACTCATTGAGGAAGTAATCGAGGATCATCTTGTGGAAGGGGTGAGAGGCTGGGATCTCGACGTAAGCCTCGCCTCCGGGGCACTGGCCATTGATCTCGATCGCGTCGGCATAGACGCCGGTAATGTGCCAATCGCCGTGATAGGTTTCGACGTGAGCTGCGACGTCGATCTGAGTGACGAGCGCGCTGCCGATCATGAGATCAAATGTTGATTTGTATTTCATGGTCCTGATCCTTTGAGGGTGTCGGGCGGGAGCCGTTGCCCTCTCCCAGGTTGCTCCCGCCCGTTGAGCCCGCCTCGTACCCCTGAGCCTTCAGCCCATCCGCTAGTTGAAGGCCCCTTGAGCGGGCTATGCTGTCTCCGGGTAAAGGACGTCGATCATGCCGGGATGGCTGCGGGACACGTCCTCGAGCTTCATCTCGTGCACTTCGTCGGAGAGGAGGTTCATCAGCTCGACGCGCAGGTGCCGGAAGCGCTTGGCCTCGGTGATCTTGTCGCGAATGCTGACGATGAGGCTGTCTTCGTATTCGGGACGCAGCGACTGGCGGAACGCACGCGCTAGGATTTGCTTGGGTGTGTCGTTCATGGTCTGCCCCTTGTGATCTCGTGATCGCAGGACGGGGCTCCGTTAAGCCGGGGGATCGGGCCTATGAGGCGAAGCACCGTCCTGCGATGAAGGTAACAATACGTTACGCTTCGGGGCCTGTCTACAAAAAAGTAACTCAGCGTTACGAAATCTTTGGGCGTACCGTACACGCACGCCGTCACATTGCGTTGCGCGCTTGTTCTAGACTTGGTAAATTATAGGAATTCAGTCTTTCTCATTCCGAGAAGATGATCGTCGGGGAAATTTCAGAATCAAGCTGCCGGCCGTCGGGCCTTCGAGGCGTTTCCCACCGGCACCTGCACAGGCAATACGAAATCCACAGATATCCCGTAGAGTTCACACATGCGCAATAAAGTCTCGTAATTGGCCTCGCGAGCGCCTCGCTCGTAAGCCCTATAGGTATGCGGTTCGATCCCGAGCTGGGACGCTGCCTGCGCTGCAGATTCATAACCTGCATCGATGCGGGCCTGCTTCAGCCGTGTGCCGAATATTTTCATAATTCTAAGGTGCCTGCTCGTCATCATGAGCGGAATGGTGCATCGCAACTTTCCGCGCTGCACGCATCTTACCGCTACGTCCTGTTGACGATGGACGTAACCACATGTTACGGTAACTTAGTGTTACTGTCCAGCCCCACATGATCAGCGGGCTGATCCCGTTCCAGTCTCGCGTTGAGTAACCCCGTGCTGCGCATAGCGGTACGGAGCAGGCGCTTTTGACCCTCCTGGTCGCCAACGCCATGACTGCCCCTCCACAGCAGTCGCGCCTGCTCCGTTCCACTGTTCGCAAGCCTTGGAGGGGCCCATGACCGAACTCGAGCACGCCAAGTCCATCATAGACGGGGCTAGAGACCTCGAAACAGACGAGTCGTTCTTCACCGACAAGCAGAAGGGCTGGGGCTTCTTCTGGACTGGAGCCGCTCTCGGCATCACCGCGGCCTGGCTTGGCAGCGGGCTTATCGCGGCGATCGGCGCGCTTGGTGCTTCGTGCACGGCGGCTGCTGCGGTGTTCGGAGTTTCCGCCGCGCGCTCAGGCGCCACCGGAGGCCGGCAATGAGAGTTTCCAAGCCCGAACACCGTCGAACACTGTCGGAAACCGACTGGACATTCGTCCGATACCTCGCCGCCAAGGGCAACGGACACGAGGACATCGTCGTCAAGCTCGGCGGCCGTGACGCGCTCTTCTACGACGACGCTCAGCAAATCAAATCCATCGTCCTCAAAAGCACGGCGCCCGCTCCAGGGGCTACCAGAGCGGGCGCTAGGGGCATGCAACGCTGAACTGAAACTCACGATCCAACCAGCTCTCACACTAGGAAGATCGAACACTATGTATATCGCCCACGAACACGACTCTTTCAAGGCACACGAAACACCGTCCGTCAACCCGGCTGTGGATAGCTTGTTGGCGGCAATAGCCAAGTTGCCGATTCCACCGACCGCGAAATACGTCGGCACGATCATGGTCACCATGCGCCTGATCGACAGCAAGGCGATAGCGGAGTTCACCGGAATTCCGCTCCGATCAGTGCAGCGCGCGATGCTGCAAGTCGGCGCCAGTGGCGTCATAGGCGCCACTGGCGCCACCAGTGGCGCGCCACTGGCGCCACCGACGCCACTGGTGGCGTCTGAACAAGTCTCTCGCGTGCATGCGCCCGCGCAGAAGGAACTCCCTTCGGGAGTGTATCTATCTCAAGAGGTAGCAAGTAGCGCGTGTGAGGTCGCAGAGATTCCCGGCCTCAACGGTTCGACGTTCCGGTACGTCGACATGCTGGCTGGCTGGCTGGCTGGAGACCTTCGGCCGAAAGAGCACGATGTTGCTCATGCCATTCTGGCCGGCAACGTCGATGCCTACGGGCCCGACAAGGTCAAGGCCGGGATGCTCGAGCTGCAGGGCGCCATCGCTGCCGGCGATAAGCCACGCCACCCGAACAAGGCATTCTCCGAGTTCGTCAAGAACGCCAAGCCGCCACGTGGCGACGAGCCGCCCAGGCCCACGAGGCAGGACGCCAAGGCAGAGCACATGCGTCGGCTCATGGAAATCGCCAAGGACATTCCAGCGCTATGACAACCTTCACTCAACGCCTGCTGGTCCTGTTCGGCTCACCAAACAGCTCTGACGATGAGCTTCTCATGCGCGAGTACCAACGCCTGCTCAAGGGCTATTCAGGTGAGATCATCGATGCCGCCATTGACCAGCTCGCGCGCACCCACAAGTACCCTGGCTGGCCCAAGATCGCCGACTGTGTAGCGGCTTCCGAGGATGCGATCGAAGCGCGCAATTGGGCGGAGCGCGCCAAGAACGGCGGCGAACGCGTCGAAAGCGACCGCGTCAAGGCGGCACGCATCGCGGCAGCCAAGTTCGTCAACGGCGTCGGAGGCAACGGCTGGGAGTGGGCGCCAGACTTCCGCTCGCATCCGTGGGTCGTTCTCTCCGACAAGGAGGGCTGGGGCCGCGAGCTCCGCGCCGCGTGCAAGCGCTCGGCCTTCTTGCGCTTCCTGGTCAACGATCCGCGCGACACGCCGACGGTCGAGCGCGTCATGCCAGGATCAGACGACGTTGCCTACTGGCGCAAGGAAGCGCAGCGCACGCGCGAGGCTACCGAGTGGCGCAAGAACAACCCCGACAGCAAGGCGCTCAAGAACATCGAGCCCATGGATGTGAAGGCGCTTCTCAACGCCAACCGCGACGCCTTCATGGCCAAGCAGATGGCGAGCAAGAACCGCGGGCTGCACCGCGATATGACAAAGCGCATGACCGGAGAACGCGAATGAAAGGCGCCAACGCGATTATATCTCAGATCAAGTCCATTGTGATGATGGTTGTCGGCATCGTGCTCGTGATCCTGCTTGCTGGAACTGTAGCAAGAGCAGCGAGGATAGGAATTCCAATACCGGCGCTAGGGGCTATGGAAATGGCTTACGTCTCGGTCGCATGGTGGGCGCTGAAATGAACTGGCTGGCTGTTGCAATAGGCGGTGTTATCGGGGTTGTCCTGCCCTTCCTCGTAGACATCCGCACGCCTGCGCACGACTTCGGTTATGCCGTTGGCAAGCGATTTGCTGGCAACGGCGCCACTGGACTCGACTTCATCGTAATCGCTGCGAGCGGGCTCGGTCTGGCGGTGATATTCGCTGCGGTGTGCATATGCCTAGCTCGCGCTGTCCGCTTCGCATGGTGGGCGCTCAAATGAGCGAGAACGTCGTCACCTTCCCCGGCATCACCACGCTGGACATACCGCCTGAGCGCATCCTGCAGAAGGCTGGTGAGGCTGGCCTGATGGATGTGGTGGTGCTCGGCTACGACAAGAACGGCGATGAATATTTTGCTTCATCCGTCGCCGACGGCGCAGAGGTTCTGTGGCTTCTCGAGCGTTTGAAACTCCAGCTTCTGAGGCTCGCAGACACATGATCGAAGACCCGTGGTATGTCCTCAAGGTCTCTCCTCAGCGCGAGTTCCAGGCGGCCAACGCTCTGCGCGACAGAGGGTTCACGGTCTACACGCCTTCCGTTCGCATCCGCCGGCGCAAGGGCAAGAGGGACAACTTCAAGGCGCTGTTCACGGGCTATCTGTTCGTAAGGTTTTGGATTCCTCGCATTGAGGAAACCGAGAACATCCGCGACAAGTTCGGGCGCCGCATGATCATCGGCCCTGTCACGGTGTGTGGAAGACACGAGCCTATCCCCGAGGAAGTCATAGGCAAGATCGCAGAGGCAGCAGCACGCCTCGACATGGAGATGGAAAAGCCGCGTCGCCCATTGCTGAAAGCCGGCGACATAGGGATCATTCGATCAGGCCCCATGGAAGGAAAGTCAGGCGAGATCGTAGCAATCTCTCGTGGAGAGGCTGAGGTTGCGCTCAAGATATTCAATGCGGTTCGTATCGTGAGAGCGCGGATAGATCAGTTGGAGGCCGCATGAGCGGGCCGACGAAAGACGAAGAGCTCAACCGTCGCCTCCGCGTGATCTGGATCAACGCCGAAACGAAGGAGTCGTGGGCGACGCACCGCTATGTGCCAAAGTCTCTCAATGGCAGCACCGGATGGGAGGTATGGGATCAGAAGCGCCAGCGATTCCTCAAGCGCAAAGAGATCAAGCGGCTTACGTTCGACGACTGCTGCGAGAGGTTTCTCCAATGACCACGAAGCCTCTCACGAACGTCATCATCAAGGACGGCAAGGTCATCCGCAAGAAGACGTATCGGGCAAAGCAGAAGAAGCTCGCAGCAGATAGAGAGGCGAAGGCTTGGGAGAAGAAGGGCACCGGCAGCAAAGCGGCAGCGGCGGTCGCCAAGGTATTCGCATCCAAGAAGCTCAAGGTGGTGAGGAAGACATGAGCGCTCAGAAATGCGAGCATCGCAGGATGAAGCGAGACATGTATGTGAATCTGCAAGGCGGCCACTACTCCGAGGCCTGCCCCGATTGCGGACACACCCTGCACCGCCACATCGACCCGCATGACGCACTGAGAGACATGTGGAAGTTTGCGCCGGTTCCCAAAGAAAAACCCCCGACACCGTGAGGCATCGGGGGCCCTAGCGTTTGGCTCCGCTATGGGTGGGCTACACCCACTCAAGCAACTAGGCTGATTGCGTTGAAACGTCCAGCTTTGAACTTCACGACCTTGCCGGCTTCCACTGCTTTTGCGACGCGCTTCGACATTTCCGATTTCGAGACGCCTGCCAGCGCTGCCAGCTCGTCGTTCGTTACCGGTGCTGAGCGTCCTTCGAGGATCTTGCGGATCTGCTCGATTTCCTCGTCGGTAAAGGGCCGCTCAAAGCTCAGCGCCTTTGTTTCCTGTGCCGGAACACTCTCAAACACCGGGACACTGACCTTGCGAGTGCGAACACCGAACCCAAACAGGAAGATCGCGCCGAGCTCTAGAAACAGTGGCAGCACGAACGGCTCGAACATATGAACCGCCTTCTTCACTGTAGCCTCACCAAAGCCGAACAGGGCGGCAACTGCTGCTACCCGATCCGCCTTGCTGTCGATCGGCGCCGGCGCCTTGTGGGCCTCGGCATCCTTCCGCAGCTTCTCGGCGAAGGCCTGCCGCTGGTCACGGGTGAAGGTGACGCCGCGGCACTTGGGGCCAAGGCCCGTCTTGCATTCGCTTGCTACCCAGCTCTCGGCCTCGGAAACGAGCTTGTTGGCCCGATCGAGGTTCGCCAGCAGGGCGGCGTAGGCATTCACGTCCTTGGTCGCTTCAGACACCTTGGCATCGCGGCTTTCGGCCGTGCGGCCCATGGTCTCCGAGACGATCGCGATCGAGCCGAACGTGGCCAGGGCGAGGAAGGCGACGAACGAGACCGCCTTCAGTTCCTTACCCGCGCGCCAGGCCTCGTGTGCAAAGAGCACAGTCAGTCCGACGAGGGCCGGCATAGCCGCGTGCTTGAACGTGAAGCCCGTTGCGAAGCCATCGGAGCACAGCAGGGCGATCGAGTATCCTGCTGCAACAATCCCGCCCACAAGAGCCGGGTAGCTATGGACGAAGTATTGAGTGCGTGTATGCTTGGTCATGGGTCTTCTCCAGGTTCCATCTGGGGTTGATCAAGGCCTCGCTCGGTGGTTCGAAGCACCTTGCGGGGCCGCTTAGTCTCTGAGGATGTTCGGTCCTCTCACGCCCTCAGGCCCCGCCACCCTTTCGGGCCGGGGCCGTTGGCAAGTCATTGGGGGCGCTTCAGTTTCGGTGCGCTTTGAGGCTGCGAAGGGCGGCCGCCGAAATCATGTGATGCTGAGCTGTATCGGCGTGAAAGCCGTTGGATGACATGTCTTGGCGATCCGCAGCCTCCTTTGCGAGCTTGGCGTATTTGTCGAACTGTCCGTCATGCCACTTCGCACATTCTTCGATGACCTGAGCGCGAAGGTCTTGCGGAGCCCCTTCGCCACGACATTCAGCACAAGCGCTCGTGTCTCCAGCATGAGGGATGTATGAAGTCCGAACATCGGACTTCATCTCACCGCAGCAGTCGCACTCCTTTAGATCATCCTCAGACATGGCCGCCTCACTGAACGACCATGCTGCGCGACTTGTCGTAGCTAGCGGTGTCTCCGCTTCGCGTGCCCTGGTAGATATTCAGGGTCTTCCCCTTCAGGCCGTAACGCCGATCCATGGCGTGGACCCAGGTGCGCAGATCATCGAGGTTGCCGAAGTGCTCCGAGAACCCGTCGACCTGAGCGAGGAAAATCTTCTGCATCTCTCGTCTCCATCTTCCGAGACCGGAATGCCCGGTGCTCATGATTTGAATATAGCATATTTTCGGGATGCGTAAATAGCTAGGCAGTGTTATTCACAGCCGGAGCGATCACATTTTCGTGATTAGACGGGATTTGTGGGGATGCGTATATAAAGCGCATGGTCAAGCAGCCCAAAAAGCGCCGCGGACGGCCCCCATCAGGCGATAAGCCCATGGTCCAGCTCGCCGTCAGGTTGACCCAAGAGCAGATTGCGGCTGTAGATACGATCATCGAAGACCGCGAGGGCGTGCCCGATCGCACGACCATCATCCGCGAGATGCTGACCAAGGGCCTCAAGGCCTACGGCGCGCTGTGATTTCATCCCGACTGTGACTCTGGAATCACAGCTTCAGACTCCCCAATGGGTTAGTTATTGATTCGATGTTCCCCCAGGTCTGAGAGCCAAGCCGCGTAGCTGGACAAGCGCTCCGCTGTGGCCATCCCCGATTCGCCCCTGATAGGCGATAGGGTCAAAAGAGGGACCCAAATCGATTTTGGGAGCCCGTTAGAAACTCGGAAAAATCCCACTGATGACGGACGCACCCCGAGAGGCGGTCGCAGTTGACCTGATCCGACGCCCTGGACGCTGATCCACCATAGGGCTAAAGGGTCATGAGACCCGCCCAGCCCTCAATGCCCCCGAAGCACCCCGTACCGCGTTCCTCAACCCCGGAGGAACATACCCCATGTCTCATGGTCTCGTTGGCGCCATCAAGGGCGCCGCCCTCAACTTCCCCAAGCTCGACCCCCTCGCCTGGATCATCCGCTTCGTCGCCGCTGCTGGCATCATTCTCATTGCCAAGAAGGCGGGCTTCGAATTCACCTGGGCGAACAGCGCCGTCATCCTCACGCTCGGGCTCGCTGCGCTTTGCGGCGAGTTCTACTTCTCTGGCGAGGTCGTCCGCTCATGGCATGAGCGCTCTATCGTCGGCGTGCTGGCCTTCGCCCTGCTGTGGGTGTGCGCCTTCGGCTACAGTGTCAATCAGTGGCTCGGCGCTGCCTCGGATGGCCAGTTTGAGAAGGCAGGCTTCCAGCAGGCGGCATTCGATCGCACGCAGGATGCTGCGGCCACTGAGCGCGAGCTCGCCGCCGACGTGAAGCGCATCCAGGACAAGCTCAAGATCGCTCCCACGCGCACCCCTGAGGCCGCCCGCGCCGATCAGAACAACGCCAAGGCGCACCGCTTCTGGAAACTGACGGACGGGTGCAAGAGCACCAAGGGACCGCAGACGCGCGAGTTCTGCTCGGCGTATGCCTCGGCGGTTGCCGATGAAAGCCTCGCCACTGAAGCCCTGACGCTTCGCGAGGAGCTGAAAGTTAAGCAAAAGGATCTCGCCAAGGCTCGAGATGAGCGCCGCGATGCTCCGGTCGCCACGTCAGCAGAGCGCACCGATCTGCGCATCTACACCCAGTATGCCGGCCTCAGCCAAGAGCAGGCCATGGACCTGCAGGCGGCTGGCACGATCATCTTCATCAGCTTCGTCATGTCGGGCCTCGGCATGTTGACGGAGGCACAGCGCCATCGCGGACAGCCGCGTAAGCCGTGGGCTCTGTTCGGATGGCTTGGCCGGCTCATCTGGGGTGGCAAAGATGTCCCCGTTGCTCACGATCCCGTTCCCGCGCACCCTGTTGCGAAGAGAGTAGTTGAAGACGGAAGCTGGCTTGAGAAATTCTACAAGCCTCAGTGCAACACCATGGGCATCGCGCCGGTAGCTACGTGACCCGTCATTACCTCGGGATCTCAGAAAAAGGCCCGACCGTCTTCCGCAACGTCCGCATGGACGACACTGGCGAACCGCTCCTGCTCATAGATCAGGATGCGGTCGTCAAGCTCACGATCGACTTCTCCGACTGGCTGGAAACCGGCGAAACACTCTCATCGGTTTCCGCAACAGCAAGATCAGCCACCATCTCAGTATCCACGACCTCACCAAGGACGGTCATCACCATTTCTGCCGTCACCAGCTACTACGACGGCGACATTACGGTGATTGCGACATCCAGCACTGGTGAGAAGTGGCGCGGCATCATCCGCGTTCGCCGCACCAACAGAGAGCACGACGAAGCCATGTTCTATGGGGACTACGTGTGATGGACCTGATCAAGGAGATGACGGACCGCGGTGTAGACAAGCACGGCAAGGTGACCACAAACCCGGAAGGGACTGGGGTCGGCATCGAGATTAAGGGTGGCGACGGGCACGTCTACAGGTTTGCAGCTGCAGTCCCCACCGATGTGTCAGCTCGCGAGCTCGATGCCCTCGCCATGATCCTCACGGACTATGCCGACGAAAAGGCTGCCCTGTGAACCTCACGCCTAAGCAAGATGAGTTCGCCAGGGCCTACGTGGAAACAGGTTGCGCATCAACCGCTTATCGCCGCGCCTATGATTGCGCCAATATGGCTGACAAGAGCGTGCACGAGAATGCCAGCAAGTTGCTTAGGCACGCCAAGATTGCACCAAGGATTCACGAGTTGCAAGAGAGGGTGACCAAGACCGCCGTCCTTGACCGGGCCTGGGTGCTTCAGCGCCTCATGCGCAACGCCGACAAGGGCGCAGAAATCGACGACCTGACCGCCAGCAACAAGGCGCTCGAGCTTCTCGGCAAGACCGAAGAGCTGCAAATGTTCATCGACAAGAGCACGTCCGACGTCACAAGCGATGGCAAGCCGATTGCGCCGATCCTGAATGTCACTGTCGGCCGAGCTAAATCTTGACCTCCACGACAAGCAGGGCATCGCCTTCGATACCGAGGCGACAGAAGTCCTGTATGGCGGCGCCGCCGGCGGGGGCAAAAGCCATCTCATGCGCGTTGCAGCCATCGTGTGGTGTTCGGCCATACCAGGGCTTCAGGTCTATCTCTTCCGTCGCATTCGTGACGACCTGATCAAGAACCACATGGAAGGCCCAAAGGGCTTTCGCTCCATGCTGGCTGGCTGGGTCAACTGCGGCTTCGTGAAGATCGTCGACGACGAGATAAGGTTCTGGAACGGCTCCAAGCTCTATCTCTGCCACTGCAAGGACGAGAAGGACATCTACAAGTACCAGGGCGCCGAGATCCACGTCCTCCTTGTCGATGAGCTGACGCACTTCACCGAGACCATGTACCGCTTCCTTCGTAATCGCGTGCGCATGGTCGGAATTGAGGTGCCGGCAAACTTCGCGGGCAAGTTCCCCCGCATCCTCGCCGGCGCCAACCCTGGCAACATCGGTCATCTGTGGGTCAAGGCCACGTTCGTCGACGGCACTGATACTTACGAGCAGCGCAGGATGCCGCCGGCCGAGGGCGGAATGCTCAGGCAGTTCATCCCGGCCTTGCTCGAGGACAACCCGTCCATGGGTGCTGATGACCCAGGCTATGAGCAGCGGTTGCACGGTCTCGGCTCACAGGCCCTTGTCGAGGCCATGCGCTACGGCAATTGGGATGTGGTCGAGGGCGCGTTCTTCGATTGTTGGGATCCGAAGCGGCATGTCATTCGCCCATTCACGGTCCCGGACTCTTGGCTGCGGTTCATGTCCGGCGATTGGGGCTCAGCGGCCCCGTTTTCGTTTGGATGGTGGGCAGTCGCAAGCGATGCGCACCGCGTCGAGAACAAGGATGGCCAGATCATTACCCTGCCCCGTGGCTGCATGGTCCGATATCGGGAATGGTACGGGGCGAGCAAGCCCAATGTCGGCTTGAAGCTCCATGCTGATGTGGTCGCGAAGGGCATCAAAGATCGTGAGGCCAAGGACACAGTGAAGCCGACCTATCGCGTGCTCGATCCTGCAGCCTTCGCCGAGGATGGTGGCCCGTCGATCGCTATGGCCATGTCTTCGGCGAAGGATGACGCCGGCAAGCCGCTCGGCATCAACTTCCGTCCAGCCGACAACGCGCGCGTTCAGGGCCGCGGCGCGATGGGTGGCTGGGATCAGATGCGCGGCCGCCTGGTTGGGGACGACGACGGCAACCCGATGATCGTGACGTTCAGCACGTGCCACGACTCGATCCGAACCATACCGGCCCTGCAGCATGACGATGGCAGGCCAGAGGATGTGGACACGGACGGTGAGGACCACGCCGGCGACGAGTGGCGCTATGGCTGCATGTCGAGGCCGTGGGTGCGCAAGCCGAAGACCGATCCCAAGCGTCCGAAGGATGCCTACCGCAGCGTGACCACGAACCAAGAGAGCTGGAGAACGTAGTGGCCACAGCCGTCGCTGCTTCACCACCGACCGCGCGCGCCGAGAAAATGGAGCCGAGCAAGCTCGAGCGCAAGATCAAGTGGTTCCGCGCCTTCGAGACCAACAAGTCGAAGGAGCTGGAAGAATCCCGCATTGCCCGCCAGTACTACCACGACAAGCAGTGGACGGACACCGAGGTCCGCCGACTTCGTGGCCGCGGTCAGCAAGACACCACGCGCAACCGCATCAAGCGCAAGGTGGACTTCCTCGTGGGCGTCGAGCAGCGTCTTCGTCGTGATCCCAAGGCTTACCCGCGCACGCCACAGCACGAGGCCGACGCTGATACGGCAACCGCGGCGCTTCGTTACGTCTGCGACGACAACCAGTGGCCGTCGATCAGCTCCGAGGTTATGCACAAGGGCCTCGTATCCGGCATAGGTGCGGTCGGAATCCTCATCGAGGGGCAAGATCCCAAGCTCGTAGAAGTCCCCGAGGATCGGTTCTTCTACGACCCGCGCTCGATCAAGCCGGATTTCTCCGACGCGCGCTACATGGGCCTGCACCTTTGGCTCGACACCGACGAAGGTAAAGAGCGTTGGCCGGACAAGGCCAGGCAGATCGAGGAGATGATGGACGCCGACGGCGGCGGCACCACGACCTCGATCGTCGAACAGGACCGAGATCAGCAGTGGGGCGACTTCGAGAACCGCCGCATTCGCGTGGTCGAGTTCTGGGAGAAGACGCCGAAAGGCTGGTATTTCTGTTTCTTCACCGGCAACATCGAGCTCGAAAGCGGCCTGAGCCCCTATCTCGATGAGAATGGCACGCCGGATTGTCCCTATGTGGCTTGGAGCCCGTGGGTCGACGAGAAGGGCATACGCTACGGCATCATCAGGACGCTCAAGAGCATCCAGGATGAGGTGAACTACGCCGCGTCCAAGTTCCTGCACCGGCTGTCGACGCGACAGTTCTGGTACAAGGAAGGCGCTGTAGAAGACATCGACGAGTTTGCGCGCGAATTGGCCAAGCCCGACGGCAAGCCGAAGATTGCGCCTCATGCCAAGTGGGGCGAGGACGTTGGCTTGATCGAGGATGGTGCCAAGCTCCAAGGCGAGATCGAGCGCTTCTCGATGTCCATTCAGGAGATGGAGAACTACGGCCCGAATCCGGGCTTGGTTGGGCAGGGACAGGGCGTGGATGGTGCCTCCGGCCGCGCCCTGCTCGCTCAGCGTGATAGCGGCATGACGGAGATGCAGCCCGTCTTTGAGCGCCAGAGAGAGTGGAAGCTGCGCTGCTATCGCAAGATGTGGGACCGCGTGCGCCAGGCATGGAACGCCGAGCGCTTCATCCGCGTCACCGACGACAGCAACGCCATTCAGTTCGTGCCGATCAACAGCTACAGCATCAACCCTGAGACTAGGGAAATCCAGGCGCAGAACGTGGTGGCCGAGATCGACGTTGATATCTCACTCGATGAGGGGCCCGACACGATCACCATGAACGAAGAGCTTATGGACCAGTTCACGAAGCTCGGCGAGGCTGCAATGAGCCCGCTGGGCAAGATCGTGATCGAGTTGTCCAACACGCCGAAGAAAGAGCAGCTTCTGAAGATGATCGACGACGGCATTCAGGCCATGCAGCCTGGGCCTGATCCTGCGGTGCAGGCGAAGCTCGAAGCAGATCAGGCCAAGATGCAGCATGACGCTCAGATGAAAGAGCAGGACGCGGCGCGCGAGGCTGAGAAGGACGCCCGCGACGCAGAGCGTGCGGACATCGAGTTCGCGCAGAACATGCGGATGAAGGAACTCGAAATGCAGGCCGAACGTGAGCGCATGGCATTCGAGCGCCAGAAGCACGCTGCAGAGATGGAGCGTGGCGAGCGCCAGCACACTCAGAAGATGACCGAGATGGCGGCGATGACCAAGGCCAAGGTTGCGAACGCGAACAAACCCAAGAAGAGCGAGGCAAGAGCCCAATGAACTACGAGCAGATCATGCTGGATTGCCTGAAGCTAGCGACGGAGCAAAAGCTGACAGGTGACGCAGCGCGGCAGGAGGCTGCCCGCATGTTCGCGCAGATCACCGGCCGGACCTACGAATCCATCATCGGCAAGCCCATGCAGACGACCACGCCTCCGAAGGCTGAGGTTGTCGGCCGCGACGGCGAGATCCCGAAGTTCAAGGACTACCTGAAGGACTGATCATGCTGATCACGCCTCCCAAGCCGCTCGATAGGGAAGAGGTTAAGCGCCGCCTCAAGAGGTTCCGCGACGGCATGAGCATGTCGCGCCGAGAGTTCGGCAATCTCGACCACATCCGCCAGCGCGGCGACGTGGTGGGCATCCACACGGATCGGCACACGATCTACATCCCACTCGCTTTGTGGGAAGAGCTTGGCAGCGATAACGGCGAAGCGGCCGTGCTGCAGCATGGAATTGCGTCTCAGGCTAAGAACTGAGTGTAGTGGCCTATCGTGCGTAAGCCTCGCCGGGCTTAAAGCGGCGTTTCGCGCTCGGTCTGCGACAGTGACCGAACCCGCCTCATCAGGGCGACACCTGATGTTCTCGTGACCAGCAACGACATCGCGGAGAGAGACCATGGCTATGACCGAAGGGTCAGGCGAAGAAAACGTGCTTGATGGCGTGTTCGACCGTGAAACACCGCAGGAAACTGTGGTCGACACTGAGAGCACCGAAGCGGCAAGGGCAAGGGACGAGAAGGGCAGGTTTGCCCCGAAGGTCCAGCCAGAGGCCGACACGACGCAGGCTCAGCCAGAGCCGGTGCCGATCGAGCAGGCAGCACCGCCCGATCCGAACGCCAACCGCCAAGTTCCCCTCTCTGAACTCATGGCGGAACGCAAGAAGCGCCAGGAGATCGAACGACTGCACATCGAGGCCGAGGCTCGCGCCAAAGCCTACGAGCAAATGCAATCGCAACAGCGGCCAACGCCGCAGCCCCAAGCACAGCCACAGCAGCAGCGTCCAGATCCCTACACCGATCCGGAAGGCTGGGCTGAATACGTCGAGAACCAAGCGCAGCAGAAGATGTTCGCGACCCGCGCCGCCCTCTCAAAGCGGATGACGGTACGCGAATACGGAGCTGAGGCCGTAGAGGCCGCACTCCGATCGGCTCCGGTCGATCTCTGCAACCACCTATGGGCCACGAGCGACGATCCGTTCGGTGACCTCATGGAGTGGAACAAGCAGCAGATGGTTCAGAAGGAAGTCGGCACCGACCTCGAAGCGTATCGCAAGAAGATCGAGGAAGAGACGCGCCAGAAAGTTCTGGCCGAGCTCAAAGCCGGCGGGGCGAGCGGTCAACCGCAACCGAAGTTCCCAGGCTCACTGGCTGCCGCAACGCAGACCGGAGAGCAGGGGGGAATGCTTACCGTAGAGGCTGCGATGGGCGACATCTTCTCATCTGGAAGAAGTCGCAAACACGGTTGATCCCAGCGTCCGCCGCCTCGTGATGCAACCCGCACCGTCACGAGAGAACCCAAACAATGGCAACGACTGAAGTCCTGTCAGGTCTAGACCTGACCAAATGGCGCCGCGACTTCGTGCGCGAGTATGTGCGCGATTCCGGCTTCTCGACGTACATGGGCGATAGCCCCATGGACATCATCCACGTCATCAACGATCTGAAGACGGATGGCTATACCATTCGCGTACCGCTCGTCGGTCGTCTTCAGGGTGGCGGCGTGTCCGGCAATACCGCGCTGAGCGGTGCCGAAGAGGCGCTGGACCAGTACTACCAGGACATTTCCTGGGAGTTCTACCGCAACGCGGTGACCGCGACCAAGAAGGAGAAGAAGAAGAGCGCGACCGAGTTCATGGCGGTTGCCCGTCCCCTCCTTCGCGAGTGGTCGTCCGAGGTGATCAAGTACCAGATCATCGAGTGCTTCCACAAAATGTCGGGCGGCCAGAAGTTCTCGGAGGCCGACGCCACGGCGCGCAACCTTTGGAGCGCCAACAACGTCGACCGCGTGCTCTACGGCATCACGCAGGCCAACTACTCGGCGACCCACGCCACCGGCCTCACCGCGATCGACAACTCGGCCGACAAGCTCTCGACGGTGATGGGCTCGCTGGCGAAGTTCATGGCGCGCACCGCGAACCCGCACATCCGTCCCTTCAAGACGGGCACGCAGGGCCGTGAGTTCTACGTCATGTTCTGCCACCCGCTCTGCTTCCGCGATCTCAAAGCAGATACGGTCATGACGGCGGCCAACCGCGACGCGCGCCCGCGCGATGTCGAGGCCAACCCGCTCTTCCAAGACGGCGATCTCATTTACGACGGCGTGATCTATCGCGAGATCCCGGAGTTCTACACGGCCCGACAGGGAACCGGCGTGAACGCCGAGACCACGTTCTCGAACGGCACCATCCAGTGCGGCGCGAACTTCCTCTGCGGCGCTCAGGCCATTGGCTACGTCAACAAGCAGGCGGCCATGCCGACCTCGAAGGCTGAGGACGACTATGGCTTCGTGGATGGCGTCGGCATCGAGTTTGCACATGGCATGGACAAGCTGCGTTGGAACAACGGTGTCAACGGCGCCCTGAACAAGGACGTCGGGATTGTCACCGTCTATGCCGCGGCTGTGGCCTGATAGGAGAACGGAACAATGGCTGTCTACGAAACCTCCAAATCGGCCCGCTATGGCCATACGTACACGCCTGGCGTCGCTCGCCAGGTTATCTGCGACACGGCGATCGTCGCCCTGACCACGGCGATGATCAACAACGCCGACGACGACGTTGGGTTGCTGTGGCTTCCCAAGGGCGCCGTCATCCTCAACATGGGTGTATCGATCACCGATGTGGACGACGGCACTGCCTTCGTCATGGACATTGGCATCAGTGGCACCGAAGAGCTGATCCTCGCCAATGCGACGACCGGCCAGGCTGCTGGCCTGAACGTGACCATGGCGGCGGCAGCGCACCTCTACAAGTGCACGGCGCGCACGCAGGTTCGCATGTACATCAGCACGGCTGCTGGTACGCCGGCGGCGGGAACGCTGAAGTTCCACATCAGCTACTTCGTCGATCCCGAGTTCAGCACCACGGCTCTGACCGCGGCATAACGACAACGAGGGCGGGGGAAACTCCGCCCTCTACCTCTGAGGAACGCACATGAAATTCATGTACGTGGGCGATGAGGCCGAGACGACGATCTTCGGCCACACGTTCAAGCGCGGCGAAGAGGTCGAGGTGACCGACGAGCGCGCGATCAAGAAACTGAAGGCGAGCAAGCTCTTCATGCACAACGAAGAGCCTGAGCCGACTGCACCAGAGCCTGAGAAGCGCCGCGGCCGCCCCGCAAAGGTGACCGATGGCCAAAACTAAGGCCCAGCTCTCACGCGCCGTGTTGCAGCGGCTCGTCTATTCACCAGATCAGGAGCCGAGCGCGGCCGATTCCGCGACGGTCGAGGCCCGCTACGACAGCAAGCTGCTCGAATGGCGAGGCGATGGGCTCGTCTATTGGACGAACACCACGCGCGACACCGAGGAAATCCCCGACAGGCTTTTCGCGATCCTGACGGACCTCATGGTCAACGAGGTTCGCGACGACTTCAAGCGGGACAACCCGATCGAGCAGCAGATGGCGCGCGAGACCATGATCCTCAGCCGCCTGCGCTCTCACTTGGCCAAAGGCCCATCGGGCGAGGCCACCACGTTCTCGAGCTACTAGGAGACCGACATGGCCGCACCTTTTGAAATCAAGCCGGGCGAGGGCGCAAGGAAGATCACCAAGGGCACGCCATTCAATGCCTGTCGTGCGCTCTACATTGGCACGGCTGGCACTCTCAATTTCACGCCCATCGACGGGGTAGCCTGCACGGACTTCCCAGCTCAAGCCGGAATGCTAGCGATTGCCACGGCATCCGTTCAGGCATCGGGCACGGCTGACGACATCTGGGCCATCTACTAGATGATCGGCCTCGGGATCGGCATCGGGATCTCTATCTCTGGAGCAGGGGCAGGGGGCGCAGGCTTTCCCTCCATCCAGCTCTCCGCCCTCACAATAGCTGAGGATGCGGCAGGCGATACCGAGATAGGGACGGCCTCAGTCGCCAATGCCCCGGATGGCGTGACGTATACATGGGCGATCACGGCAG
>LNFM01003004.1_pt1 | contig 34266 bp, 29 predicted proteins | sample 596031 | NCBI WGS metagenome assembly LNFM01 (sample SAMN04254537, study PRJNA301005) | activated carbon metagenome | isolation source: dual media filters at the Ann Arbor, Michigan drinking water treatment plant | place: USA: Ann Arbor
AAATGTGTGCCGCAGCCATAAAATTGCCGCAGCATGCTTTCACCTTAGTTGACGTCGAATTCGGTGTTGCTGAAGCAAACGACCAGCTCACTGATCTTGTCGAGCGTCTCAAATTAATTCGTGAACGAAACCTTCGGTTTCCGGCAGGTAGCCGACGAGATAGAGTGCTGCGTAGTTTTATGAATGCCCTGGTCAGTTCTGGAGCTCTTGTAAACGTAGAAGGGGGCTGGATACTCGCGGACCCTGCGGTCGCCGTTGAAATTATTGCATCAAGGTCTGAAATTCCGGAACAAATGCTCGATGTTGGTTTCCATGCCGTGCCCGTTCCTGCGTCAAGAAATAGAGGCTTAAGTTTTCCGGTGGTGGTGGTGTCCCCGGGGGCTCGTCCAATCGCTACGATCCGGTCCGACGCCTTTGCCGTAATAGATAGTAGCCAACGCTCACTGCTTCTTGAACGTGCCCACTCGGAACACGAAAGGTTAATCGAGCTGGCTGCTGCTTCGATTAGACGAAGTGGGGGAACCCCAATTGAAGGGACTGCGTCATTCGACGTAGGGTGCAATGATGTTGCTAGCCTGTTAATTGAAGCGAAGCATGTGACGGACCGTAATGCCGTATCGCAGTTTCGGAAGGCAGTTGCTCAATTGCCAGAATATCGGTGGAGACACCGCAATCTGTTTGGCCCAGAAACCCGCCAAATTGTAGCCCTGTCGACGGATCCACGATCAATGATTGAACCCGACTTCATGGATTTTGTTGAAACAGACAGAGATATCGAAATTATATGGCGAGACGCAGATCGGCTTGTCGATAAACAGGGTCAAGATTTTCAAGTAGAGCGGCCTCATTCCGAGTAAAGAGGTGGCTCTGCCCCAGTTGCTCGATTCCCTGCCAGAGTGGCGTTGGTTGGTCGTGAAATAGGTCGTGCATAATTTGACGTCCGACCGCTAGTCCAAGTAATGTGGGAACTGCATTTCCGACCTGTCGAATAGGATGCCTGCCAGAACCAGAAAACCACCACCAATCGGGAAAGCATTGCATTCTTGAACTTTCCCGTGGTGTGACTTCCCGAGGTTCAAAGGGATGAACGTGGCCTTTTCCGCCTCCAGCGTCACTTCCGACAATAATTGCGTACGACGGGCGTTTTGGGTCTAGCCGATTGATCCGAGTCTTTTGATCTCGTTCACCAAAACTCATTGTATTGTATCGGTCGATAATTCGTTGACTGTGCTTTCGGCCGGTGTGGTTGTGGTAACCATCTGACCCCATGGCTGGCAGCCCAGCGAGACCATTCTTAACCGTCCGCCAGGGCAAAAGTCCATCTTCAGCTGCGGGGGACGAACATATTGGGTTGATATTTTCAACTGAATATCCATCCCGAGAGCCGATAATAAAAACCCTGTCACGGAATTGGGGGACACCGTAGTCAGCAGCGTTACACCTATGAACAGATAGCTTATACGTTAAGCCGGTATCGGGCCTTGCCAACTGAGCCTTAATTTCATTAAAAATTGCTCCACCTTCAATGGTCATCAGGCCATATACGTTTTCGAAAACAAACGATCGAGGTCGCAATTCGGTGAGCAGCCTGAGATAGTGGTCGACCATCCGACCACGTGGATCATTTCGACCTTGTCTCTTTCCAAAAACGCTAAAAGCCTGACACGGTGGGCCACCTGCTAAAAGATCCAGTTCCCCAGTTTTTAAACCAGTCACACTGAATATTTCTTCGGCTTTTAGGTCTGCAATGTCACGTTGAACAATCGAAGCGTTCTTGAAGAAAGGTAGTTTTCTCTCCGCCGCTCTGAGCTTGTTTGCTTGCAACGACATGCAGCTGTGAGCATCGATGTCTGATGCAAACAATGTGTCAAATCCAGCCGATTCAAGGCCCAAGTCCAGTCCACCGCCCCCGCTAAATAATGAGACTACGGTACGCAAAATCGTTCTCCCATCGGCGGCCTCTATGCAACTTACATAGAACCTCTGTTCCGCTTATGTCCACGCATTTTTTGGTCTGCTGACATAAAAACAGCTCATAACCGTTGGCTGATTCGCTTGTTAGAAGGTAGAGTTTGAAGTCGTAACGAGGGTGAATTGCATCCCGTGTCAAACGGCGAACGACACCGGTAATTGCCTCAGTATATCACTGAAAACGTCGTCCGGATTTAACCCCATTGCTCGAATCACAGCAACAAACTCAATAATGTCGACCCGACGCTGACCGCGTTCGATATTGCTGATGTAGCTTTGATCCTTGCCGAGCAGAGCAGCTAACTCAGCCTGCTTCATGCCAGATTGCTTCCGAGCAGCAGTCAGCTGTTCGACCAATACTTGATGTGCATCTGAGAAAGTTGACTTCGACATCTCGGCTCGAAAAGTTTCGGGACCTGTTGCCTACATGCAGAAATCGGATATGCAGTTTTTGCATATTTTAAGTAACTTGAGAGGCTTTGTATGAAGATGTCAGATTTCGCTGTTGCCGTTTTGCTGCTGTGTACAGCGTGTGGTTCGGCTCCGGCTGCACCAGAGCAAGAGATTCCGGGGGATGTGAAAGCACATTCACAGGTTAATACTGCTAGAGCCGATAAGGTATATTCGGTGGTGAAAGCTGGGAACAACTCAGAAGAAATCACTGAAAAATACATTGGCGCTGATGACGTTGTTAGGACGGCGGACGAACGTTATGTCGAGTATCTCGAAGAACCCAAGGGCCGCAAAGCAAGGTGTTTGTTTGATGGAGAACCTGAAACTTGTGCCTTTGTCCCTGCTCCTGACGGCAGTTTCAAGATCATGACCGTCAGTGGCGGTGGGTACGATTTTAAAAAGGTCGGGGCCGGAATTGTGGATGTGACATTTTACGGAGCCAAACCGAATCCACTCGGAAATTTTACATGGAATAATGAAGACAAAGCCTGCTGGGACGGTGCTGATCAACAGATATGCATCTACTGACAGTAAGTTCGATTATCTTGTAAGTCTCTCAATATTAGCTGTTTGAAGATTGATAGGCTCCCCAATGCAAAGGGAGCCCATCGTTGTTAAGACTTTCACTTGCTGAAACGACCTTTGAAGGTCGAAACAGCACCATTGATGAGATCATCCAGCTCACCAGACCGAACGGCGTCACTGACGGTTTGAAACGTCTTTACAAGGTCGTCACGGCTCTTAATCCGAATGGCAGTTTTGCCTTTCTGAAGTTCGAGCGTTTGGTTGCCATATTTGATCCAAACGAGGACTGAGCCATCTTTGTCCTGTATCCACCAAGGCCGGACACGAGTACGAACAGGGATTTCTGAAACCTCATCATTTTCAAGGTCACGGACGCGGCGAAATTTGACACGCTGGAATGATTGACCTGAACCTTGTGCTTCAGCCAAAGCGATCTGGTCAGCAATTCGATCCAGCAGCTTCTGACGCATCGATACGATCCCACGGACCCTTAGTGATGCTGTGTCTGACTGAACGATATTCAAAGATGATAATACTGTCATGGTTGTTCTCCTGATTGTGGAGCCCAGACCGTCCAGTGGCTTGGATATTGAGACAACGCTTGAAGGACCGACCCAGTTGTGAAGTCATTTCGTCCAATTTTGCTTCGCCAAATCAATATATTAGACCAGTTTCATTGTGATCAGTTTGATTGTCAAAGACGAGTAAAACGTCTAAATTTAACACGAAAATCAGTGAGTTAAAACCAGTCCGAGCATTCGTAATGCGGGGGTCGTAGGTTCGAATCCTATAGGCGGCACCATACCATCCAGCAGCAATTATGAGCGTTTCCTTGCGAAAGTGCACAAATGTCAGGGCCTGCCGATTTCCTATTTTATGCACGATTCAGAGCCCACCGGCGGTGATAAGACTGAGTTGTGTGGGTATGTAGTGGGGCGATTTCTAGGTTTGCACGTCATCCACAACGCAACATCTACGGCTGCGACATTGACTCGGTTGCGTTTCAGTTCCTAGCCAGCGTTTTTGGCTCGCCAATTGACCTTGATCGTTATGTTCGAGGCGATTTCTTGGAGCTTGAGCCACCAACGAACTGGCCTGAAAAATTCAACGCCGTTTTAGCGAATCCGCCCTACATTCCCTACCAGCTGATTCCGGACGAGCAGCGCATGCAGCTGTCGAATAACCCTGCTCGAAATGATGGGCGGAAATCAAACGACCCTTTGGTTCCGGCATGCAGATAGAATATGGGTCAATCTTCAGCCATGCATTGGCAGAACGAAAAGTGACGTTAAATGAAATGCCAAGTTAGGGGCTGACCAGTAATGATCAATCAGATTAGGTTAGCCTGCTAATTGTCTTCTGCTGGAGCATTATCATGATCCACCACTTTCCGTTCGGCCCATTGCCAGTCTTACAGCGCGGTCAGAACGCTCGGCCAGTTGGATGTGCGGCCCGAAGGCGACGGGATTGTCATCGAGACCCATGCACGCAGTTACCTGCATCATCAGGTCCGATCCATGATAGGGTCCCTGGCACTGGTCGGCATGGACCGATGGACAGAATCGCAAATCGGACAAGTCCTTGCGGCCGTAGACCGGCAGGAATTGGGTTTGAACGCAACGCCCCACGGCTCTACATTGGGGTGGCCGACTACCCAGAAGAACAAGAATAAATCAGGAGAAGAATTGATGAGTACGGTTGGAAAACAGGTTTTCACGACTTTGGAATCGGATGGCACACTGACGGTTGAAGTCGCCGAAACGACCTTCCCCGAACCAAAGGGCGCGCAAGTACTGGTGCGGATGGAAGCCGCGCCGATCAATCCTTCGGATCTGGCGCTGCTGTTCAGCGCGGCCGATCTGGAAAACGCGCACTATTCGCCCGGCAAGATCGTCGCCAAAATGCCAGAACCTTTCCTCAGCGGTTCCAAGGGCCGCCACGGCCAGCGTATGCCCGTGGGCAATGAAGGTGCGGGCACCGTCGTCGTCGCAGGGGACGATCCGGCCGCGCAGGCGCTGGTCGGCCAACGGGTTGCCTGCGTTCCCGGAAACGCATTCAGCCAATATTCCATTGCGGAAGCGGGCATGTGCCTCCCGCTGGGCGATATTTCGTCTGAAGATGGCGCATCCGCCTTCGTCAATCCGATGACTGCATTAGGCTTTGTCGAAACCGCAAAGATGGAAGGCCACAAGGCCATCCTGCATTTTGCCGCGGCATCGAACCTGGGCCAGATGCTCAACCGTATCTGTCTGGAAGACGGAATGGCGCTGGTCAATGTGGTGCGCAAGCAGGAACAGGTAGATTTGCTGAAAGGCCTCGGCGCGAAGCATATCGTGAACACGTCAGACGATGATTTCATGGCGCAGTTGCGCAGCGCGATCGACGAAACGGGCGCTTATCTCGGCTTCGATCCTATTGGCGGCGGGACCTCTGTCGATACGGCGTTCAAGGCAATGGAACAGGTCGCGGTTGGCAAGATGAAGGAATTCAGCCGTTACGGGTCGGATCAGGCGAAGAAGATGTATATCTATGGCCGCTTGGACGTCGGCCCCACGATCCTTACGCCGTCCTATGGCTTTGGTTTCACCCTGTCGGGATGGCTGCTGTTCCCATTCCTGCAAAAGGCGGGAGTGGAAACCATGGCCCGGATGCGGAAACGAGTGTTAGACAATCTGACCTCCACCTTCGCCAGCCATTACAAGCAGAAGGTCACGCTGGAACAGATGCTCGAAAAAGACGCAGCTATCGATTACCGCGCCATGCGCACGGGCGAGAAATATCTCGTTACGCCCTAGATATCCGCGTTCTCTGAATCGCTCTAACACCGGTCAAACGCTGCCTGCTGGCGAAGGGAATCAGCGATCCCGTTCGCCAGCACCCAAATGGGACCGTCGCCATCCCAACCCGCGGCGATGTACATTGAAACGTTTGCCCGGCTGGAACGACGGCTGCGGCGAATAAAAGGGCAGTAATCATCTGTCGCTCGCTATAAAATATTGGTTTGATTTATATCCAACTATGTCTGCAGTTGGCTTAATAGACCGACGCCCGTGTTTGCGACACCACAAGGCGGCAGCGCTCCGATTGCGGCAGCCTTGGTTAAGTACTAATCAAGCTGCACGCGCTAAGATGTAGCAGCCTATTTATCCAAATCGAGCGGGTCACTGGGAGGAGCGGCAATAGCAAAATCGCGTTGCAGTCCGTGCGGATCACACCAGTCCGGCCAACGTTCGTCGCGCCCAAATTTGCCTTCACCCCTCTACGGGAAGGCCGAACGAGATGGCCGAGCCACATTAAAATGATTCGCTACTCATCCTCATAGGCGTAAGAAGGTAATCTCGTTGTCCGCCCAACAATAGTGGTCGTGAAACGAGTGGATTCGGCGCATCAATAAGGGGGAATTACATTGCTCAGTACGGCGACACCCCTGTGACATTAATTGTTGGTATCGGTGCGTCGGCAGGCGGGCTTGAGGCGTTCAAAAGTTTTTTCACCGCCATGCCCGTAGACTCGGGAATAGCGTTTGTGCTCGTCCAGCATTTGTCGCCTGATTACAAAAGTATGTTGGCAGAATTGGTTGGCAAATCGACCAGCATGGATGTGATCGAAGCAACCAACGGCGTCGAGGTTAAACCAAATTGTGTTTTTGTCATTCCGCCGGACTCGACGATGACAATCAGCGGCGGGTGCCTGAAAATCGATCGCCCTGCGCCACCGCGTGACCGCCGCCGCCCCATCGATACGTTTTTCCAGTCGCTTGCCGAAGATCAGGGCGAAAACGCGGTCTGCATCATTCTGTCGGGTACTGGCAGCGATGGAACTATCGGTCTGACATCGGTCAAGGAACATGGCGGCCTGACGCTTGCTCAGGCGGAATATGCTCAACATGCGATGGCGGGTATGCCCGAAAGCGCCAACGACACTGGGCTTGTGGACGATGTGCTGGCCGTTGAAGACATGCCTGACCGGATTATCTCTTATCGGCGCCATCTAGCCAACGTGGCCGAAGGAAAAGACGAAGAAGGTGTTCATAAGGACTCTGCTTCCGAAATATCCTCGATACTGCACGCGTTATACGCACGGACTGGCCACGACTTCAGCGAATATAAGGAAAAGACACTCACACGCCGTCTCCAGCGAAGGATGCAGGTGCTACAGGTTGAAACACCACAAGCCTACCGAGAGCGATTGAAGGAGCACCCCGAAGAACTGGACATGCTGCTGCGCGAGTTGCTGATCAGCGTCACGCATTTCTTCCGCGATCCGGCCTCATTCGATGTTCTCAACGAAACGGTGCTGAGGCCTTTGATGGCATCGAAAAACGGCGGTGAAGAAATGCGCGTCTGGGTGCCGGGCTGCGCAACGGGCGAGGAAGTCTATACGATAGCTATCCTCCTACGCGAGGCAATGGACACCAGCCGGCCGCGCCCGAAGGTGCAGATATTCGGAACCGATCTTGACGAGCGCGCGATTACGGTGGCTCGCATTGGCCGATACCGTCAGCCAATCGCTGGCATTTCTGGCGCACGCCTCGAACGCTGGTTTTCGATTGAAGGAGACGATTATTGCATTGCCCCTGAAATACGAGAGATGTGCGTGTTTTCTGCGCATAGCGTAATCAAGCATCCGCCATTTTCCAAGGTCGACCTGATTTCCTGCCGCAACCTGCTGATCTATCTGGATCCGCCGATGCAGGACCGGCTGATGCGAACGTTCCATTATGCGCTCAAACCGGGAGGCAAGTTATTTCTCGGTTCGTCGGAATCGGTGACGCGGTCCACCAAGTTGTTCAGTACATGCGACAAGAAGCACCGGATATTCGAGCGCCGTGATGTTATGACGCCGTCACTGCCACCCTTTTTGACGGGCCACAGGATATTGGAACGCGCCGCGCCTGACATCCCTGTCGCGCCGAGCGACGATCAAATCGACAAGCAAATCCGGCAGATCATGGAAAAGCATATGCCGCCGCATCTATTGCTTGATCGCGCCAACAAGATAGTGCGTTTCTCGGGCGGCGCCGCCGGCCTTTATCTTGAACCATCGCCGGGTCCTGCAAGCTTCGCGCTATTCGATATCTTGCGGAAGGCTTTGAGGCCCGCCGCGCGCGACGTGCTTCAGAAAGTACGCAGTGGCAAGGAACCCGTCCGGCGGGACGCTGTCCCCATACGTATCGACGGCAAACCCCGTCTCATCAGCATGATCTGCGAGCGGCTCAGCGATAGCGGAACCGAATCCGATTATGTCGTCCTTGCGCTGCACGATGGCGGCCCGGGCTTGATGAGAGCCAAAACCGGCGATGTCAGCGGGAAATCAGTTGAGGCGCTGCATACGCTTGAGCAGGAACTCCGCACGACGCGGACTCAGCTTCAATCTACAATCGACGAGCTTGAAACCGCCAATGAGGAAATGAAATCTTCGAACGAAGAATATCAGTCCGTTAACGAGGAGCTGCAATCGTCGAACGAAGAGCTCGAAACTGCAAAGGAAGAGATGCAGTCGATTAACGAGGAACTGCAGACGATCAACACTGAGATTGCGAGCAAGAACGAACAGCTAATCCAGCTAAACAGCGACCTGTCGAACCTGCTCGAAAGCACCGAAATTGCTACCTTATTTTTAGACGATAGCCTGCGCGTCCGCCGCTTCACACGCGGCGTCAACGAGGTATTCCATCTGCGCGATGCCGATATCGGCCGCCCGATTACCGAGATTGTCAGCATGCTCGATTACCGCGAGCTGCAGCGTGACGTGAACACGGTGCTTCGGAAGCTGACGCCAATCGAACGCGAGGTGACGCTAGAAGGTGCCGAAACCACCTTCATTCTTGGCATCCGCCCGTATCGGTCGATTTCCAACGTAATCGACGGAGTCGTCCTGACATTTGTCGACATCACCGAACGTCAAGCGGCAGCACAGGCGTTGCGGGCGACCGAAGCAAAATACCGGATGCTGTTCGACTTCATCGATGAAGGCTTTTGCATCCTGGAGAAAATCGCGACACATGCAGGCGCACCGAGCGATTATCGGTACCTGACCGCCAATCGCGGGTTCGAACAGCAAAGCGGTATCAGTAATCCCACTGGCAAGACTATCCGTGAAATCGTACCAAGCGAAGCGCAAGAATGGTGCGAAATCTATGACAAGGTCTGGGAAACCGGTGAGCCCGTTCGTTTCGAAAAAGAACTGATAGCCGAAGACCGTTTTCTGGAGGCCTATGCTTTCCGGTTTGACGAAGACTCCGGTCTGAGGCTCGGGGTTATTTTTCTGGATATCAGCGATCGCAAGCGTCATGCCGAACAGCAGGAACTGCTGTTACAGGAAATGGATCACCGCATCAAAAACCTATTCGCGGTTACCGGCAGCATTGTCTCGCTCAGCCAGCAAACTGCGACCACGCCAAGCGATATGGGCGTGAAAATCCAGGGCCGGTTGACCGCGATGGCGCAGGCGCACAATCTCGTCAGACCAAGGCGGCTTCGCCCCGGCAGCGAACCTGCCAAAACGACGATGAACGAAATTGTGCACACAATTCTCGCGCCGCTGACGGAAACCAACCGGCAGGGTCCTGGGGACCGGATTATTGCGAATGGCCCCGATATTCTGGTAAGCGGAGATGCGGTCACCAGCATGGCGATGGTATTGCATGAACTTGCCACAAACGCCTCAAAATACGGTGCACTTTCGACGCCCACCGGCCATGTAGATATCGTGTGGATAATTAAGGGAGCGTTTCTCGAATTAAACTGGACGGAGCATGGCGGCCCCCACATTGACTGTGCACCAGAACGCGAAGGCTTTGGCAGCGTGCTAGCCCGAAGCAGCGTTGCCGGGCAACTTGCCGGTCAGATTGATTATGATTGGAAAGCTGCGGGTTTAGATGTAAAATTATCCGTTAAAATGGAACGATTGGACCGTGCCTAGGTTAGGAAATAGTCGCTGTTTTATAATTCAATTGAGGGCAAATATTGCTCAATAACGCAACTATTCTCATCGCAGATGACGAACCGATTATCGGCATGGGTCTTAGTTGGGCAGTCAGAGACGCGGGGGGGCAGGTCGTCGGCCCCGCAGCCAGCGTTCAGGCGGCGATGGTGCTGCTTGGGAAACGTTCAGTTGCGGGCGCGATATTGGATGTCAACCTGACCGACGGCCTCGTTTCGCCGGTTGTAGAATTTCTAATGGAACGCCAGATCCCGTTGATCGTCCAGACCGGCGTCGGCATCCCCGACGATCTGGCGGTGCGCTTTCCTGGGATAATTGTGCGCATTAAGCCCAATTCTCCTGACGACCTAATAGCAGAGCTGGCGCAGATGATCCTTGATCGTGAAGCAGGCAGTCTTTTGCCACCGCAAGCTGCAAATGACACAGTGGCGACGGGATGCAGCGCGTTGCCGACGGAGCACATGCAGGAGTCGTCGCAGGACAGCGGGACGGCTGAATGAAAACGGCCTAGCCCAACCAATTCCATACCGACTAAAAGTTGCACACCAACGGGGATGATACGAGCAACGAATAACACACGGAACATGGCGAGCTGAAACGCCGGCTCAAATAGCAGGATATACCCGCCGAATTTGGCGTTAAAGCGTTGCGTTCACGAAAAATTGGTGGGGTATTTCAATCCGCAGTCCGTTTGTGCGCAACTGGGATGGATGCGCCGCTCTGCAAGGTTCTGATATACCGGCCGGACACTGAAGACTTTCTGGTGATAGCCGGAATCGGTTTGCCGGTTTCCATTGCGTAACGAACGGGCGATGTTCTGATTTTGGTATCGGGCAAGTCATTCGGCGTTCTCGAGGTCGACAGCCGGGATGAGTGTGAATTTGGACCTCCCGATTTATCCTTTTTGATCGGATTTGCGAACCTGATCGGCGTCGCCATTGAGCGGCAGGCGGCAGAAACGCCGCTGCAGCAGGTCAGGCTGAGACAGCGGTCCCCGAAATATTCACGCCGCCATATTGCCCGTCTCGGGTCAGACCAAGCTCAATTTATGCTCGAAAAAGAACCGGATCATTTCACGGCTGGCATCAGGACCGCGTGGTTCGGTATACGTTCCATAGGTGCTACCGCCCGACCATGCGTGCCCGGCTCCATGGACCATCCATTGCTCGAAAAGCGGCGAACCGTTTTCCTGAAGGTAGACCAAACGCGAATACTCCATTCCGCCTGCTGACTTACCCGTTTCGGTCGTTGAAAGGTTAAATGCGCCTGTTGTGTCGAACTGCGCGATCACATCGTCGGAGTTTACTTGATCAACCGTTCGATCCTTGTCGCCGTGGAAAACTATCGTGGGAACGGGATGAAGCGACGTACTGGTCGGAACCCGGCTTCCGCCGCGCTTCATTGCATTAAAAGCCCCAACCATGCTGGTTGCCGCGCCACACGGTAGGCCAGAGTGCACACCTATCGCTGCAAATAGGTTGGGATGAGTCATGCCCAAAATTGCCGCCATGGCGCCACCAGCAGATAGTCCCGCGACGTAGACCTTCTGTTGATTGACCGCATGGTCGGCAATGACTTCGCGGACAATACCGGTAATGAGCGCAGGCTCGCCGCTGTCCTTCTTCTGATCGGACGACTTAAACCAGTTCCAGCAGCCCATAGCATTGGCCGATGATGGCTGCTCGGGGTAGGCAACGAAAAACCCGATTTCTTCAGCAATGACATTCATGTTGGTGCCTACCGCAAAATCGTCCGGCGACTGGCTGCATCCGTGCAACATCACAACGAGAGGAAGCGGCTGGCCTTCATATTGGCTCGGCGTGAACAGCTTGTAGCTGCGCTTACCGTGCGTGCTCGCAAAGTCTTTTGTGACAAAATGTGCGGACGAGGATTTAGGTTTTGGCTTGGCGCTTGTGGCAACCTTCAGCACGTCGGCTGGGCTTGCCTTCCTTGCCAACTTTTTAATGGTGGGTGCTATTGGACTCGCGATGTCAACGTCATGATCGGCATTCGACGAGCGATTAAATCCAAGCATCTTCTGGATAAGCGCCGTCGCTTCGGCCAATTTGCCGGACCGGGTAAGTTCCGTTGCGGACATCATGTCACGTTGCGTCAGTTTCATCTTTGGTTCCTAGTTGTTTAGTCTGACCGGCGGCTTCGGTGGCGCGCACCATCGCGACACAGACCGACGCCAACATTCATTGTGCACTGCAACATAAACCGAATCTGTTGTCAATTGTTCCGGCCTGAGACGTCAGGCATGCCCCGTTTTTCGGAACATTGCGGTTCGGAAATGATTGAGTGTTTCATCGACAAAGGAACATTCCATGGCCGACAAAAAATACACTGACGCGATCGCATTATTGAAAGCAGATCACCGTGAAGTTGAAGAGCTTTTTGAGAAATTCAAAAGCGCGAAAGGGCTTATGAAAAAGCAGGCCCTTGCCGAGAAAATTTGCACCGAGTTGAAAATCCACTCGATGATCGAGGAAGAGCTTTTTTACCCCGCGTTCGACGGCAAGATCAAAGCTGAAACGCTGACCGAAGCCTATGTCGAGCATGACGGCGCAAAGGTTCTTATCAACGATATTATGACGGGTTCGCCCGACGACGAATTTTACGACGCCAAGGTAAAAGTGCTGTCGGAAGAAATCGAACACCACGTCAAGGAAGAAGAAGCAAATTCCGAAGGCATGTTCGCGCAGTGTCGCAAGACCGATGTCGACCTGGTCGCGCTCGGCGAACAGATTTTTGTTCGGAAACTTGAATTGACGGAGATGGCGGAATCCGAAGGGTTGCCGCCCGCACAAATGCATACTCTAATGACAATGGAAGACTGATATGATCGTCAAGCGAAGCTCGATACCGGACATCAAGGCCATAGAAAACCGAGGTAAGCGCGCCGAAGCCAGTGTTGGTGAAGTCACCGGCAGTGGTGCTGACGCCGGCGGCAGCGGCGATCCGGAAGAATATGCTAGCGACCCGCAAGCGGGCGGCGGCTCATTCCCGCAAGCCGAACCACCCCCTGCAGGCGAAGGTGCCGACGCTCCCAGTCACGGGAGCCGCTAGTGGCAGCACGGCCTTATTGGAAAGGTCAACTCAGGTTGGCCTTGGTGTCCATACCAGTTGAAATCTACTCGGCGACCAAAAGCGGCGCGTCGATATCGTTTCGGCAAATCCACGAGCCTTCGGGCAAACCGGTAAAATATCTCAAGTCGGTTCCGGGCATCGGGCCGGTAGATGTCGACGACATCACAAAAGGCTATGAGTATGAAAAAGGCAATTACGTCCTTTTGGAGGAAGACGAGCTTGAAGCGGTGCGTCTGGAGTCCAAAAAGACCCTAGAGCTGACGCTTTTCGTGCCGTCGGACGACATCGACATCACCTATTACGAAAAACCATATTATGTCGTTCCCGCCGACGATCTCGCGAATGAGGCATTTATTGTCCTGCGAGAGGCACTAAAGAAATCACGCATGGTCGGGCTTGGCCAACTGGCGATGCGAGGGCGTGAATATGTGGTTTCGGTCAAGCCGTGCGGGAAAGGCATGGTGATGGAGACGCTGCGCTATGCCGATGAGCTTGCCAAAGCGCAGAGCTATTTCAGCGAAATACCAGCCGATAAGCCTGACGCCGAGTTGCTCGAGCTGGCCGAGAGCCTGATTGCAAAAAAGACCGGCGATTTCGATCCTACGCAGTTCAAGGACCGCTATATCGATGCATTGAAAGATCTGGTTGCACGCAAACTGAAAGCCAGGGGTCGCAAAATTGTGGCCGAAGACGAGCCCGACGTTGAAAGCGGCAAGGGCAATGTCATCGACCTGATGGCGGCACTTAAAAAGTCTCTGGAAAAGCCGGGCGCGGGCAAGGCGGCGAAAACCGCTTCGCCACCTGCAAAAAAGACGGCTTCCAAGAAAAGCGCTTGAGGCTATGGCTGTCGATCCGCTCGGGCTTTACAACGCCAAACGCGATTTCAAAAAGACGGCTGAACCAGCCGGGAAACGCGGACGAATCAAAGGCAACAGCTTTGTCGTCCAGAAACATGACGCAACGAGGTTGCACTGGGATTTCCGGTTGGAGATCGACGGTGTGCTGAAAAGCTGGGCAGTCACTCGAGGGCCGAGCCTGAACCCGGCAGACAAGCGGCTTTCGGTCCGGACCGAGGATCATCCGCTCGGCTATGGTACCTTCGAAGGTATAATCCCTAAAGGCGAATATGGCGGCGGTACGGTCATGCTTTGGGATCGCGGAACATGGGCACCGATCGTTGGGAAAAGTGCCAAGGATCTCGACGAAGGGCATCTGCATTTTACGCTCCAAGGTGAGCGCATGAAGGGTGACTGGCTGCTTGTTCGCATCAAGGGCAAGCCGAACGAGAAGCGCGAGAACTGGCTGCTGCGCAAGATCGACGATGAATTTGCCGGGAGCAGCGATGAACTGGTTGAGCGTGGTCTCACCAGCGTGACGACCGGCCGGACAATGCAGGAGATTGCGACGGGCAAGGCCGCGCCCTCCGCAAAAACAAAAGCAGCCACAAAGGCGAAGACGAACACCGTTCCAAAATTCGTATCGCCACAACTGGCAACCTTGGTCGATCATGTCCCTGACGGCGGCGAATGGTTTCACGAAACCAAATATGACGGCTACCGCGCGCTGATCGCCATTGGCGGTCGCAAGGCGAGGCTGTTCACCCGTTCGGGTCTCGACTGGTCCGACAAATTCCCACGGCTGATATCGGCCGCGGCGGCTTTAGACGTCGACAGCGCGCTGATCGATGGCGAGATTGTGGTTCTGAACGAAGATGGCCATCCGAGCTTTGGCGCATTGCAGGAGGCGATCAAGACCGGCGAACCCGACTGCCTGTTTTTTGCCTTTGACATATTGGAGTTGGGCGGCACCGACCTCAAAAGCCTTCCCAATATCGAACGTAAGGAGCGGTTGCGGCCCATCATCCCCGTTAGCGGGCCGTTCCTATTTGCTGATTATATCGTCGGCAGCGGCGAGAAATTGCTCGCGGCGATGTGCAATGCTGGTTTGGAAGGGATCATCTCCAAACGCGCCGACGCGCCGTATCGCGGGAAGCGCTCGCAAGCTTGGCTCAAGGTCAAATGCACATTGCGCGGCGAATATGTGATTATCGGCTGGACCGACAGCAAGGCCACCAAGCGCGGTTTCGGCGCTCTGCTGATGGCAGCCAAAGAAGACAAGAATATGCGCTACGTGGGCAAGGTTGGCACGGGTTTTAACGAGGCGACCATCGCGGCGCTAAGGACGGAGCTCGACGCGATTGCGACTGACAAGGCGGCGGTCGAAGTTCCGACTGCGGCCAAACGCGGCGCACATTTTGTGAAACCAAAGCTGGTCGCCGAAATCGCTTACGGTGCGCTCACCACCGACGGTATCCTGCGCCACGCCAGCTATATCAGTCTGCGCCAGGACAAAAAGGCGACGGATGTCAGCGTGGAGCGTGCCGTCGCAGTGCCCGAAACCCCGACGGTCAGGATATCCAACCCCGACCGCGTTATCTTCCCCGAGGCCAACATCACCAAGGGCGAACTCGCCGCTTATTATGAGGCCATTGCAGCGCTCGTGCTCGGCACCGCGGCGGGCCGCCCGTTAAGCCTCGTCCGATGTCCGCAAGGCCGGGCCAAGCAATGCTTTTTCCAAAGGCACGGCGCGGAAGATCTCGGCGATGCAATCCGCACGATCAACGTGCTTGGCAAAGATGGCAAGACCCGCGCCTATATGTATGTTGATGAAAAGACTGGTCTGCTGGAATGTGTGCAGATGGGCTCGATTGAGCTTCACGGCTGGGGAGCAAAGGCCGATGACATTGAGCGGCCCGACCGCATGATCTTCGATCTCGACCCCGATGAGGGACTGGACTTCGATGATGTCTGCAAGGCAGCGGTCGATTTGAAACAGAAACTGGCCGATCTGGGGTTGGTCAGTTTCCCAATGCTGTCGGGCGGCAAGGGCATCCATATCGTCGTCCCACTGACACCAGAGGCCGAATGGCCCGAGGTCACCGATTTCGCTCACCGCTTTGCCCGAGCGCTCGCCGGGGCCGATCCAGCGCGCTATACCGCAACGATGTCGAAGGCGAAACGCAAGGGGCGGATTTTCATCGACTGGCTTCGTAATCAGCGCGGATCGACCGCGATCCTGCCCTACAGCGTTCGTGCGCGCCCCGGTGCTCCCGTTGCGGTCCCAATCGCCTGGAGCGAGGTCGCCGACGTCAACAGCGGTGGCCATTATACGCTCGAAGATCGCGATACGTTGCTCGACCGCGCCTCGGGGGCAATGCTTAAAGGATGGGGCGTCGCAGACCAGCCGCTGCCCGGATATTGAGCCTGAAATCAGGACTGCCGCCGATTGCCCGCGCCGACGCCCGGGTTCTGATATTGGGTAGTTTGACCGGCGACGCATCGCTATCATTGAATGCGTTTTTAGATTCCTAGCTCTCTCTGCCGTCCTTTTTGATGAAGCTGATCTTGCCTTGCGGCTCAAGGATCGCCCACGCGACTTGATCCATTTGCGCTATTCCGGCGAGCCGCATTTCAGACTCGACTTCGCTCTGGGTCATCCGGTCGCGGCGCAAGTTATCTTTGATCAGCTCGCCATCGCAAATAATGACGCGGGGTTCGCCATCGAGCAACCTCTCCGCGCGTGGAGACAGATAGGTCAGCCAGCTCATCAGTATCGCCAGAAGCGCAAACGTCGAGATTGCCAGCAATGCACCAGTCAGGCTGAAATCATTATGCGTCACGCCTTGCTGGATCAGATCGCCCAAAACAATCATCACGACGAGTTCGAAAGGAGTGAGTTGACCCAATTCGCGCTTTCCCATCAAACGCAGCAGCACGTAAAGCAAAACGAACATTATCGCAGCACGGGCAACAATATCCATCAGGGAATTACCGTTAGGTTGACTGGGACAGTCGCCTGAATCTTCTCTCCGTCAAGCAAAGTGATGTGCCCATTGGTGCCAGCGAACAACGGCGGGTTAATCTGGCCATCGATTTTGATCGCAAACTCTTCGCCCGATTTCACACGGCCGAAACTAAAGCGATATTCACCGTCTTTGAAAGTCTCTTTTTCGGGTGCTGGCACCATAGAGTTAATTGTCAGATCGTGCCAGTAAGTCGCCGAAATACCGACGCGTAAATCCTCGAAATCCTGTTTTGCCGTGATCTTCGCGCGCATCTCAAAAAACTGCCCGTTGCGAAGAATATCAGGGAATTCCATATCAATCGTAGCGGCTGCGCGGTCGACAGTCCGTCGCGGATGCGGCTGGCCGCCAAAATATCCTATCGCCGCAGCAATCAGGAGCGCCGACAACAACAAGATCGAGCCAGGGCTTGCATGCCGCTTCCACTGATGACCGTGGAGATGGTCGTTATTGATACCCTGCGGTGCATTTGTAGGCGTATCGACGTTAGGGTAGCATCCTGTCACCGTAACTTCGCTTTAACCTTTGACCCAATATTTTGCACCGGTACATCATGTATAATCCTATATCGGGCCTCAATTAGGCTGAAGAGCCCAAATGCGAATAGCCCTGCGGCTACGATGATGTCCCAAGGGCTCGTCAGCCATTTCAAAGCTTCGGCCATGCCGCCCGCCTCGCTCGCTTGTTCTGCGAAGCCTGCTGAAATGAAAAAGAAGCCTGCGATCACAAAAATGACACTCCGGGCCAAATAGCCCAAGCGGCCGCTCCATTTTATCCATTCGCGTTTGGCAGCATCCGGCTGTAAATCGTCGAGATAGCTTCCTTTGATTGCTTTGATCGTTTGAAATATGCCGACGGCGATTAGCAGCAGCCCGATGACAATCAGGACCAAATGTCCGCCTGGTAAAACGAGCACTGATTGCGCGCTCTCTTGCGCGGTCATACCCTCTAGTGCCGCGGCGCCTCGCAACAATTTGATAGCCTGCCAAACCAACAAGAGGTGGACGATACCACTGCCTGCCGCGCCCAGACGTTCGGCTATTCCCGATCGGTCATTGCCATGACGCTCGATGTTGAATGCTGCATCGCAGAGACGCCACAGGCCATAGCCGAGCAGGCCAAAAGTGATGAGCAACAGGAAAGCCTTGCCGTCACCTTCGCCGAGATAGCGTATTGCACCAGCCGGATCTTCAGCTCGCCCGTTGGTCATGACGAAAACAGCGATGACCAGATAAATTATCCCGCGAGCGGCAAATCCCATCCTAGTCAGGGCAGTGAGCCGGTTTGCAGCGTCGATCATTTAACTCCTCCACATCCTCACAATAAAATCGACACGCTGAAAGTCATCCTCACCGCTTTGTAGTGAACGGAAGATCAGCCATTAGGTTCCGGGCTTGGCGGTCAGTTGAACTGTGCACATAGGAGCCAATGGAGGCATTCTCTCCACTGGCGGCTCCCTGCTGTGGCACCTTTTCAGTCACGCGATCAATTGCGATACCGCCAGTAAAGCCATGTCCTATGGTTGACAGGACAATTGTAAGGGCAACAATTGCCCATAAAACCGGGGCATTCGGTAGGGCGACATGCGATGCGGCATAGGCCAGATAATAGATCGAGCCGACACCCCGAATGCCGTAAAAAGCGACGACAATCCGCTCTTTCGACTTCATGGAAAGCGCAGTTAGTGAAAGCCAGGCAGCCAAAGGCCTAACCACGAAAACCAACGCAAGCGAAATGGCCGCCACTTCCCATGTCAGATAAGTCAGCAAAATAGGTATGGCCCCACCCAGCGCGAACAATAGCAACGCCGTCAATGCCCGTTCCAAAGCTTCGACAAAATCGTGCAATTTAGCATGATATTCGTGGTTTGTTTCAGATCGACGCAACGTCAGCCCAGCGACAAAAACTGCGATGAAACCGTAACCTTCGAGCAATTCCGTCAGGCCATAAACAATCAAGACGCCGGCAAAGGCCATCAAGCCGGATCCGGTCTTGGATAATGTGTTCTCGCGGGGCAGGTCAAAGAGCAATTTGGCGACTAACCAACCTATGGCGAGGCCGCTACTAATCCCCACGACAATCCGGTAACCGATATCAACCGCCAGCCATTCACCAACCAGACCCGCCGACCATCCCCCGGCCGCTATTACGGACATCGCGAGATATAGGAACGGGAAGGCCAGTCCGTCGTTCAAGCCTGCCTCAGTGGTCAGCGTAAAACGCACCGGATGCTCTCCGCCTTCAAGTGGCGGCCCAACTTGGACGTCCGACGCAAGGACCGGATCGGTCGGGGCGAGCACGGCCCCAAGTAATAGCCCAACAGCAAGGGTCATGCCCGCTGCCATCCCCGCAAGCGCGACGGCTCCAATAGTGAGCGGCATGGCAATGGTAAGAAGCCGCACGGTAGGTTGCCAATTTTTCCAGACACGAAGCCGGTCGATGCGGATACCGACTCCGAATAAGCCGATCACCACGCAGATTTCGCTGGTCATTTCCCAGATTTTTGGATTGGTTACCGGGTCAAACGAGGTCGGGATGCCAGGGATAAAGGCAAAGGCCAAATAGCCTGACCCGATGAGCAGTGCAGACGATGCTGGCTCACGCCCAGATATCCAGCGGGGCAGCCAGTGCGATAACAATATGGAACAGCCGACCACTGCCAGAACGATATGATATTCGGAAAATTCAAACATATCCGTTACACATGTGGAATGCCGCCAAATATCTGTATTCGGGACGGTTCATCCGAAACTGATTTGCCCAGCCTCGCATTAGCCTTCAAAACGCACGTCAAAGTACCTCTCCCTGAAATTCCAGAAAGAGGCACGATGAAGTTTGTGATTGTCGAAATCGGGTTACACGGCTGCTGTACGCGTCCGCGAAGACGAGTGTCCGCCATTTGCATAGAGGATCTCTTGTGCTTGCGAACGGTCAACATTGGCGTCGCTCACCGTCACTAGAACACCGCCGCTTTTCAGATTGTCGCCATAATAAGCAGCATCGTCGTCGTCTATGCCGTGCTTCTTCAGTGCTTCGTTGAATGTGCCGACCGTTGCACCTGCAACTGCACCGATTGCCATCGCTTCCGGCACCACCGAGGCTGCGATAGCCCCAATGGCCGCAAGCGGCCCAACACCTGGAATGGCGAGTGCTGCAACAGCAAGGCCTGCCCCAAGAGCACCGCCGCCCAGAATACCGCGAAGAATATTGGTATGTTCTTCGTCGGTCACTTCGCCGCCGCCTTCACGCGTCGTCATGGTGCCCTTTGATTGAGCGATAATCGACAGATCGCTGTCGCTTGCGCCCAACTGTCGTAATGCAGATACCGCTTCTTGCGCTTCTGCATTGCTGTCGAAAATCGCCGATACGATCCCGCTGTGGCCAGCCTGTGTTCGATCGGTCATGTTATCGTTCATTGCACCCGAAACACCGCCGGTCTCGCCTGTTAAAGCATTGGCGGTACGATCAATAGGGCCGCGATTTGGGTCGTCAAAGCCAAATACCGGCTTATCGATATCAGTCATTTTGTCTCTCCTGCATCCTGATTTTGGGGAAAATTTTCTTATGGTATTCGACCGCCGCTGAAACGCAGCAGTTACCAAAATCAACCTACACATCAGGCTTTAGTTCCCATTACTGCCCGGTCGCTAAATTTATAGCACCGTGACTTTGGTCGGCGGCGTTTGACGGGGAGCGCGCGATCGAGAAACTTTGCTGCGACGTGGTGTAATCGCTACGATTGACCCGGCAAGGTCCAGTCGATGGGCCGCTGACCAGTTTCTTGCAAAAAAGCGTTGCACCGCGAAAAATGGCGACAGCCTAGAAACCCGTTATGCGCCGACAACGGCGAAGGGTGTGCGGCTTTGAGCACAAGGTGACGCGAAGTATCGACAAATGCCGCTTTCTTTTGCGCATAGGCACCCCAGAGCATGAATACTACCGGCTCCGGCTTGTCGTTTGCCAGCCGGATAACAGCATCAGTGAAGCGTTCCCACCCCTTGCCCTGATGCGATGCCGCCTTTGCCATCTCGACGGTAAGGACACTGTTCAGCAACAATACGCCCTGTTCCGCCCAATGTTCAAGAAAGCCGTGGCGCGGGCGGGGGAGGCCGAGATCGCTCTCCAGTTCCTTGTAAATATTAAGCAGGCTCGGGGGCGGGCGGACACCCGGCTTGACGCTAAAGCACAGTCCATGCGCTTGGCCCGGTCCGTGATAGGGATCCTGCCCAAGAATGACGACGCGGACTTTGTCTAGCGGCGTCAGGTCGAGCGCGCGAAACCATTCGTGGCCCTTGGGATAAATCTGTTTGCCCGCCGCTTTTTCCGCCACGAGGAAAGATTTGAGTGCGGCCATGTATTCGGAGTTGAACTCCGGCATCAGCGGCGTTTTCCAGCTTTCGTGTAACGCGATGTCGCTCATTCGGTCTTTGGCGGGGCGGTCAGTAGTGCGCTCCACGCTTCAGCTTCTTTCTTGGTCGCAGGACCAAGCAGCTCCATCGCGTGGCGGAGGCGTTCGCGGATAATGTCACGGCCCAGATGGACGATTGCGTCGAATAGCGGCACGCCTTGGGGCTGGCCGGTGATCGCGATGTACATAGGACGGATGGCGTCTTTCAGCTTGGTTTCGAGCACCTCTGCGGTGCGGCGCAGCGTGGCTTCGACGCCATCCTTGTTCCATTCGATGAGCGCGTCGAACTGTTGCAAAGCCAGCGTGTAGGCAGCGCGCTGTTGATCTTGGTCCAGCTTCACGCCGTCGCGTAAAGCTTCGGCAGTCATGCCATCTAGGCGGTTCATGAAGAACATGCCAACAAGGCTGCCAAGGTCAGACAATTTGGTAACACGCGCCTGTGCCATTTCGGCGATAGGGGTCAGATATTCGTCGTTCAGCGCCCATGCTTTAATGGCATCGAGGAACTGCGTCGTATCCAGTTCCTCACGCAGATATCGGCCATTGAGCCAGTCGAGCTTCGAGGTGTCGAACACGGGCCCCCCCAGCGAGATATTGTGGACATCAAAGCCGTCGATTAAATCTTGCAGCGAAGTTTTCTCGTCCTCCTCGCTGGCCGACTTGATGAACAGGCCCAGGAAATTCTGCATCGCCTGCGGCAGGTACCCCGCTCGCTGGTAGAACAGGATCGACGTCGGGTTCTTGCGTTTTGAAAGCTTCGATTTGTCGGCATTACGCAGCAATGGCAGGTGAGTCAGCACCGGTGGCTCCCAGCCGAAATATTGATAGAGCAACAAATGCTTGGGCGCCGACGAAATCCATTCCTCGCCGCGCATGACATGGGTGATGCCCATCAGGTGATCATCGACAACGTTCGCCAAATGATAGGTTGGCAAGCCGTCCGACTTCATCAGCACTTGCATGTCGACGACAGCATATTCGAATTCGATCTCGCCGCGGAGGGTGTCTTGGACGACGCATTTGCCTTCGGTCGGGATTTTCATCCGGACGACGTGGGAAGTGCCTTCGGCATCAAGTTTCGCGCGGTCGGCATCGGTCAGCGACAGGCAGGTACCGTCATATTTGGGCGGCTGCTTTGCGGCGATTTGGTGCCGTCGCATATCGGTCAGTTTTTCCGACGTGCAATAGCATTTGAACGCATGGCCATCGCTGAGCAATAGATCACAATGCTCGGTATAAATCGCGCTGCGTTCCGACTGGCGATAAGGGCCATGCGGGCCGCCCACATCGGGGCCTTCGTCCCAGCTAAGCCCGAGCCATTTCAGCGATTCTAGAATCATTTTTTCCGACTGTGGCGTCGAACGCGCTTGATCTGTATCCTCGATCCGCAACAGAAATTCGCCACCATGTTTTTTGGCAAAACAATAATTAATCAGCGCGATATAAGCGGTGCCGACATGAGGGTCGCCAGTGGGGGAAGGGGCGACGCGGGTACGAACTGTCATGGAAAACAAAAGCCTTTGGTTTGATTTGAGCGCGCTCTATCAATCTGCAACGGCATTGTCATCTTTCCGGTGCAGTCGGGCATCAGCATAATGAAGGAGCCACCCATGCACATTTCACGCCGCCAATTCGGATTTGGCCTCGGCAGCATCGCCTTTGCAGGGCTTGCCGCGCGTTCGATTGCGCAGGCGCCGGTTGCGGGTATGAACGAGGTTCGCGGTTACGGCCCGCTGGTGCGCGACCCGAACAACCTCATCGATCTGCCCAAAGGTTTTGACTATCGCGTCATTTCGCGGCTCGGCAACATCATGGACGATGGTTTTCTCGTTCCCAATTCCGCTGACGGGATGGGCGCGTTTGATCTGGGTAAAGGCAAGGTTGCACTTATTCGCAATCACGAATTGAGTGTCGGCGACCAAGGGGTCGGCCCTTTCACAAGTGCTGTTCCCAAGGACTTCAATGCCTACGACCGGATGGCCAACGACAATTCGATGCCGCTGCCCGGTGGCACTACGACCTTAATTTACGACATGAAGACCGGCCAGCGCGAGGCCGAGTGGCTCAGCCTCTCGGGCACAATCCGCAACTGTTCGGGCGGGATTACTCCTTGGGGTAGCTGGCTGACCTGCGAAGAAAATATGACCAGGGCCGGGCAGGGCGTCGGCAAAGACCATGGTTATATATTCGAGGTGCCGGCCACGCACCGCGGACTGGTCACGCCTGTACCGCTGAAAGCCATGGGCCGTTTCAATCATGAAGCCGCTTGCGTCGATCCGCGCACGGGGATCGCCTATTTGACCGAAGATCGCGGCGATGGCCTGCTCTATCGTTTCATTCCGAACGAAAAGGGCCAGCTGGCCAAAGGTGGCCGGTTGGAGGCTTTGGCCTTCGTCGAAGCGGACATCAAGGACACGCGCAACTGGACCGGGGTGCAGGTCACGAAGGGCAAACAATATCACGCCAAATGGGTGGCGCTATCGGATCCCGAAAGCCCGAATGACGATTTGCGGAAACAGGGCGCAGCCAAAGGCGCGGCGCTGTTCGCACGCGGTGAGGGCATATTCTGGGGCAACGGAGAATTGTTCTTCGCCTGCACCAATGGCGGCGCCGCAAAGTTCGGCCAGATTTTCCGCTATGTGCCCGCCGTCAACGAAGGCCATTCCGGCGAGAGCGACGCGCCAGGCATCATCGACTTGTTCATGGAATCGACCAACGCGGCATTCTATAATTATGGCGACAACATCGCGGTCATGCCTAACGGCCATCTGCTGGTATGCGAGGACCAATATACCGACATCTCGGATAATCATTTGCGCGGCGTAGATGGCGCGGGCCGGACCTATATGGTCGGCAAATCCCGCGTGCAGACAGAATTTGCCGGGGGTTGTTTCTCGCCAGATGGCTCGACCTTGTTCGTCAATATGATGGAGCCGACAATGACATTGGCCATCAAGGGGCCTTGGGGTAGGGTAAAGTCTGCCTAGCGTTACACGTCAAAGAGGCGTAGCCAACGCCGTTCATGTCGCAGATTCTCCCACATTTGCTGTCGATCGGCACCGCTGTACCGCCCCATTGCATAACCCAAGCGCAGGTGCTGGAGATACTGGCTGAGGCCAAAGGCAAGGCGTTGCCCCCGCGCATGGCGGAGATTCTGGGTAATACGGGGATCGAACAACGCCACATCGCGATGCCGCCAGAATATTATTTCGGCCAACGGTCATGGGCTGATCGCGCAAAGGTCTACGAAGAGATTGCCGCGGACATGTTTCAGGGGGCGACCAATCAGGCGCTGAAGCGGGCTGGTTTGGCTGCTTCTGACATCGGCCAGATCGTTTTCGTCTCAACTACGGGGACAATGACGCCCAGCCTGCCAAGCCGGATGATCGCGGTGATGGGCTTTACCCCCGACACACGTTGCGTACCGTTGTTTGGCCATGGCTGTGCTGGCGGCGTGATCGGACTAGGTGTGGCCGCCGACCTGTATCGCGCGGTACCGGACAAACCAGTGCTGCTCGTCAGTCTGGAATTGTGCAGCATCGCTTATGACCATGCTCGCATGGACAAAAAGGACATGGTTGCACTCGCGCTGTTCGCCGATGGATGTGCAGCGGCGGTGATCGGTGACGGAGTCGGCCCGCAGCTCTCAACCTTTGCCAGCCACGTCTGGGCTGATACGCTCGACATGATGGGTTGGGAGATCGGCGATACCGGTTTCGATCTTGTGCTGGCCCGTGATATTCCAGTCTTCGTGAACAGCCATTTTGCGCCGGTCTGCGATGCGTTTATGGTCGCGCAAGGCTTAAATAAATTCGATATAGCGGAACCTGCCTGTCACCCAGGCGGCGGCCGGGTGGTAGATGCTCTTGCGGAATATTTTGGGGACAATCTGGAAACGACCAGAAGCGTGTTGCGTCAATATGGCAATATGAGCTCGCCGACTGCTTTATTTGTGCTTGAGTCGTTGCTGGCCAAGGGCCCGCTAGCAAAACCGACACTGATGACCGCGCTCGGCCCCGGCTTTGTCGCGGCAATGGGATTGCTTCGGCCGTGACGCTGATTGACTGGCCGGTCTGGGCGCAAGCCGTTTTTGCCTATGTCGTTATCCAAAGGCTGGCGGAACTGGCCTACGCCAACGCGAACACCCGCCGTCTGCTTGCCGAAGGTGGACAGGAGTTTGGTGCCGACCATTATCCCTTGTTCATCGTCCTCCATACCGGCTGGCTAATATCTATTGCGCTATTCGGCGAGCCGGCGGATCAACCCAATATGTTGCTTCTCAACCTGTTTGTCGCCAGTCAAACCTTTCGCTTCTGGACGCTTGCAAGCATCGGACGCTGGTGGACTACCCGTATCATAAGCGCACCTCATTTTCCTACCGTCAGGCGAGGGCCGTATCGCTATATCAAGCACCCTAATTATGCCCTGGTTGTCGTCGAAATCGCGTTGTTGCCATTGCTTCTAGGGTCGGTATCGGCGGCAATTTGCTATTCTGTTTTGAACGCTGCACTGCTGTTTTGGCGGCTTAAGGTGGAAAATTCTGTATTGCGCGAACGTCGCGGCGCCGACTGAGTGTTAATCCTCGCAAAACACGCGATAATTGGTCGCTCGAGTAGCCAATGGATTGCTACGGCAACGACCACAATGAATAGCACCGCCGTCGGAACAAAATAGACCTTTGAAAGGCCGATCTTCGACCAATAGGTCACAAAAATGCTAAGCGCGACCAAATGGAAAATATAGATGGAATAAGAAGCATCGCCAAGCAGCGTCAGTAATCGCGACGATCCGACCTTGGCTTCACTGCCCACGGCACCGACGATAATGATTGCCGCGGGCAGGCCAAGTGAAATCAGGCGCGGGACCTCGAGCGGATAGAGCAGATACATTGCCAACAAGCCGACGGGCACCAAAAAAGCCGAACCGCGTATATTATATTTAGCGATCATCATGCCAAAGAGGAATTCAAGCACTATAGGGTTGGCGTAAAAGCCGACGAGGCTTTTTGGCGGCGCGATGAGCGATAAGAAAGCGAAACCGGCCAGCAACGCCCCTAGCGCTCCGAAGCGCCATTTCGGTTTGATTGTCAGCGATATGGCAAACAGTAGGTAGAAGAACATTTCATAATTGAGTGTCCATCCCGGCTCGACAACGGGCTGCCAGGCGCCCGACTGTGGATTGGCCATCGGAAAGAATAGCATCGAACCAAGCTTGAACAGCCATTCCCCGTCGATAGTTGTCATCGTAACCACCGTCGCCAGCCAGTAAAGCGGAATGATTCGCTGGCAACGACGCTTGAAAAAATCAAGTGGACTAATGGCCTTATCCGTTGTCGCCTTGACCATTACAAAGCCAGATATGACAAAAAAGATATCGACGCCGCCTTTTAACCACGCCACGGCATCCGCGTCGGGGCGCATTAGGCTGGTAGTTGTATGGATATGGAAAACGACAACCATTAAGGCGGCCGCTGCACGCGCATAATGGACCGATTGGAAATGTGTCATGGTTGTGCGCCTTGCCAAGTTGGCGGTGCGCTATCCCATGAAGTTGAAATTACCGTTAAGGCGCTGCCTCTTGACCGACATCCGTTCGACCGCTAATGGCGCGCCTTCGCGACACATCGGGTATGATTCCCGACCATGGAGTGAAAATTCAGATTAGCTTGCACATTGTGTGACCGGCCGGGTGGATAAAGGCTGCGCCTCCACCGCTAAAAACGTCTGTTCACGCAAAGTAACCGCTTAACAAAGGTGAAGATATGCCAACGATTAACCAGCTGGTCCGCAAGGGCCGGACCCCGCAGAAGACCAAGTCGAAGGTTCCTGCGATGGAGCAAAACCCGCAAAAGCGTGGTGTTTGCACCCGCGTTTATACAACGACCCCGAAAAAGCCGAACTCGGCTTTGCGTAAAGTTGCCAAGATCCGTTTGACCAACCAGCGCGAAGTTATTTCCTATATCCCTGGCGAAGGCCACAACTTGCAAGAGCATAGCGTTGTGCTGATCCGTGGCGGCCGCGTACGCGACCTTCCCGGTGTGCGTTACCACGTGCTTCGTGGCGTACTCGATACGCAGGGTGTCAAGGACCGCAAGCAATCGCGTTCCAAATATGGTGCAAAGCGTCCGAAGTAATTCGGTCGCACTCCATTGGCCGGTTCGCAGGCGCGCTTTTAGCAGCGTCGGTCCCGCAAGAGATAAAGGAATATAGTATGTCACGTCGTCGTCGTCCCGAAAAGCGCATCATCCTTCCTGATCCCCGTTACGGTGATCTGGTGTTGTCGAAGTTTATGAACAACCTGATGCTCGATGGTAAGAAATCAGCAGCAGAGCGTATCGTTTATGGTGCACTCGAAACCGTTGAAAGCCGCGCCAAAAAAGATCCAATCCAGACCTTCCATGAAGCGCTGGATAACGTAAAGCCCGGCATCGAAGTTCGCAGCCGTCGCGTTGGTGGTGCCACCTATCAGGTGCCTTGCGAAGTGCGTCCTGAGCGCGCTCAGGCGCTGGCGATACGCTGGTTGATCGGCGCCGCGCGTAACCGCAGCGAAACCACGATGGCCGCGCGCTTGTCGGGTGAGTTGATGGATGCATCGGCAAATCGCGGTAACGCGGTAAAGAAGCGTGAAGATACGCACCGGATGGCCGAAGCCAACCGCGCGTTCGCTCACTACCGCTGGTAAAACTTACGCACCGCTCGTTTTTGCGGACGGTGATTTGGAACCAATTGGGGGCTGGCGAAAGCTAGCCCCTTTCCCTATAGGGCGCGCAACACAGCAAGCCCATTTTTGGAGTAACGCATATGGCACGCAGCCATCCACTCAATATGTATCGTAATATCGGTATCATGGCGCACATCGACGCCGGTAAAACCACCACTACCGAGCGGATCCTTTTTTATACCGGTAAGTCGTACAAAATCGGCGAAGTGCACGATGGCGCGGCGACGATGGACTGGATGGAGCAAGAGCAAGAGCGCGGGATCACGATCACGTCGGCTGCGACCACCTGTTTCTGGAACGATCACCGGATCAACATCATCGACACCCCCGGGCACGTTGACTTCACGATTGAAGTCGAACGTTCGCTTCGCGTGCTTGATGGCGCGGTCGCCTGTTTTGATGGCGTTGCCGGCGTTGAGCCGCAATCCGAAACCGTATGGCGTCAGGCCGATAAATATGGCGTTCCGCGCATGTGCTTCATCAACAAACTCGACCGGACCGGTGCGAACTTTAAATATTGCGTTCAGTCGATCATCGACCGCCTCGGTGCGCGTCCTGCTGTGCTCTACATTCCAATCGGCCTTGAAGCTGACTTGAAGGGTCTGGTCGACCTGGTTGAAAACCGCGCGATCATCTGGAAAGATGAAAGCCTTGGTGCGGACTTTTTCTATGAAGAAATCCCCGCCGACCTCGCCGCAGAAGCTGCGAAATATCGCAGTGATCTGATCGAACTTGCCGTTGAGCAAGATGATGATGCGATGGAAGCTTATCTCGAAGGTAATGAGCCTGACGTAGCAACGCTGAAGGCGCTGATCCGTAAGGGCACGCTGAACCAGTCGTTCGTACCCGTCTGTTGTGGCTCGGCGTTCAAGAATAAGGGCGTTCAGCCTTTGCTCGACGCGGTTGTAGATTATCTGCCTTCGCCGCTCGACATCGAAGACGTGCAGGGTGTCCACATGGACACGCTTGAGCCAGACAGCCGTCCGCCAGCCGATGACGCGCCGTTCTCGGCACTCGCATTCAAGGTCATGAACGATCCATTCGTTGGTTCGCTCACCTTCATCCGCATTTATTCGGGTTCGCTGCTCAAGGGCACCTATCTGAACTCGGTGAAGGACAAGAAGGAAAAGGTAGGGCGTATGCTCGAAATGCATGCCAACGAACGGAAGGACGTTGACGAGGCATTTGCGGGCGACATCATCGCGCTTGCCGGTATGAAGGAAACAACCACCGGCGATACTTTGTGCGCCGAGCGTTTTCCGATCATTCTGGAACGTATGGAATTTCCTGATCCGGTTATCGAATTGTCGGTTGAGCCGAAGACCAAGGCTGACCAGGAAAAGATGGGCATCGCGCTCAATCGTCTGTCGGCTGAAGATCCGTCATTCCGCGTTTCGACCGATCACGAATCGGGTCAGACGATCATCAAGGGTATGGGCGAGCTTCACCTCGACATCATCGTTGATCGTATGCGCCGTGAATTCAAGGTTGAGGCCAATGTTGGCGCGCCGCAGGTTGCTTACCGCGAATATCTCGCGCGTGAAGTTGACGTCGATTACACCCACAAGAAGCAGTCGGGTGGTTCGGGCCAGTTCGGTCGGATCAAGTTCACCGTTAAACCCGGCGAGCGTGGTGCCGGCGTGACCTTCAAGGACGAAGTCAAAGGTGGTAACATTCCGAAGGAATATATCCCTTCGGTTGAAAAGGGCATGCGTGAAACAGCCGAATCGGGTTCGCTCATCGGCTTCCCGATCATCGACTTCGAAATCACGCTCTATGACGGCGCATATCATGACGTCGACTCCTCGGCGCTTGCGTTCGAAATCGCTGGCCGTGCCGGTATGCGTGAAGCCGCCCAGAAGGCGGGTATCAAGCTGCTCGAGCCAATCATGAAGGTCGAAGTCGTGTCTCCGGAAGAATATCTGGGTGACGTAATCGGCGACATGAACTCACGCCGCGGCCAGATCCAGGGTACCGACACCCGCGGTAATGCGCAGGTTGTCGAGGCCATGGTTCCGCTTGCAAACATGTTCGGCTATGTGAATCAGCTCCGTTCATTCACGCAGGGACGTGCAAACTATTCGATGTTCTTCAACCATTATGATGAAGTGCCGTCGAACGTTGCAGCAGAAATCAAGGAAAAGCTGGCTTAATTGTCAGACGCTATCGGGCAGCTGCTTCAAAAGAGGCGGCTGCCCAATGGCACCTCGCGGTCGGGTGCGAAAAGAACGACCGCACCGTTGGCATCGGGAAAACCGAGTGTCAGCACTTCCGACATGATTTTGCCTATTTGCCTTGGCGGGAAATTGACGACGGCGGCGACCAGCCGACCGGGCAGCTCTTCCGGTGCATAATGCTCGGTGATCTGCGCCGAGCTCGTCTTCACGCCAATCTTGCCGCCAAAATCGACGGTCAGCACATACGCAGGCTTGCGCGCGTCTCTTAACGGCTCGGCAGCCAATACTTTCCCGACACGTATATCTACGGCCAAAAACTGGCTGAAATCGATCAACGGTGCTGCGTCTGCCGCGTTGTCCGGTACGAGGTGCATGATGCCTCCTTTTTACATTTGCGACGTTTTTGCCACAGCCCGTAATAATCGTTTGGCACCTCTTTCCTTCACGACTTTTTTATCCAATAACAAGGGCAGAGTGGGAAGAATAGTGCAAACGCCAAAGGCAGAAAAAATGGCCGTGGCTAAACATAGTTCAATCAGGGAGAATATCATGTCACATTTTAAATCTGTATCGAGCGTGTGGCTGGCGTGCGGAACCGCGGCAATTGCCTTGACGGCAGCGCAGCCCGCAATGGCGCAGGACAGCGAAGATACAACGACAGCAGCCACTGGCGAAGAAAAATCCATCGTCGTGATCGGCTCGCGCCGCACCGACCGCTCGGCAACCGAATCGGCATCGCCGGTCGATGTGATCAGTTCGGACGAATTGACTGCTTCTCCAGCCGTCAACCTTCTTGATACAGTCCGCAATCTTGTGCCCTCATTCTTCGTCCCGCAAAACACGATTTCGGACGCCTCGACGTTCGTTCGCGCGCCGTCGCTTCGCGGATTGGGCGCCGACCAGATCCTGGTGATGATCAACGGCAAGCGTTACAATCGCTCAGCGCTAGTCAACGTCTATACGGGCGCGGATACTGCGCTGTCGTTCGGGTCGCAGGGCGCTGATATCGGCAACATCCCGGCCATCGCGATCAAGAATCTGCAAGTTCTGCGCGACGGCGCGACTGCGCAATATGGCGCAGACGCGCTCGCCGGCGTTCTGAACTATCAAATTCGCGATGACGAAGGCGTCGATTTGCAAGGCGTCTATGGCAAAACATATGAAGGTGATGGCACAAGCAAAATCATCGCAGGTAACGCCGGATTGAAAATTGGCGAAAGCGGTTTCATCAATGTCTCCGCCGAATGGTTCGAGCAGGGGCAGACCAGCCGGGGCGCGAGCCGCGCGAGTGCGATTTCGCTCGCCGCCACCAACCCGGGAGTGGCCGCCAGCATTCCCAATCTATCGCGGGGCTTGCCCGTGCAAATCTGGGGCACTTCACCGTCGGACGGTTATAAATTGTTCCTGAATGCCTCGCTTGACGTCGGCAATGAAAGCCAGATCTACGTCACTGGCAACTTGTCGCATAGCGAAACAAATCAGAGCTTCAACTATCGCCTGTCGATCACACAGCCCGGGCTCGTCATAAATAACGGTAGCGGTACGCCTGCAACTGCGTCGCCGGGTCGTAACGGATCGTTTGCGCCGATCTTCGTAACTCCGTGTCCTACGGGCAACGCTACCTGCCCAGCAGGCGGCTTCGTCAATACGGCGTCGGCAGCATTCCCGCTCAACAACGGCACAACCTTTCTTTTTTCTTCGATCTATCCGGGTGGCTTTACGCCGCGTTTCATCGGCGAGGTCGATCAGGCTTACGGCACCGCTGGTTTCAAGGGTGAAACTGATAGCGGATTCACATATGATTTGTCGGCAACGTTCGGTCGCAACTCGCTAGACCTGTCAATGACCGATTCGCTCAGCGCGTCGTTCGGTCCGGCGAGCCAGACCAGCTTCGAGTTTGGAAAACTGATTCAGAGCGAACAGATACTCAATGCCGACTTCACTTATCCCGTCGAAGCAGGTTTTGCCTCACCGATCACTTTTTCGGGCGGTGCGGAGTATCGCAAGGAGCGGTATGAAAAGACGGTTGGTGACCTGCAGTCCTATGCGGCTGGTCCGTTTGCCTCCCAGACAATCTACAACCAGACTGCCCCTGGTGTTTATGCACCTGCTGGCATTACCGCCACCCAATCGCCCGCAGCGAGCGGATATGGCGGGGTCAGCCCGAACTTTGCAGGTATTTCGACACAAACAAGCTACGGCTTTTATGTTGGAGCTGAAACCGACATTACCGACGCGCTGACTGTCGGTTTGGCTGGGCGCTGGGAACATTACGATACCTTCGGCAGCGTCGTCGTTGGCAAGGCCAATGCGCTCTATCGTATTTCCGACGCATTTTCGTTGCGCGCAACGGTCGGTAACGGCTTCCATGCGCCGTCACCGGGACAAAATAACACGCAGGTTGTCACGACGAACTTCCTTGGCGGTAATCAAGTGCAGACCGGAACCTACCCGACGACAAGTGCGATAGCACAATTTTACGGCGCTGGCTCGCTCAAGCCGGAACGGTCGACCAACTTCGGTGCTGGTATCGTGCTGAAGCCAGCCGATGGGCTGTCGCTGACCGTTGATGGCTATATCATCGACATTAAAAATCGAATTGGCATTTCGCAGAATTACACTGTGACTGCGGCGAACATTGCTGCATTGCCAGCGCTAGCGACGGTCGGTCTTGGCGGCGTAGTCAATTACTTCACCAATGGCTTCGATGTCTCGTCAAAGGGCATAGAAGCGGTGGCTAATTATCGTACGGACGTAATGGGCGGGCCGTTAAATCTGACATTGGCATACAGCTACAACAACCTGAAGCCCAAGAATATCAAACTGACCACAACCGGAACCCAACTGGTGAGCCTGCAGCAGCAGTATAACATCAGAAACCTCGCTCCACAGCACCGTTTGAATGCCTCGGCTAACTGGCGGATCGGCGATTTCACCACCAATTTGCGTGCCAATTATTACGGAAAATGGTCGAATGCGCTCGAGTACAACCTCGTTGCGCCGGTTCCAGGTGCAACGACGGCTCCGCCTAGCCAGATTTTTGGTGCGAAAACGCTGGTTGATTTCGACATCAGCTACACGTTTGCCGAGCATTTCACGCTCACCTTGGGTGCGAACAACCTGTTTGACGTCTATCCCGACAAAATCAAAGCGTCACCCGTAAACCCGATATACGCCCTATCTGGCGCGTTGAACGACGGCCAGATTTACCCACGTTCGGGTGGGCCGTTTGGTATCAACGGGGGCTTCTATTATGTCCGAATCGCTATCGACTACTAATAACGGATTATATTGAAGATGGGCGGGAGGAGACTCCCGCCCGCCTTGTTTGCGTCAATATGTGTTATGGATGTGAGAGATGAGCGACGACTTCACCCCCCGCCTAGCTCACCTTGACGACCTCGAGACGTTGCACATCGTTATGGCGCGCTCGATCGACCATTTGCAGTCCTCCTTCCTCACGCCCGAGCAAATCGTTGCCAGCCATAAAGTCATGGGTCTCGACACCCAGTTAGTGAAAGACGGCACCTATTTCATGATCGAAAGCGGGGGTCGCGTTGCCGGATGCGGCGGTTGGAGTTTTCGTGCCACGCTCTATGGCGGCGATGACAGCGTTGTTGCACGCGAGCCAGAGCGGTTGGACCCCGCAACCGATGCTGCCAAAATCAGAGCGATGTATACCGACCCGGACTTTACGCGTAGGGGAGTCGGGACGCGCATTATGACTTTATGCGAGAACGCGGCACGCTATGCCGGGTTTAACCGTGTCGAATTGATGGCAACGGCGGCGGGCGTGCCGCTATACGAGAATCGTGGCTACGAGTCGATTGCAGAGAGGCAGTTTGCGTCCGTTGACGGCGTCGAGGTCCCCTTGTTGCGAATGGAAAAGCGCTTGGTGTGACCAAGTTCGACCTTACATTGCGATGTAAGTGCAGGCAAAGCTTGCAACAGCGAAAAAGACCTACTAAGGGCAGCGCCTGTTTCAGCAGGCCCGTCCCACCTGAACATAATCCGAAATTCCAAAGTAAGAAGGTTTGAAAAATGGCAAAGGCTAAATTTGAGCGGACGAAGCCGCACTGCAATATCGGCACCATCGGTCACGTCGATCATGGCAA